>Ga0179593_1431188_pt1 | contig 12117 bp, 10 predicted proteins | sample CZODoug2_1_08_16_FD_185931 | JGI IMG/M metagenome (GOLD analysis project Ga0179593, IMG submission 185931) | Vadose zone soil fungal communities from Angelo Coast Range Reserve, California, USA - CZODoug2_1_08_16fungal (PacBio error correction) | ecosystem: Environmental > Terrestrial > Soil >... | reverse complement strand
GCGCGATCGGAATTGTATCCAGTCTGATGCAGCGTCCTCCCATCCTTCTTCTCTGCTCGAGAGCTTCCTCCCCCTCCCTCCCCTCCTCTCTTTTTGACTCTTTTTTGTGTCGCCTTCTCTTTATAGGAACAACCGGCCCCCCCCTTCCCCGAAGCCGATGGATCTTGCCCTCTTCGTATCCAGGCTTGGGTGAGGCTCTTCTGAAGACATTGCCCATATAACAGCCGCCCCCCTCTCCCCCCTCCTCTGTTAGTGAGCTCCCTTTCCTTTCCCTCACGTTCCGCTTTCTCCTCTAGCGCCACCTTTTTGGCCTGAGCTTTGTCACCAGATCTCCCGAGTCCGTAGACGGGATTTTTTCCCCATTCGCAATTGTGATTCCAACCACACCTCCCCGGCAGCCGCTGCGCGCTCCTCCCCCGCCAGTCCCTTTCCCCCCCCCGTCAAAAGGAACCTCGCGCGCCCCGCCTTTGGGACTTCCTTCTCGACCCCGCCTGACCGGATCTATGGCAGGAGGCAAAACCAGGAATGAACCCCCCTCCTTCCTGCGCGAGTGAACGAGCTGTCGTCTTCTGGCTGGCGCTGTTGAGTTCTGTGGAGAAATAAATAGAGCCGCGAAAAGAGGATGGCCTTAAGTTAGAGAGCCTCCATTGCTATATATGTACGGCATCCCTGCTTACTGCCCTTCTCCGTTAGGACCTGCCTCGGCCTTTTTTTCCCCCGCACTAGCATACACGTGCGTTCTAGGTCTGTACTCTTCTTTGACTCGTCTTCACCTCGCCTTTTTTTTTAATTTAGACAGGCTACAGGAGGATCATTCTCATCCGCACTCTCTAGGACGATGTCCCTAGGTACCAAGGCGATATGATCTTTTACCGCCTCCTCCAAGCGGCCCTTTCGTCGGCTGCCTTTGTGATGTCGCCTCATCTTCTCCGGTGCTTCCCCGCCTGCCAAGGGTCTCCCTCTTCCCTACTCAGAGAGTCTTCTGCTTTCCTAGGCGCCGATATAATCCCTTTCCCGAGCCGCCGATGCACCGTCATCTCCCTCTCTGAGCTCCACCTTACGTCTCCCTTCAATTCTCGTCGTCAGACGCTCCTTTGCGTTTTATGAGCGACCCTCCCCACGTTTTCCTAGAGTTTTGACAGGCTTAAGATTTTCTCGAACCAGCCGCTAACCGAGACTCCTTTCCCTTTCTATCGACTTCTCCTTCTTGCCTCGTGATGGTGCGGTGCGAGGTCCGTTTTTTTCGCCTTCACCACTGAGACCGAGTTTTCCATCCCCCTTTCCCCGATCCTGACAAGAACGATGTCGTCTTTCAGAGGACGCACAGGTTGACTTTCCCTTCTCCTGAACGGCACCCAAGCCGTTCGCCGCCCTCTCTTTTCTTAGGCGCATAGCGCCCTGATCTGCGCCGTTAGACGCCACGTTTCTTCGTGAGCCATTCACCTTCGAGTAGTTTGTAGCAGATAATTGCATCTTCCGCCTTCTATAACCTTCACCCTCCTTGCGCTTGCTTTCGCTGCATGAGCATTTCCTCATGTTTTGGGGGGGTGTGTTCGTTTTAGCGCCATCGTCTGCGACGAGAGGCCGCCCCTCTCCTCCTTTTTCGGTCATAGCTCTCACTTAGAGTGTCCTTTCCCCTCTCCTGATGAGACAAAGCCTCGGACCGACCTTTTTCGACGTTCATTTAACGGTGGCTTGGTTTCTCTAGCTAATGCTCTCCTAGGTAAGTATGGTTTTTCTCCTCTTTCGCTTTCCCTTGCACCTTCGCGATTCCTGCCAGCGCTAGCTTTTCGGGCGGCCCCCCCTGGTCTACTGAATATTGACGATAGTAGCCGAAGTGGTTTTATTCGAACCGCGTGTGGACTTTTATCCTGCATCTCCCACCTGGTCGCGGGCCCCTAGTTTCTTAGATTATCGCTCTAATGGCGCATTCTACTTCAGAAAGTAGAACGCGCTGTGGGCAGATTCGGATTTGCTCAACACCTATGGTATCCTTTCCCTCCCCCCCCAGTCTCCTGGTAGCCGAGACTCACGGGCGCCCTCTTTGGTTCACTGACTACAGTGATCCCAACCTTTTATTGTCCCCCAGATTGGAAATTGAACTTTTGCGTCATTCCCCAAAAGAACCGTCGAATATCCGCCAAAACCGACTTTTTTCTCGTATCCTCTCGACGAAGGGAAGTTTCCCGTCGCCGCGTATCTCAGCTTTCTTGTGACCGAGACGTTTTTTTACCCCCAAACTCTCTTTGATTTTTTTTAGGATGAGTTCATCGTTCTCCTCTTAAAGGATATATTCCGCAACCATTTTGGCGTCTTCTTTTTTTTTCCTCCCTTAATATGCAGCCCACTCGCGTTCGTCCTTTTGTCAACGGCCCTTTCCATCGGGCTCACGCAGCGGTAGAAAGGCCGTACGGACGCGTTCTTTTTGATAGCTATCTCCCTGCGCCTCTGACTCGCCCTCCTACCGAGATTCTCGGGCATAAATCCATGCGAACTTCGCTAATTGACTGACAAGCCTCAGAGATGCCGTTCCCCCTTCCATATCCTCGTCCCCCCCTCGTGCCGTAACGTCCTTAGGCTGGAGATTTTGTAGAACTTCTTTTAATATAATAAGTGTTGTTGAGAGCTCTTGAGTCATCCCCTGCGCTCACATATCTACCTCATTGAGGGCCCCTGATAACGGCTCGGGCTCTCGAGTCGTCTCTCATGCGCGGGGGTGGGAGGTCAACCCTTTGAGGACGTCCTTCTCTCCGAAATAGGTGAGATTTTCTTTTTTTAAGCTTTTCCTTCCAGGCGCCGCTCATGCCTTCATTTGACGATTTGCGGTGGTGTCACATGGCGGCCGAGCCCTTCCAGTCGGGATGTCGGCCCCCTTTGCCGCACTCGTCGCGTTCCGGGCCAGGCGACGGCTCGGCCGTTTCAATGTGCGCCCTTGACGAGCGACCCTAAGGCGACCTCTCCGATCCTCCTCCCCTCCTCTTAAGATGTCCTTGTCTCGGTCCAAGCCTCTCCGCGTTCTCGCGGCGAAAGCGCAGCCGCCCGTTTTTGTGTTTTTGATTCGAGAGCAGCAGTCGGGTTTTTCCTTCGTTAGTCGGGCTTTTGGAGGGTTTTTTTTTCAGCCGGTTGGGTTGCTTTTCGTTGGACCTCCCTTTCAAAGAAGGTTGAGCTTGACTTTCTTTAATTACCATCTCTAGGATCCCGTATCCCTCGTCGAAAGGACGACTCAGATCTCCCTGAGTTTTTTGAAGCGCCTTTATTGCGCAAGTCGCTGTTCGTAATGGATGAGGTTAGATATCAACCCTTCTATCGATAAGCTTTGCTCTCCCATTTTTTGATGGCCAATTTCGTTTAGAGATTTGTTTACCAGATCACACACTCAGGTCGAAGGAAACAAACGTCCGGAGACCTCTCTTTCTTGTACCCCATACCAAGAGGGCAGTCCAGCTTGTTAGACTCGACTACCCCAGCTGCGTCCTTCAGGCGAAAGAGCAGGACTTTTGTTTGCATCGCAGCCTTCGTACGCCCAGCCTCTCCATTCCTTAGCCTGATTGATAGCCATGCCTGCTATGTCAGAGATCTCCTTGGTCGTCTCTCTCTTCTCCTCCAGGCTTTGGTCTTGACGTTCCGCCCTTGATTTTACCGACAGTTAGAGTCTCGCAGAAGATCGTTTCGAGATCACATGGTCGTCTCCCTCCTCCTACCGATTATGAGCAAGGCAGAGAAATCTCGGCTTGGGAGTTTCGCAGGCTACAGGCCCTGCATAAGATGGAGCCCCCCTACGTACAGGTGAAGGCGCCCGCAATTCCCCCCCCCCTTCGGTATGTGAGGAGGCAAGCGTAGCAGGATTAGCGGATGTCAATTCCGGAGATCGTCGGTTGCTCGACCGTATTGAGAAGTTCTTTTCTGATATATTCGACAGGCCGGCGGAGGGCTCTCCCTCCTGCGGTAAAGAGAAGGCTTTGTTACCTGATATAGTTCAGGCTGGCGACCCCTCTAGACGGCACCCATCCCCGTAGAGGTCCCCCCCGGTTAGAAGGATCGCGATTGTTTTTAGGTCCTCTTCGCCGTTTTCTTTGAGGTTGAAGAACAGCGTGTTTGCTCGCTGGGAACTTTTTGTAATGTCGATCAGACAGTAGTCCCCCCTTAAGAAGTTTCCTTGCATGTTGCGGATTTACGGTCTGTGGTGTGACTTGGCCAGATCGACTTTTGACTGTCAGGGGCATAGGGAGGTTTAACCTTTTGGGCTATAGGCGGGTGTCGACAAGAGGCACTCCTGGTAACCGCGCGGTCCAGGTGCGGCTCTCGAAGGAGGCTTGGCCGGTTGGCAGCCCTCGGCGATCTATGAGGACTCAGCAGCACGCGCTCCAGCCTCAGCCGCGGCGTCTGTTTTCGAGGCCTCTAGTCGCTGAGTATAACTCGGTTCCTCGCGCTCGTCAGTGAGGAACGACTCGGTTCTGTTTATATGAGCCGACGCTTATTTCCCCCTGTGATCCGGGGCCCTCTGAACCCCTCTCCCTCTCGCTGACGTCCGCTGAAATCCTCCCCCCTGGCAGGCTATGCTTTTTGATGCCTCTTCCTGTCCATCAGCGCTCCGATTCCCGGCCTGCTTCCTATACCTAGAGTAGCGCTCTCTTTTTCGAGAGCTGACTTCCATCAGCTGCGTTCGCGCTGTGAGTTCTCTCTGAAAAACGAGATCGCGCAGCTTTTTCCTCCACGTTAGAGTGACTTCCTGGTCGATTGAGGTCACGGTTCCCATCGGGTGTTTCGCGCAAAGGTTTTTCCAACCAGGGCCTGTTCGTTTTCTCCTGTTGTCTGTGGGGGCGTTCCGTTGTTCTTCTGCGGGCTAGAGCGGCGGCCCCCTGCTGGGCATTGTTTTTTTACCCCTTGCCTTATTTTTGACTGTTTTCCTGGGATACCCACTGTTGGCCCCCTTCCTTGGGCTTCCCTGGCTCACTTGCAAGCTAACCTTTTTGCCCCCTCGCGTACGGACATGGGCAAGCGCGAATTAGTGTGAGGTCGCCCACCCCGTACGTCTTTACACAAGTACCCCTCCCGTCTCCCTTTACCAGGTTCGTGTGTCTTGGCAAAAGGTTTTGACTAGGCGGACACTACGCTAGCCTCCCGCTTTTGTCTCCTTAAGATCCGCTTTTCGCCGCCAGTGACGGTGATGAGTCTCTTATTCTCCAAACGCCACTGTCATTCCCAAGATCGTCTTCTTGGCTGGTGCGGCCTCTCGCTTTTTCCTAGCTTCATGTTCGTGCCCTTCTTTGCAGCAGACCGCTTCTCCCTCGCGCTAGCGAAAATATATCTCTGTTCCTCCCCTTTTTTTTTTCTAGAGATTTTTTTAGGACCTCCTTTCCTTTCCCTCGTCCGCGCGACGCCACTCCTCTCGAGCCGCGCCTTTTTAGATCTGTCCGTTCGACGATCTGCCGTGACTTGGCTTGGTTCGCCTAATAGATATCTCGTTTCCCCTGAACTTCGGCCAGAGATTCTCCTTACTCGCTCTCTCCTTTGAGTGATTTTTTCCCTTGAATGGGCATTGACCGAAATTAGTGACGATCGCCTATCCAACCGCGAGCGTAGTGAATTTGCTCGCAAGTGCAGCCTCGTTCGAGAACTGGCTGAGTTCTTTCAGTAAAGATGAGTCTTTACGAGCTGACCCTTGGGCGTTACTCAACCTCTTCTTGTTTTTCGCCCCCCCCCTGCCAACGGACCCTTTTTCCTCGCGATTACTCCAGCAGACCTTTTTGATACACGACTCAACAGGTTCCCCAGTTCCGTCATAAGATTTTATTCTCTGCCCAAATGGACATGTCATATCTCCCCTTGAAGTCTCCCACTGAATGGCATTGACCTCTTCATGCGCTTGATAATTTTCTGCGTTATTGCTTGGCGCTGTTTGAGGAGTTGCGGGACCCCCGCTCTCCCCCTCCCCGGAGCTGGCAGCATTCCAAGGACCTCCTAGCGAATAGCATTCTATTTCCAAGGCCTGCCCGGTCTGAGAATGAACGCCTCACCAAGACGAATTTCCCCGCTTGATACCCGTTTTACGCTCTTGTGCGTTTCCCGTGGTTACATTAGCGGACAGTTTATCGCTCTGAGGAGGAGTAGAAGAAGAGGAGTTCCTCCCTCCTTTTAGATAGGGTAAAAAGATTTGTACAGAGTTTCGATGCCTAGGAAGCATAATCCCCCTTTTTTTAAGGATGAGGCAGGCCCAGGTGTCCCCTGGCGTGAGAAGCCTCATCGATTCGAACGTTTCTTTCCCCCGCGGGAAAGCCCTCTTTGCGATCCGCGTGAACTTTTCCCGAGCGGTTTAGCGCGTCCGCGTTTCCAAGCAATCATAACCCGATAAAACCTCGCCTTTAAGTAGCCCTCGCGATATGTTAAACAGATTTCTAAGCACCTATCTCCCCCCTGTGCGGCTTTCTCTTGACATTCTCAACCCTAATAAGACTCCCCCCTGGATTACAGGCGTATAGCCTTCAGCCGACACTCGTTTTCTCTCCGGTCGTTGCAGTATTTACCTTCATGCATGTTTGATATACGTTTTCTTTTTGCAGCTAGGACGGGTTATTTTTTCCGGCTTCCTCGGCGTTGAACAGCCAGGGCCAGCTCTTTCTTGCCCGCGCTCGGGCCTGAATTATTCGGCTGTCCCGAGAGGCCCTCACGACCAATGAAAAATTTCTAGACGTCCAGAGATATGCTGCGCCACGCAGCCTTCCCTCTTTTTCGCCTCACCAGAATCTTGAGTGGTGCCCCCCCTCCTAAATTCCTCTTTTTTGTTTCTATTGGCGGGCCGCAGTTGATTCCACCTCCAGCAGCCTTCTCGGCGTAGATGATGCCTCTACTCGCCGGGTTGCAGCGCAATTATCCCTCCCCCTAGATGATGAACGAGCTTCAACCTTTTTTCTGCTGAGTTTTTTCAAGGTATTCTTTTCCAGTTAACTGTGGTTGGTTTCCCCAGTCGAATCTCGTTTGAATCACGACTTCCCGCGCGCTCACTGTCTAATCTTTCCCTGCATCCAGTGACTAAGTCAGAGATGTTTTTAGACGAGGTTCTCTGTCCCTCCCGTCACGATTTCGTAAAGTAAGCTTTCGGGCGCGAGGAGCCCCTTTCTTGACTCGGGTGATTGTTTTTCCCCGATATTTTGTGCACTGTTTCCCCGACAGCGTTTTTGATAGGTAGCCTGCTCATATAGACCTTTTCTCGGGAGTCGTCCCTTTATCGCTGATATGGCGCTCTACCTGAAGATACCGATTTCATGGGCGCTTCCCCCAGCTCCCCGGAGTTCTTCACGGCTTTCAGATCGTCTTCCCGCTAACTGGCCCTCCCTCTCCCCCTTGATTTGAAGAGTTTGTGCTTACTTTATGCGATCCAGGGGTACGGCTCCCCTTATGGAACCCAACCTCTAAAACGTCTCACTTCCCCCGCCCCCACCCTCCGTTTGCTGTTCCTATTTGCTAGACGACGGTTGTTCGCGGTCCGTCTCACAGACGCCCGGGCTACGGTTACCGCGACCCTTCAACATCTTCCTCCGGCTGGTCGGAAATCGCTTTTTTCATTTGTTAGCCTCTCTCTTATTTCACATACACGCACCGCTAATCGCCTGGGCTATGCTGCGACTATTTCTTCAAGGGCCGAGAAAACTTCCCCAAAGTCATACGGTTAATCTTTTACGCTCCTTATTTAGCCAGGCCCCAGCGTGTATTTGTGTTTAGTCGGTTTCGCGAGAGTCCTCCCTAGTCGAACACCGCCTTCCCCTCAGTGGGGATGCAGACGCGAAAGGCAGTCCCGCCACGCACACGTGTCAAGTCCCGGCCTGAAAAGCCTCTTTGCGATGCTCCCTTTTTCTTTGACCAGCCCCACCGCGGCCTCCCTTTCGATGTGAGGAAGCTGGACTCATTTTCTATTCTCTTCTTTCCTCCTTTGTTTTTTTAGGCGCCGTCCCAGGAGCACAGTCGACGTCGGTCTTTTGAGGCTTTTTATTTTGGCTTTTTTTGCCGACCCATCGGTCGAGAGAGCCAGCCCTTTCGCGGTCGTGCGCCTTGGTGTGGCTTCACGGGAGAGCCTTTTCTACTTTTTGACGTGATACTAGGATAGATTCCCTTCAGGTTTCTTCGCGAGTCAACTTATGAAGCGGCCCTCCTGGCGCACTTCGGCGGAGTCCTCTTGGCCGTTCCCGGCGGGTCCTGTTTTTTCTTCCAACTCTCCCCGTGAACTAGGGGACGGACCGGAGCCTTCCCTGTTTTTCCGCATGAAGAGCGAGGCCACGACCTCCCGTAGTCTTTTCCTCTCCGACCATCCGAGAGACAGATGCGGTCTCAGGTAACCGTCCGCTCGCGCTCTCCCGGCCTAGTACGAATCCCATTTTGTCGAGCTGGCTCTGGCGCACTTTCTTTGTGGCTCTTTCGATTTGTTAGAGGTTTGTTTTTCGCGCTGTTCGCTGTTCGTAAAAAGTGACGTTTATAGAGACGCCGTAGTCCAGGCCCCCACAGACGAGATTTACTACATTGATTTTTTCGGAGCAAAGGATAGAAGTCCTTATGGTGTTCCTCATGCGAAATCTCGCGCCGCTCCTGGTCGTTTCTTTTCCCCTTTGGTTTTCCTTTTCGCCATTCCAGCGGAAGAACAATCCTCCCGGACCGAGTTCGATTAGGGCGTCTTCCTGCCACAACACCCCGGTCTGCAAGAAACACTATTCTTCTTGAAACAGCCCCCCCATTCGTCACATGGAATCCCCCCCCCTCCCGCTCGCCGTAAACCGCTTGCGCGTTGAAGGAAAGCGCGGAGCGGCCTTCGATAAAACACCCTCCCTTCTCACTGTAGATTATGCGATGCCCTCGAGAAATCTCTTCCCAGGAGCCTTTAGGGTCGTTCGTGCGCCGCATCGCGTTCGGTCACGTCTACAAGTTCCGATAGAGCAAGACTGCGCGAGGCTCCCCAGCATTGTCGAGCGCGCGGTGTCCGCCTCTTTCGAGGTGCGCGAGCTTACGCCTCGCCCCTGTGCGGTGTTTAGATATCGGGGGCCACCCTGCATCCTCTTACGCCCCGACGTCGATTTTGACAAGTCCTTCGAACTGCCACTTTCGTTCTTTGCCCCCGGAGGCACTTCGTCTTCTCATAGGAATCCCGCAGCAGGCGCTTCTGGCTCCGACCGTGCTGGGTAATTTTTTTTCGGCTCCCTTGCAGTGTCCGGAGAGGAGTTCCTCCAGCAAACCTGTTCCCCTTGATCCTTCTCTTCCCTTTTGGTCTCGCCGAAGGTTAGATGGTGTCAGGTCCCTTCCTCGCCCGTTCCCCCCCTACGTCGTTCATGCAGTCTGTTCTCCCTGTGCGGCTTCTATTATCCGGGTCTCCTGTTCGGTTCTTGCTTTTTTCTTGAGGCTAAGCCCTTGCCGCGAGGAACTGTCGCAAGGTTTTTCGCTCCGCCCCTCCAGTAGTAGGAGCTACTCGAATGGCGGTCCGGCTCCCCCCCTTTCGGCAAGAAGATTCTTGTTTTGACTTACTTTTGACTCGGTCGGGCCTCGTGGAGGGATTTAGGTCTCCCCTCTTGTAAATCCCGACGCGGCGCGGTTCCCGGCGCTGCCGGCTTCTTTTTCAGGTGAATCCCTCCTCCTCAGTGAGACCGAGAGAACGCGCTCCCTCTTCGACCGCCGACCCCCGCCTTCCTTGGAGGGAGGCTTCCGCGTAATTCATTCTCCCGCTTCCCGGGTGTTTTTACCTCGCGCTTCTCGGCCCGCCCAGGATTTCCTTCGCAGCCGCCTTTTCGACGCATTGCGCTGAACCTCGCTTTTATACTGGCGGAGCAGAGCCCCGCGAGTTGTTCGTTCTTTTTTGACTGATGCCGAGCCGTGTAATCATCTCCACGTAAGGGGTATGCCGGCCGATTTCCCTAGTCTTTTCTATTTTGACTGCCTCTTCGGCAGAGCGCTCGGCCCTGCAGTTCGTTGTTTCCTCGCGATTTTGACTTTAGAGCCACTGCCTTTCAACAGAGGCAACTCGCGCATTTCGTCCTCTAGCAGAGAGTCTGGAATGCCTTTTTCTCTTTGGGATCTCTGCCGGTCAGGGTGTTTAGAGCAAGTCCTACATGTCGCGCTGCCCTTTTTCCCCTGTGATAGGGGCGCCTTATTTCGGCCGCTCGGGCGGCGTTGGTCTGGTTTTGACACTGCAGAGTTTGACCGGTCAGTTCCCATTCGCTGTGACTTCTTTCTTCTTTGCCGTCCCTGTCCTGGTGCCGACGCTACGCTGCACGTGCTGTGGACATTCTCTGCCCTTACGCATAGGCGGTGTGAGGGAGTCGGGTCCCTTGAGGTCTCCTGCTGCGCTATCCACATATATCATTCCGTCCAATATCGTTGCTGTTTTTTCAGATTCCTCGTGCCCGGTTTTAGAGCATTTGGAGACCAAAACGCCTTTACCCAGGGACAACACCTCTCGAAGGCATTGTTCTCACTCTCTGCCTTTCTCTTCTGTTAGTTAGCGGTGCAGTCGGATCAAAGTTCCCTTTCTTTCTTTCTTTCCTCCCCCCCCCTAGTTGTTGTTGTTGTTCATTAGAGCGCGACTTCTGTCGCTGCGCCGCGCGCATCCCGACGCGCCAGTCTATCTTCCTCCCCCCCAGTAAGATCTTTTTTCATCTACTTGGGTTGGTCTCCTAATATCTGCTTTCGACCGTCAGCGGCCCTCCCCGAAGCCTATTTTTGACTCGATCAGGCGCTTTCCCTTTTTCCTGAAATCCCTTGCCTCCCCCTCCTCCCTTTCGCCCAGAACCGCCGAGATATTGCAGCTTATTCTCCTTTCGTGTACTCGCGGTCTGCTGATGATTGCGTTCCCCGCGCCCTCTTCCCGATTCTTGAGGGACAAGTTATTCCCTTCAAAAGTTTTTATCAAAACCCAGAAAAGCCCCGAGCGCCCCGAAGCGCCAGCCCCATCCACCTGGCGTCTCCGATATGAAAAGGCCTCTCTGACCAGACTGCGGACGTCTGTTTTCCCCCGCCTGAGATATCTCCCGCCCTCGAGAGAAACCTCAGCCCCCTATATCCTCGCGAGGAGGAACTCGCGAGGTGGTTCCCTTGTTTTAAAGTTAGTGGGAGACCCAATCGCGTCGCGACTCTTAGAGGGACAGCGCACGTTTTGACTAGTCCTCCTTTAACCCCCGCCCCCCCCCTTTCATACTCTGCAGGTACTGCTGACGGATCGGCCCGCGCTTTTGGGTGGGATTTCCCCCTTCCTCTGAATAAAAAGCCCCCATAGTCCTGGAAAGAGTGATAGGCGCAGCTCGTAGCGAGACGGGTATTTTTCCATTGCCCGGTCCGTCCTGAGAGCGTGACTGCTTCTCCTAGCTCGCCTGAGGCTTCCGCAAAGATAGGCTCTGTCCAGACTACATAGCGCGACTGCCAGTTTTCTCCAGACACGCGGCGCAGGGTCCCCCTTTCTAAGGCTTAAGAATCGTGTTCTACCCTTACCCCTCCGCGGTTTCACCTCCCCACCGACTCTCCTGTCAAAATAGTTCAATGCTCGTTTAGCCGATCCGCTTTCACTTCATACATAACCAGAACCCTTTACCCTGACCGTTCAAACTCCTTTCCCCCTCTTCCGAGACGGCCCTATCCCGCTTACCCCGCACCATCAGTAGACTACGAACGTTCTGTACTCCTGCCCACCGTATCGTGCCAAGGCTCCGTTGTGGACACAGGACGACACAGCGAAAGTCTTCTAAGCTAAACCTTCGCCTTTTCCCCCACCAAAACCACCGACCACCCACCCACAAACACCCCCCCCCCACCACCCCACACCCCACAACCCCCCCTGCTGTTTTCTAGATGGGTTCCTTGCGAGGAGGTTCGTAACCCCCCCGGTTTTTCTTCTGCTCCACTTTTCCGATCTTGCTCCGCTCTTTCTTCCAGAAGTTTTGCCGGAACGCATTTCTGGCCCCTGTTTCTCTTTTGCCGAACCCCTTGAACCCTCAGAACGACTAGGCCCTATCATTCCGCGCTATAATGAGACTTGCGAACCAAAAGCCAGCTAATTGTGCTGTTCGTAGCTCCCTTCGACGTCCCTTGCCCTCGGTCAATCGATATGGAAGAGAGTGCTGCTCCCCCCCCTCCACCCGGGCGAGTGCC
>Ga0179593_1608149_pt1 | contig 12118 bp, 13 predicted proteins | sample CZODoug2_1_08_16_FD_185931 | JGI IMG/M metagenome (GOLD analysis project Ga0179593, IMG submission 185931) | Vadose zone soil fungal communities from Angelo Coast Range Reserve, California, USA - CZODoug2_1_08_16fungal (PacBio error correction) | ecosystem: Environmental > Terrestrial > Soil >... | reverse complement strand
GATAGCGCCCTTTTCGACGAGGCTATTTCTTTCTTGATGAACTTGACGTCGATCCGAAATCGCCTTCCGTGTTCGTGCGTCCTTTTTCTATGGAGGAGCGCGGACTTCTTTTTTCTTTTCTTTAGAGCGACGGGATAAGGCCTCCCTGAGTCAAAACCGTTCTCTCCGTCGGCGATGCTCTTTACGAGAGACGAAAATCTTTTCCGTTTACCCTTAGGGCCCCGGACGCCCTTTTCTCCTGCCGCGGGTGGGCTCCCTCCTTCGTGGAAACGATAGAGACCGAGCCTTGCAGGGGAGATAGATATCGGCCTTCTCAGGCTCTTTATTTTCCCGCGCGGCTCGGCTATTCTGCTTTGCCGGGGACGGCATTTCTCTTTACTCTGCTAAAGAGGCGCGGTCTTTTGAGGATCAAGCGCGTAGGCTGATCTTCTCTTCTGTTAGTTATGCTCCTTGTAGCTTCCTCCCGCGTTTTCCCTCGAGATGTGATCCTTTTTCCTTAATGGTGATAGGAGTCCTATGGAATGGGGAGAGATCTTCCCCCTCCAGGTCTTCACATCACTTTGATAGCGCGGATCCACCCTCGGGGAGGATTTATCGATTGACGCTTCCTCTCGCGGGTAGGGATAATAATCAGACCCTTTTTTTTATGAAGTTAGTATCGATAATCTTCCTCCCGATAGGTATGTTAGTGAATTTCCTAGTATGGGTGATGATAGGGTTTCTTTGGACTCCTTATTCTTCCTGCCTTTCCACCCTCGGAAGACATTGTCGGCGCGGCTTCTTTCCCCAGAGATAAAGCAGCCGGCTTTCCCCGAGAAAAATATGATAATTCAAGTCTTTTGTTTTTTCACCATATAGTTCCCTTATTAGGTCGCGGTGCTAGCGGCCATCTTTTCTTTCCGAGAAAACGCACCCGAGGAAGAAAGCAGCCCTTTCTCAGAAGGTGGCGTTCATCTGTTTTTTCTTCTTTTCTCATTCCTTTTTACGAAGTAAGGACTATCCGCTTTCCCTTGAAGGGATAGACCCTTCTCGGAGAATTGGTAGTTCCCACCTTTAGGCGGAGGATCTTTCTTCCTTTTGTTAGGAGCGGCTCCCCTGTAAAAGTGGACGCGCTCGGCTTTCCTTGATGGAGGAATTAGCGCTTTTATTCTAGTTCGCTTTTTTTCTGATGTTAGGGATTGGACACACCTGGAAGAGAGGGAGGTTTCCTCCTCCTCAGGGCTACGGGCACCTTAATGGGCAGCATCCTTTTCCCCCTTCCTTTTCAGGGCGATCGCGCCGTTACGGCACGTCCGATACGTTCTTTAGAGGAATTAGCTCCCCTTGCTTGGGGAGATCAGGAGACAGGGTTCGAACGCGAAGTCTCTCAGGCATGCTCACTCTTTTTTCCTCCGGCTGAAAAAGAGCGTGTCTTTTCTTTTATTTTCTTAGGAAGGTGTCTCCCCCTTGTCTTTTTTATGAACTCCCCTCCCTCTCTGCGCGTCGGCAACGGTCCTAGTAATTGAACGCTTTCGTCCCTGACGGATGAAGTGATACTCGACGAATTTCTTTTGATGAGTTGGAAGGAGAGACTCCTGACTTTTTCCGTCCAGAATCTGCTTATTTACATGATCTCTTCTCCTGCTTAATGAACCATTTTTTCCTTTGGAGGACTAGTACGTATTCTCTGAGGATCTGATGGGTGTTCCCCTCCCGGTGCCTCCGAAACCAGAGGTCTCCCCCCAGAGGGAACGGCCCCCCCTTTTATATGAAAAAAGATGGCGTTCCCCTGATTGGTGAGGCTTTCTTTCCGGTCCTTGGTGTCGGTCTTCTTTCCTCAGATAGCGCCGACTTTTTGAGACATCAAGTGCTTGCACCGTCTGCCCCGCGCGTTTTTTCTCCCCCCCTCCCTCCTCCGTTGTTTTTTTCTCTAAAAAAGAGCGCGGCGCTTTTTTTTTTTCTTCGCAAACAGCGTCGAATCCCCCCCTATTCTGCGCGCTCGGGGCGTCAACTTCCCCTCCCATTAACCGAGCCATATTTAAGGAGATCGTACCCCCAGAGGTTAAGAAACATCTGGCCGAGGTATCGCCCCTTAGGGAGGGTTGAAAAAAATATAGCCTCGCTAGTCCATTTCGACAGGCGCCCCCCTTCGCTGCTCAAACATTGGTCCTTCTTCCGAAAAAGAAATAAGCGCTCCCCTATATTCGAGGCTTCACCTTTAGTATATCGCCGCAACTTCTTTGCGACGATGAAATTGTTCCTACGAATGATGTCTTTTTCGAAAGAGTTAAAACGGTTACTATGAGGACATTAGCGTTGCCTCTCTAAGGCCCCCAAAAGAAAGAAGCTCTTTTCCCACCGGCAAAGCAACGCGATTGATCGGACGCTCTTCGAATAGAGAGTGGCGCCCTCATAGGGAGCCTTCCTCTTTTTTTCGAAAAGGTATTCCCCCGCCCGATGACCCGAGAAGGCCTCTCTGAGAAAGGAAGGATCTTCCTTCGACCGGCGACGAAGGCGAGCACCCTGCCTGCATTCTTCCCCCAAAGATTGCTCTTCGTAGAAGGACGGCTCGACACCCGCGCGAGAGTCCCCGAGCGATTTCTTTGAAATTAAAGAACATCAGGTCGCGGCAATTCTTCCCCGAGAAAAAGACGACCCGAAGGTACTCCTAAGGCAGACCGCGAATTTTCTTAAAACGTTGGATCTTTCTCCGAAGAACACCCCACCTCATCGCCTCTTCGGGGGACAGAACAATCGACTTTATCGCGACCATGTCGCCTCCCCCCCCCAGGAAGACAATAAAGACGATGACTCCTTTGAGAGGCCGGACTAGTAGGATGCATCTCCTCCAGAAAAAAGGATGAACACAGCCATTAGGAGGAAGCCTACGCTAGGCCCCTTGTAGATGGAAGTTCCTTTCTCTGTTGTTACAGGACCTAAGGGAATGAATCGTCCTGAAGAGACTGAAGGACTCCCTATATGTGAAAGAGAAAGCCCTAACAGAATGGATGATCTTCCGGGAAAGATCAACGTCTCTCCCCTCAGGAGAGCGGTTGATAGGATAGCCCCCCTCGACAGCGAAGAAAGAGTGGCGATGGATTAATCTATCAGATAGCCCCCCCAGATACCATCAACCAGACCCTTCGGGGTGGTCGGCGCTACTTACGGTTTTCTGAGAGATACGACCGGTATCACCGATTCTAAGCCCCTGAGAAAGAAACTATTTCCTAAAAGAACCTTCCGTCTCATGAGCATCTGAGAAACATACATAGAAAAGCCGCCCTTTCTTCTTCAAAGGAACGAACCCTCCCCCCCCACAGTAAAGGACCCTCTGTTTTCTAGATCGCGCCCCCTATCTGGGTTTGAACCAGGACGGCGCTTGGCGATCAATCGCGTAGTTTTTGGAATTTTAGGACGGGTTCTTTCCGCAGACTAACACGGACTCCTGAATACGCGCTTGATACTCCCCTAGCAGAGCGTTTTTAACTGACTGGTTCGCGGCCAATGCCGTCCTTCTCCCCCCCCAAAGCGAATAGCCCGAAATATTTTGCCCACGGAGATAGATCGCCCCCTTCACTAGATTCGGTAGAGAGCTTTTCCCTAGAAAATGAAGCATCTCTTCAACCGAGGCCCTGCCCAAACACCGACTCACAGTGAGTAGAGGCAATTCCCCCGAAGAAGCAGATTTCTCTGGATCTGTCATCGCCAGCCCCCCAAAAAACCTTAGAAGAAGTCGTTTTTTGAAAGGTTTTGACGGAATTGCTCCCGTCGCATCTTCAAATGACTGGGTGGAAACTGAGTATATAAAGAGGCCCGCGGTCAGAGAGCAAGTCTTCTTTTAGGAAGTAGATTCGACTTTATGTTCCCGTCCAAGAAACCGTAGACGAGTTAGCGCTTTTTCATTAAGCCTCCGTTTTTTGTTACCTCGATGAGTACGACCCCTCTTGCGCGTGGCTTCGTCGACAGGCCCCTTATAAGAACCGGCCGTGTCGTTTCCCGCGCCTAGGGCAGGGAAGCCCTCCACAACGCTGGGCGTCCTGGTGAGCCCTCTTTCACGGGCCTCCCTTCCCCCGGGCTGCCGTTTCTGCGATGCAGTTTTTTTTGTTCTGGCGCTCGCGCTCCGCAACGTATGTCTTCGGCTTTTCCCGAGAAGAAATGTTGCTCTCCGAGGTTTGGTCGACACGGCATGGGCTTCGTGGAAACCCACATTCCCGAGGAGGACCCTCCGTGAAGGGAGATATATTCCTTTCCCACTTTATCGGGAGTTATTAGCCTGGATATGAGATTTTCATCTAAGGAGACTTCCTTACGGTCTTTTGAAGAGAGAATTCCTTTGATAACACTCGATATGATAAGATTTGTGACAAGAGGATGCCCCATAAGAAGCTAGGAAGGTCTCTCTGTAGGGGATTAGTCACTTTTAGATTAATCCCCCCCGAAATGACCTGATAGAAGGAAAAATGCCTTCCTTTGTGATAGGATCCAACCCGTTATGAAGGGGAGCCTAAGGTATTGACTATAGAAGAGGATAGATTTTTTTTTTCCGATGAAATAAAGATGGGAGGATTCAGCCATTGAGATGGTTACCCTCTTTCGAAGAGGGTAGGGCTTCTTCCAGATTAGGAGGGAATTTAGGGACGCTACATAGTCGCGATAGGTCTTCCAAGAACGCTCCGATTAAATAGCTTCCTGTGGAGATCGCAGGGCCCTCGTCTTGATCCCAGGCTTTGACAAGCTCTTTTTTCGCGGTGGGGGGGGGGATGAGGAAGATACCCGCGAGTCACGCTCGCCTGCTCCCGGTTGGCTGGACGCTCTTCTGTAGGATGGAGCCTAGTCTATGAGGCTCTCTTCCTTGCTCGCTTGCCCCTATGCATTCCCTTAGAAACCCTCTCTTTCACGCGCGACTGCGTTTGTCCCGGCAAGAAGAAATACAGTTAAGAAGATACCTGGGATGAAGTTCATCCCTTTTTCGGAGTTTGACAGCATAGAGTTTCAGTACGGAATATAGCTCTTTATTATTCGGTCCCTCTTTGCGGCGAACCTGTCGCGCTTTGTTCGGTCCCTTCGAGCGGATGTTCGTGTTCGCGCGCCTATCCATTTCTGCTAATCGTGTTCCCCCCGCGGTCGGCATTTCTGTTTCCTTGGGCGCCTGTGGATCCTTTTGCCGGACCTTATTTCCTGATGTTAGGGAGGGCCCCCCTCCTCGCGCGGGGTTCGGTGCGTCCTCTCGTTCGCCCGACTTCTCTGGCCACCTCATGGTCCTTTTTCTTCTGGGACCATTACTGGTTCGATCGCGCAGCTGGTGTCTCCTTTTTTCGTCGCCTAGCGCTTCCGTGCTCGCGTATTTGATGTCGTTCATCGGGCTCTTACCGGGGGCGACAGCGCTCTTATCGAATGGCCTTCTCCTATTCGCTATTCGCCCCTGAACAGAGCGTCGATATTTCTTGAGTGGCCGGGTCCTTTGGCTGACTCTCCTCTGCGGGCGTCTTTTTAACGGGGCGGCGTCCTTGAAACGCTTCGCGTTTTTTTTCCATCATGCTTGCTGCCTTTTTTGATCCTCGACGATTCCGGTGGTGTGAGTTTTTCATGAAAGTTGCAGGCCTTTGTTTTACCTGCTCTGGAGGATGTCGTGGGCCGTCCTGCCCATGTTTGATTCTTGTTGGCATCTTTTCTAATAAGAGGCGTCGATTATCTGTCCCGCCCGGTGCCGCTTTCCCGAGATAGAGGACACGCCCGTTTCGAAACCCGCTGGCGTGCAGTTTTCTGTCTCCTGCTTGGTTAATGGTTGTACGGTAATCGTCCTTTCTTTTTTCCGATCGCTTCGACGTGTTTTGCGACATCCCGCGCCGTGCACCGGCTGCCTCCCTTTTTTTCCCCTCTTTTCCTCCTCATCCTCTTGCGAGATAACTTTCCTTTGCACGGCACGGGATGTCGCCCAACCCCAGCTCTCCATCTTAGCGGCGCGAGCGCTCAATCAAGGATCCATTCAACGAGCCATCCTCGATCAGCGACCATGTCACCCCAGCGGGTTCAAACTGGAGCCGGGACGCTTTTCGGGACGCGGTGGCTTTCCCTTGAAACCAGCATCGGGGGAGTCGACGCGGCCGCCACCCCCCCAATCTCTCGGCGCTTCCCCCTTTGGCAGGAGCAGGAGTAAATAAGAGATCAGGTACATTTTCTTGCAACTTTACAGGATCTCGACCGGCCACTTATGGCGGGGGGGACTTTCCCAAGTAATTTTTTTGATGGAAATTGGGGGCGGCGAGCGTTCAAGGACTATGCTCCCCAGTTTGCCGAGGCGCGCCCCTCGATTTAGCCAAGGCCCTCCTGGACACCGGCCACTGCCACGCCTTATGAGATTTCTTCAGACGGCGAATAGCTATTTCCTAGGGAGCGGTTCCCCTAGCTGGTTAGCCCCCGGCTCTGATCTCTTGAAAGAAAGAACTTAAGGACGTTTGAGGCAAGGCCCCGGATCGGTTTCCGGGCACGCACCAGCTTTCCTGCATGACAAGGAAGGGTCCCCGTCTGTCTGTGCCCGTAGGGCCTTTCCGGCGACGAGCGGCACCTCCCTCGATGGTGAGAGCCCGTTGTCCCCATCCGACCCCCAGTCCGAAGGTCGCGGCAATCTCGATCCGAACCTCTAAGGCGCCATCCCCCCCATTCCGAAGCGCCCACCCTTGTGAGCGGTCGTTCTCGGCGCGCCTTTTTTGCAGATCCGGCGCTCGGGAACAAGGCGCCGACGCGACCCCCCCGGTCGCCGCAGACCGGCCGACCGAATTTTTTTTCGCGGAGAGGCCGGATTAGGCGGCCAACCCGCCTCCGCCACCAGGCGACACGGCCAGCCCTTCGGCGGCTTTGCACTTGCGTTTGTAGCGCGTTTTCAACGCGAAGTTCATGCAGCCCTGGCGCCGCGGAGCAATTCTCATAGAACCCCCTTTAAGGCCGACTGGATGATATTGAGGTTTCTGGCCAGATCACCGTCCCCCACCGCCGTTCGAGGTGTCGGCCGCCTTCCTTTCCCCGAAAATGCGTCGAGCGTGGCTCAAGCCGGGGTTTCCCGCGATAGCCACTTCCACACAGAACGCGATCCGGGGTGGTCGCGTAGACCCCGGTCCGAACAGACTTTCGACGCCAGAAGTCCCTCACCCCCCCCGTGACAGAAGAAGCTTTTCTTTCCGACAAGAGGCGGACTTTCTGGAAGAGAAAAGCGCCCTCGGGACAGGTCTTCCCGACGCCAATACGCGGCGATCACTTTTCCTTCGGGTAGAAGTCCCCCTAATCTGGTTTTTCCTCCGAGACCAATTTGACCCCGGCGAGAAAGGTTTTAACTTCCTTTTGAGGGGGGGAATTTCTCGGAAGCGGGAGCCAATAGAAACGTCTAAAAAAGAACTTGCTCTAAGCCCTCCCGCCTGATCATCAGCGGACGCGGTCGTGGTGGAACTTCTCGAGGAAATGCGTCGGCACGTCTCCCCTTTTCGCCAAAGCTTTTTTTCCTCGAAGAACTCTTCTCTCGGAGATAGATTTCTCCCGGCCTTGAGCTGCCGCTCTGTTCAACTTCTTTCAAATGAAGCCCCAGGAAGGATCACCCCCGAAACCTCAAACAGTGAGTCGCGGCCCTTGACCGCCGAAGCCGACCGGTCCTCCGAGCCAAGAACATATGCATCGCCGATTGTCGGCCGTCCTCCCGGTTTTACAAGGGCCCCTCCGTCGCGCTCCAATGCCAGAAGAAGCGGCTCCCTAAGCGCGCGGGAGCAAGCGCCGAAAAACACGCCCCCCCTTCCCTGCCGTCGATTGCCGGATCTCCCCAGAGAATCAAACGCGCCCTTATCTTTCATTTCGAGATTCATCTTTCTCTTCCCCCCAGTTGTTGTGGTTTTCCTTTCGGAAATACTGTGTTCGCCGGTCTCTTGTCTGCTGAAAGACTTCTCTAGACGCACGCTACCCCAGGAGGGTTAGTCCTCCCCGAGAGCGCTATGGCGGCTTTTTTTGGCAAACAAGCTGGCGGCTTTTCTCTAAAGGAGGATACAAGTTTCATCTGGGATGAGGAAGAAGGGAATTCATGCTCTTGTTGTTTCTGGCCTTCTCGCCCGCAAACTTGTCCCTTTCCGTGATCGAAACCCTTACGCACTGTTGCGTCGGTGGTGACTGCCCCGCGGTGCGCGAGATCCTTCCCTTCGCAATCGTGGTTTTCTTTTGAGTTTTTCTGCAGATAGCCCGTGCCGGTCTTCTTATCTCCTGACACGAAGGCAGAGTTCTTTAGGCGATGCGCTTCCCCGAAGTGCCGGAATCCATTGCCCGAGAGGCCGTTTTCGATCTGACGAGGCCCCTTGATGGGATGATCACCTTATAGGAGGTCTTGTTAGGAGACTTGATAATTTTAGATTAATAACTCCCATTGCCCCAATCCTCTTGATCGCGGCCTTCCTGGGCTCGGCGTCACAAGATTTCGGGCCTGGGGCTCCGGTCTTGGGACCGGTGCCGTCTTTGGTCGATGACCTTCAGCTCTTTTCCTTGCGCTGCTGACGGCGGGGCTGGGTCGCCGAGGGTCGGGATTCCTTTTCGGGAATCGGGGATTCCTTCTAATAGGAGCGAGGTTTGTGTATAAGCCGAAAACCCCGCCGCTTACCCACGGTCTGGGTGCCGGTGGAGCCTCGGAATAGATATATGATCCCAAGCTCGGGACCTTTCGGCGCGGTCCGGAGAGACGGCCGATAAAGATCGAAGGAGGCCTCCCCCTGAGATGGAACTTCCATGCTAATCCAGTGGTATTGCAGAGGAAACTATCCGCTAGGAATTGGATAGCCCCTCTTGAATTAGTTTCTTTTCGCACCCCGCACCCCTTCGCAGAGAGGTCCCTCAGAGAGAGTGCGCCCTCCGAAGGGATGTCTTCATTTCCTGGTGGCTTCGTTCGTGAAGTACCGATTATGATGGAGCTTGTGCGTGCAGGTGATCGATGCCTTGCGACAGTTCGGCTTTTCCTTTCAAGCGCAGTTTCTTTTTTTTTTTGCGAGGTAGTGTTCTGTGCCCTCCATCCGCTAACGTGGCTCCTTGGTAGGAATGATGCTGCCCCTTCGCGCTGTTCTCGCTGTTCGTTCTCTTTTTCCGCGACCTTCTTTTTTGGCCAACGGGTCCTCATCGCGCGCGTGGGGCGGTGACGATTTCGCCGGCTACTTTCCCCCTTCATGGGCCGCCTTCGGGGGACTTTCCTGGTCATGCAGCTTCTTCCTGGGGAGAGAAGGCAAGTTCTTTCCTCTACCTCTTTTTCTCCTGAGCGAGCCCCCGTCTTTAAAGGAAGAGAACTAGTCCCTCCTTTTCCTTGGCCTCAGGAAGGAGAGACCCTCTAGGGATCACTTTACTCATCAGGAGACCTTTCAGAGAGTAGAGAAGGGTTTTTATTAGATATTTATTAGCCACCTGCTCATCGACGAGCCTCTCGTGGCGTTGCCGGCCCCCGTCGAGCTTTCGTTTCAATCGCCTGCGCTTTTTTTTTCTCCGGCAAACGGGCGCTGGCGCATGTCTGGAACGCTCGACTCATATGACGTGATACTCTTCCCCTCTCCCTCGTCGCATCAGGTGGTGTCTTTATCTCGATCGGAAAGTTTTTTTTCGAGGATTAACTGATCTTTTTCCCTGGCGATGCAGCCCTGCATCCTGACACCCTTGCCTGAGAAGATCGGACTCTAAGCGGACGGCGAGGAGGTGGAACCCCTTTTGTGAAGCCAAGCCACCTTTGGAACACGCTGGCCCGTCTCCAGTTGCGGAACCCGCTTTTTCGCGATCTCTGCTTGGTGCTTCTTTGTCGGTCTCGTCCTTTTTTTTCCTCAGCCCGCTCGCGCCTCTCGCTTCGACCTTGTTTTTTGCGACATCCGTGCAGTGCCCCTTTCCTTTTTGATCTCGCATCTGTCTCTTTTCCCTTTGAGAGAGATGCGAGATCCCCCCTTTTTTGCACGGCACGGGATTTCGCATCCCCCTCGGAGAGAGCGGGCTGCTTCCCTCTCCCGAACACCATTCACCGCTACATCATCCTCCCACCAGGATATCGCGACCCTGCACGGCCAGCGGCTTCCCCCCGGCCGGGCCCGCTTTTTTTCTTTTTTCCGGTGGCGGGCGGCAGGGCGTTTTCTGTTTACCCCCTGTCCTCGCCTTTTTGACGAGGACGCCAACCCCTTCCTCAAACATGGGCCTCGCAGTCTCTCCCACGACATCCGCATCTTTTCCGCATCTCGAGGTTTTCGGAATCGCGTCCCCCCCCCCCGTGATGGCCGACTCTGAAATCGTAGGACAAAGTCCTTGGAAAATCTGGTTCCCCAGGACTATGCCCCTGCCCCCCTTTGAAGAGAGCGCAAGCGAGGCGACTTCAGACCCCAAAACGGCCACCCGATAGAAGGCAGAAACCCACGGCCACGCCTCTTCTTTTCCGACGCTGCAATAGAGAGTGTCTCCCCTAGGGAGAATTGCCATCTTACTCCTCTGTTCGCCACTTATCGCCACCCCTTAACACAGCCTCTTTCGACACCGCGAGCAGCTGTACGGACGTGGCTACGAAGGCCTTTTCCCCCCCAGATCGAAGAAACCCTTTTTCCAAAGAATGAGGACATGATTGCCCGTAGCGGGCGGCGTCGCGAGCTTTCCCCGAGCGCGATTTTTCGCCCGTTGGCCATCCCGACACACAGCGCGAATTCTTCTCGACCGAGATCTACAGCGCGACCCTCCTTTTTCTCTTGCCAGCAGCATGCCGACCGCCCAAGCGCGACCGTGGGATGGGATTTTCCTACACGAACTAGCATCTTCTTCGACCTGAGAGGGAACGCACAAAAGGCCCCCCTTTTTTTCTCCCACGGTCGCTTTCCCGGCAAGACAGCTTCCAGCTGCGCGGAGGAGTCCGACTGCACGAACGCGTAGGGTTTTTTTCTGGGGGGGGGGTCCCCCTGCCCACCAGGATGAACGTTCCTCGGGAGCACGACGCTCCGCCTTTGCGGATGGCCTAAGCTTTTTCTATTTCTTAGGGGGGGGAGCCGCCCTCGAAGGAATTTGGTTGTTGGTTTTTTTGTTTTCCCAAGCGGAGAAGAGAGAAATTAGTCAGAGAAGCATATCTCCGAGAAATCTTTCCTGGATGGCCTGGGTAGGCGGGCAATATAAAAGCTTTTAAACCGCCGGAGCCTGAGCGCGGTGCTTTTTCTTCCCCGCGCAGCCGTCGCCCCCTACAATTTTTCGCGTTTCAAGCAGTCCGAGAGAGGCAAGCTTTTCCCCCTTTTCCCCCGAGCAGACACCAGCCCTAGTTCAGAGGCGGGGTTTTTTTCCCGCGATTCCCTTCGCGCAGATGACTCTTCTCCGGCAGAAAACGATGAAAGAAGCCTCCCCCTTCGATACCCGCGGCTCCCTCCCCCCCGCCGTTGCAGCGAACGAGACTCACCCAGTCCTTTTAGGTCATAGACACAGACCGCGATAAGACTTCTTCTCCACAAGGCCTCATCAGAACGGCGGGTATCCCTCCGATCGCGCCCACCCCGTTTCCTTATCGGTTTCTTGCAACAGTCCATTCGCGAAGGGTGCGATAAATCCCCTCCTGTTGGTCTTCGAGGAAGCGTTATTTCGCGAAAATTGCGCGCGAACCCTCCCCCCCCCGGACGATAGCCTTTGATCATCACCTTTACTGCCGCGGAGCAGAAAGAGTTTTCACTGACGGAAGCCCCTTCCCTCCCCACTAGTCGGAGCCTTCCCCCGCATAGAGATCCTTCCCCTCCAACTATGAATGCGACGTGTTATGAGATGATAAGAATTCTTACCTTTCCTCGGTTAGAGAGTTTTAACGCGGCCATGAATCTATTCTTCCTCACCGCACCGAAAGGTCCCTTTCCGCAACAAGTTCTTCGGCATGTCCTTCTCTCTTTCGAAGCCGAAAGGGAAATAGTTGGATCTCGAGCGCCAGAAAAAACCCCCCGTTTTTTCGTCGGCCGGCAGAAAGGTTGTGACCCCTTCTCCTCCTTAGCCAGTAGCGATAAATTCTCCCCCACTGGGTGGACAGAAGAAGAGGAGACTTCACTCACGCAGAGAGGTTTCCCATTTCCTAACACTCCGGTGACTCTCTCTTCCGAGTCCGGATTCCATCCTCTCAGCATCAGAGAAAGTAGAATACAGG
>Ga0179593_1525679_pt1 | contig 12118 bp, 15 predicted proteins | sample CZODoug2_1_08_16_FD_185931 | JGI IMG/M metagenome (GOLD analysis project Ga0179593, IMG submission 185931) | Vadose zone soil fungal communities from Angelo Coast Range Reserve, California, USA - CZODoug2_1_08_16fungal (PacBio error correction) | ecosystem: Environmental > Terrestrial > Soil >... | reverse complement strand
CATCTTTTCGACTTCTTTCTTTCTTTCTTTCCTTTTCCCTTCCTTTCGTAACGATGAACTCCGACGATCTTCCAGCACTTCACAGACGACTTTGACATGCAGACGAGATCTTGCCGGGTCGCCTGACAGACGGCGCCCGCGGATGGGCGTATGTTTGAGAATTTCTCTTTCCTTTTCTCTCTTTTTTCCCCTTTCTGGCAAGTCGCGCCGAGGGCGTCGTCCCTGCCACTGTGTTCAACGAAGATATCGAACTTCGACGTGACGCTCACGGAACCCAGGCTTCCTTTCCCTCCTTCCTTCCCTTTTTCCTTTCGTTGTGAGCTGCGCTTAGAGTCGGTCGACAAAAAGCAATCAGGTCATAAAGTTGGACGACAATCCGATGCTGTTCGCGAGAGGGGGAGGGTATCCCCCCTTCTTTCTTCTCCTCTCCCCCCCTTCTTCCTTCTTTCCCTCTCAATAGCGCCACCAAATTCGGAAAGAAACAAACGACCAGAAAGCAAACCGCAGTAGAACCTTTCCCCCCCTCTCTTCTCCCTCCTCCCTCCGACCGACCGGATGCACATTGCGTTGAATAGAAAAGCGAGGAAGTAGCGGGCTCCCAATCGATATTGCTTTTTCTTTTTCCCTCTTCTTTTTTTCCTTTTCCTCCTTGGTATCCTCTTGTGGGCCCCGTCGGGATTCTTTGAGTACCCGTTCTGAGAGTCACGTAGCACAAGCACTGATCTACCCACTGCCAGCGCGCACTCCTTCCTTTTCTCCTCTTCCCTCCCCTCTTTTTTTTTCTTCTGTTCTGCATCCGTCCAAGCACTCAAACGGATGACTCGACTTTCGAGGTCTTGGGGAACGAGTTGACACGGCGTCTTTCTCCCTTTCTTTTCTTTTTCCTCCTTTTTCTCCCCCCTCCCTTATCGGCGGTGCGCAGGACGGTAGAGCGTAGCGCGACTCCGAAATGGCTGTTACTACCGGTTGGCGAAGCGCGTTAAATCCCTTCCTTCTTTTTTTTTTCTCCTCTTCCAACCGATCGCAGAGCCGCATCAATTAGGCCACCTTGGCCACGATACGTCCCTTTTTTTTTCTCCTTTCCTCCATGGCCTCATGATTGATCGTCGGCATCGCAACGCGGTTGTCCCCCTCACGGAATTGAGAACGACTTTCTTTTTTTCTTCCCTCCCCCCTTCCCCCTCTTCCCAAACCCTCGAAATCAACCATCGACGCTTTGGCCAGATTAGGGACGTATCTTTGGAGTAGACTTTTTTTTTCTTCTCCCCTCTCTTCTTCTCCTTGGTTTTCGTCACGGGAAGGAGCCTCCGTACCACTCTCAATGTTGTCACGGAGAATGTGCGGGTGATCTGGAAAAGTTTTCCTTTCCCCTTCTCCCCCCTTTCCATGTCCAGAATCCGCGGCACGTGAAAAGGCACAACCTCTCTCTCTTTTTTTTCTCTTTCTTTCGTGAATGCGCTCAAGCAGTCTGAAGCCGCATCGTCGCTCGGATATTGACTTTCTCCTCCCTCCCCTTTCCCCTCCCCCTTTTCCTTCGTCCGGTGCGTCGGCGATGAGATCGAATCTTTTTTCTTTCTCTCCATCGCAACAGGCGCCTCCGACGAATCGCTTTCACTCTTCTCTCCTCCTCTTCTTCTTCAGCGCCAGCAGCAAATTCTTCGGGGTCGCCGGGGTCTTCCCCCTCCCCCCCTCTTCCTATGTTGTAGCAGCGGAATTTAACTCGTAAGACGTCACTTTTACAGTTCCCCTTTCCCCCCCCCCCCCCAGTGACGCCGGGCTGAAAATGCTAGAAGAGGATGGGCCTGGTCCATAGCTCTTTCCCTTTCCCTCTCTCTTTTTCTTCTTCCCCCTTCTCGAAGAAGAGGAGATGGTGAAGATGATCGGCGTAGGTTTGAGAAGTGTTTTTCCTTTTTTTTCCTTCCCCCTCTCCTGTGTTTGCACGCGTCGCAGAAGAGCGAACAGTCGGGCAGGACTCCCTCTTTTTTCTTTTTCCCCTTTTTTCTCCCTTCCTAATGATGAGGGACGGAACAGGTCGGAGGTCTCGCGGGTCTGGAAGTGCTCCCCCTCTCCCCTTTTCTTTCCTCCTTCAGGGGGGATTGCGTGAGGACGATGTAAAAAAGGTAGATGGCGGAAGTAGCTGAGGTAGGGGCGGGCGAGAGTGTTGTTCTCCTTCCCCTTTTCTCTTTCTTTTTCTCTTCCTTTCCCTTCCCGGCATCGAGGACCCGAGATTCGTGCGGCACGGACAAAACAGATCGAACGTAACTACATCAGCTACGGCTCCTCCCCTTTCCATCTTTCTTTCCCCTCTTCCCCTATTCCGAAGCACTTCCAGACCGCGAGAAAGCAGAACGGTTCCTGGACATCATCATTCGCAGGCTAAATCCCTTTTTTTCTTTTTATTCCTTCTTCCCCCCCCTTCTCTTCCCCTTAGCACCTGCTGGAGGAGTGCAACCTGCACAAACATATACGCTCCCCAACAGCGTCTTCAAACGTACGCCAGCCCCCCCCCCCCTTCCTCCTCTCTCCTTTGGAACGGACCAAAACGATCTGGTTCTACGAAAATCGCGTCCCGACGGACCAGAAGGCTTACTCTTCCTTCTTTTTCCCGGAGCACGAGCGGGAAAGGGCGGTAAAGGGAGACCGAGGTAGCCTGGAAATGAAGTCTGGTCTTCCCCCCTTTTCCTCCCCCCTCTCTTCTCTCCCCTTCCTTTTTCTCGCCTTGGAGAATCCTGAGCAACAGACGACGAGCTGCGCGAAGAGATGAAAGAGATTCTGCGGGGCTTTCCTTTTCCTTCCCCTTTTTTTATCCCTCCCTCCTTGCGCCGACGTTCATTCTAGACTTGGCCGTGAGGGGCAAGATCGTCAGGCAAGATCGAAGCCGAAGAGGGCTTTTCTTCCTTCCCTCCTTTCTTCCTTCCCCCCCCCTCCCCTCCAGAACCTTGCACGTAGGCCGAGGGTGTGAATTTAAAGTTGCCGGATTCTGGGGAAATGGGAAAAGTTTTTTCCTCTCTTTTCCCCCCCCTTCCTCTGCCGGACAACATTGAGAGTGGTACGGGAAGGCTCCCCGACGAAACAATTCGAAATCAAAGGTATTCAGCGACAAACCTTTTTCCTTCCCCCTTTTTCTTTTCCGCGGCCAGCTCCGATCCGCCATTCATTGATCCGTGCTTCCTACTCACTTTATGCCTAGAACCCTTCTCTCCTTTCTTTCCCTTCTTTTCCCTTTCGAAAATCCTCGTAGTGGTTCCGCCTCCGCCGAACAGCAACGGATCTTCCCCCCTCCCTTCTTTCTTATTTTTTCTCTCCCCTTCGCCGACGGTGACGGCCACAGCGCTCGATCGATTGAAAAGCGATTAGCCAACGGTAGTAGAGCCATTCTTTTTTTTCTTTCCCCCCCTCCCCTCCGGTCTCACGACCCGGCCCGAGAACATCCAGCAACTCCGACAGACAATTCTCAACCTCGCCGTCCGTGGTCAACTCGTACCCACCCTTCCTCCCTCCCCCCCCCCCCCCTTTCCCCCCCATGGAAAACATTTAAGCTACCGCGAACCGTAGGAACGAAAGGAGCGTAGAAACGCAATTCGCAATACCGGCGCCCCCTTTTTCCTTCCCCCCCCCCTCTTGATACCAATTCTACGAATCAGTGCGGCAAGATACCAAGACGGAATAGTCGCAGGAAGAGGAGAATAAGATTGTTTGGCGGCCCCTTTTCCCCATCGCTGGAGCCCGGCGACCTCATCGGTGTACGATTCAACGGCAAATCGGGCATCGTTCGGTAGGCTTCCCCTCTCCTCTCTTTGTGCTTTCGTTGCGGGGTGCTTCCGGAATTTGGTGCGCTATTTCGCCGAACAGAATTGTTTAGAGGACGACATTGAGGGCTCTTCCCTCCCTTTTCTTCCTTCTCCCCCCCCTTTTGACTGATGGCGTTGTTCGACCGACTCGAAGCGCAGCTCACAACCGCCCAAAGTCAAACGCCGACGGCTACTCCCCCCTTCCCTCTTTTCTTTTCCGAGACCTGCGGTTTTTGGGGGGAACAGGTTCAAGAATGGGTTCAGTGAGCGTCAAGTCGAAGTTCGATACTTCTTCTCTCTCTCCTTCTTCTTTCCTTTCTCGGGATCGACGATGTCGGGTTGAGATACGGCCGTCGCATACGCAAAATAGGGGCGTACGGAAAAATACTGAAAAAACGGATGACAAAAGACTCTCTCTTTTTTCTTTTCCTTTTTTTCCCTTCTCCTTCCCCCTCTTTTACCGTGGAACCTCCCCACCTCGAGAGCCTTTGCTACCTGGTCGCATCGTAAAAACCAGTGCGAAAAGATGACTCTCTCTTTTACTCTCCTCCTTTTTCTTTCTTCCTTCCCCTTCCTTTCTTCTCCCCCTCCCCTTTTGAACAGACATGTAACGATGAACTCCGACGATCTTCAAGCACATTAACAGAGACTTTGACAGTTCGAACGCGATATTGCCGGTTAGAAGTGACAGACTTCCTTCTCTTTTTTTTCCCCCCCTCTTTTTTCCTTCTCTACTGCCGGAGCTCACCCGACATCGCATCACGCCGAACCTTCAGATGGCTAGGAGAGTCGGGGCAAGGGCGCGACGATGTTCTTCCCTTTCTCCCCCCCCTCCTTCTTATGGCTTCGTCGACGACGCAAAGAGTAGAAGGAGGAGTTGAATTTGCGGTGGTGAGTGCTTTTTTTTTCCTTTTCCCCCCCCCCCCCTTCTTCTTCTCCTTCTTCTTCCTTCCTTCAAATTTGAGGCGCTGATGCAACAGTTGCCAACAGGTTAGTAGAGAAAAGCCATCAAGGTAGTAGCGGAACCCCCCCTCTCTCCTTTTCCCTCTTCTCCCCCCCCTTTCCCCCTCTCTTGATCCGCTTGTCTGGATAAATTGGGGAGATTCAGAGGTAGAAGAAGTACAGAGAAAGCAGAACCGAACGATGCCGTCCCTTTTTCCTTTTTTCCTTTCCCCCCTTTCCCCCCCCTCCCACCAAGATTATGCTCCTCTTCGCGACGTGCAGTATTGGAGTATAGTGCCAGGCAACCCCCCCCCCCCCCCCCTTCCTTTTTCCTTTTCTTTGCTTTAGTACCCGTTCTGAGAGTAACGTAGCAAAAAGAAATGATTATAAAAAAATGAAAGCAGACGACGGTATTTGAGAACTCTCTTCCCTATCCCCCTTCTCCTCCCTCCTTTCCAATTGACAATAGAGATTTTTTATTTCTGAATACGTCAACACAAATATTTCCTTCCTCCTCTTTTGTCGTGGGGCACGAGGTGACACGACGGCGAGGTTGAGAATGTTTCTTCTTCTTTCTTTCTTCCCCTCTCCCCTGCCGGTAGCGGGCGGTGCGCAGCGAAGGTTAGAGAGTAGCGCGACTTCCGAAATGAGCTACTCTTTTCTTCCTTTCTTCCCCCCCCCTCTTCCCGCTGCGCTGCTCCAAAAGATAAGAAGAGAAGCATAAATTCCCCCCTTTCCCCCTTCCTCTTCCCTTTCCCTCCTGATTGATCTTAGGCATCGCAACGCGGTGTCCTCATTAAAGGATTGAAGAAAACGGAAAGGTTAGGACGAGAATGAAATTTTCCCTCCCCTTCCCCTCCCCCCCCCCCCCCCCCCTCGGAAATCAACCATCGCCGCTTGGCCAGATTCGGAAGTATATTGGAGTAGAAGATTTGGAGGGGAAGATAGATGGATTTGAGCCTTCCCCCCTTCTCCCCCCCTTTTTCCTGCGCGATGTGGGTGATCTGGAAAGCTATAAGGTTTCAAAGGTTAGAATGATGGCCGCGACTCCACATGGTTCTTTTTTCTTTTTTTCCTCTTTCCTTTAAAAGCACACCCTCGGCGACGTGAAGAGGTTATTTATTTTGAGTTTTAAGGTAGAGGAAAGAAGTGATATGCTGCATTTCTTCCCCTCTCCCTTTTTTTCCTCCTTCTCCTCTTCCAGTCGAGATGAACCGGGCTAAGAGAGGGGAACGGCGTCAGGTGAGTCGGCGATGAGCTAGAAGTGCTCCAGAAGAGTAGCCCCCTCCTCTTCTCCCCCACTCCTCCTTTCCCCCCCCTTCCGCAGCAATTCTTCGGGGGTCGCCTGGTCGTCGGCCACGGTGTGCGGGTTATTGAAGTAGAGGTTGTAGACGCAGCGCCTTTTAAATAGTAAGGACTTCCCCCCTTCCCTCTTCCTTTTTTCTTTTTTTCCCCCACGCTCGACGCGGCTGGAGCCTGGTCATCAGTAGGCCTTCTGGCCGTCGGGGACGCGATGGTCGAAGAACCACTTTTCTTTCCTTCTTTTCGACGCTGTGGGGAGGAGGAAGATGGGGTGGAAGGAAATAAAGAAGAATTGCTCCCTCTCCCTTTTTTCTTCTTTTTTCCTTTCCTTCTGTGGGCTGAGAAGGGAGAATGATGAGGGGGAAAGGAAAGGTAGGAGAGTAGAGAGGGTAGGACCTTTTTTTTTCCCTCCCCCCCCCCCCCTTTTGTTTTTGGGGGTGGGGGGGGGGGGGGGCTTTTTCTTCCTTTTGGGGTGATTCGGAAAATTTCATACGATGACGTCTTAATAGGGACGACGAAGGGAGCTTTTCTTCTTCCCCTTCTCCTCTTCTCCTTTACGGGGCGAGCGTTTTGTCGTGCCGCAAGAAGATTCGCGAGTCAATGATGAGTGAAGCCCTTCCTTCTCTCTCCTCCCCCCCCCCCCCCTTTCCCTCTTCCCCGAGCCTTTTTTCTCCCGTGCGGAAAGAAAACAAGATAGAAAGGCCCTAAATAAGATACCTTCTCCCCCTTCCCTCCTTTTCTTTTCCTCCCCCCTCCCACCGAGAGCCAATTTTCCGAGCACTTCCAGACCCGAGAGACAGACGCACATGTTACTGGCCCTAATAATTCGCCTCCCTCCCTTTTCCTTCTTTGCCAACCCGGCTCAAGGAGCAAATGAAGGGAGGAGTGAAAAAATGCAAAAAGTCGTACGTCTCCCCCTCCCCCTCTTTCTTTTTAACTTACCCAAAAAGATTATGGTTATAAGAACTCTTTCCCTCTTCCCTCCCCCCCCCCTTTCTCTCATTGCAGCCTGCGTCAATTGGTGGGGTGCGCCGAGAGGAAAAGGGCGTATTTATCTTTCCCCCTTTTCCTTCTCCAACCTCGACTTCAAGAACCCGAAACAACGTGGAAGAAGAAAAGGAGAACAAGAAGAATTGACTTGCTTTCCTTCCTCCCTTCTCTCCCCCTCCTCTTTTTTCCCCCTTTCCTCTTCTTTCTGAGGCGGGTTGCGATGAACGCCGAGCGTCTGATGGAGAAATTCGAGGCCATAGCCCCCTCCCCCCCTTCCTCCCTTTTCCGTTGCGGGAAAATGAGTAAGGAAAGATCCTTCTCTCCCTTTCGTCAGATCTGACTTGAGAGCATTAAAGCAAGCAGATCCCTTCCTTCTTTTTCTTTTCTTCCCCCCCCTTTCCTTGCACGTCGCAGGGTTTCCCTTTTCCCAGTTAGCGACGTCGCGGCAATTAAGTCTCCCTTTTTTCCCCCCTTCCTCCCCTTTTTCCCCCCCTTTCTAGTGGTACGGCGAAGGATCTTACGCTAAGAAAACAAAGTCGAAAGTAAAAGGTATTCCTTCCCCCTTCCCTCTTCCTCTGGCCAAATCGGCGATGGTGATTTCGAGGGGTGTGGTAGAGAGGACCAGGTCCTCTTCCCTCCCCCTTCCCCTTTCTTTCCCTTTTCCCCTTTTCTTTTTCGTCAATCCGTGAAGAGGACAAACGCGTTGCGATGCCGAAGATCAATCAGGGTACCCCCTCCCTCCCCCTTTTTTTCTCTTTCCTTCTCGCCCATGGCCAAGGTGGACGAATTGATGAGGCTTCTTTTCCCCCTCCTTTTTATCTCTTCTCACCTCTGACGGCAACAGCGATAGATAGATTGAAAAGAGCTTAGCCCCTTTTTTTCTTCTCCTCCTTTCTTTCTTCCCCTCCTTTCCCCTTCTTTCTATCTCCCCCTGCCGCGGCTCACGACCCGGCCCGAGCAAATCAAGCAACGAAGACAGACATTCTAAAACTCGCTTTTTTCTCCCCTTCCTTCCCCCCCCCCCCTCCCCCCTTTCTTCTTTCTTTCCCCCATATTACACCTTACGCGACCGCGCCGTAGGAACGAAAGGAGAGGAGAACGCAAATTAGGACAAATAAGGTCTCTTCCTTTTTTTTTTCCTTCCCTCTCTTCTTCCTTTTTTTCCACCGACTGCTACCAATTCTACGAATCAGTGCCGGCACGATACGCAAAGAAGGCATCGTCGAAGAAGAGGAGAATAAGATTGTTGTTTTTTTTCCTCCCCCCTCAAAACGGGAGGCAATATCGATTGGAGAAAGGAGAAATAATAGAGTGTCGACCTCCCCTCTCTTTCCTTTTTCTTTTCTTTTTTTTCCTTTCTCCCCTCCCTTACTCTCCCCAATTTATCCAAGACAGCTGAGTAGGAATGAGGTTGATTTTAGGCGTTTGTGAAATTAAACTCTTCTTCCTATTTTCCTCCCTCCCCCCCTCCTCTTTCCCATTTCCCCTCTTCCTTTTCCCTCTCCCCCTCCCTCCTTCGGAACAGCATCGGATTGTAGAAAAAATGGAGGACACTGATGGCGTTGTTCCTTCCCTCCTTCTCCTCTCTCCCCCTTTTCTTTTTTCTCCTCCCTCGCCCCTGCGGTGAACGGTTTAAAGACGGGGGTAAGTGAGCGTAAAGTAGAAGTTCGATACTTCTTTTCGACCTCTTTTCTTTTCACTCTCTCTTTTTCTTCTTCTTCCTGCGTCCGTTCTCCGCTATGTCGGGTGAGCTTACGGCCGTAGAATAAGAAAAATAGGGGCGTACGGAACCTACTGAAAAAGGATTCCCTACCTCCATCCGCTTTTTTCTCCTTTCCCTCTTCCCTCCTTCCCCCTTCTCTCTTTCCCTTCTTCATCTTTCCGTCTGTCCGGTTCAACGATGTTTCATCCGTGGGAAAAAGAAAAAAGAGAGAGAATTGGAGAAATGGCTTCAAACGTCGTACAACTCTTATTCTTTCCTCCTCCCCCTTCTTTTTTCCCCCTTTTCTCTTCTTCTTTTCTTTTCCACGGAGAAAACATCGGGTGAAAGTACATAGTAAAGATGAAATCCGAAAGATTTAACAGAAACTTCCTCCTCCTCCATTCCTCCTTCTTTTTTTTTTTCTTCCCCTTCCCCTCTCTTTCCTCCCTTACTTAAGCTCACACGACATAGTCATAAGAAGGAAACGAGGGATAGGAAGAGTAGGGAAAGGAGATCCCTCCCTTCTTCCCTCCTTTCCCTCCTCCCCCCCCCTTCTTTCCCTTTCCCCCTCAGGATCGAGGGCTTCGTCGAGAAGGAATAGAGTAGAAGGAGGAGTTGAATTTGGGAGGTTGTGATCTGCTTTCGTCTTTTCTACCCCTTCTCCTCCCCCCCTCCTTCCCCTTTTATTCTTATCCCCAGTTGCAACGGTCGTAGCGAAAATAGCAATAAATGTAGTAGAGAACAATTATTTGATTTAGGCTCCTAGTGCCCCCCCACTTCCTCCCCCCCCTTCCCTTTCTTTCCCCCCCCTTTTCTCTTCTCCTCTCTCCTTTACCTCGAAAGCCGACCGACCGATGAAAGATTGAAGTTGAATAGAAAGAGAGGATTATGGCTCCAATTACTCTTTTTTCTTTTTCCCTCCTCTCCTCCCTCCTTCCCCTTTCTATCATTTTTTACAGTCTGGTGCCCCGTCGGGAATTCTTGGAGTACACGTTTGAGAGTCCAACGTAGCACCCGTCCTGCTTTCTCCCCCTCCCTTTTTACCTTTCTTTCCCTTTTCTCTTCTTTCCTTTTCCCCTTCTTGCCAATCCGCGCTTTTTCTTTCTGCATCCGTCCAAGCAAATCAACGATGAACTCGTAGTTAGGTTTGGGGAAAGAGTTGCCCTTCTCCTTCTTTTCTCCCCTTCCCCTCCTTCCTTTTCCTCTCCCGCAGTTAGCGGCGGTGCGCAAAGCGAAGGTAGAGCGTACGCGACCCCGAACTTTTTTCCTCCCCTTCCCTCCCTTTTTCTCCTCCTTCTTTCCCCTCTGCCTCTCCCGCTCAAGATGAAGATGCGTAAAAAAGATCGAGAGCCTTCAATTCTTCCCCTTCCCCCCCCCCCTCTATGATTTCGAAAGGGCAAGAAGGAATAGAGATTAGGAAGAGACACGAGGTTGTCCTACTTAACGGCTTGCGCACTCATTTTTTCATTCCTCTCTCCCTTTCACTTCGGGCGGATGATTAAATGTAAGAAGAACCTCTATACACCCCCCCTCCCTCCCACCCCCTTCTTCTTTCTGGAGTAGACGAGGTGGAAGGGGAAGAATACGCTTTTGCGCTGAAACCTTTCCTTTTCCTCCCTCTATCCCCCCTCTTCCTTTTGTCCGGCGATTGTGAGGGTTGATCTGGGAAAGGAATCATTCCAGGTTACTGACTTTCCTCTCCCTTTTTCTTTCCCCTCGGCGACTTGCAGAGTATTTATGTTTAGTGTAAAAGTTAGAGGACAGAAGTATATGATGCGTGATGCTCTCAGATCTGAGCCGCCTCTTTCTTCCTTCTCTTCCTCTTCTCTTTCCCCCTTTCTCTTCCTCCGGCGGTGGCTCGAAGGATAAAGAAGAAGAGAGGAGGAATAGAAAAAGGAGACCCCCCCCTCCGGACGAATCATCTTTCTTCTCCTCTTTCCCCCTTTTCCTCTTCTTTTCTTCGGCCAGGTGTCGGGTTCTTGAAGTCGAGGTTGTAGAAGAGGGAATTTAATAGTAAGACGTCACTCTGGCTATCGGTCTCCTAGCCCTTTTCCCTTCTTCTCCCCCCTTCTTCTTTTCCCTCCCCCTTCTCCCCCCCTTTTGCCGTCTTGACGCGATGTTAGTAGAAAAAGATAGTTTTTGGTCCTTTCAAACTCTCGAAAGAGTCTCTTTTTTTTTCCCCCCTTCCTCTCTTTCTTTTCGGCGGACGATGGTGTTAAGGTTGAAAATATAAAGAAGGTGCTCCTTTCTTCCGAAGGGTTCACGCCTTCTCCTAATCTCCTCCCCTTCTTTCTTCTCCTTTTTTCCCCCTCCCTTTTCTTTTCTTTCTTCTTGGGTCTGGAAGTGATTTCGGAAAATTGATATAGATGACGTCTTCCTTCTTTTTTTCAGCCGAAGGGGGTTGTTTATGGACTATTTCCCCCCTTCTCTTTTTCCCCTTTTTTTCTCTCCTCCCTTTTCCTATTGCCGTGAAGGAGAATATCTATATATTTAAGTATCATCTTTGTTGTTGTGAGATAGATATGCTCTGCACTTACTTTCCCCCTCCTTTCTTCCCCCCTCACTTCTACATCGACAGGGTGGAAAATAGTACTCACCCCCACCTGAGGCGGCCGCGAGTAATCATGCATCTCTCCTCCCCCCCCCCCTTCTCTTTTTCTCATCCTTTTGCCTGCTCAAGACACAGGACGGGAAGAGGTAGTGCTGCCTTTTCGATCGTCGGAGAAGGCGTGAAAACCCGGCTCACTTCTTTCTTTTCTCTTTTCCTCCTCTCTCCCACCCTCGTCTTCAAAACCGTACGCCAGGACATCAGGCAATATCTCTTTTCGAGAAGGTTTACCCTTACCCACTCTTCCTTTTTCTTTCTTATTTTTCTCCCTTTTCCCACTTGGTGGGGTGGCGCCGAGAGGAAAAGGCGTAAGGAGACCGCTTTTGCAAGTGGACGTATGAAGAGGAATGCCCGCTGTCCCCCCCTTTTTTTCTCTTTTCTTCCTCTCTTTCTCTTTTAAGAATCCGAGCAACAGACCGCCGAGCTGCGCGACGTCTCTCAAGAGATTCTGGCGGAGGCGTGTTGCGATTGCACTTCCCTTTTTTTTCCCTTCTCCCTTCAGCTTGAACGGACCCGGTTAATTCTCGGAATTGGCCGTGCTCCTAAGATAGTCGGGCAGATCGAGCGACGAGCGGCGTCAGATCTTCTTTTCTTCCTTTCTTTTCTCCTCCCTTTTCTCCCGCCTCCCTCTTTTTCCTTTCAAGTGCCCGGATCTGGACATGGGGCAAGCCCTAAGTAGCGGCAATTCAGTCGAACCTTGGTGAAATCCTTCCCTCTTTCCCTTCTCTTTTACGGGGAGAAGGCTCCTTCCGTACTTAACAATCGAAATTCAAAGGTATCCCT
>Ga0179593_1507604_pt1 | contig 12118 bp, 17 predicted proteins | sample CZODoug2_1_08_16_FD_185931 | JGI IMG/M metagenome (GOLD analysis project Ga0179593, IMG submission 185931) | Vadose zone soil fungal communities from Angelo Coast Range Reserve, California, USA - CZODoug2_1_08_16fungal (PacBio error correction) | ecosystem: Environmental > Terrestrial > Soil >... | reverse complement strand
CTCTTCCCCTTTCCCCTTTAATTAGTGAGGAGGATCCCTTTGTTTTGTCGCGATTTCCATTTTGGCTCATTCTTTGAAGCCGTCGTTCAAATCCTATCCTTTTCGATACCGTCCGGGCTGCTTGCTGTGACTTGCTTGGTTTCATTTGCGATGATGTGATCTTTGGTGGTAATTTGCTCCCCCTTATGAAGTCCGACTGGCTTGTGGCCCCCTCCTGCACGATGCGTTACCTTTTTTTTGCGCATTCGTTATTTCCCTTACTTTTTCATTTTGTTGATCATCACCCAGGCGAAGTCTGTTTGTCCCTCCGGCGCATCTTTTATATGTCTCCGGTTCTCGCGTTGGAAAGTTCCCCTGCAATCTTTCCCGATTAAATTCAACCCGTGCATCTGCTGCCATGCTTCGTCACCTCCGGAGTAATTTCGACAATGTCCTTCGTTTAGGACGAGTTTTACGATTGGCGGCGTTTTTTCGCTTGTGTGAACCTCTGTATCTATAGCGTCTGAGGTCTTTTCCGCGCTCTATTTGTGGTTGTTATGAACTTCCGTTGTAGGGACTCCTCCAGCGAAGCGTACCCTTATGGCCTGGTTTTTTCCTTCCGACCATGTTTTGCAATCCCCCACGTCCCGGGGCTTTTGTTCATGCAAATTAGTAGTGGTCTTCTTTTATGACGCGTCAATGCCCGCAGTGTGCCCCTCGCTCCCAACACGCGTCCTGTCAATTGCTTGACTAACTGGTCCCTTTGGGAATTAGCTGATCTTCCCGAAGCCCCCCCCTTTTGGCTTTCCCGTGTCTTTGCGACCGAGCCCGGCCACTGCTTTTTCCCCTGATATGACTTTTCGATTGTTTGTCTTTCCTAGTGGCTTCTCACTGCGACACCGTAACCGTGCTTTTGTTTGCCCCGTCTTTCCTTTCCCTTTTACAGCTGGTCCAAGCTCTCGCCTTTGGGTTTGTCCGAGTGGCACGTTTTGCACAGGCCTAGTTTGATGATGCGAGACCTTTGTCCCTCCTCTGACGACCTGGATTGGGGATCTATTCATACTTCCCTTTGCCAACCCTTGACGTAGTTATTGCCATCGACCGCTTGTCATCCTTTAACACCCCTCCCGTTCTGTCCTCGCAGTCTTTTTTTTTATTGGATGTTTCGCCTCTCCTTCGTCGTCACTCCTTCTCTCTATTCATGTTGCCTCTTCGCGTTTCTGGAATGGCGTGGTTTGCCGCGTAAATCCTTCGCCCGCTTTTACACACAGGCCAAAGACTGAAACTCTGTGTTCCTTTATGCTTTCATGAACTTCGGCCTTTTGCTATGGTGCAGAACCTTTCGCTACTTTCTCGGCCACGGTCCGCAGCTTGATTGGTGCACAGATAGCTGATGTGCACGTGCTTTCATTTTTGACAGTAAGCTCAGTTGCTTTCTCTAGAAGCCCGGGTTCTGTTTCCTCCCCCCTTTCTGATCTGATTGCCGCCGAAACTCCATGAAATTGATTTCTCCTTTCCTCCAATTTCCGAGCCCTGACGGGGCTTGAAGCATGCGTGGGCACGTCTCCTGATGTCTGCCCTTGCCGGCTTCTTTCTTAGATGCAACCAATCTTTTTTTTTTCCACCTCCGATACTCTTCGTCGGTACGAAAGGCTCCGACCTCCTTTTGTTTATGGGGACCGGGCGAGTTAAATTCAATTGGGAAAAAAGCTGTGGTCTTTTCGTCTTCTTTGGGTACTCGTGCATGATTACACCGGTTCGAGAAATTCCTCAACACCGGTCATGGCGATTCCCCTTTGCATCCTCTCCCTCGAGCATTTTCGCATCCATGGTTCGGTAGATTGGGTCCAAACGATCAACTATGAGTGTCCTGCCCCACCATTTATGTGGGTCAGCTCCTTCTGTGCGCTCTCTTACGTGCAGATTGGTATACCGGGTCTCCTTTCCTACGCGTTTTTATGAAACCTGATTCGGAATTCACCCCAATGGAAAGGGGCTGGCCCAAGCAGTTTCCAGGTGAAATATCGCCTCACTAAGACGGATTTCTACACCTCACCCTGTGCCCTTGGGTTCCCGTGTCAGGACTGCATGCTCGGTCTTGCCGATGTACGATTGGTTACTTCCAGTGAACGTCGACCTAGGGGTTTTGTGGCCCATGGGTCCCTTGCTCCACAGATATTTGGCCGACACGCGAAAGCCTGCTCTTGCTCGCCTCTCTTGTTGGACGCGATCTCTCTCTTCCTCCCTGCTTTTTTTTTTTTTTTAGAGATCTTCGTCCCCAGATGCGGGCTAGCACTGTTCGGCGTCCATCTTTCAAAAATTTAAATACCCCCCATTTCCACCAACAAGTGACGCACTTCTCTCAGTTACACTGATGTTCCGGTCGTACAGCTAGGGGCTCAAGGCATCTGCCGAGCTTCGGTCTCTCCCGAATCTTTTCTTTTGTTCCCTGGGGACTTCATCACCCCGGCCCTGCCCAAAGTCGCATCTTTTCCCGGTTTCCATCCGCCTGCCTTTTTTTCCCCTACTTTTTCGAGTTTTTTACCCACGCGCCTGTAATATGCCCTCCGTTTGTTTTTTCTTTCACGTATTTTCGAACGCGCCAGCCCCAGGCTTCCACGCTGCTGTTTGCTGGTTCGTCCACCTTTAGTTGTGGCTTTTTTGGTCCCATGTTAGCCCCCCCCCTCGTTTATGCTTTTTTCCCTGCTCGAGGGCGCTTTTCAAGGACGTGTTTCTCTTCCCCCTCCCATCGGACGGTTGGGAATTTTCTTTTACGTATTTAAATCAGTGCTCCCCCAAAAACTCAGCCCTTCTATTCAAACCTCTCCCCAGCTCACTGTTCCGTCCCCTACATCAGTGCTCCCCTTTGTCCACGTTGTTCGGACGGTTTTACACGTTTTGCCCGTCTGGAGTTCGCCCCCCCCTCTTCGTTTTCCGTTTTCCGCGGGCCCATCTCATCAAGCCCTTGGGGCTCTGGCTTTCTGTGAGGAACGAGATCAATTGCTGGATTATTCGCTTCCAGTCGGACTATCTTGATTCTTGCCGGTTTCCGAGAGCCTCCCGCGTTTTTTCCACCTTTTCATTGCCGTTTGCACTAAATCTCTATGTCAATCGATGTCTCCCGTTCTCTGTCCTCCACGGTAGCCCCGGCAGCGGTCCCTGCCACTTCCTTTTTTTTTTTCAAATTGTTCATGCTCACCTAGTTCCGTCTCCTGTCGATATAGCTGCGGTCCGAGACACTCGCCCCCCCTCCCTAAGAGTGCGTCCAAATTGCAAGACACTCTCCCCCATTTTGAATAGATCTTTTTAGGTGCATCGATTGTTCCCCCCGTTCCGGAGAAGTCATGCCACATCACTCGCGTACGACCCCAAAAGTTGTAGTGTGTTGAGTGTAGGAATTATGTCATGGCACAGAAACGGCGTCATTTCGTGATTTCTTCCCAATCCAGCTCAAATCCCATGGCGGCGCCTCCCTTTTATAATCGCATTACCCAGTCCCTTTTCATCGTCCCCCATCACTTCTCAACAGCGAGAGTTTTCCTTTTTTTGAGCGACAGACTGCGCTTTTGCACCCTGATTTCTTTGTCGGGCCACGATTGCAGTCACATAGACGTCTCCATCTTTCCGCTCCTTGGCCGTTCTCCTCTATTTTCCTCTCCCCCCCTCCCTTTTTGCTCGTTGCGACTCTTCCCGCGGGCCCAGTGCAACGCCGCTGGTATTTTCGGCACCTTCCTATTGGTTCCCTGCGTCATAAACATCCGACCCTCTTCTTCCCTGCGACACCCACCCTCCTGTTTTTGTGCCACCCCACATGTCGGCTGTATCCGATCGCACACGTTATCGCTTTTTCTGTCACGCTGGTATTCCGCCCTGTCTTTAGAAACCAAAACTTGCAGCTCCTCCCCCTTCTGCCGATCCTTTGTCCTTTTCCTATTTTCTTCATTTCCGTCATCAGAGCCAGATCGAACCCCGCTCCTGCGTTGTCGTGCCCACCAGGCAGCCCAGCCTCTTCGTTCTGGCCCCGCTTCCGTTCCTTTGCGCGTTTTTTCGTGATTTTTCCTCTTTCACCTCCCGAGTGCGACCCTTTCCTCCTGAGTATCATTTGCGCGGGCAACCAATTCGTTTTTCGCTGTCATTGATCATCCGATCTTCGCTTCTCCTTTCTGTTAAAATTCGAATTGCGCTGCACGTTTTCATTTTTCCTACCGATGGCCAAGCCACTTACGAATTCGTCCCTGTTTTTCCCAGGACTTCCACCCCCCCTTTCTCGCTCGTCCCCAATTCTACCTGCCCGTCAACGCCAGCGCCAATGCTTGTACCCTAGTTTTCTTTTTTTCAATCGTTCCGTCTGCTCTTCGCATGGGTTTTGTCGCAGCCCTAACGCTCCCCCTGATCCTACTATGCCAAATTCCTTTTTCAATGTCGAATCTCTTCCCTCCTCCCTTTGTTGTGAGCGAGTTACCTGCAATCTCCTTTTGCTTAGCTTTTAGGATTAGGTCCATTTTGTTTGCGCTTTATTAGAACCCCACTTGCTTGAGTTTTGGAAGCCTCCGAGTGTTCAATCCTTCGCTCTACAAGCATTGGCGGCTTTTTGTTGCTGACTTTGGTGTCTCCCCGGTGTTGCTTGCTCGCGTGCGGCTGTTGCCCTCCCCCTACTTGGATTCCCGCTTTGTTTAGTTTTTTTTTTTTTTTCTTGGTTTCTCCCCCCTTTGAGCTATTGGATGTTGCGGAGTATGTGTTTTTTTTTCTCCGTCTCGGTCTAAAAACTGAATCCATTTCGTTACTTTCCCTGGTTTTTTCTGTGACTATTCCGATTTGTTACCGATTCCGATTTGAACATCATTTTTCATTTCGGTCTTCATTCCCAGATTCCTACTATCTTTTGCTCCTAGCCCCTTCTTTATTGGGGTTTCTTTTTTTCACGCTTGAAAAGTGCCCTTCTGCCCAAGGAACGATCCACGGTCCCCCCGTTAGGACCCAGCGCGCACTGGTATTTACTTTTTCTTTTAAGTTGCACGACCGCCGGATCTGTACGTCTTGTGTGCTGTGCTTGCGATGCAATTTTTCTCTCGTGTAGTGATCCGATCGGTCATTTTTGCCGAGCTTTGCGTTGTTGTTTCTGTCCCTTTTTTTAATACGCTGTGACAGAACCCACTTAAAGTGCGGTCGTGATCACCGACCCTGGTTTTGCACCATACCCGTTCTTTTTTTGTTTTCTCCCCTGAGCCAATTGTCTGGTCTGGTTTGAGCCTTTTCAGTTCGCAGTTGTCCCTCTCATTCAAACCTCGTCTTTGCAAATTTTTTGCGAGCGATCGAAAGGCCCTCAAAGGCCGTTTTTGTTTACGTGTAATAGAACTGCCATGAGGTCTTTTGCACTCTTTTTTGATCTCCTTCTTGGATGTTGCCATCGTGGTCATCTCACCCCTCCGTGCCGGTGCTCCCAAGTAATATGCGCCCAGCCCGCTTGGAACATCTCTTCTGCGGGTGGCCCTTTCTTTTTTCGCCATGGCGCGATGTTTTAGCTTTTGTATGCGTTTTGACCTTGCGCCACGAAGAAAATGCTTGGTCTCCTTTCCCCTGTTCCTTTTTCGGCCCTGACCCGACGTTCTTGCCCCTACCACTTCCTCTGTTACACCAAGACCCCCCCCTTGGTTCGTCTGTTTTCCAAGTTTTTTTTTGGCGCCTTTACGTTGCCTATGTCCTCCAATGTCACTCGTTCTATCTATTCCTGGACCTTGGTATTGCTTGCCGGTTCCCTGGTCGGTGCCGAACGCTCTTCTGCGCGACCTCATACTTTTTGAAACTCTTTGAGCATGATTCTCTAAAAATTGAACTGTCCGCTCCACGTTTTGAGACCCCCTTTCGCTCGTTCCCTTTTCTTAAGCCCCCGATTGAGGCCTGACTGAGATGTCCCATTCGCGATTGGTAAAAATCAGCGGCGTTTTTCCCTGAAGCCGTTGTCGGCCCCGACGACCCTTTTGCCTCTCGACTGTTCTAACGTTTCCACTTTTATTGACCCCGCGTGTCCTCCCCATTCGCCGTCTTCCATTAAGAGTTTTTCCCCCGCACAATCCCCATTTGGTGCCCAGCCGGCAACGGATATCTGTCCCCTTTTTTCTGCTGCCCGACCGTTCTTTTCAACGTTCCTCACTCCTCCCTGTCTTCAAGGACATGAAAGGTTAATGACTGCGCCCTTACCTCCATGGAAAGAGTTTTTGAAGGTGGAGCGTTTGGACTTTTGACTCGCAATGATTCCCCTTTGCCAATTCCCAACACGGCTTTTGGGCAGATCCGTGTTTCTCTTTTTGCACCTGCTCATTGGCACTCTCCGCATACTTTGGATGGTACTTTGGCCACACTCACGTTCATATAACCGCTATTTATTTTCCCTCCCGACCCATCCGCGTGGAAGCCGAATCTTGGGCGACAGTTCGGCTACGTGATATGCCGTAATCCTTCCTTGGCATTTCTTGCCCCAGTCCGCGTACTGCCCCATACCTATTTCTTTTCACAACTGACAGTCGTGTATTGGTCCCTCTACCCTTTGAATTATCGCTCTACTTTCCCTGGTGAGCTTCACTCATTACGTTCGTTTTTCGCAGAAGCGGGGGCCTTTCTGCCTCGATGTACGTTTCTCATGCTTTTTTCCCTGTGATCGTCCAGAAGGGCTTAGGTGGCCATGGTGTATTTGTTCACCCTACTATTGTCCCCGCGATGGACGTCTGAAGCCTAAACTTCGGGCGCTCTGGTGCCCTCCCGATCTATCTGTTCTACCGTTGTTGTTTTTTCTCTTTCCCCCCTTGTTCACCAGATTCCTTTCTGAGCAAGATCGTGCATCTCGTCTCTTCGTCCCCCAACTATCTGGGAGTCACATCCACACTGGCAAGTCCTCATCTTTTCTCCGTTCGACTTCCCCCCCGTTCTGAGGTCTCAACTTTTTTGTCCAGTTTCCTCTCGGCAGTCTATGAGGATAACTCCCGGGTCCGTTTTGTCCTGATACGGATCCCTGCGCAAAGTCGAGCTCCATCTCTGCATATCAGACCTGTCCTTTTTTCCTCCACCCATTCTTTCCATCACGCGTCCGAAAATGCCCCGATCCTGCATCTTCAGTAGCCTTTGCTCCCGCCGTCGTTCTTGTTCGGCTGTCTCAGGTACAACTCCTGGTCTCTCTTTTTTGGTCCAGTGTCCTACCCCATCCCCTTTCCGGTCTTTCCCCAATTACGGGCAATCCGCTTGTCCTGCCCCAAAGCGCAGTTTCTTTTTTGCCCTTCTCTTTTCTTGAGTTCTTCCCCAAAATCATCCCGTACACTCCCATCGTTCCATGAACTTTTTCCTTGGCGCTCCTGGTTCAATACCTTTGTTTTCTTAGTTTGCTCCGTCCGTCCCGACTCTGGCCGGTTTTTACACTGTTTCAGGCGTGAGTAATTCTCGTCAGTTTTTTTTCCCCATCCCCTGGTGCTTCAAGCCCTTCTGGAATAGGGTCTTGTGCCGGCCCTCGATCCGCTGGCGGATTTCGTGTCAGTCTTTGTGTAATCAGGGCTTCGGTCACCCCTGCCTTCTTTCGTGCCTCCCCGCTGCACTTTTTTTTTGGTTTCTTTTTCGGCGTTTTGGCAATCTATCTGTGCCCAACGCTTTTTCCTTTTTACCCGCTCGAGAAAGTTTTCACATCTGGTCTGGCCACTCCTCATTTTTTTTTTTAGCATTCATGCTATTTCGCTTTCCGTGTTCTGAGACTCTCGACGTGTCGTGTGTGGCCTCTTCGTTCCCTTACACTAGTTCCGGCCCAGGCAAAGATATGTCCCACTTTTTGTCTTACTTCATAGACACTTTTTTCTTTGTGACCGATCTCTCCCTCGTGACGGCGCATTCTTCCAGTGTCACCCCCTATTGTCGTTGGCCGGATGAATATCGATTTTCAACCCGGGATCCCGGGTTTTTTCCTTCCCGTTTACTGAAAATCACCGCGTCGCCCTCAAATCAGTCTTGCAGTCAGATTTGTCGTTTTTTCCCTTCCTTTTCACTCTCGCTCCATGCAGCGGTCACCACTGACGCATCCCGCCCTGATTCTTTCCCCCTTTCTTGATCGACATGATTTTTCCTTTCAGTTTCTTTTTTATCATTGCGGGATAAATGCACTTTCCCATGTCTGAGTATTTCTCTCTTTTTATTTACTGCCTCCCGATCCCCATGGCATTTACTTCAAATTGTGAATAAACGCCTTTTTCTTCGGGCTCTCATTCCTTCTAGTGACCAAGTTTAATCAGTACCTGGCCTGAGTGCCTGCAAACGGTTCGTTCCCTTCGACCTGTTTTCCGTCCAAAAGACCAAGCCTAAGAACGTTTGCGTCTCTTCAATCGTTAGAAAAACAACGGGGGGGGGTTTGCCGCCCCCGACACAAATAATCATATTCTGGCACGCATGTATTTTTCCAGCACTTGAGTTGGTGTTTCCTGGCAAGCGGTTCTCTCTCTTGCTAGCGCATGAAGTCTTGCATAACAAAAAAGATCCCGTTCCGTTCGTCTCTGTGTCCCCCCCCAACTGATGTTTTATATGCGCGCGTCTTCTTCCTCTCTCTGTATTTTCCCCTCAATCACGCCATTCTAAAAAGAATACGTCTGGGTCTGAAATGAATATTTTGTCCTCCCTACATACTTTACAGTTTCCCGATGAGGGGGAGTCAGGGACCTTAGGGAACCGCCTGGGATCGTTTCCCACAGTGAGCTCAACTTATAGCTATTGGTACGCTGGTTATACGACCGTTCTCATTTTGCGATACAATATTTCTCTTTCTCATAAACCATGCTTGTATCTCGTTGGGTGACTGATCCTAAAGATGGAATCTTCGTGAGTGTCCAATCGACTGGACGCTGTAACTTCATTTCCTCCATTCCCTTTATGTTTCCATTAGCAGTATGTTCCGACTTTCCCCAATTTCAGGTGTCGCGGTGTGTCTTTCACCTTTGGAGAAACAGGTTCCACTCCTTTTCTCACGGTGCCCTTTTACCTCCAGCCGACAAATTTCTGTCTCTTTATGTTCGCCATTGAAAATCCGAAGTCTTCCCTTTCGCCCCCTGGTATTAGCGCAAAAGTCAACTTGCCTCTGCCCCTTCACTCTTTGTCCCCCCCTTTTTCCTCGTTTATTCTTTCCCTCCTTCATCCGTTTTGTCTTTTTTTGTTTTACGAGCTCCTCGACTTGCCCCCCTTTTATAGATCCCTTGGACGTTTTTTTTCCCCCTTTGACTCCCAAGAAAAACCCCGTCCTGAATCGTGCTTTTTGCGTTCAATCCCCAAATCTCTCATCCCGTTTCCTCTGATCCAAAGACTTTGTGTCTTGTCCTTTGAGGTGAGTTTTCAGGCTCCATTTTGCTCAGTGTTTTTGGTCTGTTGCGTGTGTGTCCTCGGTTTTTCCTACAACTTCCCTTCATTCTCGCTCATTGGAGATCCGAGAATCCCAAGTTTCAGTTCACAGCTCCTTCCCGCTTTTGTTCCACATAAATCAGATTCATTTTATCACCACCAGCGAGCCAGAACCGCCCAGAACTCTGTAAAATATTCTTTATTGCTGTCGTCGCCCGCGGGACCTTGAACTGCCACCCTTTCCCACGACTATTTGAACCCGTCTCAACCCTTACCTTTTTTTCGGCTGGCATCATTCCTGGCCTTTCATTTGTGCCTGATTATTTCAATTCCCCTCCCTTATTCTGTAGTCCTTTTTCTCTGTCTTGCTTATCATGAAATAATCTCTGGACGAACGCCTAGTAGTTTCCTGGTCAGTTGCCGATCTTTTTTTTTTTTTCTTCCTTGACCCCTTTCTACTTCCTATGTTGCTGACATGACCGTAAAGTTTTTTGCGAGTTGATCCGACATTTTTTGCCCCCAACCGTCTGGTTTTTGTTTCGGTCCAAATTGCGACCCTGATGCTGGTTTCTGCACGCTGACGCCGCAGCTTTTTTTTCCAGAGTTTTTCACCCTCCCCCCCCCCCTCTGCGTTGAAACTGGCCCGGTCTTTGGTTTTTTATCGTTGTTTTCTCCCCCGCCCGCCCTACCGCCCTCGCCCTTCTTTTTGACACCTTTGTGAAGAGACATTTCATCGATCGGGGCTCATCTGAACCTTCCTAGGTGTTAGTGCAATTGTTGGCTTACCTCAATTCTGCACAATCACATTCGGGCTAGGGAATCTTTTTTGGTTATCTCTCCTCCATATTGTTCCCCCATCTCGTCGCGTCTTGGGGGCCTTTCCGGCGCTCTAGTGTGTGGGGGGTTAATGTGATTCTCTGAATTGCGCGTTGCCAGGCCGAACTGGTTGATCTTTTTTTCTTACTCTCCCCCCCTGCCCCCCGTCAACCCTCCCCCTTTCTGCCCCATCTGCCGAATTCATCCCTTGAATCCCCCCTTTACACCTTGTGGTTGTCCGAGAAGTTGTGGGCCTTGATGCGCGTGTGGGCGCTTTACTCCTTTTGCACCCCCGTCTATCTTTGTCCCCCCCTTTTTCTTCTTTCTTTTGCCCGGTCGTTTTTACTTTGCGTAGGCCTCAACTTCGTCATTTTTCTGCGACACCAGGTGAACTGACACTTCCCTTGTTTCCATGAGGCTTTCCAAAATTACCGGGAAGCTTTTCCGATGCAATTTCCGCTGACTAGTTCCCTTTTTTAAAGTGTGCTGGCCCCTCTCTCTCTGAATCTCGCTCTTTTCAACAAGCCCCCCTTTTGGTTCGTGCCTTCGTTGGGTACCAGTCGCATTCAGGTCATCTTACTTTTTTTCCCCTTACAGACCCATCTGGGCCTCATTGATCTTGTGCCGTGCACCCCTCTCCCTCTCTTTTTTGCGGGCTTGAAGCAAATTTTCGTTTTTCCCCCCTCCCGTTTCAAGAATGGCTCACTCGTACTCTTTGCCTCTCCTTTTTGCAAACGGTTCCAACCTGCTCCCCCCGTACCCCCCTTCCCCTTTCCGTCGTGTCTACGAAAAGGATTCCACCTTGATTTTTTCACTTGTGCGCTATTTTGACAATTCAATTGGGAAAGCGTTTGAATAGGGTCTCTTTCTTTTGGAGTTTTTTGTGGCTCTTACGCTTCCCTCCCCTTCTCAGTACAATCCAACTTTTGATTTCTTCTTTTCGCCCCGATTGGCAGCCCGAAATTGTCCCTTTTTTTGATTTCTCCAACCCGAGAGCAACCCAATCTATTCTGCGTCACCGCCCCCATCGTTGAAGCCTAATTTTCGTCTTATAATGCGATCTTTTTCTACCGTTTTGCATTTCTGCACTCCGCGTGATGCCCCCCTCATTCCTTTATCAACTTCCTTTTCTTTCCCCCACTCATTGCCCGTGGGGAATATCGCCTTCCTTTGTGTGATTCACCTTCTCCCCTATTCCTCCTTTTGGAGCTCAGCGTTCTTCTTTCTCTATTTCCTCCCCCCTTCCGCTCCCCCCCAAAACCCCCCCCTTGAAACCCCCCCTTTATACTTCTCTTAGGGAGTAAAGGTGGGGCTTTTGTTTAATCCAAATATTTTCCCGCGATGGACGTGAGTTAGTCGTCCGTGCTCGCTCGATTGGTGACGCCTATCTCTTTTTTTTTTTCCTCTCGTTGTTTTTAGTCCTGCAGCCATGATCTCCTTCTATCCCGTCTTTCGGTGTAAGGAGAAGGAATCGCTTCCCCCAATGCAAAAAACTTTTTCATTAACCTTTCTTTCCTGTTTGAAATTTCCGCATCGTTATCGCCATGTGGCAAGACTTCTCCTCCACCCTTTTTGGTTACTTTTTCTCCTTTTTTTTGATCCCCCCTCTCTTCTTCGACCTGGAGAGAGATATGCTTTTTTCACTGTGTGTAAGCCCATTTTTTTTTCATCCTACTTTCCTTTTTTTCATTCCCGCTGCCTCCATCCCCTTTTAACTTTCTCCGGCATATGTCGTATGCCCCTCCCTTTCCCATCCTAGGATTAAAAGATGTCTTTTCCCCTGGTTCGCAGGTCCCCTCATGTTGTGGCTGTTTCCATCCGTACCCACCCCTGTAGCTTTTTTTTTCCAATGCTCGTCCTTTTTTGATGATTTGCAAGACGCGGTCTTTTCCCCCAAATAGATTTTTGGGGAAGTTTTTTTTATTACTTTCCAAACTCAGATCCATCAACCTTTTTCCCCATGCTC
>Ga0179593_1436334_pt1 | contig 12118 bp, 9 predicted proteins | sample CZODoug2_1_08_16_FD_185931 | JGI IMG/M metagenome (GOLD analysis project Ga0179593, IMG submission 185931) | Vadose zone soil fungal communities from Angelo Coast Range Reserve, California, USA - CZODoug2_1_08_16fungal (PacBio error correction) | ecosystem: Environmental > Terrestrial > Soil >... | reverse complement strand
TTTCCCCCCTTTGGATCTGATAAGGCTTGGAGTTTTCCTTTTTTTCGGATACGCCAGCACGTTTTGATGGTAGCGACGACATTGAGTGTTGACCCAAGTTCCTTGCCTTCACTACAGAGAAGTTTCCCAACGCTTTACATCCCCTTTCGAAGAGCCGGCTCGGTCCGGAGGGGTTCTTTTCTTTCCCCTTGGACCGTGCTTTCTTCTTTTTATATCGTTTGCTTCTTTGGGCTTTCTGCGGTCCTTGGCCCCGTTAAATTAAGCGAAGCGGCTCATCGAGTTCAATTTCCCCGGGACAGGCTCTCGTTCCGCTCAATAACGACCTGCCGTTAAATGTTCTCCTGATTTCGTCCTGCAGTTTCGACCTTTTTTTTGCGGTCGGTGGATTTTTTTTTAATATGCTTAAAGTGCCTTTCTTTCATCGTGCCCTCGCCTTTTCGAGAATACGGCACACTTTCCCTCCCTGAAGACCACTTTTGAGCTAGTGTTAACATTCGCGAGAAGTGAGTTCCTTCTTCCCCTTCTAATGGTACGGGTCAGTACCTCTTTTTCTCTGGTCCCCCTTTGTAGTCGCCGATTGTCGCCCCCCAACCCGATATTCCCTTGGAACCCTTTTCTTCCTCCGTACACCCATTTTGTAGGCTGGTAAAGGGCACCCTTAGTGACAGATAATCCTTTACGGTCCTGCCTTTTTCCTAATCATGTTTTTTTATCTTTTAGACTCTACGACCCCCCCTATTTTTCACGGACTCCCCCTCTACCTGGGGCCCGTTTTTTTGACGTTTTTTAACGGGGCGTTTTTCACCTGTCCCCCCAGTTTTCGAAGAATCGCGCTCCCGCACCTTTGGTGCCAACATATCGTTAACTCATTCTTTTTTTCCCAATTTTTTGGCCAGCCGTTTAGACATAAAGTTTTGGTTTTTTCACCTTCGACGTAAGTTCCCAGTGGATTAGGCGTGGGTGGCGCCGCCTGCGCTCTCACTTTAGGTATTCGAGTTCCTAGAGGGAAGTGTTTTTTGCCAAGATTCCAGTTCTTTGAACGACAAAGCTGTAACAATTGCTCTCCTTTGTTGGCAGACCTCGCAGATGCCAATTGCCTTTTCGCAGTGAACTTTTCAGTTTTCAACTAATACCGTGTGTGAGAGCAGTACCCTACCATCGTAGTTATTTCTTCTGTTTATGCGCCCTTGCTGCCCACTTCAAGGGTTGCAGGTGGGTGTTGTGTCACGGTTTCCCTCCTTGCGGGCTTGGATTGGAGAACCCCCCCCCCCTGGCATCTCTCTCTTTGCCGAGGAAAGCTTGTCTTCCCGGCGGCGCCAACCCCTTCCCGGTGAAGCTGGGAATATTTTTTCATTTCCAACGGAGTGAACAGTTTTTTCCCACTTCCCCCTCCTCTTTTCGGAATCGATAGGCAAGTGCGGTTCCCTCCCCCCCAGTCCTTTCTCACCCATGTTTTTTCTGTATTATCTCTAGATGCTTGTGATGGCGGTCCCCCCGGGGTGCTCAATTTTCCATTCGGTTGCGCCCTTTTCGTTCGAGCATCCCCGAGGCCCAGTCTTCCAGTCGCTTTTTAAGTCCGGCATGCTGATTCGATCTGTCTTCGCGCTGTAGCCCGCGCCGCTTGATGGTCTTCTGTTGAAACGGTTTCGGAAAGAATCTCGGTCGTTCGTTCGTCCCCCAACACTCGACGTCGACGGACACCTTTTCCCCCCGCTCGTTCGGTTTTTCTCCATGAGAGTTTTTTTCACCCCGAGCTATGTTTGTTCTCGCTACCTCTACTCCCCCTTGCTGATTTTCAATCCGGGGGGCGCTACTCTTCGATTTTTGGGCCGTGATTCATTGTTTTGGGCCTTTGAAAGCGGCAATTTTTTGTTTGTGAGCTGGCCCCCCCCCGCCCCGACGCAAACTTTTTATACTCGAATTTACTGCGATTTTTCTAAAGTCGCCAAGAGTTTCCTTCCGGCTTTTCCTCCCCCTCTGGGCAACAGTTTTTTACCTCCGGCCAAACTTAACTCCTTTCGCCGATCCACTAAGCGACGTCAACCTGCTTACTTTTACTAAGATTTGCACCAAAACGGCGTTCGTCCTTCTCGCCTCTTCGCCCTGTAGATTTTTTTTTTTGGGCCTGGAAATGGTCTGAAACTGCCTCTAGGCTTTTTCCCTTTGACCCCTCACACTCTTCTATGGTAATGTTGTGTGGTCATTTTGAAATAACTACATTCAGCCACATCCCCCTATCCGTAGCGATTGTTCATTGATTATAATAGTTTTGTTGGCGTTTTGACCATGGGCCACTCCCCCTGGATATAATGTGCAAGTGCCCGACAGATTCGAGGACTGAGATTAATCTCTCTTTTGCGGGAATGCAAGTTTTTTTGTCCAAAACGCCGATCAGATTAGAAAGGTTAAAGTTTTTGGCTGGCGCTCGGGTGTTCGTCGTAAACGGGCATGTTTCCAGAGGGCCCTTCCTGCGGATGGGATGTGTAAGTAAGTGCCATTCCATCGTGAGGGTGATTCCAGTCCCTTTCGAACGCCATTCCAAGTTCAAGGTTTATTCACCCGAATCCGCAGGATTTTGTTTTTCCTGAGTTATTTTAGCATGCTGTGGCTCCTTCACGCGGAGGGTTGCCGTTTTGGATTGATTTGGTTTTCTTTCAGCTGGCAGCTTCAATCTGCCCTTTAGATCCCTTCTGAAAACAGGTTACGACTCTTTAGGCCCCTTGATGGTTGCTGCGACGCTGTTCGGTCCCCCTTCGTTCATCTTCTTCTCTTGAACTCACCTCCGAAGATTTGACTTTTTCTCCTTTTTTTTCCAAAACTTGTTTGTACTTTTGGTCCTTCTTTCGGTCTTCGCTTTTTGTGAATCCCCGCCTTTTGGCGTTCCTTGCTGGGACAATCTTTTCATTTTAGGTCCAACAAATTTTTTTCTCGTCTTGCTCATCATGCAACACGTTTCTTTCTTGCAACCTACTTTTTTGCTCCAGCCTCGGGCCTTAATTATTGGATTCTGCCTTCAATTCCGGTTTTTTGTCTTAGCCGTGTTCATTTTTCTTTGACAGTTTTCCGCCCCGGGTTAGGGCCAGCAATGTTGGACGTATTCTTTTTTTTCAACCACCCTCTTTCCTCCTCGCGGCGCCCTCCCGTTGACGGCACCCCCTTTCCATACGGTTCTTTTCCACTCGGATTGTAAGTTGATTTTCGACATTACCTTTTTTTTGTTGGAACCTTATCGTACGCCCGTGCCGCCCAGCTTACTTTTGTTTGGTTGTTTTTTTTTTTCCGGGCTGCTCAGAGTGCCTTTAACGCCCCAAGTTGACAACACGGCAGTTTTTTATCCCAGGGCGTGTCGAGCCCCCCCCTCTTTGCTGACTTAACCCGTGACCCACCCCCTCCCTTTCCTACTGATTAGATTGCGCACTTTCCCATCATTCTACTATCCAGGAGACCGGTTCTAGTCCCTCCTCAGACGTGTTTTTTGTTGAGATTTATATCCTGCCGTTTCCCTAGATTGTTTTTTGTGAACTTTATCCCTCTCTTCCTGGTGAGTGTTTGGGCATTTTTTCGGCTTTTCCTGGGCTCGTTTAGGCGTCTCGAAACATCCATGTTTACCCCCTGCGCCTGGTCAATGCCCCCGTCGAGTGAAGAGCCATATGAACGGCTGGCTCCCCCCCTCGCGTAAAATGCTGTGGCCTTCCCTGTACATCTTTGTGCCTTTCCCCCTTCCCCGGGACCCTTGGAGGTAGAACCTGCGTTAGGAACTTTCACTCCTTTGTCCCTTCTCGATTCTTTTGTAACGGCTCCCCCAGTTGCGGGCATCCTTCGAGTGCTCGAGTGAGTCCTTTCGCCCTGATGGAAAGTTGCCTCCGCGGCCGGGCGGCCCGTTCCCCGGCCCAGAGTGTGTACAATTTCCCATCGGGCCTTCGACCATAGGTAGTTTTTTCAGCCTATCCGGAAGTTGCCGACAGTGGGGTACCGCCGAAAAGTTTTTTGTGCCTGGCGAGCTCCCCTCCCTTTTGCTGCTGCTTGTTACCTTTGGTTATAAAAGATTTCGTCGTGCGTTCCGTTTCCCCCCCCCCACCCTCGCCATGAAGGTACCCCCCACATGGCTGTCCGTCTGCCCCTCTACAAGAAGCTCTAGGCGTCGATGAGGCCATTTTTCCTCGGATGTTTCCTGATGACCCCCGGTTCTTCCCGGCCCATTCCGGGTTTACGGAGCTTCCTGTTCCTTCCTTGGGTTACTCGCTTACCCTTTCCGGTTATTAAGAGGCATCTTTAATCCCCCACCCCTCCTGGCGGCGGACCTCGCCCTGCGCTATCCCCTGCTTTCATAAAGGTCGTTGCGTTTCTTCCCGCGCGTCCAACGATCTCCTCATTACCCTCCCTTTAGTCCTGACGAGCAAGTACTGCGCCTTGATGCCGAATCCACGGCACGCAACTTCCTTCTCCCGCCACCGATCTCGCCTCTCCTTCCACCCTCCTTTACTAACCATCCCCTCCCTCCGCCCTCAGTCTTTTAGACCGCGTGTCTCAGGACCCTGTCGGTATGACCTTTCATTCCTCACCTCTCCCTCGTTCGGATGCTAACCCTCCTCTTGTTCGTAGGGGCAAGTCTTGTCCTTCTCCCGCCGGTCTCAGTACACTCCCTCTGCGCTGTTCCTCTCTCCTTTTTTTGTTGTTGATTTCGCTGATCCAATGTTTTTTTCCACAGTGCACGTCTCGTTTCCTTCCTCTTCGGTCACTCCCCCTCCCCGATGACAGCTTATAGAGGTAAGACTGATCTTTCACTGTTAAGGTGCAGTAGTTTCCCCTCTCGTTTCCCCGGCTCTCACAGTTCCTGCCTTGTAGCTTTTCATTTTCTCGTCACCTGCCTCTTTTTCGACCTTTGGTTTTGTGGGCTGGGCCCTTTTTCTTTCGTTCCCAGTCTTTCACGGTGCCGCCAGCAACTGGACTTCGTTCTTCTATGGCCCTTTTAAAGAGGAAGATGAGAGTTTGATTTTTTTCAGTTGTTACGCCTTTCCCTTCCGGTCCTGGCCGCGATCCCCCATTGTCCCTTCGTGTCTTCCTTGTCCTTACTCCCTCTGAATCTTCGTCTTGTCGCGTAAGCTTTTTTGTCTATTCTTGGCCCCCCCCCCGATCCCGGTCCCCCCCTTCACCAAGAATGAATTTAATTTTAGCCCTTAAAGACCCCCTGCGGGCTTCATTTTGAGCGTTCGTCCCCTTGTTGTCACAAAGCCCGTTCGTTTGAACTTGAGCTGGTTCCGCGACCATCTATGATCCAGCCCTTACCATTTTGGTTGGTGTTCCCCCCCCCACTTTTTTATCTTACACTCCTTCCCTAACTTTACTCGTTTTTCCGTCCACCTGCAGTTTCTCTTTTTTTTATTAAAGGATTTTTTCTCAGGGATTGTCGCCTTTGGCACCCCCTCCTTTCCCCCTTTTCTCCCCCTTCTGGACAGGATTATTTCATTTTTTTTAAAGCCTGCCCCCCCTTTCTTTCTTCTTGATTGCATTCTTATCCTGTACCATCTAGATTTACCGACCCTTTTTGAACTTTTTTTTTTTCCGGCCTCCCCCCCTTCTGACCCTTTTTTGTCCAATTTCTGTCCCGGAAGGTCTTACTGCAGACCCATCATTTCCCCCTTTCTTCGTCTTGTTCGTTTTTTCCCTCCATGATACCCTCGGATTTTCAGGAATAGCTCACGAGAACGGTTCCCCCCCTTCCATGTACCCCCCAGACCTGAGATTTTCCATAGTTCCCGCCCCCACTCCGCCCCTTGCCGATAGCCGTCTTTACCATCCTTTATCCCTATAATAAGTTTGCGAGCGTCCCCGTCTACAGATTTGCAGTGTTTGTCTTCGCACCGCCTCCATTCGGCCTTTTATCCTTTTCCTGGTTTCCTTCTTATCGCTGCCCGTTTGCGCTTACAACTCTCCGGTTTTTCCTCTCTTGCTTTTTGTACCTGCCCCGCTCCCCCTGTCAGCAGTGTTCCCAGCTCGGCAGTTGCGCTCCCCCCACCCACGCCTTACGTACTTGCGGTCGTCTACGCTTTTTTTTCCTTTCCCTAGTTCTGAAAGGCGCTTTTAAATTTTCCTTTGCCCCTACGTTCCTCTATTGACCGGCTATTCAACGGTGCGTGCCAAGATCGATGTTTCTTGCCCCAGAGTATTTTTTTTCTTTTCCCTTTTTCCCTCCCCCTCGGTCACGAATTTAGATGCACCCTACCCCTCCCCCCCCCCCCCCATGGGATAAAGTCACAATTCCCGATTCTCAGCGGATCTCTCATCTCTTCCTCCCCCTGAGCTTTCAGTTCTTCCTCTCTTGCCCGAAACTTCTTATACCCGAACTGTTGTGACCCTGTTGGACCTTTAGAGACCCCTCCTGCGAGGTTTGGGCAATTGTTACATCCTTTCAGATATTCCCTTTTTCTTTTCTTTTTTCTTTTCCCCACCAGAGAATACAATCGCCCCCCCCCTCATTGGGCCAGTTTTTTTTTGGCCCTTTCCCTTCTACCCCCCCTCCTACCGGTCCGTTCTCCCCCGCCTTTCTTTTCGAGCCGCTCAACATGCGTCGCGGCGGGTCATACTTTTTTCTTTTTCCTTATCCTTTCCGTACAAGATCACGATCGTCTCTCACCCCCTTTCCCTCCTTTAACTTCTCATACCAACTCCTGTGACCCAGGTCGAACCATGACCCCCCCTGATCTTTACCTGGGCATGTCTCTCCTTCTTCCCTTCAAACATAGATTCCCTTTTACAGGTGCCACTGTTAAGCGCAAAGTCCCTTGATTTGGACTGGTACGTAATTTCCCCCCCCTTGGCCCAGACTCTTTCCTCCACTCATCGATCCCTCCAACACAGCTATGTTTTGCAACCCGCTCTCCCCAGTCCTCCGTCTCCTTATCAAGGTATGCGTCGCCCTCTCTTCCGGGGGGGACCCGTCCCCTTTTCTTCCAACCCTTGTTTCCAACTTCCTCCCCTCATTGGCTTTCCCGCCCCTCTCCTTTCCCTTGGTGTGTCGGGGCGCGACCGTCCTCCCTCGACGAGCTCACATCTAGCCTTATGATTTTTCCATTTATCCCCTTCTCCCCCTCCTCCGTTTTTGTTCTTATTTTTACGGATGTCTTCTGTTGAGTTTGACATTTTTCAAGTTGGTCTCTCGCCCCGAAATGGGATTTTAGGTCTTCCCTCTCCGCGATTGCGTTAAGGGCGCAAGTTTTTTTTAGGTCCCTTCTCTCACCTGATCCCTCTACCCTTTTTTCCTCCTTCTCCCCCTTTCATTCTTCCTTTGGCTGTTTTCCCTCTGTCACACACCCCAAGTGCCGCCCCCTTTTTGAAGCGTTCTTCGATATCTTTGTCTTGAAGTTTGAATTTTCTTCGTTTCCAAGTTTTTCCTTCCCCCTCTCCCCCTGACTTGCTCTTTCTTCCCTAGTTCAGACAAAGGCCGCTTTCAGTTTCCCCCCTTTCCACCTTTCGTTGTGGTAACATGCCAGCTTTCGTGGATACTTTCTCCCCCTCCGGCGTCCCTTCCTCTCCTTCGTTTGATTTCAGTCTTCTGGGTTCCGCTCCGTTGCCCTTCGTCCGGATTTTTTATACGTGGAATCTTTCTTTCCCGCATTTTTTTTCTTCTCCTTTTCCCCTGCGATTAAGTTCACCTCCTCCTTTAATCTGCCCCTTTTGGTTTCTGGCGTCACAGCACAGCAGGTTTCTCTTGTCCTTTTAGTTCTCTTTTTTTTCGCGGTGGTCAACAGACAACCTGGCCTAGCTCCCCTTGCCTTCCCTCTTTTTCTTGAACACCCCTTTTCCCCCATCTTTGTCCCCCTTCCTCTCTTTCCGCTGGTTCCATACCCCTGCCCTTTGTCTTGTAAACACCCTCCCGGTCTTTCCCCCCCCTTCTGCCCTTGTTACTTAATATTTTCATTATCCGTATGTTAGTAGTCCGAGTTTCGAAGAAGGCCCTCTTGTTCCATTTTTTCCCTTCCCACGGACGGGGTCCGCATCCTCGATTTCCTCTTTTTCAACAGACGAACCCTTTTCCTCCTACTCCAGGATTGAACCCCACCCTGTTGCAACGTTAGATCTTGACTCCTTTTTTTTCCCTTCCTGCTTTTTTTTCCCTTTTTTCCCTCTCCCTTCCTCCTTCCAGGTTTTTTTGCCTTTCGCAGTGTTTGTAACCGTTTTCTTCCGCGTTTTTTTTTTCCTCCGCCCTTGCTTCCGAGTTGTACTGAAATGTTTTTAATCCCCCGCGCCTCTTCTTAACCCCGGCCTTCTTTTTTTTTTCCTCTCTAGTGCGCCCTACATTCCCCCGTACATTCCCCAGGCTCGGCCCCCTGGAGCTTTTCTCCTCCCCCCTCAGATGTGTCCCGAGAATTGTACTATCTTATTCCTCTCCCCCTTTTTTTGTTCCGTTCATACCCCTTTTCCCCGCCCCAGATTTCCTGGTGCCATGCTCTGCCCCGAATCCTTCGAGCTTGTGGACACGGTTACCCATTCTGCTAAGGATCGCCACAATTCGGATCCCCGTGAAACCTCCCCTCTTTTTTCGCCAGCTTGTCCGTCTGGTGGCTGGCCTGCGACTGCCGGTCTCCCCCAAATTAGTTTTTTTGGAGAATGTATTTTTCCCACCACTGGTCTTCCCCTCCCCTGTATTTCTCCCTTCTCCCAGACGATTTGTCCCACTCCCCTGTCCCTAGTCTCTTGGTCCCTGTCTTCCCCCCCCGGGAGGCAATCTGCTATACCACCAGTATTTCGTTCCTCCCCTGTCGACTCCTTATGGCCTGTCCCCCGGTCAAACTAAAAAACAGAAACATGTCTTGATAAGCGTCCGATAACCGTAATGTGATGCTTCCCACCCTGGCGTTTTTCTTGAGGATGTCCCCTGCCCATGTCTTCTTATGGGTTCTTTTCGCCTCAAATCAGTGTTGACCCTTTTATAGACGCACTAGAGAGTGCTTCGTCAAGCCACCTTCTACATACTTCCCCATTGTTCCGTTTTCCCTTTTTTTTCTTCCACCACGCCACTTCACAGTAACCCGTTTTCTTTTGTTTTCCCTTTTCCCCCCTTTAGCGAGGACGTATCACTACTTCTCTTGTGTTCCCTTCTCTCAAGCGATCCTTATTCATGCTTCCACCCCTGGGGTTTTCCCTTTCTTTCTGGGGTTTTTTGCCCCATTGCCTCTAAATTACAGATTCTGAGGCCCGGGCATATTATCTTTCCCCCTTACCCCCCCCCCTTGGCCGGAAATAGACTTCTCGAAAAGGACCATCCCGGCCGCTTTTTCCCCTGGCTTTATCGTGCCCTTCCACCTCTATTTCAAACCTTTTAACAGGAGACCCTCTTTCTCCCCTAGACCCCTTTTTTTTCCATTGTTCATAGTACAGACTCAACGACTCGTCCCTTATTAATAGCCTAAAAGATTCTTTGTCATAATCCCTTTCAGACCCAGATAGACACAGAGGTTCTTCTAACAATTCTTTCTATGTATCTTTACTTTTTGTACCTTATGAATCTTTCCCCCCTACATTTTTCCACTACGATTGATCTTCTTTCCCCCGCCAAACCCTTTGTGTAATGGGTGGGTCTGTTTCTTGACCCTTTCCCTAGCATTCCCTCTACTAAGCGTGTCTTTCTTCCCCTTTTTCTTCCCCTTACTTTTGTTTTTTTTTCTTCTTATAATAACCACTGATCTGATTATACTTCTCCTGCGGGAGGGGGGAAAGAACCCAGCACCCCCCCCCCTCTGTACCCTTTCTGATTTGTTCATTCCGATCCGCCTGGACAGTTTCCTGGCCTTCCCTTTTATTTCCATCGTTTTCCTTCCCCCACCAGAACACTTCGATTTCGGCTGCTTCTTGAATGGTCGCTTTCTTCGTCCCCTGTAACCTCCTTTGGTTAATCCTCCCCTTCCTTCGTCCGGACGCTTTTAAGTTTCTGGCCTTGTTGAACCCGGCGTTCCGTTCCAGAGTAGTTTGCTGATTTTCAATCCCCTCTTTTGAACCGACTGGTTCCCTTTCCCTTTTCCTCTTGCCTGTCCTCTCAGGGTACGCTTGCCCTTTGCCGTCTGATCATTTTTACACTGAACTTCTTCCCTTCTACTTCCTTTTGGCTCCGGGAAACTTTCCTTTCTCTCGCCTCCCCAGGAGCCTCCTTTCCCAGTTCTTTAAGGCCCCCCTTCCCCCTTGGAAGCAGAGTTGAGAATGTCCCCTTTATCAGCGCCTTTCAAGCCATCAGTTTCTGATGAATTCGAACTTCCCTTTTCCCCCACCACTCTCGGTTTTCCCGTATTTTTTCCTTTTAGCGTGTGTGTGACCCTCACGACCTGTGCTCATTGACTTTGCGGGTACCCCACTTTTAGAACGCTTCCCCCCCTCCCTTCCCCTTTGCTGGCTAACCCCACTTTCTTTTCTTTGAGTGAAACAACCGCATTGTCTAACTTCATATTTCTTCAGTTTTCTCCTTTCATTAAGTTGATTCTCGAGTCGACTGTACACGATTTTTCCCAGGTGTCTCTGGATGACATTTTCCTCCTAATTTCTAATCCCCTCACTCGTCGGCTTGAACACCTAGCGCCTACTCTCTTCCGCCCTTTGCAATGTTGCATAGACGCCAGATTCCCAGAGGGGAGGGACCATTTTTCTCCATTTTACGTCTCGTTTTCAAATTGTGTGACCTTACAGTCCTCTCCTCTGCCGTTTGTCCCAGAATGATTGGCGCCGCTCCTGAGGGCCGCTTCACGCGTATACAAGTTGTTCCCACCTTTTTTCCGATCCGAAACGCAGTTGCTCTTCGCGGCCTCCACGCTAGAAGTCAGTTGAACAACCACTATTAACACTTTCTTCCTTGCTTAAGAGATGCGCCGCAAGCCCCCAGACGATGTGACCTAGATCGTACTTACTTTTATCCTGTAATCCTTTCCTCCCCTTTTTGTTTTTCATATGAGCAGCCCATTCGGGCACAGCGGCGGGTCGGAGGCGAAAAGATACCGAACCTCATTAGTTTGATCTTGCTTCCCTTTTTCCCATTTCTTTGTCGCCTTGAATCGAGAGCATTCAGCCGATTCATTCCTTCTAGGGTCATTTGACTTTGTGATTCAAGAGGCCTCTGTACTGTCTCCCCAACCCAACTTTTTTCCGCCCCCTGACTACGGTGAACATGTTTTTGTTGCATTACTCGCCTTCCTGTCCTTTTCGACCTTTTCTTGAGCAACCGCGTTGTCACTTGTCCAACCGGATTTTTTCCAAAGCGTTGATATTGGGTGGCACGGCTCTGCAACGGTTGGTCTAGCTCGTTTCCGGATGGATGCGCCTTGCCTCTTTGGAAGCCACCCCTGATTGATTTGCAAAGTAGTACCTTGACAATGTGGCCAAAGGCAGCTCGCGTTCGATTCCGGAAAAATGAGTTTCCCCTTCATCTGACGTTCACTTCCCTTTTCCAGAATTTTACACCGACCCATTCGTGGGTGCCGGGTCCTAACTAAGCAGCTTGAGCTGGCTCCCCCCCGTCGTTTCCCTTCCCCACCATTGGGGAAAAGATGAGGTCGTGCGTTATGAACCACACCTGACTCCCCTAAATTCCCAGAGTCTCTTGGTTTGGGCCGTGCCGCCCAATTTCACTACTCTCGTGAATGCTTGCTTTCCACGACTATCGCACAGCCGCTTCTTTTTCCAGCCGGTTTTTTTAGAGATGTGGCCATTCAATCCTTACGGCGGAGACGATGCGCTAACCTCTGCCTTGCCCCGAAGCTTCAGTTTCCACACTTTTTGATGACTGTGCCGGTTTTTAATGCTTCTCAGCAGGCTTTTCCGGTTACCCGTGGTGTTCGCGCGGACCACGATAGTTTTCTCTTTACAGTTTTCCCTATTAGTTTCAGGCAGGGCCTGGTTTTTGACGCACGCCTGCACGATGAAGGCCGCGATATCGTAATCTCCCCCCAAGCTTTTGAATCTCTCTACAACGCTCTCGCAGGCAGCTTTTGAACTGTTAGTTGATCTTGCGGAGGGGCCCGGTTCAGCGGTATGCCCTGAGAACCTTATTCATTTTGATCGGATGGTACTTCTCCTGCTGTGTATTTTTTGGTCGGATGAATAAATTGTTTTAAGGCCGATCCTGATTTCTTGGTAC
>Ga0179593_1382218_pt1 | contig 12118 bp, 6 predicted proteins | sample CZODoug2_1_08_16_FD_185931 | JGI IMG/M metagenome (GOLD analysis project Ga0179593, IMG submission 185931) | Vadose zone soil fungal communities from Angelo Coast Range Reserve, California, USA - CZODoug2_1_08_16fungal (PacBio error correction) | ecosystem: Environmental > Terrestrial > Soil >... | reverse complement strand
CTTTTCTTCCTCGCATGTTCAATCATAGTTGCGTAAGTAATACCAATTTGCAGCAGAGCCTTCTTTCTTCCACAACAACCTCCAGGGGGGGTTCGATTCCTGAACTGCCATTGGTCCTTTTCTGAGTTCCCTTTTTTGAAGTAGGTTTCCGACCACTCTCAAACTTCAAAAACGAATTCGTTTGACTTTCCTTCGCATCCCCTCTCGAGCAATAGAATGTCAGTCCGTTCAAACATCTCCGCTCTCCGCTTTTTCCCTTCTAGGCTTTCTATTCTTCTTTCTTCCTATTTTTATGCGTTAATGTACTATCAATTAGTTGAACTGGCTTCCATGGTTCTTTGACAGTCCTGGTGGAGCGTGGCCTTGCGGCATTTTCTTCTGACGGCACTCTCCTTTGGCACTCTGAAGGTTTCCCTTCTCTCTTTGCCCACTTCGTTTTCACGCGACGATTTTTTTTTCACGACGAGTAAGTTTTTCCTGTCCTTTTGAGGGCTTTTTTTGGTGACTCGTGTTCGTTCTTCACATGCGATGCGCGTTTGTTTGACCGGCCTTTTCCCGCCTTTCTCTTTCTTAGTCCTGCTCTTTTCTCTTGGTTCCCCCTCCCCCCTCGAATTTCGAGCACAATAAGAGTCTCTCACTGACACGAGCATCCAATCTCGCCGGCGTGGAGGCTACCGTCTCTTTCTTCTCTTTGCCTCGTCCAGAGGTCGTCGAAGCCGACGGCCAAAGTTCCGTCAGTATGTAAATCTTCCCGGCCCGTGCTATTCCTTTCTTTCTGTCTGATTGGCACTTGTCAGGAGCGTGTGTTTTAAAGAAGGTGTCTGTTGGTCTAATAGAGGGAAACCGAGACCCTGCCGGCGGGCCCCTCTCCCACTTCCTGCTGTCTCCCCACGCGGAGGGTCTTTTCCAAGTATTCCCCTTACTTGTTTCGCGCCGGTCGAAGTGGTCGTTTGTGTAACCGCTGGCCTGCAACGCATTGCCATGGGTCCGTCCCTTGTAGTCAGGGAATTAAGTCTCAGCCACCTCCCCCTCCATTTCCGTTCAGATTTTTTTTTCTTCCTCTTTCTTTTTTTTTTTTTTTTTTTTCCACCTCCTTGGAATGGACTTATCGCAAGTCGAGGAAAGGCTAATTTTATTTTTCTTTCACGTTTCTTACACAGTAGTTCCCTTTTTGCTCCCCCCCTCCTCTCCCCCTTTCCCACTGAAGCGCCTTGACTTCGGGCCCGCTTTCTATCACGGGGGAGCTCCCCCAGAAGCGTCGAAACCCCTTTGAGAGACGACCCTGTGCTCCCAGGTTACATTTTTCATATTCCCTCTCCCCCGCTTTTTTAAAGTTCATTAGCGATCCGTCTACACTTGGGTAAGGTTGTCCCTTTTTTTGGGGTTCCATCATGTTGCAATGGTTTTTTTCAATGCGAATGGGAAAGAAGGACTTTGGACCCCCCCCTGCTTTCACCCAGTTGTGTTTTGTATCAAGGTTTACAGCCTCTCGCAGCTTACCGCCTCCCTTGAAGACCGCTTCAGGATTACTTTTCTTGATTCGTCCAACCTTTTTTCATTCCCTTTTTTCACTCCCGCCAACACAATACGTGTCCCTTCTTTCTCCTTCTCCGGAGTACGCGCCAAGATGGATGAAAGCCCGAAATTGAAGGCCGTATGCGTTGCTTTGCGGCTTTCGTTCCCCAGCCGCAGCGTTTAGCATTTGGACGTAGATTTGTCGGTTTTACATTTAATCGTAGTCCCTCCCCGATCCGTTGTCACAAGTCCTTCCTTGCGGAGAAGTCCGCCTGGCCGTTTATGCGATAGATCCTTCCTCCCTGCTCGTCAATGAGTTCCGCGAGTCCACATGTAATTTGACGTTATAACGTCATTTTGTGGCTTTTGTGTGCCGATCCAAGTCGCAGGTCCGGGGCTCCTTTCGGTGATGAAACCTTCCCCGTTAGGGACTTTGAGCGTGGCATTCCACAGGGCAATGACCTAAGAGACCCTTTTCCCCTTTTTTGCCGGGAACCCATTGTTCGAGGTTTTGGTCCCTACCTTCCCCTTTTTCGATCGATTTTGACTGTTTGCTCTCTGATTAGGTGAATTCCCTCAGCTCTGTCCATGGCCAGATCCTGCCCCTAGGTCTTTTGATGGAGAAAAACTTCCCTTTTTCCTTTTTCCTCCGAACGTGTCGGTGTCGAAGACGCGACATCCGCTTTCCTTTAGATTACCTGTTCCCTGAAAAGTCCTTCGTGATTCCCCCCCTCGTTGTTGTCTTTTTTCCCTGACCGCTGGAAGGATACACCTTTGCATGGTACCCTTTTCTTACCTCTTATAAGACGCGACTCGTATATGAAGAAGCGGACCCGTCTTCTTTCCCTGGTCACGGCTTGCCTGGGGACCCGTACCTAGAATTTCCCTTTTCTTCTGATTTGGTTTTTTTCGTGCTTGGACCCTCATTTTCCCTTTACATGAATATGTTTTCTTTCGATTCATACGTGTCTACAAGCTCCCGCCTAAGCAATTCCCACCAAATACCAATCATCTTCACAGGCCCAAGTCAGGCTCACTCCTTACAATTTTCCTTTAGACGGTCAGTTGATAGGAGTCGAAGTCGCGTTTTTTTGAATGTAGATCATTTTTTTACAGCCGCAAACAGTTATAATTCAGGGCGGTAGATCTAGAAGATGTTCATAAAGATTGGGAATTCAGTTTGTCTTTCCGGTTAGACCCTTGCGTTTTATTCGCGTTTCCCGGATTAAGCAGTGAGGGTCCTTCCCCCCCCCAGGGATTTTCATCAATACGCGGTTCACCCCTCATTCCCTCTTGCACCTCGCTCCCTATCTGCCCCTCCCCACTCACTTATCTCCGGTCTTCCTTCCCTTATTCCATCCTCCTCGCCTCTTCTTTCCTGGTCCCCCCTCCGTATCCCTCAACTCATATTCTCCCTTCCCTCTCCCATGCGTTTTCCCCCTTCTGACCATCACCCTTTCCGTTGTTTGCCCCTATATCCCCGTCTTCTCCTTATTACCCTTCCCTTTAAAGCTTATCTTTGTACAACTTAACTCCCCGATTCCCTGCCCTTCTCTCTCTTTTTTCCCCCCCCCCCCCACCTCCGTTCCAGGATATGTACCAAGGAGACATATGCGGCATGACTCCGGCTTTTTTTACTCGCCCCTATCACCAGTCAACTCTATTTTACTGACTTTGGATTTTCCTTCCAGTCACGAAGCCCCGATTCTCGAAAGACTCCCCTTTTCCGTTGACTGAGTTTCTTCACCTGCACTCCAGGCGCGCTCCTGCCATCGGCATCAACTTCTAGTACGGACCTGGTGGTGACTTTTTCGCTCCGAAAACACTTAAGGATAAGTCCAATCCCCTGTTACCTTCGCGGCGCAAACCTTGTTTCTCCTTCAGGGCGTTTCGATCGAATACGCCTCTTTATGTCAATTCAGCAAGCCTTTCTTTTGCACTGATAGTCCGACGGATGACCCTGCACACTCTACTAGTTTCAACTTTGCGCGCATTTCAGGGTACCTTGTGATTACCTCAAGCCTAAACTTCCTGAGGTCACTTAGCGGCATATCTTCTTTTCGAGTCTCTGCTTTTTTGGAGTATCTCATTTTAGGGTTTGGCTTGAACTTCGTAATTCCCCTCTCTTGGGACCCCCCCCCCCAATACGGCTCCTTATGCGTCCATTATTGTAATGTTCACTCTTCGATGCTTTTCCCGTTCACAATTGTTCTAAATTCCTTTTTTTCCCCAAGGACTGTTTCTGAGAAGGTCACTCATGAAGAAATCCTGTCACCCGCTTTCCCCCCCTTAATGACCCACATGGCTGTTTTAATAGTTTACTGACCTGCTATTATGTGACATCTGATATCAAATGCCAATTATTGCCCATTCTCATATAGTGGTTTCAGCATTCCTATGATTCCCCTAAGATACCGTTCTTACTCTCCAAGTAGTTGACGGAGTCTCCCCCCTTCCCCCCATGTTTCGCGTCACTGTCTAGTCCCCCCCTCCCGACCCAAACATTTCAAGCATCTAGACTTTGTGCATCCCCCACATGGGAGTTGCGCGCAACCATCGCACCGCCCCCCTGTCGTCGTTTATTTCCTTAATTCACTGACAGCCGTTACCTTTAGTCGTTGCACGGCCTCTGTTCATCCCCCACTCGACACGGTACAAACACTTCGGTTCTCTGTTGTCCCCCGACCTTTCCAAACAGCATTGATCGCATCTGATCTTTTGGTAATCCCGCTTTTCGTTGTCGTCTTTTGTGCCGTCCTATGACCCTTAACTTCGCCCCCTTGACCCCGGCCCACGTTCATCCACTCCTCACTCTCCCCTTTCATTGAGTAATTTGGACTTGGCTTTGGCCTCTCGCTCGCCGACCGTTCTCCCCCTTATCTGCCGGCCTCCAAGCCTTTGCCGCGCTCCTCTCTCAGACCTTGTTCCGACACTCTGCGTGAACCCCCCCCCATCGCAGGGTCACCCGCTACCCGCACACACTCTCCAGCCTCACTGCAACGGTCCCCAGCCCTTCATCTTTGTTTTTGATAGTACACCCCCAAAACCCCCCCCACCAAGCCCTCCCACTGGTTACCGCCCTCACGCACACAGCACACTGTTGACTGTATCGTCGCGTGACGCCAAAGACCTGTATGCAACGCATGTTGAGATGGAATGCCTGATAAATTGTGGCTCGTATACACCCGTAGCGCAAGGGCCCTCTTTCAAGTCCCAGTGTCCGGTATGCTTTGACTCAATCACCACACTCTTTTTTTTTTTTCATTAACTGTTTGTTTTCGTATTTCCCCTTGAGAGATTTTTCCATCTTTTAGTTTTTTGGATATTTAGGTGTGAGAAGTGACAGCTGTTTGTCTCCCTAGGACCCCCAGCCCGCCGCCTTAATCTTTTTTGCCCCCCACTCGCACTTCACCGCTACCACTCAGCACTCACATGTGGATTTGTTTTCACCCCCCAACCCCCTCTCTCCCTCCTTCTCGCCATCCCCCACCCCCCACCCAGAAATAGTCCCTCGCCAAAGGGTTCAGTTTTTTGGTAATTCTGTATATATCCTGTTTGGATGTTCTGCATCATTATCTTGTTAGTCTTTTTTTTATGCCCTGTTATCGCTCCCATCTCTCCCCCAGTTTTGTGTTTCAGATGTTTTTGTCTTATGTGTTCACTATTGCTTTTTTTTCTCTCTTTTATTTTTTTTTCCCCTTCACGACCCAAACACTGCATCGGGTTTTTCTTCTCCCCCCCAACAACTGAAGCAACCACTTGTGCACAACTTTACGCGCTCACCTTTTTTACTCTTTCTTGTACAAGATGTTTTTCTTTCTGCACGTTATCCGATCGTTTTTTTCTCAAGTAGATATGGGCATCGTGTACCGTATACACTGATTCTCATTTGTTTTATACAGGATTGCCGTGTGCGACAGTCTTTCCTCTGTTTGTCCTTTGGTTTTGTTACACCCGACCCCCCCCGTTTAATTTGACCCCTGCACGATCTGGGTTGACGGAAGAGGGTCGTCTTAAGAGGGCATTTGCCCCCCTGTTTTCACTCTTTTTCCCCCTTCCCCTCCAGAATTTCTTCAGAACCCCCCTCCCCCCCCCAGACCACGTCATCGAGTTTGCGCATTTGTACTTTTAACGCTCCCGCGAGACGTCATACGAAGTACTACTTCCAGTGTTATGTCGTCTTTTTTTTTTTTGGGGGAAGCTTCTTGTTCACCCTTTTATGAAGAGTTTTTGGTTTTTGTTTTTTTTTTTGAACCGGTCGCTAGCATTTTTAGTCGATTATTCCTCTCTTTTATGTTTTTTCAGACTTCCTAGCCTTCCTCTCCCCCCGTTACGATTTCCTTTTTTTCAAGGAGTTTTTTTCAAAGCGCCCGGCTGCGGGCCCATACCAGTTCGCCATCTTTCCCCTTTTGTGCCGCGAAGAGGTTCGTCGATTTACGGACAACCTCTTTTTCTTCCCTCGAAATTATTCAAGGTGTCCCTTTCTCTGAAGATGGCTGATTTATGAGGAACTTGGCCCACTGTCCCAGGATCCCGATTTTTTTTTAATCGGTTAAAAGCGTCCACTCCTTCTTCTTTTCCGACAAAGGGAATGTTATGTCTGCGGTCGTTTTGCAGATTTTTCCTTTTGATTCATGCTCGCGAGTTCTCGGGAGAAGTTTTTTTTAAAGATGGCCCTTTTCAAGACTCCATGGGGTCGTAGTAGTCCGATCCTACCCCCACCCTCCTCATGTCGGTGTTTCTATTTTTTTTCCCGAAGTGGGATTTTATTATTTAGTTATGCCACTTTCTATGTGGGGGCTTCTTCTTTCTCGAGTCCAGTTCTCTCACTTTTTTTGGTTTTTTGTTTTTTTTTTTCTATTTCTCCGACATTGATACTCCCCTCGCTTTTTGGTTTTCCTTTTCTCTCTCACCCGGTATATTTTCACTCCTCTTTTTTCGCCCCCCCCAGGAGATGTTCACACTTCTCAGAGACGGTTCAATTTCCCCCAGATGCCTGATCCGTCTTGTAAGGAGTCTTCCCTCGTCCGTCTGTGTTTGGCTCTGAGTCAGCCTTTTTGTGACCCCATGATTTGCCAGTCCGTTAAATTCTAGAACATTCCTTTTCCAAAAGTCCCTTCCTTTTTTGACTCCCCCCTGTCCCTCATTCTTTTGTCATATTTCCCTTAATATGCGACAGCCTCCGGCTGTCTTCTCACACTTTTTCATTTTCCTGGAATCCTCCCCGTCACCACCCCCCCAACAACCAACCACACCTCACCCCTTTTTTTCCTATTCTCGTCAATTTTGTTCCGCTCCTATTCCATCGCCAAGGAAGATGCCCTTAATGTCCTTCCTCCGTTCTTTTGTATGCGGTTACGTCAAACCCCCTTCCCCGTACAGCGAATTTCATGGGTTGAGTCGAGGGAGTGTGACCTGTCATCCCTCTCCTCCCCTAACCGGATCCCTTTCTGCAGGGATTATTCCGGACTTTGCTCCCTTCAAGTATTAAATGCGATCGACGAATTGCGCTTACCTGTATTGAGCCTTTTCAGTTCACTTTCGGGAAGTCTCCATTTCCCAACATGTTCTGGACGCGACCAAGTCGTGACTAAGGTCCGGTTGGCTTTTTGTTGCCCTTTCCCAGCCATGTTCCACCCCCCTTGACTCCCCCCTTTTATCTTCCGTCTTAACCCCCTTGCAGAACGACGATGCGCCCAGGCGTCTTGAGATTCCTTGTCTTGGGGTTTCCACCTTCTCCCAATCTTGAAGACGATTTTGACTGTGCTTCTTTCGATCGGATGCCATGGGGGGGGGTGTGGTTTTTTCGAATAGTCGTGAACTTGAGGCTTGGCCCCCGGATTGATTCCCCGAACGTTGTTGTTGACTTTTATAAGAACGTGGTCGCGGCCGTTCAAGTAACCGAAATGTTTTTCGATTAAAGGACCTACCCTTCTTCCTTGCATTTCCAATCTTTTCTTCTTTCGTTAGTTCCCCCCCTCACCCCCTTCCCCGTCTTAAAATGTTTTTCCCTCTGGTACGTATCTACAGAAGAATCAAGCTCGGTACTTAGAAATTTAATCTATCTGTCAGAAGCTGTCCTTTTTCCTTCAGAGCCTTTTGTCTTTTTTCGGGACATGTGATTAGTGACTTTCTTTGTTTGGTGGTTTTTAAATTGTTTTTATGCTTTTCTTTCGACCAGTACGATCTCTCTTTTCTCTTTTTTTGTGAGATCTAATTCACGTCCCCCTAGAACCAAGTCCAACCCCCCTTTTAAAACCTAAGATAGATACAGTGCCCTCCCGATGGATACACGACGCCTGGACCAATGCGAGTGCATTACGTTCCCTGCTTATAAGCCTATGAAATCAGTTTGATTTCTGTCTCATTCGACCCTTCCCCTTGATCCAGTAAGGGATTTCTCTTTGGCGCATTTGATCGGTATGAACTTGGCCTTTTCCGGTCCATGATCGAATTGACCGTATTTCTTTTAACGGACTCCTCCACGTTCTTAGTTCCCAGTTCCCCCTTTCGGGTTCATGAATCCCCCCTTTTTTTTCGTTATTGGACATTATCCGATGTTCTTTCGAGGATCACCACTCCCAAAATTCGCCGCTTTACCTTTTCCCGTTCACCCTAGAAAGACAACTGTGTTTTTCTCCCTCCTCCTGGGCAGAATACTTAGTTTCCTGCAAGTTTGACTTAGCCCGTACTTTTCCATTTTCCCCAAGTAGAGACGTGTTACTTTGGTTCAGGGTCTTCCACTCACCCTTCTCCGGGATACGGTACACGATCTTTTTTCCCTCCAGAGGTCTCAACTTAATAGAATCGATCCCCGTTTCTTCGATCGAACCTCTCCTTTTCCTCCCCCCCCACTTATAAGTCCTTTGCTCTTTTAAACTTGGATCGTCGATACGGATTGCAAGTAAACTCCTTACGTTGGACCGCCCCCTGAGACCTCCTATTCCCTTCCTGTCTTAAGCGTCCCCCTCCCTTTTCACTTCCTGCGGTCTCTTTCCTTGGATCTTAGAAGTTTTTCGCGAGATCTTGCACCTGGAGTTTTTCGGGCGCTGCCCTTCAGGAGCCCAGCTCTTTTGCGCTCCCTACGGAGAACTTCGGCGTCTTTTAATTCCTTTTTGAATTAGATCGATCTCTGTTCCCCCCTTGACACTGGTTTCGGCATCTTGTTCCAAGCCTTTTTTTTTCGCATTTACCTCTTACTTTACAACCTTTTACCCCTCTCCTGCCCAGGAGGAGACTTCTTTTCAGGATGCCAGGGACTGCATGCTGGAACGAGTAACCTTATTCTCCATTTGATACTATTTCGTGTGTTCCTAACCGATCCAGAAGCTTCCCCCGTTCCCTACGCTATCCCCTTTCCTTGCTCTTGCCGTTATGTTCGCTTGCGGCACCTGTCGGTGCATAAAGGCACTCCCATAAAACGTAGCCCTTTCCCTTCTGGAATTGCGAGAGGTCCAATCACTCGTTTGTCCCCCCCTCTCTCCCCCCCAGCAAATCTGAAGGAGGTCGTATCACCTTGACCCGCGACGACCCCATTTAAGCTTTCCAAATGGAATAGGTTTCCCCTCCCACTTCGCCAGTGCTCTTCCAAAACTTTTTTCTTCTTGTAAACGCCCTTCCACGAGCAGGATCTCCCTCGCTTTGGGTAATCGCCTCGTTTCTTTTTGAGCCAATTCCCCCGAACATTTCTGTACCTCTGACACAATATCTTTCCCCCCCCCCCCCCCTCACTGACCCTTCGGCCTAATTTAAGATCGGACTCGCTTTTGGCCGTCGCGAATTCGACTACTTACTTGCCGGATTATCGTCCCGAAAAGTCTCCCCCCAAGCCGGCGGCTTGCGTTGGCCTCCTTATCAATTTTTCCCCCCTCCTTCTAGTAGGCGTGTCCCCACATTCTCCGTGACACCCTTGTTCTATCCTCTTTCTTCCTGTTGCTCCCTGTTTCAACCACCTGCCCCAGGGAGAACCCAAAGCAACCCAATTGCCATTCCATTTCCCCAATGAACACACTTATCTTCTTGACGGGCAAACCCTCCCTTCTTTCCTCTCTTCTCAATGCTTCCTGCCCCCTTCTGAGGATTACCATCTGAACCAGGCCCAGGCCCCACCAGTGCCTTCCCCTAACCCTTTCAATTTTTGCCGAAGTGGTTTTATGTTAAAAAAGCACAAATCGTTTAAGCATTGCGCTATAAGCTACCTCATTGCGACATATCCCATCTGCTTTTCCTTTCGCGCGAAGTATTTTTTACTGTCAGCGCACGTATCCCCTCCTGTAGATTTTGACCCTCTCCCCCTATCCCTTCTAGGACGTGCGCTGCGCTAAATCCCCAATTTTTTTTTCGCCATTTCACTAGACTCCAAGTGTTGGCAGCGATTAATCTCCCCCCCCCCCCCTCCTTTGTGGGTGAGTGTTGTTTTGTTTCACAGCCGCTCTGCTCCCTGAGCTGACTGCCGTTTTCGCCACATCGCTCTCTATGTGGGGTGTTTTGTGATCTGTTGCTCTCCTCTAAGGGCCTCAATTTATTGCATTCTCATAATTGAGAGATGGCGGTTGACCCCCACGATGTTGGGGTTCGATCCCCTCACTCTGGCCCCAGGTCTGTAGGTCCCTGTACAGCGGTGACTCCCCTCTTTCGTTTGCTTTAGCGATCGTCGCAGATTGAGCAAAGTAGATATGGTTCTTACGCGCCGCGTCCGGTGCAAGGATAACCTTTCCATTGTGATTAGATTCTCTTTCTTGATTGGTGCGTCTTTTCTCGACCTGCAAGCAGAAGGTTTGGTTGCCGAGTGATGGCATGCCGCCTTTTTTTCAGCGGGCCTGCTGTTTCCTATGGGTCCTCGAATATATTTGTTCACTCCATTTTTTCCCCTCCTTGAGCATTTTCGTTTGGCTCACGGAAGAGACGTCCAGCTCTGTGCTTCCATTTTTTGGGTTGTTGGGGACTCTCGCTCTCTAAATTTTATCCTCCGGGTTTTTCCTGCATTCCTTACTGTGACTCATTTTGAGAAGTTTCGTCCCTCGCGATTGTATTTGTCCTCTTAATTTCGCCCCCGGACAGAAGTTTCTCCCTTAGAGATTCCCACTTCCTCTTACCTTTTTTGGATTTTCCCTTTCGGCGAGTCATTGTTCGACCCCCGGTCGTCTAACTTTTTTCTCTTTCCCAGCTTTCCTATTCGTAAATCTCCTTGACTTGATACGTGTCTCTTTCTTTTTGAGATATTCCGGTAATGGAGGGTCCCGAAGGTGTAATGGTGGTTCATCTGCGTTCACCCTCGACAGCCGGTTCCTCTTACGCCCCAAGTGAAGCCCCTTTTTGATCCTTTCGTGCTTGGATAGGTGCTTGGACACTCCGAAGCAGTAATTTTCTCTCTTTTTGCTTCGTGACGTTTTTCTTCCCTATTTGGCTTCCCACCCAAGGTTCGTCGAGTCCTTTTTTTGCCTTTTTCCCTCTTTCCTCAATCAGTTTGCTTTTTTCCAGCTTTTTTGAGGCTTTTTCCCTTTTTTTCCTCTTTCAGTAAAGGTTTTCGTTTTCTTTTTTTCCGGCCCGTAGACCTTTTGTCTTCCCCTTTTCTCCCCCCCCAGGCCCTGCGCTCCCAACGTGTTTCTCTTATGAACGTTTCTTTTGTAAAGGGACCCCACATTTCGTTCCCCTTTTCCTCCTTCTTCCCTTTTCTATCCTCTAGCTACCTTCCGGTAAGGTCGAATCGCTTTCCCTTTTGGGTACGCTTGTCATGGGAACCGGAGCTGCACAGGCTGTTCACATTGAAGAAAATTCAGTTCCCGTTGATTGCCTTTTTTTTTTTTTTTCCAAAGTTGGGTCCCCCGTTTTACTTGCCTGCTTACCCTCGACGACTCCGGTCCTATTGACTAACCCTCTCTTGACTTATCCCGTGCAACCTTCACCCCACGCCACTTTTGCCAGATCTCGCCGAAGCTCGAGTTACATCGCCAACTGATATTGATTTTACTGAACGTTTTTATTGCGGGATTACCCACATTTCCGGCAGTCCCGTCGAATGGGGTTCTAGCGGAGTTGGCTGCACGATCCTGACAGTAAATGCTTTCTTTGAGAATTTATTCTTCTGTCTCCTGATCTAGCACGACTCTCAAGAAGTCGTTTTTTACTACGCGTTCAACGATCTTTTTTTCTCGTCCATTGGGCTTCGCGACCCCTTTAAAACCTTCGTTTCTCTATGCGTTTTCCTTTCTTCATTGCACCGTTCGTGGCCGTATCCCTTTAAGTAACGCCTCGCTTCTTTTTTCGGGCGCGGTCTAGTTTTGCTGCGAGGACTTCCCTAAACATTTTCCCTCTGGCCTCTATTTAGTTTTTCGCGGTCCGGATGCATTCGCACGTCGGCTTTGGCCCCCAGGATCCTGGGGCACCGCGGATTGATTCCCCCCCGCAAGTGGTTATTCAACCCTTTTCCTGCTTCACTAACGCCTCCCCCTCCTTTCAAAGTCGTACTTTTCGACAAGGTTTTGCATCGTGCGCTTTGGCGCGCAAGCTTGCCTCCCTCCCTGAAGGAACCTGTTGCTTGCGTCTGCTTCTAAAAGCAGATAATCCCGTTCTCGAATTTTCTCTATCTGAAGACTTGACCGTC
>Ga0179593_1301658_pt1 | contig 12118 bp, 11 predicted proteins | sample CZODoug2_1_08_16_FD_185931 | JGI IMG/M metagenome (GOLD analysis project Ga0179593, IMG submission 185931) | Vadose zone soil fungal communities from Angelo Coast Range Reserve, California, USA - CZODoug2_1_08_16fungal (PacBio error correction) | ecosystem: Environmental > Terrestrial > Soil >... | reverse complement strand
CAGCGAAAGGTCTCTCTCCGCCACCGGAAGCTACTTCGTCTTGACGTTTTGTGCTTTTCTCCTGATCGCTCATAGTCCTCTGAAGACCGGTGTTTCGGCTGTTTTTTCAACGAAAGATTAATCCCTCGCGGGTGTCGTTTTGTTGTTCGGTTTCTCTACCTACTCCTCTTTATTGACGAGGTCGGCCGACTTTTTTCCCTTACGAGGACCTCCCGTCCTAGGCTTGATCTTTAGGCGAGTGCGTGAGCCGCGCACAGATTGGCAAGGGCAGTGGCTTTTTTAGTTCCTTTAGTTCCTCTTCCAGGATCCTTTTCCTTCTACCTCGCTTGGTCTTCTTTCGGGCCGATCCATCGGTGTCTGTGACCAGGTATTGACGCCGCCACGTCTTGTCGCTCAGGTCGGGCGGGTGAACCCGTTACTGGCAGGAGGCACCCCTCCCCGAATCTCCGCAGGGACGCCGGTCTGGGCCCCGGGCCTTTGAGTCCTTCACTCGAGCCCTCTCCCCCTCTTCATCCGCCGAAGTGGTGTCCTCGGCTTTTTTCCAGTTCCCCAGTGTTATATGCGGAAAGGCGATTCCAGGCGTCCCACCCCCGCCTCCTGATCTGCGGGGTTCTGTACATCCCTCCCGCCCTCCTTCTATCATCTTGCTGCCGGTCCCGGCCATGACGATCCCCTTCCTCTTCGCGCTGGCGGATTATGACGGCGTTCTTCGTTCGCCGAACCCGCTCTTCCCCTCTCTCACTGCCCCTCACCCTCCTCCTCAGTTTCTTTTGTTAGCTCCCTATTTTCATCTGCCCCCTGCCTTTCACACATCCCTGTTTTGGACGCGAGGTTCACTTGTTGTGATTCACGATGTCTTTAAACGTCCACCCCCCTGCCGGGTTACTGTGCCACCATGCTGTGAATGTGTCCCCCCTTGTTTTCTTCCTTTTTGGCTTTTGTTCCATTAGTTTTTTTGGGTGGATGCATAACTGCTTGTAATTCAGGGGCCTCCCCCACTCGCCTCAGACTTTTGATGCCTCCTTTATGACGGGTGCAGCACCAAGCTTCTGGGGTGCGGGCGTGTGTCGTCTTCCCTTCTCTCACATTTTTTCGACGTCGCCTTGCTTGACCCTTTCGTGTTTCCGACGTGCACATGTGCACCTGGGCCAATGTTTCCGGCCGTGCTTTTGGAGTGGCCGGATCGAAGAGTTATCGGGGTCGCCCCGGGGGACGTGGTTGGTTTTCTCCGGTACTTTTTATGGAGTTCCCATTCCTACTTTTTTTTTTTCGCGGGTGCTCGTACGACTTCTCATTTTCAATCCCACTCGTCCGTCCCCCAGATCCGTTCGTTACGTCGACCCTTTTTTGCATCCTTTTACTTTAGATACGCCTGGAAGATTTAAGGAAGTTTTGTATAAAGGCCGTTTGTGTCGGTAGAGTCTTTCTTTTTTGATCTCTTTCTGCCCCTTGTATTCGCCCCGCGAGTGTGATGCTTCCAATCGCCGATACTCCTCCCTTCTTCACGTGCCCATTTCGAACCGCCGAGGCGAAAATCGGGCGCGACTGATTCTTCAACTTTTCTAAAACCTCGCGGTTCCGACAGGGCCGCCCACTTTTGCTGCTATTTCCCGCTCCACGGCGCTTTTTTATGTCTGCCCCTTTGCATCCGACTCTTCCGCCCCTCTGTTCCCACCGAATTCCCTTTTAAGTAAAGGTCATCTAATGCAGCTTGCCCCATGCCCGAGAGATTTTTCTGTTGGCATACGCCGCCATTCTTTATATTCCCTAGTTTCCTTTTTTTTTCCCTTATGGATCTCAGCTGGGGCGGCGGTTTCGTGCGAACCACCGTTTATTCGGTCCCGCTGTCTCCTTTCCTCTTTCTTGTAGGTTCCTCTCTTGCAACGTCTCACATTCTTCATTTGGCCTTCAGGCCTCCAGCACCCCCTCTCGGGCTGGTTCTTTCCCGGCGCTCCTCCATCCCCGGTTTACTTCTTCTCTGTTTTAGGTGTTGGAACTGGGCGACATCACTTTTGCCCCTGCTACTGCTGCCACCCCTGCCAACCCAAGGCACATCCCTTAGTCACTTCGAAGACGCACGTTTGACCGTGGCTCCATCTTTCCGGCTCGCTGTGAATCGCTGAAACGGGCTCCTACCCTGGCCCCTTTTGGTTTGTTCGTTTCGATACTTTCCTAAACCTGGAGTGGCCCTGGCCCCTTTTTCCCTCCGTGGGTGTCTAGATTCCCCCACTACTACCATGGTCTGTCCCTTTCAAAGATTTGTCTCTCTTAGTATTCGTTTTTTTCCTTCATCGCCCTGCCGGACTCGGTATGTATCTCCCCGGTGCGTTCCATTGGCGGGAAAAGCCTCTGACTTAGCTAGCGGTTGGTTTGCAATGACGAAGTTCGTGTCCGATCTCACACGTTAACACCTCTGTTTCCCTTCGCGATCCCTTACTTCCTCAACCGCCCTCTTCTGCTCTAGCTTCGGTGGGTCCGCCTTTTTTTCCTCCATCTTGCGAAGTGTCCTCGCCCGGCTATCTCGTTAGAGCCTTCGTCGACTTTTTTGTTGAACTGAATCAACACTTTACGGCACGTTCCCGCTAGCGGCCCCCAATCACTCTTTCTTTTTACAGTCCCTCTTCGAATGGCGGCCTCCCCTTTCTGTCACCGTCGTCTGATTCGACCGCCGCTTCCCCACACGTCGCTCGTCTCCCGAAACGCTAGGCCTCGCGACCTTCTTGTTTCTTCGCGAACAACACCTCTTCTCCCTGGCGTCCCGCTTTTTTCTCTTCCCTCTCCACCCCCCTTTGATATCAGCGTTACGTTCTTCCTCCAGTTTACACGTTTCTTTCCGCTGCGTCATGGTCCCTCTGCTCTCGCCTGATTCAATCCTCTTCGTCCTGCTTTTTTTTATTTGAAAGATGTGTTCTCCCCCGCTTCAATCTTGAAGCATTTTCCACCTACAAGCTCACCTGAGCCCTGCTTTACTCGCCTTTCCTCTGGCTCCGCAGCCTGTTATATCAACCCGGTCCCTTTTAAGAGGAGGATTTTTCGCAATTACTCTTTTTCACCCTTTGGATTCCAGCTGAGTCTCTGAATTTTCTGGGAGCCTGTCGTCCCCTGTTTGATGTTTTACGTGCTCCTGTAGCAGCTTTTTCCATTGGTTATTTCCCCGTGTGGGTTTTTTTTTACCGTACCTTCCGTGTCTTCGTGGTATTTCTCCCTCCACCCAAGCCCCTAGTGTTCTTTCCCCCGACCCCATTGTACATGAACAAAACCACTTTCTGGTCCTGTCCCCCCCAGACTTCTTAACATTCCCAGGAGGTGTTCTGTTCGCAATGGCGCTCCCTTCGATCCCCTTTTCGGGTCCCCTATTTTTCCTTCATATTTAGGTACCTTCCGAGGTCTTCCTGGCCGTGGTCCCTCGTATGTTAGGCCATTCACATGATCTGTTGCTCCCTGCCCTCCGGGGCATCGTTTTTTCAGTAGGCTACGCCCCTGGATCAGGAATGGCTGAGTTGAACTGGCCAGTTCAACGACCAGTTTTTGGTGGCTGACCATCTGTACTTTCCCCCTCGTGATTTGGCATGCACCTTTTTCACCTGGCCTAATTCTTGGGACGTCTAAGCCCCTCATAGGGAGTTTTTCCTCCCTCCTTTCATGACTCTTTCCTTGTGTGACCTTCGTATGTAACTGACCCGTCCGCCACCAGTCTTTTTCGCTTGTGGTAACGACCCCCTATCTACTTGTTCATTCCTTTTCCTCCCTCTGGTGTTGTTGAGACTTCCTTTTCGATGGGACTGTTCTCAAGAGACTATGCTTCCCTGGCGGCTCCCCTTTTTTTGTACTAATCACTTTCCCAGGCGAATCTTTCGGGCGGTAGGCTCGACCTTTTCTGTTTTTTTGTGGGGATACAGTCTTTTTTATCGGAACTTGCGAGATGGCTCGGTTGTTTTCTCTTCTATTTTCGGCATACCATTTCTCTGAGAAATCCTCTGCCTACACGTCTTCTGCTTTGTTTTTTTCGGCGGATTCCAGTTCCCCCATACTATACCTCTCCCCCCTTTTTCGATCAGGTGTTTAGGGCTGAGGTCCCTTGATTTCTGGACGTAACCCAGGAGATTTGGGTCGTCTGTTTGTTCCCTTGTTTTGCCTCCCCCCTGGCCAGGTTACGACATGGTAGCTTCCAGGACACCCCCCGGCCTTTTTCCTGAGATGCCCTCACCAGTGACTTTTCAAGGCCCGCCCCGCCGCCCTGTTACACCTCATGTATTGGTGGCGTTGCTTTGTGATTCTCGTGTATTCTTCCTTGCTTCTTAAGTCTGGCCGTTTTTTTTTCCAGAAACGGCCTTTCGTATTTGGTCCTTGTCATTTTGGCGCCTCCTCTTCTTCTTTCACGTTCTGGTCCAAGGGCCCTGGTCTTCTCCCGTTAGCCACTGTTGTCTGTGTTGTTTTACCTATCGCTCCCGGTATTCCGGCATCGTCCCCTCATAGTGCGACTTTCTGTCTTCGATGTTCTCTTGCGTTGACCCTTATTCCTCGTTGGGCACTGGCGTTTGTACACCTAGTTAGAGCGGATTTTTGAGTATTCGTGCGGCGTTTGTTTTCTTCCCATCCCTCCCTCCGTCCCCCGTTGTCCTGTGCTTGTTCGTCTGGCTCCTTCCTTTTTCGGCCTGCTTTTGTCCGCCGGGTTCCCATTTCATTGGTCAGCTCTAAGAGCTCTTCTTCTTTCCTCTATTTGGATCTTCGCCCTCCTACATTGCCTTTTCCACGGCGCGCAGCAATCGTGTTTTTTCTCTTCTTCTTGGTTGGCTTGGTTTTGTCTTGGCGGTAAGCTGGTTACGATACGCGGGTTCTCCGGGTGGTTAGACTGTTGCTTTGCGGAGCGGCTGTAGTTTACCGCCCGGTCTTTATTTCTGGCCGGCCCCCTGCGTTCTGTAGGGAGCTTTCCCTTTTTTGGTCTCCTTATTGGTTAGTCCCCCGTGGAGCTACTCTACCGCCGGGGTCCGCTCTTTTTGTACCGGCATGTTTTCTTGTTTGTCCGGCGAATGTTTGCCGTGCTTGTTGCTGATGAGTGGCCTTTTTCGTGCTCTTTCGACGATAGTGATCATGTTTTGCTGTTGTTTTTTCTGGCCCTCCTCTCAGCCTCCGCCGATGTCGCCGGTGTCGTTCACCGCAGGTTTTTATTTCCCTCCGCCTTATTCAGCAATTCGGACGGTGCTTTCAGGGCCTTAGCCCTTTCATTTCTACGGGTTTTTCTTGTCACCGTGGGGCCCGGGATCCCAGAAATTAGCCGCTATTTTCTTTCTGCTTCATGCCGCACCTGACCCTACGGTCTTTCCGTGCTTTCCGCCATTCCCACTCCGTTTTTCATCACGGTAGGGGTCATACCTGCGCGCGGCGTATTTTTATCCGACTGTTCCCTGTCGACCATCTTTGATCGTTCTCCAGAACGCTGGCCATTTTTGTGAGCTTCCTCTTTTTTCCGCCCCTCCCTGCTCTTCCTTCCGTTGTCTTGCTTTCTCCGGACCATCCCCAGCGACGTTGTGTCCTGCGTCGAGCTTTTCCTCTTTAGGCCAGCGGCTGTTTTTGCTCCATTCCCTGTTTAGGTTTTTCCGCCTGGGACTTTCGGAGCGGTGTGACTGGGGGTGGGGGCCCTTTGTTGATTGCCCTTGTGTGCCTGGGTTTTTTCCCTGTGATGTTTATATAACGCTTCCCCCATGTGTTAGTTACTGTCTCGGCCGCTACCTGTTTGTACCCCCAGAATGTTATGCCTTTTCCGTCGGTCCCCTGGTGCTCAGTAGCAGTGCGGGTTTTTTCTTTCTGACTGTGTACTTTTTCCTTTCCTGGTTTCGTTTCTCCGTATACGTCTTCGTGGCCGCGTAAGTATAGCGTTGGTGCATGCCCCTCTCTGACCGCAGCGCCCGCCTTCCATCTCGTGTTGAGTTTTTTTTTATTTTGTCTAAGTTATCCTCTCGTAGAGGAAGGAGGCCTGTTGAAAGAAGTATTGCCGTCTTGACTCATTTCTTTGGCAACGGTGGACTTGTCTTGTTTTCGGGCCCGGTCGGTTCCCCCCTTTTTTTCATTCTCTTTTCTCCCCTTTCTGGAGTTCGGGAAACCCAGCTCGTTTAGGCGAGCTGGATCGCATTTGTTCCCTTTCTTAGTTTCTTCGCTAATCTGCTAAGAATTGGGTCAGTTCTGTCGTCCCGAGGTTTTTTTTTTTCTTTGGCTTGTGTTTTTTTCTCTTTCGACCTTCCTTTCCATGAACGATGTTTTTGGACCTTGTCCTTCATTGCGGAGGTCGAAGTCGTTTTAGTTGCACCGGGTCTCTATAGGCGTTTTTTTGTTAATAATAGCGGGTGTCCCCCAACCTGTTCTACCGATCCGGTGATCACGACGAACTTTATCCCCTTGATCTCCGGGCCTTTTTGCCCTCTCCCTCTCTGCTTATGCGCCTTCATACAAGCCTGTCTCCGGCGTTGTCGACGATCTAGTTTTTTGATTTCTTCACTAGGGTCTAGAGGTGTCTACTTCGGCGCTAGACCATCTGGTTTAGCATGTCCAGCATTTCATGTGGTCCGTACTTCCCCCTTTCCTTGTGGAACTAAAGATTACTTTGTCCTTCACTCACTCCCGGGCGGACCCGTCCCCATCCCCCTTTTTTTGCGGCCTGTACTTCACGGCACTGCCGGGTCCTGGCCCGCAACCTTTTTCTTAGGGTTCCGTCCTTCCTTCCATTCACGACTTTAAGAAGTTGGGCGACGTTTCATCAGGGTTTAGTTGGCATCAGCAACTTCTCCCGCGTGCACCTCGGCTGTCTCTTTTTTGTATTTCTTTTCCTACGGTCCAATTCGGCTTTTCTCGTTTTCCGTGGTGTTCTTTTTTTTTTTCCATTTTGGCCGAGCCCACCATCTTTCTGGTAACAGTCTCTGGACCCTTTCTGTTCCGCCCCACCCTCTTCGGTACTCATTATTTTTGCGCCCTTTTTGCTACGAATGATCCCGCCCGTGGTGGTGGATCGTGGACCCCTGTTTTTCCCCGCCTGGACATCCTCTCCAGGACCTTGGCCTCGATACGTAGATCGACGCGCGATGGTGTGGCACGTTCATTCATCTTCTTTTTATTACGTGCTTGGCCACATTCTAAAAAGGATCTTTTTCCCATTCCCGAAGTTGGATTCTTTTTTTCTCCCCGTCTATTAGCTTTTTAGCGATCGCTCCTCTTGCCAGTCAGTGAGCTAGTTCTGTACAGAGGGCTGTATCTTTGTACTGGTTTTCCCACGATGATTTTTCGACGTGGTTGGGCTTTCCGGCTGTTTTCAACCACCAGCAAGTTCCAGGATTGACGGTATTCTTTTCGCGCATTTCCCTGGTCCCATTATCGACCTCCTACGTGAGGTCATTCCCTCCTGAGTCCTTGACGTATCGGTGGCGTTTTTTTGTCTGAGTATTTTTTCTCACGTTTTCCAGGGGGCTTCGTCCTCCGATTTCGGCCTGAACAGCAGTGCCGGTGGGGCTCTTCAGGCTCTGGGGGCACGTTGGTCATCGTTACCCGCCTTCTCTTTTTTCCCCCTTGAGTGTGAATCTCAGTACTGGCGCTGAGGGGCAGCGCCCTTTTCTTTATTTTTGCCGACGACACTTCCGCCCGTCTCGTCTTTTCCCAGAGATGTTTCTCGTGTCCAACTCGCATTACGCCCGGGCCTGTCCGCCGTCTGGGTTGCACCCGGGCGACCTCCCTCTTTGGGTCTTTGTGATCCCTATCTGTCTTGTCCCCTCCTACCCTCCTTAGTGGCCGCTTTTAGTCAATCTGTCGGCTTTTGGACTCGGTAGAGTGAGCGTGGGTCTGCCTTCTGTTCCAGCCTCTCTAGTGAGGGTTTTTTTTTCCTCGTATGCCCCTTTTAGAAGGACGGTATTCGAGGGAAGATGTCGTTTAAGCTGTGCAAGGCCGCGCTCGTTCCGTACTTCGCCTGGGATCTGTTTTTTGAGCGTACCGCTGCTCCTCTCTTTCTTTCTCCCTTTTTTTTTGTGAGAGAGATCGTTTTCTCGCCGCTCCGTGCCTGCTTCTTCTGTCCCTTGATGCGGCTGTAATCTTTAGGCTTGCCCATCGTCCCTCTGTGATTGATTAGCTTCCCCCTCTGTCCGGCCTTTATCCCTACGAAACGCAGCTTCTTACTATCTTTTGTGTCCTTTGTGGCGACTTTAGAGATGTCCGCACTGCTCCTCTCTGCCTGAGGCACGGCCGAAGATTTTCACCTCGCAGGTTTCAGTTACTTGCTTGCCTCGATCTCCGTAAATAGAGGGGTGTGTACGTTGTTTCTCGTCCTCGTATTTTTCCTTTCGGCCCGGGAGACTGTTTTTTTCGGTTACTCTGTTCAAGGGCCTTTTACAGACCGAGCCGGCTCTCGTTCTTTCCGTTCTCATCCGGCCCACGCTCTGCCCCTTTCGAGTTTTCCCGTTTCCTATCCTAGTAGGGCGTACCGACTTTCTGGACCGCCGCGTTCTTGGAACTGATGTAATCCGAACTTCGGTTTAGGCTCCTTGAGTCCGAGGCCGGGCAACTGGGTCTAGTGACCTTCCCTCCGCAAATGATCCCCTCTCCTTTTTCCGCCGACGGCGGCTTTTTTTTGCCTTTCGTATTCGATTGGTCTCGCCGGCTGTCATACTTCTCGAAGAAAATGGCTCGTTATCTGCCTCCTTTCACTGTGTGGCTGTTTTTTGAAAATACTTCGTCAAACAACCGTCTACCTTTTTTATCGCGCCCCGTTCCCGGCCAATATGCTAGATCCGTCACGTGCTTCGGAGAATGCCTTTCGGTGCGGCCGTCCCTAATTAACGAGTCCCTTCACTCGTTTCCGCCTTACACATTACTTTCTGTCTTGTTGAGTTTTTTTCGCGGCCGGTTTCATAGTTTTGGTCCCCGATACTCCATCTTTTGCTTCTATCTTCGTTAGTCCGTGCTTTTTTGTGTCAGGCTGGCCCCTTCTCACGACGAAGTCCCTTTTTTTTGATCCCACTCCTTCCTTTTCATGAGATCATCCCACTTGCGCTTCTTCCTCTTGTGTCTTTTCTTGCAAGTACTCCTTAAGGGGGAGCCATGCCCCCCCCCCGTCTTGCTCTCTGACAGTATTGCTTACTGGACGGTTTTTGCTTCCTCAACTCTCATGCCCCTTTCTCCCTTCCCCCCCCCCCTCCCCCCTGTTTAATCGACAGGCGGCTTGAGTAATGTTTTTCTTTCCTTTATATCTGCGCCTCCTCCTTTCTTTTCCGGGTACACGACCCCACCTGAACCTTTGGAAAGTCGGCATCTCCCGGGCACCCTCGTTTTTTTTTTTTGCGCAGGATTCCCTCCTGCTCATCTCATCCGACATCATATCCACTCGCGGTTGATCAGGCCCCCTGGCGTTCCTGATCGGCGTTGGAGTTCCACATACTGCCGCTTTGGCGTGATGTTTTCTTGCGTTTCCTTTCTCCTATCCGCCACGTCGTCGTTCCTCCTGCGAGATCGGATTGACCAATCTATCCCGGTCGTATTTCTGCTTTGTATTCCGCTTCTTTGCAAGGGTTTAGAATAAAATTTCCACGGTGGATTACTTTTGGTGAGTCACCTAGTTTTGGTGACTTTCGGCATTCTTAGCCCTTCTGCCCTCCGACCTTGTACCGGGTTTAGCTTACCTCTCCTCCGAGTCTATCGCCCTGTTTTCCTGCCTGACCTTTGACCCGCCCGCCACTGGACCACCGTGCACAACATGAGCCTGCCCCCTCTTCTTGACGCTTTTTACTGCCCTACCTTTTTTCCTCCCACCAGCCACTTTTCTGTTTATGTACCCTGGGACCTCAAGTCGGGTGTTCCTGTTTCCCCGTTTCAGGCGTAATTTTGAACTTCTTCGTCACCTTCGGGCAGCGGTTCCCGACCCTAATGAAGTCACGACCGGGCTTCCCACCTTATTTACTGTAAAACTTCCAGAGTTTGCAATTCGGGCACTATTTTCTGTTTCTGCTTTTCTCCCCCCCCTTCTACTAGGTTCTTTTCCTCGTTCCTGGATTATCACTTTTTTCGCCTATACTCACTTGTTACTGTTTTGACTGGTCCCAGATGCGGGCCTTATCTTAATAACAACGTGTTCCCTTAGGATTACCCCGAGTCCTTTTTTGCCACCTGTTATTGATCTTTGGCTTTTTCCGGCTGCATTTCCTTTTCCGCAAACAGTCACACGTCTCGAATCCTTTGCTTTCGGCTCATCCGTCCGCCCCCTTCGTTGCCTGCGAAGTTCCGGTTTTTCCTCGAAAGTTTGATTTTTAGCGAGCAGTCGGGTCCCCCCCCCACAGTTCTTAATTCTCGGCATGTACACAAGTGTCCTTTTTTTTTGGGTTAGCACACTCCTCCCCCCCCTCCTCTTATCTTCCCTTTCCCGGAGATCTCTTAAGAAGCCACTTGTTCCCCTTGATTTCGGATGGCACATGGTATTTTTGAACGATTTTCTATCGAATTCTGCCACTTTCCTTGTTTTTTCCGGCCTTATTCGATCCCCTATTTTTTTCTCTTAGCTCACCGCATTCTGGCTCTCTCCCCAAAGAGCATTACTTCCCTCAGATAGGAGTGCCTATCTAATTTTTTTCCCCCGCAGTGTTCTACGGATCGCCCTCTCTGGTTGTTTCCATGTCGGGAAGACTACCTTCCTGAGTTTTCCTCTCTGCGGCTTGCTCATTTTTTGAGAGGTCCTGATCGTTGGTCCTCCTTTTTTCCACTCCCACCCCCCCCGGGTACTTTTATCCCCGATACGTCAGTCAGTTTTGGTGATCTCCTTTTTCTGCCTTTGGTTCTTCTCCCCACGGCGACCATTCTTTTGTAAGTTGTGTCTCCTGACCCGGTATTTTTCTTCCCCCCTCCCAGTCGAATCGTCCGCCCCCAGTAAGAAGGACCTTCCTCCTCTTACAACTCCGTCAACTTCCCAGGAACTCCTCGCCTTCCGTTGTCCAACATTCTCCAAAGGCCTCTCCCAATCGCCTCGTGCAGCCCTCTTGGTACCTGGCTCCTTCCGGTTTGTTCTTAGCCTCCGACAAAGTAGACCTTCGTCTTTTCGACGAGACGGTATCTTTTGCTCTTTTCTGATTTTGTTGAACACACCCGTAGTGCCCCCCTTTCCTTAAGGTTACTCCGAGCTCCCCCTTTCCGCTTATACCGCGGGCCGTGTTCTGACTTGTAATAAGGGCAATGGTCTCTGTGGCTTCGCGTCGATTTCCTTTTCATCTTCCCTGAGCTTCTTTCCGTGGTTTACCACCAGCCCGGATACCTACCTGTTGTTTTTGTCACCCTCTCTGCATCGTGTTTCCACTTTCCCTGCCTTTCCTCCTGCCGCACCCCTTTGTCTTAGAGAAAATCTCACGTCCCGATATCAACGCCCTGTCCCTTTATCTAGGCAGGATCACTCTTTTATGCCCTCCTGCTCCTTCCCGATCCCTCTATCCTTCGCCTTGCTTTTGGTAGTTGGTTGTCACCTTTTCTCTGTCCTTTCTCCTTTCCTCTCCTCCGGGAGACCCAAGACTTCTTCCTTTTTTTTTGTGTCTTTGCCACACCGCCAGCTCCTCTGTTTCTCTTCACACACCAGCACCCTTCTACACCTTTTTTCCTTGTCTGGTCGTTCCCCCCGTTCACCCCGCACCAATTCCCCTTTGACCCCGCCTTTTGACGAACTTTTGCTCCCTTTTGCCTACTCCTTATGTGGCATTCTATGGAGGACATGTCGCTGTTCGTCCTGGACGTCCTCCCCCTTCCTTTCCTTCGTTTTGGGACCTAGGACAGAGCCCTTGTACAAGCTCCTTTTGATCTTTTTCAGTCGCCCGCCCCTCTTTATTAAAGAAAGTTTTCTCACGCCCGATGATTTCCTGGGATGTTCGCTACTTGGCCTTTTCCAGACAATTATTTTGTGTTCCTCTCTCCTGTTTTTGATAAATTTGGTTGAGTGGTCTCGTCTTCCCAACATGGACCAAGAGTGTGTCTGCAAGGGCTAGTTTTTTATTTTTTTTGCTCCCCAATTCGGGGTCGTTTTCATTACCCCTTTTTTTCCGAGCCTCATGTTCAACAGGGAAGGAGTACCACACGTGCCTGACCTTCTCGGCTTTCTTGGCACCACGGATAC
>Ga0179593_1278379_pt1 | contig 12118 bp, 14 predicted proteins | sample CZODoug2_1_08_16_FD_185931 | JGI IMG/M metagenome (GOLD analysis project Ga0179593, IMG submission 185931) | Vadose zone soil fungal communities from Angelo Coast Range Reserve, California, USA - CZODoug2_1_08_16fungal (PacBio error correction) | ecosystem: Environmental > Terrestrial > Soil >... | reverse complement strand
GAACGTTTCTGTTACGGGGTACACTTTCTAGTTCGGCCGTTGAGGAAATGAGGTGTACCAGTAAGAGCCTACACTCCTTCTGAATTTTCTTTCCCGTACCCCCCCCTGTAGAGGGGGAGCAGACAGATTAACCAGAGTAACAGAGGTCGTAGGTCCCGAGTCTGCGTTCATTCCACGTTTCGTTTTACTACCCTCGGCAAACGCGCCCCTACCAGGTTGCTGGCCTGACCTGAAGGTCCCTGAATATGACACCCCGGCTAGCGTTCGATTTTTCCGAAATCTTTCTCCCCTTTTAAAAAAGGGAAGGTATACGGCCCCACCCTGACGCCTCGAAACTTCGTTTTGAGGCCGAAGACCGCTTTGCAAGATTCGTATCTCTCACACATTCTTTTTTTTCAGAGTCGTCTATGGTTCTCCCGGTGAAGTACTGGTAAGCGTTTTTATTTACATCGGTTCCCTCCCTATAAGGGTAGTCTTCTTTTTGTCCGAGTCCTGGTGACGCAACCCTCCCTCTCCCCCGTTTCTGATCTAGACAAGCCCAACCAGCTTGAGGTCGCAACCAGCGGTAATATGCCTATGAAAGTTACTTAAGGAGAGGTCCAGAAGAGGTTCGGAATGTTTTCCCCTCCCCGGCGCTGGTTCTCCTGCCTCCCGAGGCCTAGGCCCTTTACTAGGTGGAAGCCCAGGTATCTTTCAATGCCTACGGACCGGATACTTCCCCGAGTAAGTCCTCTTGCTCTTAGCTGACCCGGCCTTTTGCGACTCTTTCCCTTCGATCGTTGTCCGTCCAGTTCCCTCGGTGACCTCTGTTTTGACAATCGTATGAAGACACGTCAAGCGGAAGACGGAGGATCATGGCGTCTTGCCTCTTTCTGCTTTGGCCAGCGAATTTCTGTTTAGACTCCCTTCCGCTAATTTGTTTGTGGAGAACGCCGTGTAGGATTCTTTTTGTCCCTTCTCCAGCAATTGGGTCTCCTGGTGGTTCAGGGACCTTTTTCTCCCTATACCCTATCCCCTGAGTTTCTCACTCCAGAGAGGCAAGAAGTCGTCACTTGAGACCTCGAGACGTGTAAGTCGTTACTTGCCTCCAAGAGACTTTGGCCCAGATATAGGTTGACAGCGACTCCCACGCCGACAAGATAAGGAAACCGGTCCCTCGAAGGGGGCTCGACCCCGACCGTAACTCTTACCCCCTTTCACTTATTTCCCGAGCCCAGGGAACCGGTAAGTGCAAGCTCCACGGTCTTTGTGGCAGCGCTTACGAATTTCCCGGCGTCTTCTACTTTCCTTTATAGGTAGAGTTCTCTGCGAGCGGATCCGGCCGGCTAACTGTGCCCAGCAGCACTGGTTAACAAGTTTAAACCTATGAGGCTTCCCAATGAGCTTGCTGGCTTTTGAGAGACACTTTTCCCCTCCTTTCGAGTTTTTTCCTTTTTTTCCTCTGAAAGATGAGTTGATTGTTGGAGTCTGGACTCTGTGGTGGATGCGGCGGGACGGGGCGAGCTAAGCGTGGTAAAGAGCTTCCTGAGCTTGACGTCGCTGTTTTTTTCTCCCGTATCTTGTTTGTTCTTCGATATAGAGCCGAGAGGGGACTAGGCGCAGGACTTCGAGTCTCCCGTTTCGGTTACCCTAGGCGAGTGAGGCAGTTCGCGTACTTTCTCTTCTCGTTCTACCACCTAAGTTAACCCCCAGAGTTCCCGCCAGCGGGCGGTCTTCACGGTTCCCGTCTTTGCAAGCGAGGGGCGTCCCCCCCCGGTTTTTTTTTTTTCCCCGACCCGTTCCCTTTCATGCTTTTTTCCTTGTCCTCGAGATTGTACGGGAGGACTTTGTCGCTTGCCCTGACGGAGGGCGAGCGGATCTGTCTGTTCAGAGCCTCCAAATCCTTCTTCACGATTTTGGGCCGTTCTGGCTCTTCCCGCCCCCGGTTCCCTTCCTCAGAAGACGGTTCAAGTTTTAGAGACCGTCCTTTGTACTGAGTGCGCCCATGAACGCAGACCACTTTCCTCTTCCCCTTTCTCTTCCTTTTGGTCCCTCTTCCCCCCCCGATGTCCCCCTGCTCCCTATCCTCTCCCTCCCCTCCCACCACCCCCTCTAATATATCTACCTTTTACCCCTTCCAACACACTCACTCCTCCTCCTACCTCCTCCCTGCCGTCCCATGCGTCCCTCGACACCATCCTTTTTTTTGACTTTCCTTTCCAGCAGAAAGGGAAACTCCTTTTCAGGGGGAAAGGCTGCTCTCTCTCTAACCAGAGGAGTTCCTATTGAGTACTGTCTTCCATATAGGGCCTTTTTCCTTGCGCCTTAATACAGAACGGCCCTTTTCCCCCTTGTAGTACGCGCCGCCTCTCAACGTGTCCTTGAGCTCGTGTCCTGCTGATGGAAGAGGGAGGCGATCCTCGAAGGAGCTTTCTTATTGAGTTTGCAGAAGAGCAGAGTTTTGGTTGCAACTTCCTGCTGCCGCCTTTTTCTTTGCTGAGAGTGGCTCCCCCCCCCACCCCCCCTGAAGTGGCCCGCTTTCTCCCTTTATACTCTTTTGACTTTCGGCAGTAAAGCTCGGCGCTGCTCAAAATCAGCGACGGATTTTTTTGAGACTCCTCCCAGTGGCGGACTGCGGGCCTCCCTCCCCTCACTCTCTTGGTCTTTCTCAGGCGGAATGGTTTTCGCTCAAGTACTCAGAGGAGGACGACGCGGTCTCATCCCGGGATGTTGTTTAGGGAATAGTCTATCTAGACCTTATTCTTCCCCGTCGTTCTCCCTTTTATTATTTTCTTGGCGGTTATTCTTTAGGTCAAGAGAAAGGTCTTAGTGCCTTGGTCTTTGCGTAGTTTCTGAATGCTCAGCTCCCATAGCTTTGATGGTTTCGTTGCTCCTAGAACTTTCTTCCTTTCTGTTCCAGAGGTTGTATCCCAGAGCTTATTTTCTTGCCTTTGCCCTCATGCGAGATAAGAATGGTTTTACGCAGGTCGAGGAGCAGGCGGCTTTTAGAGAGGGAGATTTTTCGCCGAGAAGGTGTCCTCTTACTAATTCGCAGCTTCATCCTCCTGAACTCATGGTCGTATGCATAGAGGCTCGGGGCCCCCCTCTCCACGCATTCCCGCGATTTGGCACGATATCTCTATTTCCTAATATAAGTTGTTGTTGTTTGCTCTTGGATCCGCCACGGCCTGTGTGAGAGTGGACACCGAGAATAGAGGAGACGACCCTCGGATCTAGGAGGGACCCTTGAGCAGGGAGAACGTCGTCCCCCCCCAATTTTTTTCCTGTCGTCACCCGTCTTCCTCTCCCGTTTTGACTTTCCCCGTATAATCTGTTTTATAAGAGGCAACCAAGTCGGGACTCGCGGGTCCCCCTCCGTGCGCAGAGCTCGCCAGCGCTTGTAGACACGGCTGAGAAGACGATGTATGCTAGACAGCCTACGAAAAGAAATCAGAGTTCGAGCAGCTCCCTTTTCCGACTGCCCCCCTTCAATTGACGACAATTTCAGTATTTCTTAGGATGCCGCCCTCCTTATGGAACGGTTCACCCGACGACACGGAGCGGTTCTAAGCTTACTTTTCTGCGCGCCGCTGCCCCCCTTTCACAATAAATAGGCGGAAGCAGACGTTTTCTCTTTACTCCTCGTAGACTTTGAGCCCGACCCTGTCCGCGTCGTCCGCTTGCGTGCGTCGTTCCTAGTGGCCCCTCTTTCCTGTCTGAGAACGCAGCCGCGCGATGTCGGCATTATTCACACCCCGCCCCCTGCTGACGGCGACGTGCCGTCCCTTTCCTTTTTTTTTTCTTTGGAACATTCCCACCCCCGGCGGGGCTTGGGTGGATCCACGCGCCATCATTGCTACCGCGACGACGCCTGCTTCGCGTTCGCTCACGAAAACAGAGGCGTTCGGTCCCTGTCACGTTCCGCGCGTCCTGCCCCGCCGCCCGAGTCCCTCCTCATGGCGCACGCGATCGACGTCGCCCCGGCCGGCTTCCCGGACGACGAGGTTTTGTTGGTGTTGGGGTAGTCCGGTGCCTCTGAACGTTTTCCTCCGTGCCTCCCCGTCATCCCCCTAGGACGAGAACAGGCGGTTTGGGTAGTGTTTCCGCGAGCCGCGGCCCCCGACAGGCGGTCACGGTCGCGAAGGAGCCGAACCTGCTGGCTTTGTTTTGAACACGGCTAACTGCTTTAGTACTTTTTTTTTTTTTTTTTTTTACCTGTGTTTTCTCCGGCTAATGGGTAGCAGATCCTTCAATGCGGCCGGCTCGCCTCCTTGCTACCTTTTTTCTTCCGGCCCCTCTTTGAAGATACCGGAGGTTTAGGCCGGACACCTCGGGTAGTTCTTCCGAACCTGGAGATAGATCCCCTTCCGCTCAGCCCCCGGCATTCCTCGACTTCCCTCCCTCCAGCGCTCCGTTGCCTCGCCCCCTCGAGAGAACTTCTCCTTCTTGCCTCGGCCGCCCCCTTTTCCCCCCCCGACCGTTTTCAAGCCGGACCAGTTACGACCTCACTATGAGGAGTCTTTTTTCTTTGACTTGGGATGAGGATTTAGATCTGACCCCTGAAACCTTCCCTTCCCGATTGCCGGGTCCCCTTCTCCGCTTTTGCACTAAAGCTGATCGCGACAGATATGTCACTCGCTTACTCGCGGCCTAGATTTTTCGAAAACCCCCTCTCTTCCCCGCACCGCTATTCTTCCTCGGTCCCTTACAATTATAGCGACCCCGCGTAACCCCTGATGCCCGTCTCGCAGCTCCACCCCCATGAGGGCAGGTACCCTCTATACGTTTTCCCTGCCAAAGGACTTGGAGAAACTCGGCCCCGTCGTTACCGGCGCTGCCTCTACTCCAGGAAAGACTCAGTGGGGACTCCCCCGACGCCTTGGGCCCTGCCTTTTTACTGAGGGAAAAAATTCTTAGTTGTCCCAGTACTAAGCTAGTCGACATCGACCTCTAAAGGAGTGGAGGACGACTGTGAAATGGATAGTGAAGCGCCACTGCCCGTTTGAGCCTTTCCTTTTTTCCTGCGTTGTCGAACTTCGGTCGAGGTGAGCTGGTCTGTAGTTCCCGTACTAAGGAACGTTTAACGTGTCCTGTCATCGTCTTGTAGGAGCTTGTAAGTAGCTGTCCACCTTTCTAGAGATCGGAGCTTCCTCCCCCCGATCGGCCTTCCACCTTCTCCTACTGTCTATTGCCCCCGGCTGACGTCTCTCGTCGTATCCTCTTATGCTGGATAGGGAGGAGAAAGTCCAGCCGCCGCAAAGATTGCCTGTAGCCCACCGACTGTCCCCCCGGCGTCGCACACCATATCGCTTCTTACCTATTCTCCCGGATAAGAGAGACCAGACTCCATTCAGCCCCGACGTTACAAAGAGGTTTTTTGTCTTTTTTTTCGGTACGAGGTTCAGAGGCTCCCGGGCACCCAATGCTGAAGGAGTGAAATTGACATCACGCCGTCAAAGGAGGAATTACGGGTCCCGAAGTCACGACGATCCCACCCCTTTACGACCCCCCCCCCTTCCCGCTCCTGGCCTTTTTTCCTTCCACTAGCCTGCTTCAAACGCATGAGCTACTTTCACTTCTCCTTCCGACCACGTCAGAGAAGTAGGTCGCAGCCGGAACCGCTCGTCCCCCCTCCGTTCATCGCGCCGCTTCCTACGATTTCCATAGAGAGTTTTTTGCAGCGTGACGACATCGAGCGGTGGTCGTCGGATATGTCAGAAGGAGAGCGAATTGATTGCGGTCCCCAGGCTCTCTTGAAAAATAGTGACACTGATCTCGTAACGAGCTCCATACTGGGACGGTAACCCTTACCGCCCTACTCCCTCACATCTTACACCTCCCCCAAAATTTTTTTCCCTCGGTGCTGGGGCGGCGGCCCTCTCTTTCGGTCTTCTGATCCTTTTTGGTCCCAGGAGAAATGACCCTGGGTCTTGCCCTTTGAGAGGTAGGGAAGCCCTAGAGAGAGAGTCGGGTACTAGGGAGTCGCGCGCTGACCGCCCTGTAGTTTTCTGCCTGGTACGACTTCCTCCACGCTTGCGGCGCCTTCTCTCTGTGTAAGAGGGTTTAGCAGGTTTCGGACGATCCACTAGAAGTCGGAAGGCAACGTCAAAATAGGTAGTATCGAAGGGTCCCCCATTTGGAAGACAACTCGATTTTTTGACCTTGAAAAGTTCCCCCCGCACTGGGCCATCTCCCCTTCCCTCCCCCCTACTACGTTTGTTTGAGAGATCTGTCCGGGGCTGGACGGGGAAGGGTTGACAGCTCGGCGGTTCGGATCCGTTTGCCATTCCCATATTTTATGGAAAGACCCTTGTGGACTTTTTGGCGGCCTACGCGGGCGAGCAGTCCATCCCTTTAACCCCCTCTTCCCCGAGTTCTCGGCTGCAGCGGAGCGTGCAGGTCCGGTGTGCGGACCCCAAAGTGGAGAAACCGCCACCCGTTTCTCTACCTGTTCGATCTCCTACCAGATTTAAAAGTCGCGTCTCGTTTCTAAGGAACGAACTCTTTCCCCCCCCAAGGGCGTTTTTAGAAGGAACCCCACCCCCTGAAGCACCCTTCCCTCTTTAGTCTCACCTCTCTTCCCCGACGGTTTTAGCACCCTTCAATGTGGGTGGAGCTTCGATGGAGGGTCGACTCGATTGTCTTTCCTGCATGGATTCCCCCGATTTCCATTAGTCAGGGTCTCTTTTTGGTACTCGCTAATGGTTCCCCTCTTCCAGCTCCCTTATAGCTCTCTACCAAAAAAGCGTCCTCCGGTCGTCAACCTCGGCGACTCTAGATGAAAGCAGGCCTGCATTCTCTTTCTTTCACTCCCAGGTGAGGGTCCCTTGTTCCATCTTCTTTCTGACCACGGGAGGAATTGTGTGAGAAAGGAGCCGAGGAAGTCGTCTTACCCCCATGTTTTTACTCTTTTTAGCCCTCCTCCGGTTAAATGCCTTCAGCAGTCCTGTTCAAGGTCGCCTATCTGGAAGGCGAGGCTACCTTACAGTCCTAATTGAAGGAGTGATAGTCCAGTCCCTCGGGACCAGTTGTGAACTCCTTCCTTTCCAGCTGGCCCCAGGAGTCTTGCAGGGAGTGTTATGACGATGGTCTCCGTTCTTCCTGTTCGTCCCCCTGTCGCCGCTTTCGCAATTAGTTTGGCTAGCACGACTTGTTTTCCCTGAGGTGGGGGGATTGAGAAGGCAAACGTGTCGGCGGCTTCACCTTTTCCGAATACCCCGATCCGCCTCATCCCTGATCCCTACTCCTAAGGCAAAAGAACCACGGAGATACGGCGTATGACTGTGTTACGCTTCCAGAAGGACCTGCTGGGTTTCAAGTCTCCTTTTGGACTCCGGACCCCCCCTCTCCCCCAGACTGTTATCCCTTCCAAGGTACAGTCCCGGCTTAGCACTGACTCACCTATCCCCTCTGACGCACGTTGACAGTTTTTGAAGGAGGGCCGTGGAATTTCCATGATACCTTTTCTCCTCGGAGCCTTGCACGAATGTTCCCCTGAGCCGCGAAATCGTTCTAGGTCTAGGGTGTGGTGGTTTCTCGGTGTTTTTTTAGTACCCCGAGCGGATCCTTCCAGTTGCCCAAAGTCCCTGAATTCGGTTAAAGTGGTCTCTTCGTCCCCCCTTGATGGGAGGTTTAGAGAGCTTCCAAAGACGTAACCGCATTTTTTTCTTTGTGGATCGAAGGGGACTTTGCCCTCGTTCTTTTTTCTTTTTGTATTTGTGTGGTTTTCGGCCAGGATATTAACGGGAAGAGAGGAAGTGGTCAGAGCTGGTCGGAAAGCTGAAGGATCTTCTGGTTGTCTACGGTTCTTTTCGTCGATAGAGATCGAGAGGTTCTTTTGAATTATGAGTCCCTCCCGCTATCAGTAGGGCACCTCGGCGAAGTGGAGTTTAGTTTCCCCTTACCGGTCGGGTGTCCTCTGTTTTTTTTTTTTTTCTTCCATCTTAAGAAATCCCCAGAAAGCGACGCAGGAGGGCGGTAGTCAATTGGTGTTGCCGGTGTGACCTCTCGGTCTTTTTCCCCGGTTTCCCTCTTCTTCACTGAGAGGATTAGTGATCTCGCGGCTCTGAGGACGAGCGCGTCCGGTTCGGAGTTAGATTTTTTTCCTTTAGGAGGGATCTCTTCAGTCTTTCCCTTCTTCAACCCAATGGACGTACTACCCTACCAGAGGTGGCTCCCAGGATAATAGGTGATAGGACAGGTCCTCTACTCCTTCGGGATCCTCTCCGTCTCGACTCAGCCGGTTTATCAGGTCGCTGCTTCCTCCCTCCTCCAAATTTGTACCTCCGCCCGGATTCTGGGTACGGCCTTTTTCTTCCGGACACCACCTGATTTAGTTTCTGAACGGACAGAGTAGTTGCCCCCTTTATCGTCTTTTTACCCGCTTCTTTTCTGAACTTCTTTTTTTTCCCCCGAGGAGGCTTTCCTTGGCCTTTCCTTACCGACTAGAAAAAGAAACATACCTAGCAGACCCTCGCACGGGCGAATCTAGCTCGTTTGCGCCTTATGCTGTTCCGGTTCCCCTTTTCTGAAGGCCGTGATGACGGACTTCGTGTAGTCCTACCAGCCTTTTTTGGCGTCAAGAGGCCTTCTCTCGGCGTCGTCGCCCCTTCTCTTTTTTTTGCTTGGAGAAAAAAACTAATTGGTCCTTTCGTTACCGGCTCGACGGTCGTTCCCGTGCCGTCCAGCGCGTTCGTTCAGAACCTGCGGTGCTGCTGAAGAGAAGCCTTCTCGTAAGCTTTTCCTTCCACGAACCCATTCTTTACTGAAGCCTCTTCCTGTTGAGATACAGGAAGAAGGGAGGGGACGCACGTTTCGCTCCCTGCTTTGGTGGGCATCGTCGATGCTCTCCCGTTTTCTCTTTCGAGGGAACCTTCCTTCTGTGTCGGCAGGTTCTACTTCCCGGCCCATGTCCTTTTCTTTTTGAAGTCGTGTGGGGGTGGGGACGATGTAGAAATAGAATTCTGGTGTCGGCTTCGAGCAGGACTCGTCTTCCGCTGTCTCTGTGGTTTCTGTTCAAGCTCTCCTTAGCTTTCCCCGCGGCCTTCCCTCTGGTGACGATTTCCTCGTAGCAGGAGATCTCGATCCTGTAGCGGCTTCCTGTGGCCGAGTCCCCCTGCGCCCCTTACCCTCCCCGCTGAAGAATTTTTCGTCCCCTGCCTCGAGTCCTTGGCCCGCGACCTTACGCCTCTTTTGTTATATCCTTTTCCTCACTCGTTTTTTTTGGTTTTTTGATCTCTTTTGATCTTCACTCGCTTCCGTCGTTTTTTCTTTCCCTATCGTTCTGAGGCAGGACGGACGATAGGGACTAGCGGCCGTCCGTATACCTCCGTAAACCCCCCGTACCCTTCGACCAAACCCCTCATAAAGATCAGAGCTCCTTCTACAGGTCCCGGACCCCCCTTTCCCCTTTTCAGCGGCCGCTTAGCACTCGCAAGACTTTCCCCCCCCCCTTCCTCTCAGAAGAGGTTCCTACGAAAGCCGTCCTCCCCAGCAAGTAGAGGATTCTCCGACCTACCCACTTGCCCCAGGCCCGACTCACGGACGAGGCTAGACCTCCGAAAAGGCTGACGGTCCCTCTCCAGAGCGGGGCGAAAGTAGAGAGAGCCCTATTCCACTTTTCCACAAGAACGACTCCGGCAGAAGAGGAGTATCCCTTTTAGTCGTCTACCCCCTCTCATGAACTTCTTACGGCACTAGTCGTATGGCGCCTGAGTCTCTGAAGGCGGCGCTGCATCCTCCGAAGCGATGTCCTGACCGCCGCCTGGACGTCGAGTGCATCTCCTTTTCTTCTTGGAAAGAGGAAATCCGGTTTGGAGAACCGCGCCATCAGTTCCAGCGAACACCTAATTGGCTTTCCAGAGGCCCGCCAACAGCTTAGGTTCTCTGTTCTTTCAGATCGCCCTGACTCAAGTACGGCCCCCGCCTAATTGTCCCCCCCCTCTTCTTTGCCGAGAGAGACTTCTGAACAGTTCCGGAGGGAGACAGAGCGGTGTTTTGTTGTGCTGCTCTCTTCCCTGTTTTTCGTACCGTCCTATTCGTTTTCTCCCCTCATCTCCCCTTCCGATCCAGGCCTGGTCGCGGATCCTCTCAGCCGGGCCACAGAAATTATTTTTCCCCCCGGTCGCGTGTCATTGTAGCGAACAGCCGTCCGTTCGGAACCCTGCCGGCCCGAGACAGGATTTCCGGCTTCAATGTGCGGCGAGTCATTTGCAAGCAGTCTTAACCTTGCCGGCGCTCTACTTTCTCCCCTCTTCATTCCACTTGCTATCCCTTTTTTTGAGAGACCCTTCCCCCTCGGTAGGTCTTTCCTTCTGGTTTTTGTTCAGATCTTGAAGAAGATCAGCCCTCCAATCCTCAAGGGCCTAGACTGCGCACCTTCCATTTATCGGCCTCGCCCGATTTTTTTACGATCCTTCAGGGTTTCCCGCCCTTTACGACTCTTCTCTGGTTTCCAGTATGAAAAGTTTCGACTCCCTTCCGCGGCTTCCTTTTTTTTCTTGCCGGTCGGACGAGGACCCCCTTCCACGGTGAAGTTTGCCTTGTCCCCTCCTCTCACGCAGAGTTGCCCGAACGCGAGCTCGGAACGCCTTCCTACTCAGTCTCCCATCTCGCCTCCTTTATCTTGACCAAACTCTGATTCCCACCGAGAAGTTCTTTACCTCCTTCCCTCCAGCTAGTGACCAAGCAGTAATCTCTGCCAGTCAATAGCAGCTCACCCCGAGTCCAGACCCTCGATAATCTAGTGAATTCCCGAAAACCAGGAGAAAAATCATTGCCCCCTTCTTTACCGTTTTGGCCAGATACGTTCCTTTTTTTTTTCAGTGGCGCTCCTCCTTTGCCACTTTGACTCCCCTTCTCTTGGTCCAATGTCGCGGCCCATTATCCGCCTAGTCGACCGACTTGAAATTGAGTGATCTTTGACGACTTGAGGATCTTTCCCCCGCTTCTTTTTGTTTTTGCCCATCTTTCCTCCCTCACGTGAATGTCCCCTTTTGATCTTTTATTCGGCTGAAAGGTCAGGAGAACTGGCACTTTGCAGGCGTCTTTGTCCGGCGTTTCTTCTCGTCCACAGAGGAGAGTACCAGGAGATTGTACCAGCCTCACGACGTCACCGCTCATTGACCATCGTTCCAGTGATGTTCCCCCTTTTTTCCGTCGATTAATCTTTAGATTTTTATTGGAGGAGAACCGTGTCCCTCCCGACGCCACCGTTGCCGGCGTCAGCCCCAAAAAGCCTGACCCCCTGGTCGAAAACACGACTGGAGCCGTACCTACCCCTCGGGCTCCGCGCTCAAAAGCGCCCTTTTCAGCCCCCGAACGTAGTCCCCCCCTCCCCCTTCGACTGGACGGGAGTAGGATCGGCACCACCTTTCAACCGGCGGGACTGTGACTAGCAAGAAGTACCCAGCTAGTAATGCCTTTTTTCTCCAGATGCCTTATTTCCCTTACGGTCCCTCTCCGGGGGACTTATGGATTCCTCTAAACTTTTGTCTTAACAAGAAGGAGATCCTCTGCCCTTCAGAGCGGGCGCCAATCCTGAAGCTGGACCCTCGAGCGAGAACAGCATGCCCTCCCCCTGGGGTCCCTGCGCGGTTTTTTCATTTCTTTCGCGTGCCTCCCCCTTTTCTTCCTTCTAATTTTTATTCCCAGATTCGACGGCGCGGACGAGTGGCTGCACAGGCGGGGCGCGCCCCATTTCCTGAGAGATTAACGTGACTCCATCCTTCCTCCTTCCCCAGGCCCATTTCCCTCTTTCGAGCCCCTTATACCTCCACACCTGGAAGGGGTGAGACTCACGGGCGCGGCGTCCCGGAAGAAAGCTGTGGAGTTCTGGTTTTTTTTAAGTACGACCCTTTCAGGTTTTCCTTTGACCCCGCTGGAGTGTTACGCCATAGAAGAGAGGCGTGTACTCGGTCTTCGCAGAGCGCGGTCCATCAACCCCTGTTGGGGGCGCGTTTCCGCTTTCTCATTATTTTCCAGCTTTTTTCCTCGGCGGCCTTTCCTTTCTCGGTTGATTGACCCGGTCAGGAGCTCCCCTCTCCGTATTTTCCCGCCCAAGTCCACGTCTTTTCGTTCCCTCCGGTGGTAAACCTGTGCCCACCCGCCCGAGCGGCAATTGCCCACAGCCCGAAGGGGC
>Ga0179593_1570681_pt1 | contig 12119 bp, 11 predicted proteins | sample CZODoug2_1_08_16_FD_185931 | JGI IMG/M metagenome (GOLD analysis project Ga0179593, IMG submission 185931) | Vadose zone soil fungal communities from Angelo Coast Range Reserve, California, USA - CZODoug2_1_08_16fungal (PacBio error correction) | ecosystem: Environmental > Terrestrial > Soil >... | reverse complement strand
TGCCCCTTCCTCGTTCGCAACCGAGAACATCGTGTCCCCCTGTTTCTCGTGAGCCTTGCGCCGGGAGCGTCCTCTCCCCGGACGGTTATTCCGCCCTTTTTTCCCCCCGAGCCGACATCTCGGATACCGTGACTTAAACTTGTGAGATGTCAACATTAGACCGGACACATATGGACAGTGGGAATTGTCGTCTTTTCCAGGTCCAATTTTCCTCTCTCTCCGATCCCGATTTCTCATCCCATGTTGGATAGGCGGCGGTCCTTTTAGGGGTCGTTCTTTTTTCTTTCCCTTCCTCTGCTTGTTAGCGCTGAATAGTCATAGACTTGCGCTATGCACCCAGTCGGGAGCGGTCGCCTTTACAAGTTCAGGCTCGATCACCTTCCCCCTCCGATGCGTCCCTTTTCGTTGTGTGAGGGTTATGGACTTAACTTTCCCCCCAGCCCGGACTAAAAAGACCGAGTGGAGCCTATCGTGCACGTGTCGAGATCGCCTCCTCCCCCTCTTTTAGCCCCCTCCCAACGACAGACCTTTGGTAATCATTCCGCCCGAGGGCTCCCCTTGGGCCCCGAGCGGAACATGCTCGAGCTCCCTTTTTTCCGCCTGGCGAACGACGTTTTTTCCCTTTTGTGGCCGTGGCACTTTCTTATCCCCGCCCGCTGCAGGAACGCAGGATTGTTTGTTGAGCGTGATCGAGGAACCCGCGGGTTCTGAGGGTCGTCGATGTTTTGATAGTTTGTCGTACCTTCTATTCCCTGGTGACGGAAGTAGGTCCATCCCCCGTGCCGTAGATCCCGTTTTTGATTTCGCAGCTTGGGGGTGCAGAGTGTTTCCGTTTCTTGGCAGTCCATTTTTCCCTTCCCGAAGGACGTTTGTGATTGAACTTGATGTTTAGAGAGAAGCTCCTCTTTTAAAGAAAAGGCTGACAGCACGTAATGGTGTACTGGGGGCATGTCCCTTATTCTTTGTGCGTATCGGGGAATTTTCTTCCGTTGCGTTGCCTTTTCAAGATTTATGACGCTGCTGTTCTCTTCCTTCCGACCTTCCTTTCTTCCAGGTTCTTGAAGGTCTTAGTTTTTGTCGCACGGTCGTGTCGGTTGCCCATTTTTGCGACGTCGCCCCGCATGTGATGGGGGGCAAAGCCGCTTGGTTGGGGCCTGCTGGGCTCTTTTTCCTTGTTTTCTAATGACCCGGGATGTTTGACGTGGACAGGACTTGCCATTTAATCACGCAGAATCGCCCTTTGGTTTTTGGTTGACCCATAATCCACTTGTGAACTCTCCGCCCCTCCTTTTTTTTTTTTCCTCAGTTGTTTGTAGGAGGGTCAATATTGCGCAAGGGGGCTTTGGTTCCAGAAGATGTCACTTATTTACTTGTTTCGCCTTAACCCCCACCAGCCTTTGCTTCACGGGCGCTTCTACGCAATCCTTTCCCTTCTTCCTTCTTCGCGCCGTATCCCTCCTTCTCCTTTGGAATCTTTAGCGATGAAGCGACGGAGTTATTCTTTTCCGAGTGTAGAGGGTAAGATAGACTCCTTTCCCGATGATCCGAGGCGTTAGATTCCCTTCACGCTCCAGCCTTCGCGTCTTTTTCTTTCCTTCTCGTCCGCAGTACTCCCTCCCGGATGCGGCGCCGTCCCAGGGAGAAGGGGTTCCTTCCGTAAAAGGATACTGGTCTTAAATACATGGGTCAAATCTGGTGCTTTCCGCGGTATTGTTCTTTCCATTGGTCGTCCTTCCTTATAATGAAAAAAAGGGGTTGGGTGGTTTTAGTATTAATTAATGCGTTTCTGAGGTGCGTTGCGCTATCCTTTCAGTATCCCAACCGGCGAAGGTTTTCCCTTCTCCAATTCCATAGTCTTTCCGATCTCTCTCTCCCCCTTTTCCTCTGTGCGGGAACCCCTTTTTTTGCTCGGTCATTCTTTGATGAAGGACCGTAACTCGATCTGGAACTTAACGTTCTTCTCTCCTTCTCAGTTATCTCTCTTCTTTTTTCTCCTACTCCTTGCGTCTCCCAATAATAAAGCTCCGCTCGCAGCAATCGTGTCCTTTCTGCTCGCTTTTCCCTTTTCCTCACCTTCCTTTCCCTCTGCAACCTATTACGCAGAGCTGTTCGAAAATAGAGGCCGTCGACGGGCATGATCAAGAATTACCTTCGCGCCCCCCGTTTCGAGTCAACGGACTCCTCCCCCCTCATGAAACATTCCTTTTCCTTCTTGGTTGGTCTAGGCCCCCACTTCATCGCATTATCGAGCCCCCTCCGCAACACTGCTGGAAACGAACCCATATGGGGAAGGAAAGACTTTGATGGTCACGGATACCCGCCTTTTCCTTTTCTTGACTACGGCGCGTCTCCTTTCCTTGCTTAACGTAGGCCCACAAGAAGAGATTAATCGTCCGTCGCCCCTCTCCTTCGGAAGGCGGGCATAGAACTATTCAGCTGGTGGGATGTTGCATTGATAAAACCGAACGCAAACCACGTAAAAACCTTCGTACCTCCTTTTTCCCTTTGATGAGGCCCGCCCCCTTCTCCTGAGTCGGGGAAATTTCTTTTTTAATGCTTGCAGAGCCGTCAAGCTTTTTGTTGCTTGCGAAGCTGGGGTAGTAGGACTCGAAATCCTCAGATAGACAGGGATTCCGCCCACCCTCGGTACCCCCCCCCTTGTTTAACCCCACCTCCCACCGGCTGGTAGTTCCTTAGGGAAGTCCTGAGACGTTTTTTCCCAACGCCCTTTGCGATTAGAACTTGAGGGGATCGTTTGACCCCCATGGACACAAGCTTCCTGCTCTTTTTTAACTTCCCCCCCTCCATCCCCGACCCCCCTTTCCGGCTTGAAAGACCCCCCCGAGGGAGGCTGGAGTACCTCCAAGTTCTCAGGCGCCTTGACAAATTACGCCGCAGCGCACGACCTTCCCTTATTACCGGCCTTTCCCTCCCTGAGCGGTTTCAGGAGCTTCTTCCCAAGCGTTTTTTCAGGCCTTTCAACTGCGACCGGCAAAGCCCGATTCATCAGAAGGGTTGGTCCGCCCCTCTTCTGCCTTACCCTTTTTCCCCCTTTGGGGATCGATGGTCCCGCTGTGAAGGCGGCGTCCGAAAAACGGAGTCAAGCCTGGCGAGTATCCGATTCACAAGCTCCACCCCCCCCCCCCTCCCCGGGATGACTTCCCCTCTCAAAACCTGCTGTTCGAAAACGAGGAGACTCGTCTGCATTGTCGGGCCCGACGGTTCACCAGGGAATACTTTTTACGAGGCCGATCTAGCCCCGCCATCCTACCTCGCGCTTCTTCTTTTCGTTTTCGTACAATCATTTCCCACAAGTCGGCTCCCTAATGCGCTGAGATGTAGTTTTCAGTCTTTGTGCTTTTATAGTAGAAAGGGAGAAGACCGGCCGTCCTCGCCTAACGGCCGACTCGATCCCTTTCCCCTCTTTACCTTTCCCCACCCTTTCGCGAGTCTGGGAGAGCAGGTTCCAGAAGTCTGGTTAGGCTAGAAGATAGGAGCCAGTCCTCGACCCCGCTGAGCGCGCGCGGATGGGATCGTATCCTGTTGCAAGGTCCTTTCTCCCCCCTGCTTAAAAGCAACACGAAATGGGGCCTTATTTCTTCTGTTCAATCTTGGGTTGACCACCGACCCCCCTCTCCTCGATATTGCGAGCGAGCGCATTCCCGGCGATTCCCTTAAATGTTTCCTCTCTCCCCGCGCCTTCCTCCCCCTCCTAAATAAAGGTTCTCACCTTGACGACAAGACCCAGGGACAAATGAGTGTGCGCGCGCTTCTTTTATAGGCCCAAGTGGGCAGGAACTCCGGCTGCCCTCCCTTTCTCCCCCGTTCCGATCGTCCTTCTTTTTCCCATATTGTGTCCTTCCCCTGAACTGTTGCCTAGCACGCGTGCTCCTCGTCCTTTGGGCTTGATAGGAATCACTGATCGGAACTACGGGAGCGCGACTCCCCCTCCTTCTCCCCATCCGTGGCGCTCTCCCCTCCCCCTGTCACACTTTTTTGCTTTTCGTCTTTCGAACGCGACGACCATTTCAATACCTTTCGTGTTGTTGGTGAGAGAAGAGAGATGATCGGCCTATTCTGAGCTGTGTTACCCCGAGGAGCTTCGGCCTCCCTTTTTCCCTTCTAGTTTCCCCCGGAGCCGGCGTTTTCAGCATTATCAGAGCAGAACCCCTTGCGGAATGAAGATGTGTTCACCCACTTCCGCGGTCCTGGGACCCCCCTCTTCCCCTATCGGTGACGCGGTGTTTTTTTCAATTGAGCGCGGAGGCCGGTGCCTCCCGGCGCTCAGAAGTCTTCCCTCAATAAGGGCGAAATGACTGGTTCCTGTCGGCGGCGTCCCGTCGATGCTTTCTCCCTTATGTCGTCTTTCTTCCCCTTCTTTTCTTTTAGTTTGGACTTTATTTCCGCCTTTGTGCGGCCCCCCTCTTTTTTTAAAATAGAGGTAGAGAAGGGCGTTTCGACACTGGATTTTGATCACGGTCAACCACTCTTCTTGTCCCATGTCGCCTTTTGCTTGTGAGATGTGACGAACGCCATCTCACTGATCCTCCGTTGGACGCGCAGCGGCGGTTTGGCCTCTCCCCCTTCTTTTCCCCCTTCTCTGGCGATTCTCAAACGACAGCCTTTTACATCGCCCAAGATCCAGCCTTTTTGGCTTCACCTATTCATGCTTGAGAGCCAGAGGCAGCCTGACCGCCAGCTGCTCCTTTCTTTTCCCTACTTCTGATAAAAGCATTCGAGGAGCGGCCTTTAATAAGATGTTCCTCCCCCCCTTGGGCGTTGCCCTTGATGTGGTAGGGCGCGGCGCGATTTTTCCTTTCCTCTGTAGGAGAGATGGCTGCCTCCTTCCACTATGCATTTGGACCATCGTAGGCCCCCCCCAAAGACCCGAGATTCTGGGATTTCGAAAGTTTGGGGTGAACAAGGTCATAAGTTTTCTTTTCTCCTTTCTGCGCATTATCCTGTAGAGAAGTCTGTAGGAGATACTTTTGTGAGAATTCATTCACGCTTACAGAAAAATAATGCCTTTGCCCTCATTTCTCCTTTCTGGCCGGTTCAACTCCCTTAGGTATTGACTTTTGGATCGGGCCTTTCTTTATGCTTTAAATCGGCCTAAAGATGGGACCAATGCGGACCGAACCCCCCTCTTGAAAACGTGCCTTTTTTCCCTGCTTGATTTTAGTTCGGGCGCGGCGACAGGTCGGCCTTCGCTTCAATGTGGGGCTGATCAAAAGAAGAGGGCGTGTTGCCCCAGCCGACTTTTTTTTTTTCCTTTGGGTGCGGATCGTTGTCCGTGTGCGCATGCTTGTCAAGCGGGTCACGGCGGTCTTTTAAGATCCACTATTATTTGGGCTTTAACCCTGGAAGACCCCCCTCCTCCTTTTCGCCGGACAAATACCTCCCCCGACGGTTTCTAGTTGTTTCCTAAGGTTGCGGTTTGAAAGGTGGACCCAATGGCGTATCAGGCCTGTTCGATTTACCCCCCCACTCTTTTCTCTCCCAACGGTCTTTTTCTTTTTTTCCCGGCCCCTTCAATTCCGGTCTGAAGGCTGCCGTCCTGTAGGCCCGAAAGCCCTCTTTCATGATAGGTGAGTCGGTCGATCGTGGGACGGGTATTTTTTTTTGAGGTAGCTCTCGCTTCCCCACATCCTTTTTCCCGTTATGACTCTTTCCTCTCCCTCCCCCCCTCAACCTCTTCGTTCCTGCCTTGCGATTCGGTCTTGGCGTGCAACGTGCTGGCCGCGCCCGTATCCGGGTCTGAAGGCGGCTTAATTCCGTTGATCCAAGTCTGCCTAGGGGGTCGTCGTTTCTTTCCCGTGTGTCTTTTCTTTTTGAAGGGCTTTCCTCGTAAATGCAGAAATGGAAAGGGTTGTGGTGTGGTTCGATACTTATTTTTTTTATGAGGCTCTCGAGCCTATTCCTTGACCACCGCGCGAAGGTAAATCAATCATTTCCTTTCTCTTCCCTCCCTTCCCTGCCGCTCCTTCTCTCTTTTCCGTTCCTCGTGCGCCCTTTTGATGGAAGTTTAATTTTACGCGATCTGTCCGGATTCTTCCGAGCGGAGTTGAGTTATCTCTCTCTTTTTTTTTTCTATAGACACCTCTCCCTCCTCCCCCCTGATAGATTTGAACACGTGAAGTTCAGACTCTTGCATTTTCCTTCCTCTGTCATTCCTCCCGTTTACAGAAAGCTCTCTGTATGGTCGAGCTTTTCGGGCATGTAAAGAATGATTCGATTACCCTCTCTTCTTTTTCTACGCCGGGACCTCTTCCCTCTCTCTGTGCCCCCCCCCTGAAAATCCATACTCCTAGACCAAAATTTTTTTTCCTTTTATATTTGCGACCCGAATTAAATCCCAACCATATTGTTTGACCCACTGTTCAGGGAACTTTCCTTCCTTTTTCTCCCTTGACTTCAGCAGCCTTTCTCCTCTTCTTCCCGAGGCAGCCTTGTGCTTGCAATGGCATTTCCCAGTAAGCGCCCGTCAGGACTCCAGGGGTTAAGGATCCGTCATCGCGGAAGATTTGGATCTACCGAGAGCCCCCGAACGCCAACTCGGTCACTCTCTTCCCTCCTTCGCTCCACATCTTCCCCTGGCCTTTTTCGTCCCTGCGGGATACGGCGGTTTTTTACAGTCATTCTCGCCGGGAAGGTGCCCAGTTCGAAAGCCCCTTGGTGCTCCCAGGTAGGCATCGTCCCAGAGTATGGATTAACCCCCCCTTTTTTTTCCCTCGGTCCCCCCCCCCACAAACATTTTTTCTTTAAACCCAAGCATCAAGGCTGGCGGTCTTCCTTTTTTGTTCCTGTCGGGGTAGAGGTTGACACACAAGGCGAACTCCTTTTTTCCTTTTGGGAAAATGCCCCTTTTCCCTGGAGTTTTTCCACTGCTCTGCACGCACACGTGACCCCGTCCCCGCAAGCCTCCAACGGTGGCTTTGCCAAGAACGGGGCGGGCGGACGATCAACAAGTATGGCCGATATGCGCGACCCTTCTCCCTAGTTCCCGACACCCTCCCCCGAACCACCGCCGTTCAATTGAGCGGTAAGCCCATGTCAAGCAAAGCGTTCAGTCCCCCTCCCTGCGCGGACCGTGTTCCCCCCTCCTTTCCCCTTCCAGATTGCAGGTCTGGAGCAGATACGACCATTGCGGGGGTCACCCTTTTTGCACAGCGTTGGTCTCAGCCTCGAAAACTGGCCGCAATTCCCTCCCTCTCTTCGACGCGAATGCGCGGCCGGCTCACAGACCCCGGGTGACGCTTCGACCCACAAGTTTGAAGAAGAGTAGATCCGAGGAGCTTTTTCAAAGGACAGTTTCCCTGGACTTATGGCGTGAACAGATAATCAATAGACATTACTAATTGATTCTCTCTTCTTTCCTCCCTACCCCCTCCTTGTCCTGAAACTGTTCTGGATCCCATTTCTTCATTTCTTTTGATTTATTTCGCATTCTGAGGATACCCGTAGACAAAGAAGGAGCAGTTGTTAATAAAAAGGAGACTACCTGCTCTGAAGTGGAATTATTTTCTTTGGACTGCCCCCCCCCCCCCCCCTTTAGTTCCCTCGGGGCGCTGAGTACAAGAAGTCTTTCGGGCTCGACCTGTTAAGATCTCGAATTTGACAGCGCCGAGATTCTTCGGGCCTAGGGCCACTTTCGCTCCCCCCCTTTCCAAATCCTTCTACCATTTTTCGCATCGAGTTTACATATCAATAGCTCAATGCCCGCGAACAGTATGTGACTCTTTTTTTTTTCCCCCCCCCTCTAACAGTTGATGCCCAGTCGACAAGTCCGGTACGCGTCATACAGGAGCTCAGTAAGAAAGATGAAAAGAGACACGTTTCATTCTTCCCGTCTTTCGTATCGTGGATTGCTAGTCCCCATGGAGAGCCACTACTAGCCCCCCCCTTTCAATTTCCAAAAAGGAAGTCTCTTCTTCCTAGTGGCAATATGAGTTTTTCCCTCCCTCCTCACGCTTCTTTTCCCTCCTTCCTGGGCTTTTTCGCGAGCCAGCCTGTTGGTGATCTTTTTTTTTTCTCCTTCTGCGAGCGTCCTCTTCCACTTGCTGAATTTCGCGTCTCCGCCCCAGCGGGCAACGCTTATCTGTTAGAACGATCAATCTTATTCATCCTCCTCCTTTTTTTTTCGAGTCTCATTATTTTATCTTCCCACGTTCCGGACTTAGGTGCACGTCGTCCCGCGCCGTCTTTTTTCGAGTCTCCCCCTTCTCCGGCGGTTATCTCCCTCCGCCTGGAATGAGACCCCCGACCCTACTGCAGGAGTGTGGATGTCAACATTCGGCCAATTGCCACATCTTGTCTCCTTTTGTGCGAACTTGCTGCTGCTTTTGGCCTCCGCAATTACGCACCAGCGGCCCCCCCACCATGAAAGGGGCTCACTTCCTTTTTTTCTCTTTCTTGGCTTTTTCGAAGGGGCGGGTGCTTTTATGGTTTTTTCCTTGGCCTTTTCGCGAGAGTCGTCCATAGCCTGATATATGCGGCTCTCGGTGCCCCCCCATAGTGTCTGAGCCTCCCCCTCGCGTTATCCCCCGGTTCAGGCTTTCGCCGGCAACTCGATGCGTTGCACATGTGTTTTTTTCGTGGGGGTCGCTGTGCGCAGGCCTTGCAATCCCCCCTGCCGCTAAAAGCTTGGCGCAAGATGTGTCTCTTTTTAGTCCGGCCTCGCCCCGCCTTTGTCTCCGACTTCAGCTTGTCACAGGAGACCGGGGGCGAGCGGTTTTGCGTCACGATCTGCCCTTCTTTCCCGAGTTTTGGGCCATTGGCTCTTGAAGGCCGGTCTGCTCCTATGTTTCGTCGCCTTAGGCAAAAGAGGCCCGCCGACCTTTCTTTCTCCGACATTTCTTCTTCCGTGAGTGGTTACCGCCCCAGGCCGCGCTTGATCTGCTTCGTGTCGGAGGGCGGAGGGGGGATCCCATGCCCTGTGTCCCGGTCTTGCCGACCAGTCCCATCCGCCTCTCCTCGGGTGCTTCGGTTGGGGTTGTAAGCGTTCCATTTCGGTGTCCTCTCCTTCTTTCTCCAGCTGCCTTACCCTTCGCTGACGGTTTCGAGCCTTTCACGCCCTCCAAACGGATCGGCAGTTCTTGCTTTTTTCTCCAGACCTTTCTTTTCCTGGTGGCCTCGGGCTTGTGCCGGGATGTCCGGGCAGATTGCTTGGGCAGCTCCTGGCCGTCACCCTCAGATTTAACTTGAGGGTCTTGAGGTCGTGCTGCGGCGGCGTTCCCTTTTTCTCCGGTATCTTCTTCTTTTGTGGTATGCACCCGGGTTAACCCCCCCCCCCTAAAGCCGTATTTGGCCGCCTTTGGCGTCGGGGGTTTTCGGGCTAGTTGAACTTTTGACTTTGGCTTTTCCCCTCCTTTTCAGTTGGCCCCTTCCCCCCCAACGCTACTGTTTCATTCGCCATTTGGATTTCCACACCGGTACTCCTCAAATAAGCAATCCGGGAAATCTCCGCCCCAGAGGGGTGTGTTTTCCCTTTTTTTTTAGGGTTCCGATTGCCCTTTTTGAGAGACTGTCCCCATCCGCTGGCTTGCCTTACGTATCTTTCCTTACCCCACACAGAATTGAGCTGCCCCCCAAGGGCTTCGGACTCCCCTCAGTGCGCGAGGATGATCTCAGGAGCCTGTCCTTTTCCTTCCTTTTTTCCCTGCCCGGAGTTTTCCCGTCTACGGATAGTTGTGAAGGTGTGTAGCGGGTGTAGCACTTAGAGCAACCCCATGCAACTGCGGACTGAAGGTTTCTTCTTTCCCCATCCCTTTCGCCTTCTCCCTTTGTGCTTCTTCCCTTCAGCCTTTTCCTGCGAAGGCTGCCGCCCTCCTGTGCAGGGCGATGTGTTTCTGACATCGGAAGTCTGCCGTCACATTCGTTTGTTCAAGAGTAGTGTGGTTTCCGCGGTTTTCTTTTTTCTGGCAGGATTGCTCTCTCTCTCCCTCAACGGGGTGTTGCTCGATAAATCCTCGTTCTTCGGTGCGGTTGACGCGGCCGACCCCGAGTTCAACCGCGGGTCTCGACAATTAGGCGGTCTATTGAAGTCTCTCCTCGCTTTCCCCTCCTTTCCTGGTCCACCTTCTTTTTGACCATCACTTTTTTGGATTATTACTGATTTGAACTTCACGTTTAGTTCTTGTGACGCTGGAGGATCTCCTTTCCTCCCTCCGTTGTTGCGAGACTCTCAAGATACGCTCGCGAGGAATTTTGGTTTCTTTCCTGCCCCCTCTTCTCCCACGATTTTCTCCCTTCTGGCGTCACTTTTTTTTTTGTGAGAGCGCCTCTCTAATTCGACCGTCCTTGTCGATTACCCTTCTGATGAGGACGCGGAAATAGGCCATAGCGACAGCCCCAGAAAAACTTTGCATATCCACCCCTATCTCATCCCCCTCGCCCATCCCTTTCTCCCCCCGGGAAACTTTCCCACCCTTGATATTGACCCAATGTATGGTTCCTGATAGCGATGTATCCTGAATAGCCAGCATGCTGAATAATGAGCAGCCTTCGTGATTGTCCCTAAGGGGACCCTTTCAGGATCCCTTCTGTAGCGGTTACTTCCTACCCTGTCATCCTCTTGGAAGGGCTGTGCTCTTACCTACACCAGGAAGAACTACACGTCAAACGATTCACAGACAGATGCCACTTCCCCAGTTTCAAGAATTACTTCGGGCTTCTCTTCCTTCCCTCTCCGTTGAATTCTTCCCTCTCAGAACTGTTTTTCTCTAAGGCTTGGGAGGTAGGCGAACTGGACAGTACCACACCTTTCCCACTCGGACTCCCCCCTTTTTTCCCCCCCCAACGCGAAAACTTTTGCCGTTAGATTTCCTCTTCTGTTCTTTTTGGCGAGACGGTGAACCACCCTAAAAAGTTTGGCGAACGCTTGGGAATGAGGTTCCGGGTTCCCCCCTTCCCCTTCTCACCTTCCCCCCCACTCCATCCCACTCGCTTGTGCTTTGCTCTGTCCCGGCGGCGGGGATCGCCCTCCTCCGCTTCGCCCCGACAACCGGGCCGAGAGAAGGGGGCCTTCAACAGAGATGCGTCCCTTCCCCTCTTTCCCCAGCAATCTTTTCTTTTAAGCGCGACCGGATACAAAGGACCGATCGCCACGTAGAAGAATTTCTTTCCAGCAGGGGCGCCCTGAAGACGGTCATATTCGAGCAAAGATGGCGCGTTTCTCCCCCCCTGCGCTTTGTCCCTTTTTACCCACTCCTGATGGCCCCGACCCTCATGCGCTGACTCACAAAACCCTGGATGAAGTTTTTTTCTTTGTTGGGGCTTATAAACAGTGTGGCGCTCCGATTCTCTTCGTCGCTGGTCGGTCCCTCCGTAGTCACTGGTCACTTTCCATGTTCTTTTTCCCCTCGACTTTTCCCCGACCCATTGACGACATCGTTGCCCTTTGGCGCGTCCTCGGACCTTAACGGATCCGACACAATCGGAAGTTAGGGTCCGCGTCTCCCTTCTGTTGATCCCCCCTCCTCCCCTCCACAAGCCACTTCTCCCTTCTCCCTCGCCCAACGGCCGAGGCACAGCGCAGAATCTTTCCGGGAAAGTGCCCACCTGGCTTTGGGTGTCTTTGATGCAGGAAAGAATGTTTTCTTTGTAGTTCGAAGCTCTAGGCCCTCCCTCCTTTTCTCTTCGTGCGCCTTCCCGCTGTTTCTTTCGCGAGGGCCAAGGGCTCGCCAGAATCACCCGCAACAACCCCTGAATGTGGCCTGAATCTCTTTTTCTTATTACTGAAGGAGACCGCCTTCCCCTCTTTCTCGATTTCTGCGGCCCTCCCTTTATGACCAGTCGCGCCCTGACCAGCGGCCGGAAGACTGCGCCACCCATTCTCCAATACCCTTTTTAGAAAGCCCCAAAGAGTAAGTCCCTTCCTTTTTTTTCGGCCCCCCCGCCCCCCCCTAGCCCCTTGGCCCGTGTCGGCACACGTCTGAGCGACACTTTTACGTAGAATATAGGACTTCAATCTCCTCATGCACTTTTCCTCTGCCCTTCCGTTTCTTCGGCGTCTTTTTCGCTAGGACAGACTTAATGATCGTCTACCTGACGGGGTGGTGACTCGAGAGACTAAGTGGCCTCTCTAGTCGCCCGAAGGACGCTTCTTTTTTCACGCGCCC
>Ga0179593_1546702_pt1 | contig 12119 bp, 9 predicted proteins | sample CZODoug2_1_08_16_FD_185931 | JGI IMG/M metagenome (GOLD analysis project Ga0179593, IMG submission 185931) | Vadose zone soil fungal communities from Angelo Coast Range Reserve, California, USA - CZODoug2_1_08_16fungal (PacBio error correction) | ecosystem: Environmental > Terrestrial > Soil >... | reverse complement strand
CGCCCAAGGAAAGTGATTGAGTCTTCTCTCCATGTCCGTCCTTTCTTCTGGTGGCTCGTGACTCCACCTTGGCCCTGCTGAAAACCCTGCAGCGACCCCCCTGGTCTTTTCTCCAACCTTCTTCGGTCACCTTCTTTTTCACCCACTAATCCTCCCCCGATTAAAAGAGATACCACAGAAGCTGAGCCCACCCTCCCCCCTTTCTTTTCGAGATATCCGCCATGTTTCTGGCGACTTTTTTCTTGCTTCCATTATTCTTCCATAGAACCTTCCCTTCCTTTTGATAGATATCACTGCTCAGCTTCGAAAGGACGATCTCTCTCCCAAAGGTTCCTTCACGATTCCCACTTCTTCTGATGACTTCCAAGCCCTTTCCTGATGAAGGGACTCCCTCCCACGACCCTCCCCTCTACATCCTGAAGGTCCTCTTTCTCTTAGTTTCAAGAGAAGTAGGTGGAAGTATTCTCGGCTCCCCTGATTTTTGTTCGAGATTCCTATCTCCCCACTTCCCCCCGGTGTCCTTCTTCCTTTCTCATTGCTCTAACCCCCCCTCCTACATTGATCTACAGAAGCGAGGCCTTAGGATGATTGAGTCTCTGGAGCTTTTGGTAGGCGAAGTCGCCCCTCCCATTTGTCAATGGGATCGCTCCCAGCAGTCTCTCTTCCGTCTCATGGCCTCCCCTGACGTCTAAGGCTGGTTACCAACCCTCGAACACCTTCCTCCTTTACGCAGGTCAGTCAATACTTCGTTTCCGTTCCCAACGCGGCGCGCCCCTCCTCAGGACCCCCAGAAAGTTGCCTTTCTTTTTCCTCCCCCAGCGTCGTCCCCATGGATCAACAACGTCCTTGAAGAAATTACCCCAACATTTTCACCTTTATTATATGCTTGCATAGACAAACTGGGTCATGTCGACGAGATATTTTTCATCCCTTCTTCCCTTATTGATTATCTCCATCTTTTTTTTTTTTCCTTCATGATCCTACCTACCATTGTCCCCCAGCCTGAAGATGAAGCCGTTTTTATTGTTGCTTTCCCCCTTTTCTGCATGACCTCTTTTCCCCACCCCTTTCCGATGACTTACTTTGCACTTGAGCGCCCCCCCCCCCCCCCCCCCCCCCCCCCCCCCCCCCCTTCCACTTTCCCCACCCCCCCCCCCCCCCATGCCCCCTTACCCATGCCGGTCCCCTCTGGACCTGATGCCTGCTGTACCAGCCGACAGATTCTCCCGTTGTTCGAATAGTCTACTTCATACCTACTCTCTTAGCCAGCTTCGTACCTTTAATATTACTTAATCCGTCTTCTTTGCTTGTGAACTCCCCAACTCCTGGGACCTCCCCTGTGATGTACTTTTTCCTTTTTTTTTTGGTAGTCCCTTCCCCTCTTCCTTCCTGTTCTAAGGGAGAGACTATTCCCCTTCGGCAGTTCCGGCAGATGTTCCATCTGACAAATTTACTTCATTTTTTCGCCCTGTTGTCTTCCCCTTCCTAGGTAAGAACCCATTTAGACGATTGTTTTTTTTCTTATGGATATGATAGATGAACTCCTTCCCCCAGCCTCGTTGACTGATTTGTAAAGAAGCCCTCTGAATTTCTCGCTCTCCCCCCCCTATGTTGTTCGTAGATGGCGCGTGCGGCGATTCCCCCTTTCTCTCCTCTTCCTGGGATTTCCCCCCCCTTCTTTTAGTCCGCTATTTTTCTCTTTAAATATAGTGCCCTCTAATACGTCCCAGATTCGTCGAAGAGTTTCGGTCCCCTTCGCTGGACCTGACCAAGATACTCTTCCTTCTCGCTTCCGCGATGTTCAATCTGGTGCGGTCATCCCCTTGAATTCTCGTTACTGGCTGAACCCCCTTCCCTTGGAAGTTCATCCCACCAACCTGAACAAACCCCCCCCTTCTCCATTCCATCCGTTTGAGCGTACCCCCCCCCCCCCCGAAGCCCCCCTTTTCCCTGATTCTCTGAGATTCAGGCTAACATTTCCTTCGAGAAGATTTTTTACTCGCCTTCTAATATTTAGAAAGTGTCGGACTTCTGTCTCAGGTGGAGGACACCTTTCAATTTCCTCCTTAAGTCGCTCGTTTTTCGAAATCCCTGGTTCATTCCTATGGAAGACCTATTGTCAATCTGCCTTGATGGCATCATCCTTTACCAAGGTTTTTAGCATTCTTTCATAGATCTCCTCCTCTTTTTTTTTTTTTTTTTTTTTTGGAAGCAAGTTCCTTTCACCCTCTGTCTACATGACACTTTTTTCGATTTTGTGATATTACAATAGACCAATACCTAGGCCAGTCAGCCCCTAGATTTTTCCTTTCCTTCCCCCCTGTAGTTTTTTTTTTTCTCATTGGTTGAGAAGATTATGTCTGCCTCTTCAACGTTCTGTTTGCCCCCCCCCTTATCCATTGTTCCCCTCTCTATCCTGCGTCTACGATTCCTTTACCTTTTCCCCTATGGAGCTTTCTCCTTTTTTTGTCTTCTTAGGATTCAGCCTGCAGTTTCAGTCCTTCCCTTCGCACCGCAGGTAGCTATTTCCTCCCTGTCGCTTTGGCCCCTTTCTCCTGTCGCTACCCATTCCCCAGGAGAAACTCCTAACGGTTCCTCTTTCTTCGATAGGCATTTTCGGCAGATCTTTTGCCCTCCGACTCCAGGCTCTTGCCTTGCCTCAGCGAAAGGAACTCTCCTTTTTTTGCTTTTTCCCACTACGTAAATGACTTCCCCACAACCCTCACTTCCTCCCCCCAAAGCTAAGGCTCTTTTCTCCCACCTGGGAAGATAGTATCCTCTTTTTTTTTTTCGAGTCCGTTCTTATCCCGATCGGCCAGTTGATTTTACATTTTTTTAATACGAGGCTCCGATTTTTCTCTTTGTGATCTTCTCTCCGAAATTTGCGACCCCCCTCTTACCTCCAATACGCGCCTCTCTTTCTTGAATGTCCATCTTGAACTCCCTGTTGAGCTCATCATTGAAGAACGATCTTGACGGTCGCCATCGGCCCCTAGAAGGACCGGTTTTTTTTCGGCTTGTCTCTCTTCTGTTGGGACGATTGCTTTTGATAGGGTTTCTTTTCCTGCAACATTCCCCGCGACCGCTACTGAGCGCGTTTTGCAGCCACCTCCCCTTTTTTCTTCCCCTAGCGACCGCCTTTCGCCAATGTCGGTTAAACTCCTGGCCCCCCTTTTGCCTCTCCCTCATAGCCCCCTTTTTCCTTGACTTCTTCTACTCTCTCTTAATAATAATAAGTTTTTTTTAGAGAGATCCGTGCCGCCGTCTCCTTTCCTATTTTTTCGTCTTGGCGTCACACGGTTGCCTCGGGATCACAGAGCAGTTTCCCTTCCTTTCCAGGATACTGCCAAAAGTTTCCAGGATTTGGACTGCAAACTCGCGATCTCGGTCTCCTTCCTTGCCATCCGCTTCCCGGCCCACCAACTGATTTATGACAACCAGCAGCTCTCCCAACGAAGCCCCCCTTCTTTCTAGATAGCGTTCCTGCGACCGGTGATCTTTCGATGCCCCAGGATGAGCTTTCCCATCCCGTGAAGATGCGAGGGAGCAGCGGAGTGTACCCTCGAGAATCAGCTTCTCCCAAGTCCCTCTCTCCTTTTCCGATAACTTCCTCCCAATTCCTGCAAAACTTAGGAGGCATGTCCCTTTTTCCCCTCCCCACGTGCCGATTCCCCGCTCCTTAACACTCCTTTCTTCGCTGCAAGAGCCCCTTCTCCTATTCTGCCCCTCTTAGCGCAGCTCCCTTCTTTTGAAATTTGCCTTATTCTCGAATCTTTTGTGCGATCCTAGAGGCCTTTCCTTTTTTTCCCCTTTTTCTTAGTCTCCTGCGTCGTCAATATCCCCACCTTTAATGCCCTATCCTCCAGCCTCCCTCTCGAACTAGTCTTCTCCCCGTTTCCGCATGGTTGTGGTAGGAGACGAGTCCCCCCCCACGCCAGATCCTTGCTATTTGCATGTGTACCCTCCGTAGTCTCCTTCCCTCACTTCAGAGACGCACGTATGACCTAGGACAACCCCCTCAACAAACGGGATACGGAGTAGACCCGCAGCGGCTGCCAAATTTTCGTTTAGAGATCTGCCGGCAGGACCAGACTGCCTATCCGAAGACCCTTTTCCCCTCTCTCCACCATGCCAAAAACCCTTCCCTTTCACCCTTCAAAAATATGTATCTCTCCGAGGTGTCTTCGTTGTCGATTTTTTCCCCCAGCCCGGTTGGTCAATGTTCCTAGATTCTTTTATCCTGATTAGCTTTTCTCCCGATTCGGAATCTACTAATGGAACAATTCTGAACCCAGAATGAATGATGCCGTCCTGCTCTGAGGTTTCCCCCCATTTAAAATTTTTCTACCAGATGCGCCTTCCCCGGTCCTCCTTTAGAGTTTCCCTTAGTCCCAAGCCTTCACGAAGACGTTTCCGACACGCTTGTCCCCTTTTGGAACCCTATTTCGCACATGGTTTTTCCCAGGTTACCTTCTTCTCGTCAATTTTCTCGGTTATGTAGTACTCAAACGTCGATTGATCTCTTTGATTGACGTCAGTTTCTTGGTGGATAGACTTTCCACTTCTTTCCTTTTCCTTTTCCCCTCCCCGTTGATTTCTCACTGACTGAGCGACCTGCATTCGGAAAAAGCAAACTGCTCCCCAAAGCTCCCCTCGTGTCGTCTCTCCCGCGAAAACCTCTCTCCCTCTCTTTAGCGAAGTTTCTTCCCCCCTCGCGCTATCCAGAGAAAGAACCTTTTTGCATTCTGTAGAATATTTTTAAAGCCTCCCCCAGCTCCTCAGGTTATCGAGCCTTCCCCCTCTCTCTCTTTTTGTTGTTTTTTAGGGGGAGTCTAGCGTGCGGATCCTTTTCTTCTCCGGATACCATATTCGTCAGAGTCCCCCGATTCCTTTCTTGCCCCCCTCCTTATTCTCGCGAGCTCCACTTTCTTAAGGAAAAGATTCGCCCTTCCGTACCTCTCTTCGACATTTCCCGAAGCGAGGTCTGATCCTTGGTTTCCGTGTTTTTCCATTTGGCCTTCAACTTTCGTCTGCCCGTGCTATCTCGCCTTTCCTATTTCCAGTTCCCCCCCCCAACCTCACCCCCCCCTCCAAGTCGTTATTACCCCCTCCCGTTTTCGCTTGTACTACCCTCTACTAGCGATCAGTGCTTCAGGTTGTCAAAGTCCTATTCCCCGCGAAGCGTTTCTGATTCATTTTTTTCTATTTTCTCCCCCTTTGGCTGGACTTGCTAGTAGGGCTCTGAAACTCCCCCCTAAGAGTCCTCTTGGGTCCACCCCTTGCCCCCTGAATTTTCCTGAGATTTGCTCCCCCCTTTCGGCAATACTCCCGCGGGAAAGGTAAAGGCTTCGTTTCGGCATCCTTACTTTAAGCATTCCACATCTATCAGTCAATGAACCCGGTTTTTCTATTTTTCTTTATTCAGACTTCCCCCCCATATAATCTCCGCCAGCGTACCTGGTAAGTTTTTGACGGTTTGTTATCCTTTTTTTGACCCCTCTTTGATTTCTTCTTCCCTTCAAAGTTATTTTCCCCCCCTCCTGGCTCCCTTTTGCTTCTCCGATATGGAAGCAGCTTGGATGAGCCGCGATCCCGTTTTTCTGTCCCTCGTTACTCTTCCCGGTTCAGGCAGTTTCCCCCTCCGCTCTCCCTGCGGATAACTCCCTTCCCTTATATTTCAGCCCCTTGGTTTTCTTTGGCCTAGCTTTTAGTTACGGCGAACGTTGCAATAATAGGTTCGCTCTTCTTTTGCCTCTAGCATGCGTCCTAGTTTCCACGAAGAAAGGTATCAAATTAATCGGAAATTCATCCTAGGATAGCACACATCTTAGAATGCTAAAGAGATTTCCCCCCATTCTTCCCTCTTGACCCTAAAGATAAACGGCTGAGGTGATGCGTACGTTTCGGCCTCAATTTTTTTTTTTTGTCCAGGGCATCAGGGAATCCCGATTTTTTTTTTTACGTCTGTCCCACGGAATCTCCCGTTTCCTCCTCTCTTGGTCCCTTTACTTTCTCATTCTTGACTCTATTTTAGCCTACGCTTCATTTCCCCGTAAACGTGTTCTTTTGCTCCTTCATCATCTCCAGCCGAGAAATTCCTCCCCCCCCTTTTTTGCGACTTTTTCCTTCTCGCCGTAAAAGGGAGGTCTGAGTTGTTGCGTTTATGTTGGGTCATGCTCGCTTTTCGTTTGATAGTTTGACCCTTTCCCAAAATTCGAGACCCCTCTATGCATCTTTTTGCAAGTCCCCTCCCCCGGGATTTTTTTTTTTTTCCTTGAACCAGCCCCGTCTGTCTCCCCTCTTGGCACCTTGCGATCTCACTCGGACCCTCCCCCCCTTCTTCTGGACCGGTCCCTTTCTTTCTCTCTTCTCCTCATCCTTATGCTCCTCCGAGAATTAATTAATTTTTCGTCCGCTCGGTATTCAGCAAGGTTGCCCGTGTTTTTTTTTCCACCTGGTTGCGGTTTTTCTCCCCCCTTCAGCGCCTGACGGTTTTCCTTGTCTCGCGATAGCCGGTCGTCGTTGCTGGTCCACGAGCGCCGTTTGATCCCAGATTTTATTCCCCAACCAGAGCGCGCCCAACGTCCCCCCCTCCCTCCCCCTTCTCTATAGTCCTTTTCCTCCCTTCCCTGTATTGGACCGTTGCCCGGATTCCTGGATGAGAATACCCCTGTTACTTCCCTATTCCGGGATCTTTAACCCGTTCTCATCCTCTTTAGAAAGCTCCCCTCTTCTTCACAACATAATGGAAAGAGGACCCAATATTCGATGCCCGAAATCCCTTGCCCGATGAAGGTTTGTCTCCTGACAACCCCCGAAGATCCCCCCCCGCGAGCGACCAGAGTTCCCCCTCCCCCCCCCCAACCCACCCCAACTAGCTAGCGACATAGCAGTTTTTTCCGTATCAGCGTGCTCCTTCCTATTCGTCTCTTTTTTGCCTCTCAATATTCCCTTTTTTTCCGTTCTTCCCTCGTCTAATAGAATTGCGACCCCGCCCCTTCCCCCGCCCTCTAACGGATGCTTCCCTTTCTCCTTTTTTCGAGACAGGGGTTTCTTTTCCCTAGGTCCACCTACCCAAGATACAGGATCGCTCCCGGCAGTTTCCTTCCGCTCGGCGCCAACCGGTTCCTCCTCCCGTTCTTTGATCTAGGAGCCCCCCCCTCCCTACCAAAGGTCATCGCCAAGCATGTGCCTCAGTCGTCATTAATTTTTTTGGCCGTTCCGAACGTTGCAGGCCCTCACCTCACCTCCAGCGTCCCCCTTTATAACCACCCCCTCCCCCCGGGTCTCCCTCCCTCTTTTGCTGACTTTAAGATTCTGGGCGCTGGAATAGCCAATTTTCCGATATTTCATTACTTTCCAGAGTGTTCCGGATCCCCTCATTTCGACTTATACCTTTTCCGCGCCAGGCAGCAGAGATATTAGGGCGTAAATATGAATGATTTTTACGGGGTTATCCCCCGATTCTCTAACTCAAATTGAGACAGTTTCCTCGATTTCCCTCCGAGAACTCAGATTAAGAAACGCTTGTCGAAATAGTATTTCAGTCACTCTTTCTTCAGTCTGCCAGGTTACCTCCTTCTTCTTCCCGAGTTCCTCAAGTTTTTTTTCCCTTCCCGATAACCGAGAAACCGGCTTCCTCCCTGGCTGGATTGGACCTTTTTTTTTCTTTTTTTTCCCTAAACCCCATGGTCAGTGTTTTCCTGGGCCCCTCCCCCTGTGATTCCCTATGATGTGCAAATAGGAAGTTCAAGTCCAGATGGCCTAGACTGACCAATTTCTCCCTTCTTAGCCTGTGTAGTCCCGTCTAGGCCCTCAAAAATAGGATGATCCTTTCACGGCGTTGAAAGTCCGTCGAGTGAAGAGCTCCCGTCTTGCCTCGAAACTTGCCGAAGTCCCTTTCGGATAGCACGCCTTCCCCTCTCCTTCTTTCTCCTGTTGAGATTCTGCCTTGAGAGTCTCCCTTTCCGGTTCCCAAATATGAGTCTTATCAGCTTCCGGTGGTTTACACTATCGCCCTTCCTGACTCACCCCCTGCAGCTCTTCTCCAATCTTCTTAGATTTTTTTTCGTCCCTCTCAGGAGAAACGGCGCAAATGCTTTGGAGGACGTCCTCTTTCCATATGGTTCCTGAAGGCTCTGTTTCCGATCCTGAGCTTCCCGTATGAAATCCTCCCTATGTGGTAAGACTCCCCCCCCAAACGACAAATTACTTTTTCCCCTCCCCAGCGCCCCCTTTTTTCCCCCTCCGAAGGACTCTTCTCCCCAATAACGCATAGTGCTTTTCACCTCCCCCCTTTCCCCCGTGTAGATTGCGAGAAGCTAGTATGATTGAGTTTCCTTCCCAACGTCTTCTTTCTTTGGATAGCTGCCACGCTCCCTTCATCTAGTTTACCCCCCCCCCCGGCCCGACGGTTAATGAAGCTTCCTCCCTAGGCTGTTCCCTTTTTCATGATGGCCTCCTTCCCTGGTCACTGAGTAATTTCTAATTGAAGAGATAAGCCTCTCTGGAAGACATTGTTCTCGTCGAAAGCCCCTTTAAGTTTCTTTGGATCACATAGCCCACCTTTCCCCTTCAGTTTAAGCGACCTCTTTTTGGAAATGCCCTTTCCCCTTTTTGTTTATGTGGCCCCTCCCCTTTGATTCGTTACTTAACCCTTTTTCTTTTTTCCCCCCCTTCCCCTCCCTTTCCTCGTCTCCCCCCTACCCGTTTTTCCCCTCTCTTCGACGCCGATTTCAGATGAGGATACCCTTCGTTTTTTCTGCTGGTGATACTTCTCACATGGTTTTCTCGCTCTTCACTCTCCCTTCTTTACAATTACTTCTCGATTTCGCAAAACGATGCTTTACGACTCCCCAAGTGTCAAGGAGAACGCCCTTTTCCTCCTTCTCTTTTCCTGCGCTACTAAGGTGCTGACTTGAGTTTGACTTGAATTCATCGTTCAAGTCCCTTTGAAGAAGCTACAGTCCTATTTCTTTCTCCCCTCTAGTACTTCTGAAACCAGATCTTCCCCCTCCACAAGCTCATAAGAATCCCCTTCCTAGGGACTTTCAGATTTCTCGCGCCCTTGATACTCTTTTGTTGGTATTCCCGGCTCCCCTTGCTTTTCCAGGGAATCAGTGGCTCGCTTTTTTTTAAGTATATGGTGTATCGTATCTATCGGCCTTTCCTCCGCATTATATCCCCCTCCGCTGATTCCCGATCGCGCATCAAATCCCGGATGAGTCTCCTTGAAGCCGCCGCTACAATGGGTTTTTTTGAACCCCCTAGATAGTCAACTTACCTTGTGTTTTTCGTTGCTCTTCTTTTTTTTATCGCTTTTGCCCGTTTTTGTTGATGATAGTGGAAAAGAAACCATGGACGACCGCTATCGTGCCGCGCGTTTTACTGGTCCTTCCCCTTTGCCAGCGACCGTCCAGGCCGCACCTTTTCTTGGATAACTGCCCGGGTAACCTTTTTTTTTCCCCCTTTTTAATCGATAATTGACGGAATTCGTCGTTTTTTACGGATCCCATCAGTTTTTTTTTTTTGAGAGATCCCCCCGATGCTACGCCGTTCCTTTTTGCAATTTTTCCCTTAGCTGTCCAGTAAAGGTGAAAGTGTCTCGACGCACCGGTTGCGTTCCCAAGCATGAGATGTTACCCCGATTACAAAAGTCCTCTCCAACTTTTCTTTCCACCACGCGAGCCCAGAGGTTCATTGTGTTCCCCAGAGCAGTGGCAAACTTGTCTTTCTGAACCAACAGAATCTCTCTTTCCCCACAAAGACCAATCTTCCCTTACTTGGGAGGTCTCCAAGTAATTCCCTATGTTCAGTTCCCGTCTCCTGGCTGTCTCCAAAATCACTGCTTTTATGGACCCTCTTCGAGATCCTGATTCCCGTCGATCCACAAAGCTTTTCTCAACCGATCTCTTCCCCAAATCCCTAATCCTGCACTAGGAACCCAATTCGCCCTCTTCTTTGCCTTGGTTGAACAAAGCACACGTGCCTCTGCCCGGGGCGCAACTATCTATCTTCAAGAGAAGGAGCTGCCGCGATAGCGAAATCTCCGCTCTTTGGAATACTCCTTTGCGTCTCTAGGTGAGCCCGAGAGGGCATTTGAGTGAAGTAGCCTCTTAGCCCAATCATAGAACTCTGCCCTCCTCCACCTCTTTGTTTGTTGTTTTGATTTAATTTTTTTTTGTTGTTTTGTTTTTGCCTGTGGTGTTGTTGCTTCCTTTTTTAGAAGCCTGGTAGGAGACTTCTTGAGTCACTCCATTCGTCCTTCGCTTCTGGCAGTTTCTCCCTCCTTTAGAGGAGCCCGCAGGAATCCTCTACTAGAAGAGATCAACCCATCAGGGTAAAAAACGCATACGCCTCCTTGGGCTTCCTCATGTCGAGTCCCTCTTTCGCGACCAGGTCTTTGATCTCACGGTGAAGAGGTCACCCTAATCTCTTCGCCCCATGCCACCCGTACAGTTCAGACCTTCCACAATTTCGGTAGCGACTTTCCTCTCTGACCTTATCACATCGCAATTTTTCTCTGATAGGTGAGACCCGCTTCATAGAGGCTTTATCCTATACTTCCTCTTGATATCTGACCCTGTCCTTCATTCATATCAGCTCGACATTTTCTTTTTTTCGGCCATCCTGCATCCTCTTGTGAAAACGGTTGGTATCCCTCGATGCGCTTGCAAATGTCTCGTGGCCTTACAAAGTCCGATCAAGACCCAGCTGAAAAGATTGGCTCCTAGTCCCCTAATACACCTATTAGACATTTCCAGGGACAGCACCTCCTATTTTCACGTAGTCGTTTAGTGTAGTACCCAAGCGACCCTCTAGTTAATCCACCTTTCTCGTAAGTGTTTCTTTTTTTCTAGAAATCCCCCTGCTTGTTTAATGGGAAGATTATCACTTCATGCATCACACATTACAGGAACCATCTTGAATATAATCCGAAAAATGACCCCCAGTACCTCAGCTGTCTCCGGCTCCACCTTCGTTTCTCATATCTTTCCTCCCCCGCTTTCTACCCTCGAGATTTTTGCCCCAGAAAGGAATTCTCCTCGGGCTATTTGTTTCCTCCCTGAGTCCCTAGAGGGATCTGCGCACTCCTTCCCACTCATCCTATTTTTTTTTTTTAGATCTTTTTGTCCAGATCACGAACGCCCCCTTCTCCTTGACCCATCTTTCTCCGATGTCCTGATTCTTTTGCTTCCTTTCGTCAATCCGTCTCTCTTTCCGAAAGCAGTCCACCCTTACGAGGTTGTACTAACCCTGCTCCTATGAAGGCTCTTGTCCAGGAGATTGTTCCTTCAATTTATTGTGAGCTCCGGCTCCCCCTTCAAATTCCTCCTGTAATTTCTACATCAACCCCCCCATATTTCCTCCAGATTGTTTCTTCCCCTCCTTTGTCGCGTGTAATACCCCCCCTCTCCTAGGAAGACGTGACGCTTTTTAAACTGGTCCCCTGTTCCTGGGCGCGTAATATGTAGTCTTCCGTCCTTAGCCAAAGTTTCTGAATAGTTTGTATCGTTGTTTCTTAAAGCCCATTTCCTGCCCAGGATAACCCCCCCGTTTTCCACCCGGTCAGCACCGGCCCTTGGAAATAGACGCCTGCATTCCTTTCCGGTCACTTCTGCCAGCCCTTTCTATAGTATTACCAGCCTCAGGGCAACTCTACATCTTTAAAAAGGCCCTGGTCGGATTTGATTAACTACAAACTATACTCGGACACGTCCCTCTTTAAGATATTTTAATTTCTACCTGGAGGTCTTTATCCCTGGTTTCTTCCGAAGATGTTTAGTGATCGGCAAAGTTTATTTTGGTTTTAAACTTCGAGCTCGTTGGTGAAGAATATATAGACTTCATTATATATCAGGCTTTTTTCTTTTCTTGGTGTGAGAATTTTTTAACGTGTCTCTAATACTCAAGTTTCTCTTAGCCCGCACTTCGGTTCCCTGACTTATCGACCGGATGGATGTCTCTCTGGTGGGCCGATCATGTTCGGCATGTATCTCTTTCACGTGGCGTCCCTCATACCCCGTAGTGCTTCTACGACGGTTCCCTTTCAGCTTCTTAGCCCGCACCAATTTCTCCTATCCGTCCCGGCGCCAGAGCGCCGGCAGGTCATGTGCTTC
>Ga0179593_1496412_pt1 | contig 12119 bp, 14 predicted proteins | sample CZODoug2_1_08_16_FD_185931 | JGI IMG/M metagenome (GOLD analysis project Ga0179593, IMG submission 185931) | Vadose zone soil fungal communities from Angelo Coast Range Reserve, California, USA - CZODoug2_1_08_16fungal (PacBio error correction) | ecosystem: Environmental > Terrestrial > Soil >... | reverse complement strand
TTCCATTCTTTTTTTGCAACCCAACTTGGGTTTTCTTTGTCTGGTCTTTTGAGTGTATACAATTTACTGATATCTTCTAATTATATTGTTTTTGTTGCCTCCTTCATTGGTATTTTCCTCCTTAGTGTGGGTCCTCTCCCCCCCCACTGAATCCTTACCCTCCTTGTTTTTACTATCTCAGCACTAGTCACAATGGATCCTGTTACAAAGTTGAATTCCATTATAGCGACCTCTTGCCTTCTTGCTCTTTTTTTCAACTTATTGGCGAGTCTCTCCCTTTTCCTTCCCTCTCTATTTCCGCAAAAGACATGGAATGGTTTTTCCCTTACAATAAAATGGACCCTTTTGTCTTGATGGGTTTTGTGTTCCACCAATTTTCTACTTCGTTTCCCCCTTCTCTTCTCCGAAAACGAGGTAGTGCTTGGTTTTTTTATGTGATGTGGTGTATGGATTCAATATTTTTAGATGACTCCTTTACCTTGGACCGGTTTTTACGTTCTTTTTCGAAACTGTGCCTCTTCTTTTCCCCTTTTTCATGGTTCTGATCCTTATTGGGCCTCGTGCTGGGTCCCCCTGATCTTATTGTAAAAGGGTAGCCCCCCCTGGCACTGCGGTCACTAAAGTCCATTTGTTTTTTTTCAGGTCTCCTTTTCCTTTTACTTTCTGATCGTTCACGGTATTTGGTGCATGTACCAATGGCACCCTCCCCCTTGTCCCCCCAAGAGCTGACATTTTGGTTTCCCCATAACCATGTTAACACCGCTGGTCCTCCCCCATTTCATTGGCGTCCCCTCTCCAATCCTTTTTATCGCGTCCTTCCGCCATTCCCCCCCCTTCACTTTTATGGTCCGTAACCCGCGTCCTTGATCTCTTTGACGTCGCTCCTTCCTTCGCTTGCCTCGTCTGTTCCCGACATCCATCCATATATCTCCCCAAAAGGTGTGAGGAGGCTCGGCTTTTTCTTGGTAAAGCGGTGTGTCGTGCCTCAGTCTGGTCTGTTTGTAGTTCAATTAAGTTCGAGAGTTGGGCGAGTACAACTGCCGGATTGTAGGATGTGTTCCATCCCCTTATAAAATTTTTTTTTGGATCACTACCCTTCTTCTCCACCAGTACTTTGCTCCCATTTCACTTTCCTCTCCTTTTATGTTCCCTCACATGAATGAAATTCTTCTTCTCCTTTTTTTTCTTCACCCTTCCTAATCGGCCTGCACCTACTTCCCCTCTCCTCCTCTGTTTTCCTACTCCCTCCCAGAGGTCTCTGGCCACCTCTTTTCTTCTCTTGATTACTAACTCCTAATCCAATATAAGGCACACCCCGCGTTCTCCTCCCAAACCCGGTTTCTTCATATCGACTGCCGTAGGGTTTTTTTGTTTGGCTTCGCTTTCTCTCTCCCCGTTGGTGCGGTGGACATGTCTGCTGTTTGTATTATAATTCACCGAGAAGCAAGACTGTCCCATTGAAAGTAGTCATTTGTATTTGGGTGGGCCTCAATTTTTTTTTTTTTTCCCCCAGAGGCGATCGATGTTTTCTGTTGTGATTGCAGGATTACTTTCGCTCGCGACTGTCACGGTCCTTTATGCACCCACTAAGTAGTTGTCTCTCCTGACCCTCTTTCTCTGTGCCCCAGCCCCCCCTGGGAGAATGATACCCTTTGATTCCGACCACGGACAAGTTTGACCCCACCTGAAAAACTTATCTCGATGGGCAAATTTTCCAATTGCGCCTTTTTAAAGATTCGGCCCATCACTCTCAGTTAAGATCGCCCCCAAGGCCCTTAATGTTCTGTCTTTTTCCCAGCATCCCGATCCCCCGATATTTCCCCTATTTTTACGACCAATACCTTTTAAAAAGAGGATCATCCTTTTTTATCTAATTTCAACTTCGACCCCTTCTTGAGTTAGAACGGGTCTTTTTTTTGAAACTCCCTCCTGGACGCCCGAACTCCGTCCCCCCCCGCGTGAATTTTTCGCGCGACGCTTGAGTCGGTCTAGGGGTTCAATCAAACCCATTTCGCTCTTTGCGTTATTGGCTTTTTTCCTTCAGTGTTTCTGTATTCGATTCTTGATAGAAGGATTTTAGGAAAGGTTCCCCCAAAACACCACCCCTCCCCCCATTCTTTGGTGCCGAGTTCGTCGACCTTTAAAGCCCAGGTTCTAGCGCGACTGCACTCGACCGATTTTTTTTTTTTAGTTTGGACTGTGTGGGTTTCTCTTCTCGAGGGCCTACAGACCCGAACACCACCCTTTTCGCCCAGTTCTACCCTGCTATATTGCCTCCTGATTCCTCTAGAATTACTTCCCCACACCCTTTCTCTCTTTTGCAGACCGTCCCCCCGGTCACATTCGCGGACTTACGCCGTCGCTACGGCCTCCGCGGTTCTGCTTGAGGTTCTTCTCTCCCTCGCTTAAAGGATCTTACTAGGTATTTCCCCATTTACATAGCCCGCTTCTTCCCTCTGGCAATGGCTTTTTGGACTTCCTTTGACTCCTCTGTTCTTTACCACCTCCGCTCTTCCCGTGATCCCTCCCCCAACACTCTTCCTTTTGCACAACTACAGTTTTCCCACACTTTTTTTAGAGGAAACTCATCGTACTCCTCCTCAGTGTTGATTCACTTGCCTACGGATTGTGTCCTCTTCTCTCTACCCCCACTTTGGCCCGCTGAGGTTTTTTTTTGGGTCTCGTACATAACCTCTCCTTTTCTTTAACGACCCCCCTTTCTTTTCCCCCGGTTGTTTTTTTGCTGCAGCTGCCTCCCCCCATACTAGACCCCCCTTACCAAATCTGCCATTCTTCCTTCCCTTAATCTTACCCATTCAAGCATTCCCCCTTTTCCTCAGCTGCATCAATGTTGCTTACCTTGCCTTTTTCCCCCGTGTCAATCCATGCGTTCGGGCTGGAACATACTGTCTTCCCGTTACCCTGCCCTGTGTATCTCCTTTTTCTTTTTCTACTTTTTCCCATTTTTGCCACGATGTCTACGCCCTTTTCCGTCTGAAGAGCCCAACTCACGGTACGGTGGATGACAAATGCCTCTTTACCGCTTTGTTCCACCTGACCCTCACCCCCTAGCTGACTTTACATCCCCACCTCCCGGGGTTCACCGCTGAATTAGGTAATTTTTCGCTGGCTCTTGTTGTGGTTGGGTCCCCCCTGGCTTGATCCTATTTTTTTTTTTTTTTTCGCTCTTGTTTTTCGTCCCTGCCAAATTGCTTGTTCCCAATGCGATGAGGAGAGCTCCTTTTAGCAAATAGATACGCCCAGAGTTGGGGCTGATACCTCTCCGGTCCTCCACCTCCCAAACACTTAGCTCCCTTCCTCACGCTCCAACGTCTCGGTTTCCCAAGTAGGGCTTTTTCATTTTTTAAGTTATTAGGTTTTATTAGTTACCCCAACTACCCTCCCAATGTAGGAGTCATTCCAGAGGGGCACTTCTGACCTTTTATATTTTTTGCCCTTTTTTTTTTTTTTTATTTTTTTTTTAGCTCTCTTTTTCCCCGCCGATGCGCGTTTCAGACTCAATGTGGCTTAGTCCCAGTCGTGTAGTTTGGGGGCCAACATGCCTTTCTCCCCAATTTTTTTTCTCTTTTTACCCTTTGTTTTTTTCACGTCGTCCCTTATTCCAAGGCGCGCATTACTCAGCAATCCTCAAGGTAGGTTTTCCTTAAATGTGAGTAAGCGGGGGTTCTGCCTCGTGTCCTTCCTACCAACCTTCCCGTCTTCAATTCTTTTTTTTGGTCTTTTTTTGGCCTCCGCCCAAATCTTTCTTCATTCACTTTTTCGCGAAATATCGAGCAGAAGACCCCCTCGAAATAGCGCCTTGTCAGTAGAGTCCCAGTTTTTCTGTCTCCATTTAACCAGTTGCATCTTCTTTGTGTTCTTCTCTTAGAGAAGAGCCGAGAATTGGAGCTCCCCGCTAGAAAGCCATACAACAACGCGTGGCCGCCTCCTATTTCCCCCGAGTTTTCTTAAACTCCTTTGTTTCCCCACCAGAGACCTTCATTTAAACGTCCCCCCCCCCCCCTTGACCCCGACAGATTTCTTCAACCCTTACCGAGTACGGACCAAAACCGCTTACGGCCTCCTCCCCTTTGTTTCTTCTATTTCTGGCCTCCTCATTTGCCTTGCCTTTTTCTGTTCACGTTTATCTTCAAGGCGGGTCACCCCCAACCCGCGTACCTTGGCCCCCCTTCAGCTGTCCCCCCCTCTCCCTTCTTTCTTATTGCTCCTGGTAAGAATGGGTGGGTATTCAGCCCCTCAGCTTCTTCACTGTGTTGTTGTGCTCGCTTTCCCTCTTTTTCTCACTTTTACTCAACCCTTTTTCAGCGCATCCCTGACTGTTTTTTCTAGGGACGAAAGTTCGTTTCTTCGCGTACGTCTGGTCATTTTTTTTTCGCCATTTCGGTATTCAGAAGAGCAGACGGTTTCAAATCTGGCGAAATGTCCTCCGTACTCTTACCCTTCAAGGTCTTTTTCCCCCGATACCTGACCTTCCCCGGTGACTTGAATTTGCATTTGGGGTCAATGAGGGGGAAGAACTTCGCTTCCTTCGTATTCGCCCCCAAGAGGCTTTTTTTTGTGTTTCTCTCGTTCGGGATGGCGTAGGACGAGACTCTGCGACTGCCTTCCCATTCGTTCGCCTAACGGAACTTTGCGCGCCCCAAGAGTCTATGGCATCTCCGTTCGTGCATCATGGCGGTCCCGCTTGGGCTTTTTTTCTCCTTTTTACAAAGGACTCTTTCGGAAAAGCGTTTCTTTTTATACCCCAGGAGTTTAAGAGTATGGTCTCTTCCCCACTCTTCCCCCTCCTTCCCTTCCGAAAGCCGCGGATAACCTCCACAGCCTTGAGCTGTGATGAGGACTTCCCGCTTTCTCTCGTTTCCCCCCCTGAAGCGTGCTTCGCATCGCCCCAAGTTGACACACAAACACCCAAACGGAAACTCCCCCGGCCTTTCCTTCTTCTCTTCAATGCTTTTTGACTGGAGCCCTAACTTCTGGATTCGATCGCACCCAGTGCTTTCGCTTGACCGGAAGATATCGTGATTTGGTTGGAAGAAACCTCCCTTGGGTCCAACGATCATTTGCTCTTTCGCAGACACGGCGCTTTTAGGTGCGGTGGTATCCTGACCCTCCTGCTGGAACGCCCAAACATCTTTTCTAGCGTGATTTTCCTCGAGGAGATCCTTCGTCTCGCGGCTACAACGGCTTCCTTCCTTTTCCTTGGCCCCCCACTTTTTTTTCCCCCCACCCGCCCTAGTGGTCTGCCTACGCTTCCCACAGTCGGCCCGGCGGGGATGATGTTACCCCTTTGCCATCACTTAACAAATTCCTCTTGACACCCCAGTTGAACTCTCTGAGTGTTTCTTTGAAGTCACGTTCTTTCGTTTAGTGTTCCGAAATTTGTTTTATTTCTCTCTGTGGGATTAACATGAACAGTTCTTGCTATCCAGATCCGTCTCCTTTTGGCGTTCCTTCTATCCCCATAGGACTCTTTTCCATTGTAGAAAGTCTGCGATGCACCACTTTTTAAAAACACCAAGCTAGTTTCTCCCCAAATGTTCTCTCCCCCCTCCCACTCCTCCTCTGTGGCCATCTTCGCTTGCTTTGGGTTTTATTTTTATCAGCCCAACTTTGATGATGCCTCGCCGTTCGTGAATTGCTTACCTCCCTCGGTTAATGGTTTCAGGCCTTTAAAGGCGATGATTTTGATTCCCCCCCCTTCGCCTTGGGTTTTTCTCGTCGTTTTTCTGGGCGTTTTGTTTTCCCATTGTGGAAAAAGTTCCCCGGGGCCACCAGCCGCCCGGATTTGCCCGACATGGTTTTGTTCGGCAAACCTCTTGTTTCCCCGGAGAGAACCCCGACTCCAAACTTTTTCTTTTCCCCCCCTGATTTGAGGAGACTCTTCCCCACTCCTCTTAGTTGAACAAAGTGAATGCCCCCCTTCCCAACCCTCAGTTTCTATACTTTTTTTCTTTTTCTTTCCTTCTCTTTCCCTGGTGGTTTGTTTTCCTGACGGCTCTCACAAGGTCAATTTTAACGTCAGGTTTTATCACTGAAAACGTTTTACCCCCTACATATGGCTGTTCTTTCCAAGTTCCCCCCCCCCCTTTCCCCCTTTTTCCACCCATCCTTTGATTTGCCTCCTCCTTGCCCCCTCCACAAAATAAACGTTTTTTAGAACTAGTTAAATCTTCCCGAGACTTTTCAGTATGCAGAAAAACTCTTGTCCCTCTTGCGTGCCTTCGCTCACTTGTTTATTCTATCCCTCCGTTCGTCAAGGGTGTTTCGGTTTGCCAAAAGCTCTCAAAAATTGTGAGTTATCAGCGAAGATAGGCCTACTCGCAGTGCGTTCTATCGAGCGTTTTTCACGCAGTGTTTTTTTTCCCCCCTGACTCTTTTTTGAGTCGAGACGGCACCCGGCCCATAACTGATGCTGACGAAACATTCGAGTTAGTCTTCGATCTGCCCGCGACTTCTTTCGTTCTTGTGGACCCCACGGCTGATTCGTGCACCCCCCCACAATTTTTCTTTAGAACGTTCCGACCTCTCCCGCTCTCTCAGACCTCATTTGGCAAAATCCTACCAAAATTGAAGAACGAACCCCATCCCCTTTTCTTTGCCGATGCCATATGGCCCCCTTTCGTCCCTCCCCCTCCCAAGACCTGCTGCGCTTTACGAGTAATGAGTTAGCGGAAGACAATTGCCAACCCTTTTTCGTTCCTTGTCCCCGTTGCCTTCTTTGCTTTCACTCCCTCTGGACCTTTAGGGTTCTTTTTTGGGGCCCAAAAAAAGATGTCGTTTTGATAGGATATAGTGCCCCCCCAGACTTTCCTTTATCTTTTTCTCTTTTGTTTTGAGCCTTAGCTTTCGAGGGCCGACCAAAACCGAGGCTTTCCCTTTTGACTTGACTTTTCCTTTTCAGGGCCACCCTAAGTGCTTGGAATAAGGGTCTCTGTGCCCACTGGTTTTCCTGCATTTCCGTTTTCCGGCTCGCCGATGTGTTTGTTTTGCCAAAGCCAGGTTTTACCTTTCTTCCGGCTTGCCAGTAATTGTCCCGTTTCGAAACTGTCCCCGTCTTTATTAAAGACTCTGCGCACCCCCCCCCCCCTCACACATCGCCCTCGTTCTTGCGTCTGGGTTCCACCCAACCCCAACACACTTTGAGTCAACAGAATAATTAACCACTTGAGGTTTTCTTTGACTTTTCGCTGTGCCCCCCCCCCAGGCAAGCGCGGCATCTCACACTTGGACGTTTCGCCCCTAACTAACGTACAGGCGATTCCCCGATTGGATTTGCGCGTGGGAACTGTTACTTACTCTTGTGACATCAGATAGTGTTAAGAACACCCCCTAAATTCAAAGGAATTGTAAACCTTCCCGCTCAGATCGATTTTTTTTCCTGTTTTCTGTCGACACAGATGGCACCTTGATTTTCCCTTATTTTCTGATTGTCTCTCGGATGGAAAGGGAGTAGTGATTTCTTAAATGCTAAAAGTTCCCTTTCAATCATTTCCTCATCCTTGCCCTACCCTCCCATGTCTTTCTTCCCTTCATGTTACTACTTAAATTCTTGTTGGCTTGCCCATGGGCCTACCTCCAAAAAGGGTCGGTTTTTTAAGCTCGCAAGCACCCAATTCACTTCTGTACAATGCCCGACTTGTGCCTACTTCCCCTTTGAACTACTCCTGACCCTGCTAATGCTGATCCCCGTCTTACTCATCATCGACTCAGGCACATCCTATTCACTATTAATTGTTCTCTGTATTTTCTATAGTCCCTTTTTTTCACTGACGAGACCTTGTGTTTACCTCCTGGTTATACAGTAGACATTTGTCTCCCCGGAATCTCTCACTCTTAGTCTTTTATCAGCAGTTGGATGCAGTCTTTCTCTCTCTTCTCGACTTCTCTACTTCCGCCCTCTGATTATCAGATTTGCCTGTCAAAATCGCTATCCTGCAGCCCTTGTCGCACACAAACGCTGTCCTCGCCTTTCTGATACAAGGAATGCGCTCCTCCCTTCCCTATGTTTTTTTTCTTTCTCTTGATGTGGGAACCCGTGTGATGTCTTTCTTCGTGAGGTTATAGGTTTGTCGTGTGCGTTTTTTTTCTGGGTTCCCCAGTAATAATAATCAACCTCTTGCCCATTCCTAAGTCTTCCCGGATCTTTCCTTCTCCCGCCTTCCCCCATTTACACAGAAAGTATTCCCAGTCGGCGGAACCCCCGTCAGTGTCCACCCACTGTACAAGTCGCTTACCAATGCACGTTCAATCCTCTGAATAGTTAGAGGAAGGAGTGGGGGATGCTGCATTTTCCTACTTTGCCAACCCCCGAGGATGCCTTATCCCTCTTGGCTTTCGAGAACTTGAACACTCGTGTAAACATTCACATTATTGATACACTTTCAAGCGCCTTTCCTCAAGGTCCTCCCCCCCTCACCCTCCCAAATTCCCCACTTGCCTCCCCCGTGACCCCCCTTTCTTCTGAATCCTTTACCACGAACCAGAGTTAGGTTGTTCGGCGATGCATCACCCCAATTTATTACATTCTTCCTCCCCAATGGTTTTTTCACTCAACATTCCCAAGTATTCTGCTTGGCGTACCCCCCACACCCCCTATCTCGCCGGAGACGCGTTGCCGCCTTTTTGAAGGGCCACTCGTGCTCCACACCCCTTTTCTAAGCGCAACGGCCTTACCCTACTTAGCATTGGAAATCACCATGATTTTACCACCCTTTTTTTCTCACTTGTTGACTATACCCTATTTCCCTGGATGTACTCCCAATCAACATCTTGTACTGCTTCTTTTGGGTACGCGGCACTCTCTGATTATACGACTGGCCTATATACCTTCATAGGAGGAGCACACCTTTTTCAGTATGCGACTTTCTCTAATCCTCTCCAAACCCCAATGGAACAAACATCTCCTCTTTACTATATCTTTTCCTTCGTTTTTGTGTTGACTTTTTTTGTCAGACTCTGTGGGTGTGGTGGTTTTTTGCATCGGTCCTCTTAAGAGGAACTCTAAGTTCAACACCACCCTTTGTTTTTTTGTTTTGTTCTTCGGGAGCGTCTACTTCTTTCCTTTTGTTTTTTTCTATTCTTCCTTTGTGCATCCTCCTTCAATTTGATATCTCCCCTTTCTCCCACGCGAGGGTTTCTCTGAAAAGACCTCAGCCCATCCAGCCTGGAACGTGTATAATTCTCAGCCCATTTACTTGTCTCTTCCCCACTGGTTTTCTTAGCTTTTTTAAAATTACATTGTTTTCTACATCGAGGCGAACGTAGTAGGCGCTTACACTCTGTTAGAACTGCGATGCCCTGAGTATTTCAACAATTCGCACCGCCCTTTTTTCCGACCCAGATCTGGTTTTTTCCCCTAACCCATGCTCTTGGCCCCTTGTGAACGTTGAACTCCATGGCTTTCGCGTTCGAACACTTTGGAGCTTGTGCCACACCATGCGCTCTTCCCCCCGTTACCATCTACCCCACACCAAGGGTTCCCGTCTGTGCAGTTGGCTTTTTTTTTGTTTCTTTTTTTTTTTTTTTTCTTACCCCCCCTTTCTGTCCCGTCACCCTTTAATTGCTAATAATGCTCCTGTTTACGAGTTACTTCCCGCCCTGGATTGGCATCCTCTGTTTCTTCCAATCAAATGCAGCTGAAACCACGCCCCTCTAAATTTCCTATCGGACTTTCCTGTGTTCCTTCTTTTATTATTTTCCCCCTTTTGGCTTGCCCATTCACTATTGCTGTCCGCGTACTTCTCCTTCATAATTTCTGTGGTTTTTTTGCGTTGCTTTCTTCCCCGGTACTTACTTCGCGGATTTTGAAATGTTTAAATGTTCAACCTCACCTGGCAACAACACTCTCACACCTTCCCTTCCCTGTAATCAGTGTTCAAAACCCCGTTTTCTCCGCTGACATACCCCCTTTCCTTTGCCTGCCAATAGCATTTCTTGTATGTTGCGGTGTCGCATTTGAATTCCCAGTTTTTTCACTGACCGTTATGGCATAAAAACGAGCTTCGGCGATGTTCCGATGTTATGTTATTTCGATTCATGGATCGTCGGGAAGTTTGAGCTGGCATCTTTTTGAGGCCGCCGATTTCCCATCCCCCCATTCCTCCCACTCCCCGAGAACCCAGTGCATCTGTTGCCATGTTGTTGCGGAGGCGATGGCTGTTTAGTTTCCCATGCGTGATGCAAGAGACTGTCATGGTTTTTGAGGTTCGTTCCCCCAGCAGGTGCTTTCTTTCCCAATTCCCTTCTTGGCCGGTACATACAGTTCAGTGTTGCCTTGGTTAGGGCTGTTCGCTGCCTTATTCGTTTGGGCAGCTGAACCTGAAAGTAAGAACCCCTGATCGTTTATAGACATTGCCTGCTTAACCGCCCCCCCTTTTGGTTTTTGATTGTTACAAGGTATAAATTCCTGACACCTTTTGAATGCCCGCTTTAGTTTATGAATATTCCCATCCTACTCGAGCCCAGTCAGCAATAAGTTAACCACTCTTTTTGCCTCTGTTCCTCTTCCCACGATCTAGTGTCTTTATTTCTACCTTTTTATCTTCTTTTGATTACTTACAACTCGATGTCACTCAAATTTAGGCACAGTTCCCCGTCCTTACAATCCACAATCGGGGTAGTCAACGACTGGACGGTTTTTTAGTTTTTTTTTGTTCCCTTTATTTGGGCACCTGCAAGATAGAGAGCACCCTATAAAGTAGTTTAATTACTTCTTTAACTTTGTTGTTTTGTTTTTTGGCTCGCGAACGCTGCGATCGCTTGTTCGGGGTGTGCGGCAGGATTATTTCCCGTTTCCTGTTTCGTGTTCCAGTGCGGCCTACTTTGCGAAGTCGTGCGCCGGACGAAACGGTTTCTCTTTTAACCAAACTCACACTGTGTCGACACGGCTAACCTCCAATCAGATCGCCACTCCCCCTCAGAGACCAAACCGGACCGTATATCCTTCCAGGTGCAAATAACCCATTTAATTCGCAGTTAAATCCCTGTTTCGGCCTCGACCCGATGGTCAAGACCCTGATAATGTATTTGGGATTTCCCAATCCCCTCGCCTCACTCCGATATGGACCTTTTGTGAGACCCCACCAATATCAAGCACCCGAGGCCGACTTTTCCCCAGTCCTCCCATTTCAACTTTCCACCGGCGGAGAGCCACCGGTAATGGGTCACATTTATTTCCTGTCCTGCGCACTTCCCTTTCTGTACTCTTCCCCTGTCTAGGGCGACGTTGCTTTGGCAAAAGTTTTTCAATATTTAGACATCGCGCCCCAGGCGTTTTTTCGCCTTCGTAAATTGGTGCTTTATTTTTTGGTGATTTTTTGGACTCCCTTCTCCTGTTTCCCCTTACCGTTTTTTTTCCCAGTTTCACGATGCGTTGGTTCGAGCCTAGGAAAGTAGCGGCGCCATCTATCGCCCCTCCTATTCCCTTTCTTTTTTCGATTCATGTTTACCTGTTTGTTCCGGTTGGGAAAGATAGCTGAACCCCCCCCCCCCGTTGACTATTCTGAGAGGACTAGTGCCGAAACTCCGAATTAACCAATATACCCTGATCCCTTCTTTTGCAACAGATCCCCCCCCTCCCCCCCCTTCATCGGCATATTAAGCAGTGGAGTCCTTTGTCACCTCCTCTTGTTATTGATGGTCTCTGCAGCTCCCTCTCGATTGTTAGGTCTCACAAAGATCATTATTTTGGCGGGCTCCAATTATGCGCCCCGTTCCCCCCCTTTCTGGAAACCCTTTGCCTAGGTGCGGTTTTTACTTCGCTCGGGAGGTAAATCTTTTCATTTCTTAAAACGCAGGACCCGTTCCCAACCTCCCTTTTGAAAAAGCGGTCCCTTCTTTTCCAAGGAACCACCCCCTCTCTTCCCCCCAAGGCGATCTCACTCTTTCTATTTCTGCTTTCCTCCATCAATTTTTTTCATCTCTCGTGCCGAGCTACAAGACTCTTCCATTTTTCCCTGCAGAGGCTGTGCTTTTTCTCTTACATTACCAAAAACATCTGTTTGTTCTCGTTTCCTCAACAAAATGTCGCCTATTTTCTTCGTCTCCATTTCAGCTTAAATAAGTTCCCATTCGAAAGTGTCACCCACCCCCCCCTACCT
>Ga0179593_1487733_pt1 | contig 12119 bp, 6 predicted proteins | sample CZODoug2_1_08_16_FD_185931 | JGI IMG/M metagenome (GOLD analysis project Ga0179593, IMG submission 185931) | Vadose zone soil fungal communities from Angelo Coast Range Reserve, California, USA - CZODoug2_1_08_16fungal (PacBio error correction) | ecosystem: Environmental > Terrestrial > Soil >... | reverse complement strand
TCCACGGGGGCCCCCCCCCGTGCCCAGATTCATTTACTCTTCTAGAGCGCCGCGAGCCAAACCTTCAGGCTTGCTTTTTGCAGAGAGAGCCCGTCAGTTTCTTTTTCTTTTGAATGGCAGGGTCCGCGAACGAAAGTGGCCGCCTCTGACCCCCAGTTTGAATACGAGAGAGTCCTATTCGTTCTCCCTTGAAGGACATACACCTCTCATCTTCTGACAAATTCTGACCCGTGGGGCCCTGAGAATACGAATCCTCTTTCCTGCCCCCCGAAATGGCTCTTTTTCGGGTCAACAGTCCTATTTTACCCCCGCAGTATTTCACATGGATTTTCGGTAGTCTTAAGACCCGGGACAGAGTGGTCTTCCTCCCGTAACACCGAAATTGCCCGCGTTTGACAGAAGTATAGTTGGCCTTGCGTCAATGCCGGGCGTTTCCCTCCTGCTCGGCGTCACCGAGACTTTTTACTAAGAAAATTCTATTTTGGCATGACATTCGGACAGGGGATTCGACGCCTGTCAGGCCTTCGGGGTCAGGAATGATATTGTACCCTTCTAGCGAACTTTGAGCCCTGTTTCCACTTTTTCTACGCTTTAGGCTATGGAAACTTGTTCTTGGTGGGGTCTAGCCGACACTTTTCTTGATAATCTGAGGGTCTCCCCTTCGTTTTCACCCGTCCATATTTGAAGCGGTCGAGGGCGCCGCGACCCCTTTTTAACTCGCCAGAGAAGGTAGACGGCATTGAGGGATAAGGCCCGAACGTACCCTGAGTTTTAGTGAATTCATCCAATTATCCCTCCTGATCCAAAGTCTTGCGGGTCGGAGATGAAAGTCCTAAAGCTTTTTTATTTTTTTTCTTTTTTTGGGTGTCGTCTACCTTACGTAGAGGAGGTACCACCGCACCCCCCCTAAGTATTAACAGGGTTCCAGTTTTGCGACGTTGAGCGGCCCCTTTTTCGCACGAGGTTCAGGAGTGATGGAGCCCAGGTTAGGTTCGACTTACAGGCCAACCGACTCACAGCCCGTCTTTTCCGTTTTTCATTTCAAAAGTGACCCCTCTCAGAACCCCAGGCACCCTTTTTTTCTTCCTTCCACCACTCTTACCTCCGCAGAGCTCTCGGGACTCCCTATACTTGGCGTTTTTCCAAGAACGGTCTTACAAGTGCGAATAACCTTTTCCTTTTTCCTCCAACGGACGTACTTTTCCCATGAAATTGGGGCATAAGTTCCCCACCAGAACGAGGGGATACTTCCTCCACCTTTTCAAGATTTGAGTGATCTGAGGTTTCTATTTAAGGTTTGGTTCTGAAGCATTCAGCTACCCTCCGGATGTTTTTTCCTGACGGATGTGAGCTCTACTTTCTTTCGTCGACGTTGAGACCCCGCGCCTTAGTTTTCTTACTTTTAGCAAGGCTAGACTCACGCCCACTCTCAAGTCAGCAGCGTTCTTTTTTTCCTTTCCACTTTTGTTCAGCCACCGTGCTTTGGGAGCGCTGTTGAGTTCTTAGATCGATTCTTTTCTTAGGTAGCGACCAGTAGACGCGAGCTCTAGTATCCCCCCCCTCCCCCAATTTAGATTCATCAGAGGCCAGGAAAGGTTTTTCTATTTTTTCTTCATTAGGAGCGCTCGGCGCCTCCGGTCGCCCGAAAACTCTTTGGCAGAGTAAATCCCCCCCCCTCGTATAGAGTCTTGAATCCTCCTCAGTTGGGTTGATCTCGATTTTCCTATGGTGAGCCTGGTCCCTTTACAGCTGTGCACGTAAGGACGGGTCCCCCCGGAACTTTCCGGCTTCTCTCACATCAGCTCTCCTGCACTCTATGTAGCAAGATGCATTTTCAAGTTTGTTTGGACCAAGGAGCAATCCTATAGTGTCTCCCAGGCTGGACTCCGCGTTCCTACGGCTTTTCCCCTTACTGCCTTCCCGCTCTCGCCGGTCCTATTTTTTTAGCACTTCTTTTTTACTCGCTTCCCGCTCTTGTGGGCGTGACTCCCCCGGCAAACTCGGGGTGCCCTCTGAACTTTTCGGCAGGACTCGCCATCCTCTCTGTCCCACCTGGGACATCCGCATCCCACCGCACGGTCCTAAGTATATAGCCTTCCCCTGCTTGAGGGTTGATTTGGGCACGGACACCTGGCTACCATGTTCCACGTGCCCAGGCGGTAGCCCCGCATCCAGCCCTGACACGATACTGTCCCTCACTCGTGTCAGTTTTTCACTCACCTATCCGGCTCCCGTCCCCTTACCGGAGCGACAGAACCCTGATCGAGTCGATCCGCTCTCCCCCCCCCCGGTCTTCACTCACTCCTTACTCCCCTCCCCCTTCTTCTTCCCTCCCTCCCCCCGGGGGCCAGAAGAAGGTTTTTTTGAGGAGATTTCAGCGTTCTTTTTTAAATTTTTAAGAAGTCCTTTATCCTCCCGAACATCGCCCTCCACTCTTTACGGTTAGTTCTGGCTTGTCCCTAAAAAATTACGGTTGACGTCCGGTTTTCGATTGGAGATCGTTCGGTCTTGACCTCTTTTTCCGTATCCCTGGGTTGCTCTTCGTGTAACGCTGTATCTGCTAGTTTTAGTCCTTTAGTCTCGTCATCATCGTGATAGGGAATTCCTTCAGAGTGGGGGGAACTTCGCGCGATCTCATTTCGTTATGCTCGTCTCTTAATTTTCCTCTCCCCCCCTGATAGTGAAACTAGAGCTTTTTTCGGTTTCGTTAGAACCCTGTTCACCCGTTTTGACCTTCCGACTGTTCCCCATCGGACCGCCGCCCTTGGTTTAATAGTTTTCCTCGGCGAACCCGCCTCCCGATGGCGCTATATCGCAGTCGCTTGAAGAATGCGCCGATCCGAGCTCAGCCTTTCTGCCTCTGAGGTTTTGGTCCCCCAGCATTTGAGTTGCCCTCTCCCCCCTACACCAGGGCCCTCGCCGCTCCAGCCGCCCCTCAGATGCGTCTAAGCGTGAGTAGACACGAAATGGGTTTTCCCCTCTACGCTAACCGTCATAAGGCCCTATACCTGTCTCGGACTGCGCGCCGAGAGGTCCAAACGGCTTTCCCGTCCCAGGTTTTGACATTATGCGGCCCGAAACGACGTCCCCGCGTACCCGGGCCCCGGGATAGCTGCCGGGAGCCCTTGTTTAGCCGCAGACGCATCCTATCCTAAAGTCGTTGTTAGCTCCCCTTTTCAAAGCGTTCTTTCCCACAGTTAGTTTTCAGAAGTGAACCGAGATCCCCTTGACCTAGGTCCCCCGCCTTGTCCTGGCACCATTCCCTTTCCTAGTCCATCCTCGTACTCTTGCATTTTTTTAACACCCGCTTCTTGAGTTCCTTGGTCTATAGGTGCTTTTTTCCGAAGTAGTCCTCTTCCGCCCTCGTTCCTCCCCCCCGGTTTTCCCGGAAAACTCCCTCGGTACCCCCCAGCGGGGATTGCGGGTGTTTCGTCTTTTGACCTGGCCAAAGACCAGAAATTCCGAGTGTCGTTATTATCGCAGAGAGGGTTTTCGTTTGATCTCCCCTTTTATTTTGGAAACATAGCAGACTTTAGTTCGTGCCAGATCCCTCTACTCTTTGATACTCCTGTGTTCGCAATGGTTAAGCGGGCACCTTTTTATCGTCGAACATTGCCCTGAGCAATTGTCTCAACGATTTCCTTTACCGAGGACTTCCTTTTATGAAGTCGAATGACCTAAGGAGAGGGTTTGACGAATTCGCCGCCTTCCCATCTCCCTGCCAGCCCCAGAGTGTCAGCTATCGACCGCAGCGTCTTCGCGTTGCGCTTGCCTAATCTCCTTCCCTTTGGGTTGAGACGATATGCTCTTTCCCTGCGACCCCTTATTCTTCCCGGCGGCCTTCTTGCGATCTTCAGATTTCTTTCTCCCCACTACATCCCGAGATGTTTCCTTTTTCTCGCGTCCGCTACGACTGCCCTCTCTTGTTTAACCTTTTATTTTTTTTCCCCCTTCCGGGTGCCCCCGGGGTGTTTTGACAACACTTCTCCTGCATCCGCTTCCTTCTCCCCCCCACATATCTTATCGAGTTTGCTCCCGGACCCGTTTCCGCTCTCGGTTGGACTCGAACCCCCCCCGTAAGCCCTTGTGAAGACCCTCACCCTTAGGGATGTTCTGAGGAACGTTATTATCCCTACCTCTCGACCAGGCAGTGACGTGGGTTCCCCTAGCCACTTGGCAAGCGGGGGTTCTAAAGGCCATCACAAGTATGAACTCCTGTGTTCCGCCGGCGGAGCTTCAAGTTGATTAGGACCGTGCGTTTTTTTAGGTTTATCCCTTTTTTTTTCCATTACCTCCAGAAAAGGACCCCCGCCAAGTGCTTTGTGTTTTTTTTCCTGACGACTGCCAGTGTACGCTCCTTTCTTTTGGGACGGTACCACTATCAGAGAGGGTTTCCCTTATTTTGTTGGCAGAATTCCCTATTCTTCCCTCCCCCCTTGGCCCCGTTTTCTGGGTTTCAGACTTCCCTCCGAATCATGGTTACGGAGGCACCAATATCCCAAGGATGAGCGCCACGTCCTTTTTCCCTTTGCAACCACCACCCCACCCCCCCCCCCACCGCCGATTGCGGACGAGCGACCGAACTTTCCTTCTTCCGTCAGGATTCGCCGTCCCTATTGGTTCCCATTGTAGTCACCTCGTCCTCTAGTCCCATTGAAGCTTGACTTTCCGGCCTGCTGTCTTCTTGTGCGTTTCCCGGACGTTTTCTTCCCTTCCCTGCGGGGGCCTCTTCGCAGAGTGCTTGTGGGGTTTTTCGGACTATAGTTCGGGTTTCTTCCTCTGATACACTAGGAGCTAAGGTTAGACTTTCCCCCCGTTCCTACCAATCGAATTAGTGCAGTACCTCAGAACAATCTCCTCTCTTAGCCTGAACGTACAACGTCGCGGTCCAAAACCCCGCCTCTGGCCGAATCGGTAAGCCGACGACTTGTAGTCTAGCTACGCGGGTCCCCTCCAAGGGTTTTCCTTCCCTTTAATTTTTTCTTCGGTTTGGCATGAGCCCTAGGCCCATCTTAATAGTTCGTATTCTCTACCCCAGACCCTTCTGCCTGCGCGCTCGGGTAAGTTTTTTCGAGACTTCTAGATTCCCGCCGTGCTACACCTCTCTCTCCTTTCTGTGAGTCCCATACAGAGGTCGTCTCTTTCGACCAGCGACTGTTCTCCGGCCTCTCCATTCCCGGGTCTCTCGGAAAGTGTCCTCCCTGCCTTTATTCCGGCGACCCTTTTCTCGGCCCACCTCGCGCTGTTTGTGATTCTTTTCTTCTGCTTTCCGTGGACTTGCCGAGAGGTCGTTTCTCACCTCAGCAGTCCGCGAGCGCGATGCGGTTTAGCCGGCCAGTAGCGGGAAGAGTCCCTTTTTCTGCCCCTGCGTGTAGCAAACCCTTCCTCGTCACAAGACCCCGAGGCATCTTTCTTTAATCTCCTTCTTTGTGTTTGAGTCTATGCCGCCTTTGCCTTGTGGTCCCTCAAAGGATTTCTTCCCCTGGATGCAAGAGTCCCGGGCTATGATTTTGAATGGCGTGTTCCCCTGGCGGGCCATCTCTCTTTCTATGTTTTTGCACGTTCGCGTTAAGACGCGTTTCCCCTTCCTTCCGCCTTCAACCTCTCCCCGTTTTGGCCTTCTTTCCCGGTTTTAGGAATTCGGCGTTCCTGCTTGATTTTTCCCCCCGCTACTTGCTTTTTGTGGGTCCTCATGTTTGGTCGCGACCGGCGACGATCCTCTTGATGTAAGCAATCCCCCCCTCCCCCTCTACGTGACCCAGAAATTTTGGCTTTATTTGTCAGCGGCTGAGCCCAGCCGTCCCTCCCGAGTATACCCGAATGCCGCCTCCTCGTATGTGTACGATCACCCCGAACATTTTTTGTATTTTCGGTTAGTAAGATGAAGAATTTTACTCGGCTTGCATTTGAAGTTATCTTTTTCGAGAGAGGGCTGCTATCAGATAGATTCCAAGATTCGACAGTTAGGGATCTTTTGGAACCGTATGATTTTTCGGGTTGTGCCGCTCTCCTTCCCCCGGTTATTTTACCATTAGGCTTTTTAGAGTTTCCTACGGATGATTTTTTGATGATTCGGGTTTCGATCCCGTCCCTTCCCTCCTGCAGTGGTATGTGCTAACCACGGCCCTCTCCCCTATGGACATCCTGCCGGTGTACAAGAATCACTATTTTGATCTTCTTAAAGAGTCTTAGAGCAATTTTTCCTTCCCTCGTGATCAAGCAGGAGTCCTTTTTGGGTGCGGAATGGGGAGAAGCTCTCAGGTACTTCTGAAAATGTACTCCGCTTGCGTCCTTTTTCTTTTAATTCAAGGCGGGAAGTCTCCTTTTAATAACGGTCCTCCGAGAGGGGCTCCCGTCGGTCTGAATGTTTTTGTGAAGACTCCCTTGGTTCTGAGGATCCCCCATACCGTGTCAATCCCCCCTCTCTAGTTTTTTTTCCCCTGATTTTTGGTAACGGTTCCAAAAGCTCAAGTGGATCTGGGTACCATTTTTTTCCCCCCCCCCGACCTGTAAGAGGACAACTGGCTCATCCTTCCTATATCTTTTTCTAGGTTTAACCCAGGAGAAAGTGGTGTAGTAATCTGGTTTGTTTCTGCCTCTTGCGCCAAGTGCTCTCATTTTTAGACTACTCCCCTAAGCAGTGAAGTCAGACTACCCTTTCCACCACCAAATACTGATCCTGTCCGTCCAGAATCCCAGATTGCCTGTCAGCGGTCAGGCACCCTCGGTGATTTCGGTTTTCCGTCCTCCCAGGTTAGGGGTCCTCGGAGGAAAGATTCCTATTCCCGAGAACTTTTTCAATTTGTTAGTTTTCTTTGCCCTAAATAGGATCCTTTAAGTAGGATTTCTTTCTTATGGAAGTTCCCTGCCTCTTTTCTCCCCCTCCTGCGCCCCCCTGGAAACATCCTAGTCGATGCCATGACCGCCTTTCTCTTCTGAGTTCTGGGGGTGAGAAGGGCTCTTTTTTCCTACACCAGCAGGATAGCCGTCCCCTCCCTTTTACTAGAAAGCATCTTTTAAACCCCTTTTTTTTGGAGTCTGATATTGTTAGAGCAGTTTCCCCCCCCCGTAGCGTTTGCCGCTCTTTTCTCTCTTAGAGCAGAGAAATTCCCCTAGTCTGGTTTGGTGTTTTCATGCCGAGCGCTCCGTTTCACCTTTCGAGTGTATCCGTGTGTGAAGGCATAAATCCCCCCCCCCCCCCATTTAGCCGCCCTGACATTAGTCTGTAACTTTTCCGAAACTTGACGCCGGAGCCCCAGACTACCTCCACCCCCTCTTTGCCAGAAGGGCACCGTCAAGACTTTACCAGATGTATCTGTGGCAAGACCCTCCTCGGTTTCCCCACTGAGTTGGAGGGAAATATCCTCCCAAATATCTACCTGCCTTTTTTCCAGCGTCCACTCCCCTTGATCGTACTTATCCCTCGTGCCCCCATGAGGGGTGGTTTAATTCCAGTCGGGAGTTTGCCGTTTGACGGCCTGCGAAGAGGAGGTAGGATTCTTTCTCCTTCAGAGAACTAGCAATGTTCCAGTTTTTTTTGCTACACACCCTTGTTAAGTATTTCTTCTTTAGAAAGAGTTTGTCCCTTTTAGGCCTTAGTTCGTTTTAGATGTTTTTTACGCCGTGTTCCCCTTGTAGAGGGGGAACTTACTTTTCTTCCAGTCTCTGGACTTTTCCAAGACAGTTGTCCGGCCTACTATTTCTCCCCCCCTCCTTGACGGAGAAAATAAGTCTTGAGGAGGGGTATTTTTTTTTGGAGAGGTTAAGCCCTACCGATAAAGCCATCCTGAGCCTGTTTCCGCAGACGCGACCGTAACCCATTAGTCGCAGCCCATGCTGCCGCCACTTTTCTCCGAATCCCCGATGCTGCCTCGGCGTGCCGTGCGAATCTGGCCACGCGCGGGTTCCTAGCTCATAGGCCGTGAGTTTTTGCGTAGTCTCCCCGTCATGAGACTCCGCGGGCGGCTTTTCCTGGTGGACCCCTCCGTCTTTCGCGACTTCCTACGCCGTAACGGAGCAACCTCCAAGACCTTTTTGTATGTTCACGTGCCCTTCTCTCGTCTCTCTCTTGTACGTCCACCCACGTCGCGACGTTAACACTGAAGAGAATCAGATGTCTTGACAGTCCTTTTGATAGGACTGCTCCCTTAGCGCTGAATTCCATTCCCCCTCTTCTAAAAACTTTTCGGGCCCTTTTGGTGCCCGAACGAAGTCTTCCGGAGCCCGTACGCCCCCCCGCGCGTTAGGATTATCGTCCGCCGAGAGCTTTCGGGGCTTTTTTCCCCCTCCTTGCGTAGGTTACTTTGGTCCCCCTGATCAGGCCACCGTATGCGACACCGAGATTGTGGGTTTTTTTTTTTCCTGCATTCATAACTCTTCTCTGTAGTACCCTTATCGAACAGAGCCTTGCATACTGCGATACAATAGGCACAGTTACGCGACGAGACCAAGAATCCTAATTCCCCAAGAAGAGATGCTAAGCGATTACCCTTCCCCCGGGCCACAGGGGTGGTTTCTATATTTATCCGTCTGAACTTCGCGGGGTGCGTAGCGGGGCTCACGTAGCTCTGCTATGGTAAAGAGACGGCCGCACTTGCCTTCAAAGTAAGAGTTAAACCTACTAGGAGCTTGACTCCTCGATAAGATTTTCCACGTCCGAATACCATGCATCTCTGAAATCTTCGACGTACTTCCTTTGTATTTGTCTTTCTTATCAGCCGATTGGGGAAAGGATTGGCGTGGGAGTCCGGCTAGGGGCCAACTGATGCAGAGATTTCTGGCATAGGACGCGGCAGTACCGGTGTGCTTAGGGAGAGGTGCGTGGGGATATAAGAGAGTCCGAGATGCGCTACTTTAAAAGTACTATTCCCTTTAGGCTCCATCTGCAGCGCCCACAATAATAGGAACGTTTTCCTCGGAGTGAGTAATCCTCTAGGCAGTGCTTTTATGTGTTCTCGACGCCATTCTGTCGTGTTCGTTTAACTCTAAGGGATTTACGTCTAGTCGATTGCCAATCCTTCGTGCTGGCCAGTCCGAGAGTCTAGTTGGTGTTTGAAGCCTTCCGGGGACTCCCCCGAGATTCGCCCCAACCCCCCTCCCCCTCGGTTTACCAGCCTCGAAAAGATCGTCTTATGGGCCCTTGATTCCCTGCCCAGTTCTGTCGGCTTCACCTCTTGCCCTAAATTAAGTCATGATTTCTCCTCTTTGCCCGTAGGAGATGCTGAACAGGTCCTCTTGTTATCTTTGGCCTGAGGCCATTATTTACGGAATTTCTTTCTTTGCTAAGCCTGGTTTGTCGCGATGAAGTTTTTTCTTCTGTCTTTCGATAATGGTCGCAGAGTCCCGTGGAGATTTTGAACCGGGCTTTCTTGCGGGAGGATTGGGCGCGTCCCCACGCTTCCATTTCGGATAGATCGGAACCTTCCGCCCTCTGATAGTTCGCTCACGCCCAAAGATCCCTTTCGCTCCCCCTCGAATTTTTTTTTTACGAATTGTCTTTTCTAGTGCAAGCGGAGAGGCCAGAGGATAGGGCATATGTATTAAGGTCCCAAACATTTTTTACTGACCGTTGCTGCGAATTGGTACATAAGGACCTTCCCTGTCTCTAACTGAGGTTTTTTTTTTTTTCCCGTTCGCTGGCTTCCTAGAAAGCTTGTCCGAAAAGATGTCCCGTTCCCCCTTTTTGCAGCCAACCCGCGTCTCCGATGCTGGTTCTCCACAATTTTAACGTGTCGCTCCCCTCCCCCCTTCTCCCTCGGTAGCATAGGGAGTACCCCCCCCCCCGGTTGCCCACTCTACCCCCGGCAGTCCGTTTCTCTCGTCTTTTTACTGAGACCCGAACCCTTAAGGGACATACTTACCTCGCCCCTTTAGCCCGATGGCAGCTGTGACATTTTTTTTTTTAGATTTTTCTGTCCTGTCCTTTTCTGCCGGTTTTTGCCGGTTGCTCCCTACACCTCCCCTTCCCCCAATAGCCCCTCTATTTCACCCTTCCTGGTTTTTTTGCCCTTCTGCTATCCCGCTTGCCCTGGTTCTCGTTGAGGACAAGGCCCATTTCGCCGTGCGGAGATATTGTACATCCGCCCAGGGTAGGTTCCGGTCCGCGGGGGCCTTCCGATTCCACCCCCGAGCCGGCGGTTCCTCTCGTTTTTCTTTAAGAGCCCAGCCTTCGCCATAAGGGGCTACTACTGTCGCTTTCGTTTTCGGACATGGTTTTGGCCTGCAGTGCCCGAGGTATTCACTCCCTGCTACCCCCTGTATGCACGACTCTTGTTCGGACGTAGCCAGTCTTCAACCCCTGCCCTGAACGCACGTCTGTGGAATCTCTCTCTCTCATTCTAGCGGCCTGCCCTGCAGACCGGCGGTTTGTGTTCGCCGTTCATTTCTCTTTTAATAATACAAGTTGTTTTGAGCGACTGTGTCTTCGTCGAACCTAGAATGGTTTCCCCGTCCCTGCGCCGATGTTCACTTAGCTACGCGCTTCTCACCCTCCCATTGCAAGATCCTTGGGCATTTTCATTCCCCCTGTCCGATTTCCTTTCCCATTCTTTGACCTTTGGGTTTAGATCGCCTCACATAGTGACACCCTGTGGTTTTCTATCTACCCCCATTTTTCACCTCTGCCTTATAGGAGAGATCACATATTAGCATCGAGCGTTCCTCCCTCGTAAGTAACCTCGACTTGAGTCCCTTTTGAACACCCTCCCTTTAGGGACGGAGTACTTCCCCCCCTATCTCTCAACAGCGACTTAGTGTGTCTTCCCCCCTTTACCCTGGCTGTGTCTCGAGACAAGAAAGTTCCCTCGTGGTTTACGCACTTCCTTTGGCCGGGCCGGCCGTTCTTCCGGGACCGGCGGTCGCCCTAGGGCTTGCCCCGTCCCACCTCGGCTTAATTTCCCGCAATATGCTCTGGTTCCTACTCTTCCCATTGTCCCCGAATTGAGTAGGATTATGAAAGCTGGTCCGTACCTTTTCTGGATTAGCGTGTACCAGAGTACTGGCTGCAGGTAGGTTTTGTGAACCGTCCAAGATTCGATTCGTTTTGGCCTTGAAAGTTTCCCTTACTCTGTCTCTACAGCCTCATAGTCCCTTAAGACCTTTGACGAAAAATGCCACTTGCTTCTCCCTCCCGAAAGTTGGTAGTTGTCTCGGGGATGCAGCCGCGGGTACGCCCGCGTCCCGCTCGCTTTCATTTTCCCCTTGCGACCCTGCCGGAGGTGGTCCCATTAGAGGCTATTTTTCAACTCCGGACCGACCGAAAGGTTCCCCCTTTTGACTGATTTATTTCCGTCGTGCCTTCCCTCAAGACTTAGTAACGCGCGGTTGCATAGCCTTGCTTGGAGTTTTTTTGGTTCCTAGGATTTAGACTTTTCTTTAGGACCGCTGGTAGGCGTAGTTCGTTTAGTGCCCCCGGCTCCTTTGCCTTCTCCAATACTCTGATTCCGTGACCCCCTAGCTGCCGTTAGGGTCCAGCTCCTAGTGTCTAGCCCCCTTTTGCGAGAGCAAGCCTCCCCCCTTGCACGATTCCGTTTCCCCAATCTGTCCGATGAGTCCCATCGGGACTTGCAGCCTCTCCTGCTACTCGCATATCACCGTCATGGCCGGCTTAATAGTTTCGATTACCGAAGAGTGTTTCTCCTCCTGTTTGTTCGGCATTTCGGACTTTCCCCGACGGACAACCGCGACGTTTTTGGGATTCGAACCAGACATCGAGCTTCGGTTGAGGCGTTTAGGCGGGCGAGGTCCCGTTTTACCCTGATTTGCTTCAGCACGCCCGTGATTAGCAAGCAGATGAGTGGGTACTGCAGAGGATTCGCGTCTAGACACAGCGCCAGGAGCGCGCACCACCGCCAAGCGTATTGTGGCGTTACTAAATTGCCACCCCCGACGAAGAGGACCTGCGCCCCGCCCGCGGCGTAACAAGAGCGACGAAGGTGATGTAGTTGAGATCTTGCTCGGTCGGACCTGCGACTTGAGCGGAGCGTGAGATGAAGCTCAACAGCAGCGTGCTTCCGTCCCCCCTTTGATCCTTCCTCCAAAGGTCCATTCCTCGGGATAGCCCCCTTAGCCGGGGATCCGGACGCCTAGCGGGAGCCGGTCTCCCCTCACAGTCGCTGCGC
>Ga0179593_1675588_pt1 | contig 12120 bp, 18 predicted proteins | sample CZODoug2_1_08_16_FD_185931 | JGI IMG/M metagenome (GOLD analysis project Ga0179593, IMG submission 185931) | Vadose zone soil fungal communities from Angelo Coast Range Reserve, California, USA - CZODoug2_1_08_16fungal (PacBio error correction) | ecosystem: Environmental > Terrestrial > Soil >... | reverse complement strand
AACTATTTTTTCCCTCTCCCAATCACAAACAACTCCCGCTTTTCGTAGTGACCCTCCATGAAATAAGGTAACCCGTGATCCACTAGAGTTTCTCGATTTCTTCGCCCCCCCCCCGCTCTTTATGGTGTTGTACCGTTTTTTCCATTTTCTAGGTCCGTGTATGTGGTTCCCAGACCCCCCTTTTTTTTTATCTCCCCCTGTGATCCTCTCCATCGTTCTCCCGTCTATCTTCCTTCACATTGAGTTTCGTTCCGATGTGGAGTTTTTCCACAGGTTGTGAACCCCGTCTTTTTCTTCTGCCTTCCTTGTTCACGCTAGTCTCCCACTGCAGCAGCGGCGTGAACTTACGGATTTGCGCTGCCGTTTAATTTTCCTTTATTTTCCCCCCGCTGGATCCAGCGACCTTGTACTTCCAAGTCCCCACTCCTTTCCCCTGTTTCGTCCCCTTTATATTCGGAGGTAAGGTCCCCCCGGTTTTCTTTCTTGAACTAGCCAATAAAGGTCCCCCTCTCCTTTTTCTTTTTCATCCCCCCCCAATCGCCCCCTTTTTCCATCTTTCAATACCTCCCCCTCTCTTGTATTTCACCCCCCCTTGTCTTAGGACGAAATCGATGTGCTTTCTCATGGCTTGTCTGTTTGAAGCCATTTCACCTTCCTGGCTCTCGTCCCCTCTTTTGTTTTTCGTCTATTTAGCCCCCTTTGGGCGACCCTTTTGTCCCCTTTTTAAATCTCGTCTGGTTTTCGGCACCTGACTCCCCCCTTCTCCTTGTTTTATTTCTTGATTAAGTCTTCCTGATTAATAACACCCAAACCGTCTTTTTTCTCTCCCCGCGACTAAGACACCATGCCTCTCCACATTCGGTGAACCCCGGACCCTCCCCCCCTCGCCACAACCACCCACTGTCCCTCCTCCTGGGGCCTACCATTTACTTTTTCCATCCGAAGACGATAAATTTTTTTTTCCCTCCATGAAATTTAAGTGGGTGTTCAAAACGTTTCCCAGGCCTCTGTGTGACCCGCGTTTCCAATACCGGGTACCCCCAACCCATGGCCTAATTACCCCCCCTTCCTTATTTCGCGACAAATTCATCAAGACTGTTCGCCCCCCCTAACCCCTCCCATTGCCACTCCCCCCGCGATCTTCTGATGTCTAGCCCTGTGCCGTAGCCCTTCTCTCCCCTTTGGTCTTTGAATTTTCCCCCCGTACTCCGTTGCGGTGCGCTCTCCTTTTCCGTTGTCCCGTCTTTTCCGTTCTTCTCCCTCCCCCTTCTCATAGACCAGGTCTCTCTTTACCAACTTTAACTCTCGGTGGGACTCCGTTGCCTAGATTTTTTCGTAACTTCCTACTCCTTTGCCCTATCCCCCCACCAGAAAGCTCAATTTCCCTTCTTCTTTGCCTCTCTTCCTTTCTACGGGTATCCTCCTTCAGTTTTCACCGATGCTCACTGAACCAGAGCCCGTTCCTCTCTAAACGCGCCGGTTGTCCCCCATTTTTTCTCTTTCTTTTCTCTTTTCGCCCTACGCACCCTTCAAATTCCCTGTTGGTTGCACGACCTGCCAGTCTGGGGACTTGTTTCTCCCGTCTTAGTAAGTAAGTACAACCGCCCCCCATTTTCCCCTCCCCCCCAAGTGTCCCTTCCTCTTTACCCCTTGGCACCCCCCAAAATTTTCTTCGATACTCTTTTTGTGCCCCCCCCCAAAGCCCGGTTCCTTGCTCCCCCCCTGTACCCCCCCCCCCCCCCCCCCGCCTCGTCTCTATCGATTTTCCCTTGAACACCCCCTCCCCCCTGCTTCTTCATGAGGTAAATTTACTCTTTCTTCTCACTCCCACGAATTTGTGATTTGCTGGCACCCGTTTTTCCTCTAAACCTCCTTTTCATTTTCGTCATCCCCCCCTCCCCTTTGTTTATCTTCAATGAACCGCCTCTTTTCCTTTACCCCGTCCCCGATAATCCCCCTGCTCTTGCGCTTACCCTCGTGTTGGCCTTGGCCTCCCCTTTAGCTCCCCCCATTTTCAAGAACACCACAACCGTTTCCCCTTTTTTTGCTTTTTCTGAAAAACCAGGATCCTATATCCCTAACCTCCTTTTGGTGTTTGTAGATTCTTCCGGTTTATGTTTTTCAATATTTGCAAACCCGTTGCGTAGGTTTTGTCTTGACTTTTCCGTCCGTCCCCCCTTTTGCCCCGATATCCCCTCCCTACCATTCCCCCCTGCTCCAGCAGGTCGGATTTCCTGCCTTTTCCCATAGTTTTTTTTTTGTGTCTGCATGCGGCTCTGGAGGTTTTTTTTGAGGGGCAAAGGGACATCCTCTTTTGATTTCCCCAGTTTTTTCCCCCGACGTTCGTTCCCCCAAAAAAGCGCACCCCACGTTTTTTTGGTTCCATTTTCTTTCTCCTTCCATCTCCTGAATTAGTCCCCCAATTTTTTTCGGTATTTGTTTGCGTGGACCATCGGTCCCCCTTCATTTTGAATCGAAGGGGGCGGCGACTTTTTTTTACGCCTTTTCCTGGTCCCTTGCAACAACCCATTGCGTCTGTCTACCGGGAAGATTTTTTTTGACGGGTTAGACTTTTCTTTTCCCCGCTTTTGGTCGCCGGGTTTGGCTTTTTGGTCAATTCCTGGGCTGCTTTTAATTAACCTCCTTCTTTCCCCGGACCTAGGTTTTTTTTCCAGAGTGTTACCCCTGTTTTCCTTTCCGGAGTTTTCACTGAGTTCTCTTACTGACCGAGAAGCCCCCCCATAACACCAACCTTTCCCGGCCTCTCTAGGCTCGACATACCCTCTCCGTCTCTTTTTCTTTTCAGACCGGCTTATCCCCCCCCCGTCGGGATCCGATACTGCCTGACGCTAGCAGATTAAATTTAGTCGGTACAAGATATTGCTGTTGGGCGACCTTTTTTCCCCCCCTGACCCCCCTTTTCTCCGCTTGTAAGATTCTTCCTCTTGCTTTCCCCGATTAAGCCCTTAGTTTTGGGCTCCCCCCCGTAGGCGGATTTTTGGTTGCGTCCTATACAACTCTGATAGATGGGCAGACTATAGTGCTCCTTCAGCATTAATTAAATTAGTCTTTTTACTAGTAAGTTCCCTTCCATTATTATCCCCTCCCTCTGTTAGTTGGACTCCGCCAGAACTCCCCTTTTCATGAAACGACTGGGGACCAACGTCTTTTTGAGGCATCCAAGGGGCCATGTTTTGAGGTCCACCGCGCAGGCCACTTCTTCTTTTAAGTTTCTTTTTGGCCCTGAATGGTTTTTCCAAGACTGCTTTGGGAACACAGGGACTTCCTTGTTCCTCCTTTATTGTCCTTCGACCCCTTTTTTCCTCCCTTTTGTGGTTTTTGACCTTATCGGTTACTCTTTGGGTTTTTACCTCTTTTCTTTTTTCTGTTTTCTCCGGACCCCGGATTTTAAAGTTCCAATCGTGATGGGCTCTCAGTGACCTTTTTTTGTGTTCGTAGTTAAACTGCCCGAGACATTATCCCCCAGCCATTTAGACTTTTGCAGTGCCTTTTTTGAGCGAGGTTTTGATCCCTTTGTCATCTGGCTGAGAGTTTGTAATTAACGTTTGAGGATCCATAGGCGGTCACACTTTCTGGCATCCCGCCTCAAAAGACCTTCAAGGCACGCAATTCACCCAACCAAATTCCCTCAGTTGTTTTTCGTACGTGTTTGACCCCCCCCCCCCCAACCAATGAAAACCTCCAGCATTCGTCCTTTCTCCCACAAACGCTCATAGCATCCACTCTTGGCCCTGAAACTTTTTATGATGACTGTCTCTGGACGACCCACCATCCCCCTCCAAGATTTTTCTGGGTTGTAAAGACGGGATTCACTCCCCCCGTCTGGCGTCCACCGCCCCTTTGCGATTTTTTTCCGAAGTGCTTCGAAGTATTTCTGGAATTTTTTGTGTTCACCTAACTCAGAACACCTTTGTTTTGTTGGACTTCCCACGATATCTTTTTTTCCACTGAAGGCTTCTTTGGCTTCGGCTCGGGTTCGGTGCAATTTTGACCTTACAACTTCCCCCCCTGAACTGCAGAAGACGGAGGTCGGAAACTGTTACACAATTTGGACACGTTCCCACAGGCAGCAGAACCTGAACCATGTCTTTTTCCTACCATTTATCCGAATTGACTACTTCTACTATCTGGACCACATTTACGCCTCTAAAGTTGCTTTTCAAACCCGTTTACGCCATCCGTGATATCAATTTCGAAAGGCTTTTTGGTTTTCTGTCGTATCACTTCTTTCGCCGCTCGCGGATGTTTCCACTTTTGGCCTCATTTACTCGTCCCCCACCTCGGCCCCTGGTGATGTGAAGGACCTCCTCCTCTTTCGATCCGATATTCCGCCTTGAAAAGGCTCGTTGTGCTGGCCCCTCCCCCCCTTTCCGCCCTTCCTTTTTATCTTTTCTCTCCCTTTTGCCCCAGGTAAATTTTTCACGGCCTTTCGTGTGTCGGGCTTTTCGTTTTCGTCTTTTAGTCCAAAAACTTTCTTGTGTTGCTCCGAATTTTTTTGCTTCCTCACTTGTGGCTTGTGTCGCATTACACTTTTTTTCATTTTTCAAAGCCTTCCTTCGGCATTTTTCCGCAGTGCCGGTGGTCGTTTTAGGATTCCCTTTATCCAACATTCTGGTGGTGCCCTATGTTGGTCGCATTGGTACCTCCCCGTTCTTTCCTCGGAGGGGATCCTTTTTCATGCCCCCGCTCCTCCCATTCCTTCGGTCTCCCCTTTTTCCTTGTTGCTTCAGAACCGCCCCATTGGCCTCTTTGCATTTTCTGGCACAGACGTGTTTTGGTATCGCGCCGTTGGTTGTCCAAGGTGAATTTCGTTTTCGTTGTCTAATTGTCTTCTTGGACGTCTTTCTACAAACACCTTTTGTTACTACCCACCTATCGGGCTCGTACCTGGACATCTTTTCCCCTCTTGGGGTCGATCCTTTTTTTTTCCTGCTCGTGGGCCTTCGGGCCAGACGTTTTTGAAACTCTCCCTTTTTTTTTTTTTGCAACTTTTCTGAAAAGCCGGTTGGATTTTTGCTGCCCCCCTCCCCGTTCGGCCTTCCCTCGGGTTTTTTGCCCAGGTTTGACTCTTTTGGTCGGTGTGATTTTATTTCTCAAGGTCCCAGCCAGGCCCAACTTGTGAGCTTTCCCTGTTTTCGTTTTTTTCATGAGTGAAATGGATTCTTCTTTGCTTTTCCCCCCTCCCCAACCGAGGCGCCTGCCTGTTTTCGTTGTTTTTTCTGTCTTTGGACAGTTTGTCCCTCGGAATCCCTCTTTTTTTTTTCAGCTTTTGGCCTGTTCTCCGGCCGAGGAAGTCCCTCCTTTTCAGTAGGTGGTTTGCAATCTTTTCGTTCTTTATTATCCACCTTCGCACTGAATGTTGCCGGTTCTTCCCTGTCGTTCCACTCCGGGTCTGCCTTACTTGCCTTTTTTATCCTTTTTTTTTTACGCATCTTCCACTTTCACGGCCCCCCTTAGAGTTTCCCCCCCACCTCCTGGTCTGAAGTGTCTGCTTTCAGTAATGATTTTTTTCCTCTTCTCTCTTGCCTTCGCCGACGTTTCGGAACTGATGAAAGCCGGGCTGCCCCTTTTGGCTCGCTCCCTTCTTTCTCTCTTTTCCCCCCTTTTTGTTGTTGTTTTTTGCGGTTCGACCCCTAGGCATCCCCTTTCCTTCGTCCTTTTTACCCGATAATGACCGTTCTCTTCTCGTGTTTCGCCATACTTCGTTCAATTGTTCCCCCCCCCTTTCTGCCACTTTCAGAACACTCCTTGGCTAGATCCTTTTTGCGTAGGTTCAGATTCTTCCCTCCTTAACGAGTTCCGATTCCCATCTTTCCCCCTATGCCAGCTCAACATTTTCTGAAAGTGCCTTGGTTCAACTCCCCCCCCTGACAATCCCCTCTATGAACACCCCTTTCCCCCCCCCAACCTTTTTCAGGATGCCCTCCTCATCCCTCCCGCCTGATCGAATTATTTCCTCCGCGCTAAACTCCCCAACCACACGCCGAGCAATCCCCTCCTTCTCTCCGTGCGTAAAATCCCCAGATCTCCAACTTTCTTCCGTGCCTTTTAGTGGCCACATTTCGTTTCTCGTCCTTTAGATACCCACTTCCCACTTTGCCTTCACCCCCTCTCGAACACCCGCGGGCGCTTTTTTTATTTTACCAAATTTCCCTTCTTCCCTTTTCGGACCCCGTTGCAGACCAGTGTTATTCCCCCTTTTCCTCTAGAACGCGGCAAAAAACCCTCCAAAGCCTCTCCTTGTCCCTTGTTCTATATCCATATTCTTTTTTTCCTTTCTCCAAACGATTGGTTTATGCCATCAAGCCGCCTCACCCCCTCCGATCCCGCCGAACTGCCCATTTCCCTCCCGGAGTCGAGCCCCTAATTTTGCAACATTTTCTTTTCCTTCGTTCCCCCCAATGGTTTTCATTTCGTCGCACATTTTCATAAATTTCCCCCTTCGAAATTAGCGAACCCGAAGAATAGTCCGAACCCTTCCTTTTATCCCCCCCCTCCCCTGAGAAATCTCCCTTTCCCCTAACAATATTGTTATATCATCATATCAACTCTTTTTTCCGACGTCTTCTTTCCCTTGAGCCTCCCCACTCCCTCCTTTAAGCTTCCCCAGACATCCGTGATTCTCTCCTCCCCTAAGCTGCCCTTCTCCCAGAGACACCCTGCTGTGCCAACCCTTACTACCCTTAAGCCCACCTCGTCCCCTGCGTCTTCCTGTTCAGTGGCAATTTCCCCCCCCTAATGTGTTGACTTTTTCTTTCGTCTTAGCCCAACGATTGTTTTTCGCTTCCCCCCCCCCTCAGAGTCAGATTTCCTTTCTTTCCCCCCTCTTTACAGTATGGTTTGCCTCGTTTAATTTTAGGATGCCCCTTTTTTCATCCGCCGGCCCTTTTCCAATAGATCCCCACCTTGCGAAAGACTGTCCCTTGCGTCTTTGCGGGAATCTTCCTCTTTCTCCTTTCCAACTTTTTCCAGCCCCCTCTTCCTTTTCCCCCGTAAGGTTTTTTTTAAAGCTATTCTCAAGCTCATCTGGAATTTTGTATTTTTTTTTTCCCTTTTGAACTTCGTGAAACGTTTGCCACCCTTCTGACCAGCTTGCCCTTTTATGTTTCCTGGCCTGCCCCCTACACGGCCAGAACTTTTGTCGACCCCCTCTTTCTTTCCCTGCTCCAGTTCGTTCTACCCCCCCTTCCCTTAATCCCTGTTCAGCCTTATGAATTTCAACCGCCAGTAGCTGTTCCCCATACTCGCTATTCTGCCCACGGATTAGCCTCCCCTCTTTTTCTGGTTCAACTTTGATGTTTCTTCACTCCGAACTGACTCTCTTGCTACGACATTTCGTCTTTTCTATTGAAGAGTTAGAGGTGCAATTTTCTGAATTATTCTTGTCAGTAAGGGACATTTCCCCCCCCCATTTTTTCCGACGTGTGTGTTTTGGGTATTTCACGAGGTTATCATAATCTTTCAGATGCCCTTTGCAGTTTCCGCCCCGAGCTCCAACGGTGTCAGCCCAACCCCTCCAACGTCCCTCCCTTCACCCCAACCTCCCATGCAACACCTTCCTGCCTTTTTGTCGAATCGGCCCTTTGGCCTTTTTCCCCTCAGCGGACCCCTCAAACCCCCCTCAATTGCCGGGCCTTGATTCTACCTTCATTTTGGTATCCCCTTGATATCCCCCGCCGCTTTCCCGTATCAACGCCTTCGTCAACCCCCTGTCTTTTTTTCCGACCTTCTCTTGCCGGATCGCCGAACCTTTCCTTCCCAAGCCACCCTTCCTGGCTCCCGTAAATTCAATTTTGCACTTGGGCGTGCCAGCCTCAATCCTTCTTTCTGTATTCTTTTCCTTTGTTTCCTCATGCAATACCTGGCTTCTCCGGTTAGGATTCCGAACCACAGCCATTTTGCGGCTCTTCGAGTCCAAGTATCCTTTCTGAGTCCCCTTGGATTTCGATGTTTTCTCCTTTTTCCTTTGATACCCTCCCCTCGACGAGATTTAATTGTATTCCACTCCCCCCCCCTCCTCCTCTTAGGTGGAGGAAACGTTAATCTTCTCGTCGCATCCTTTTTTTTCTTCACTCTTCCCCCCAGTGTCACAGAAGTTTGTGCTTTTGGGCCCTCTTTAGTGACCCCTTTTTTTTCCTCCCGGTTTTAATTAGCTAAGTGTCTAGGACCCATCCCCCTCCTAACGATCACCTTCCCCCCGCAATTTCCCCGTTTCCTCTTGCTCTATTTTCCGCCCCCTACGGTTGCCAACCCCTTATTTCTTGTTTTTTTCTTCTTTTCCCACGCGGCCCAGATGTGTGGGTCCTTTCGGGTTGCAGACCCTTGGTTCCCACGTACCCTTCCACCTCACCATTTTTACTCGTGAAACACCAAGTTGCCCCCCTTCCCGTGACTACCCCCCGGGTAACAAACAATCTTCGTCTCCTCCCTGTTTTTTCCTCGAAATCTGCAGACCAACATTTAGTAACACCCGACCCCTTTCTCAACGCATTTTATGGCACGAAAACCCCCCAACTTTCCCCGCTGGACTCCTTAGGTGCCACATTGATTGTTTGTAGATTTTTTTTTTTTTTTTCAATGGGCCCCCCACCCTGTTGTGAGGGCTTGTGACATACAAAAGAACTTGTTTTTCATTATCCAATGTCCGGAGCTCGGGTTTCTCTTCCCCTAAAGACCGCTTTATCCCATGCCGTCCTTTTTTCTACCCTGTCAAAAGGCCTCTAGACCCGAATTTCCGGTGTTTTTATGTAATCGTTTTTTTGGTATCCCCCCTGCTTCTTTCCTAATTAACGGACCACCCCCCTCTATGCTGATTTTCCCCCCCCCCCCCTTCATTTTCTATATTTCTCTTTTTTGTTTTTGATCTTAGATGCCGGGTGTCCCCCTATCCCCCCCCCAAGTGCGAGGTTGTTTTTTTTCGGGTACATTTTCCTCGTTCTTCCTTTATCTTCCCCCCTGGCACCCGATTCATCCTGGACGCCAGGGGGGATTTTTTTTTTCCCCCCAACGCTCTTTTTTTTTCTGCGTGTCATTCTTATCTTTGCTTTGAGGGGCAAGCGTCATTGTGTTTTTTTTTGTTGAAGGGGCCCCCGTTCGCACCGTTAGGTCTTTTTTTCCCCTTGCACCCCGGGATTAGTTGGTGACCTACGGAACACTTTTTTTCTAAGGCCGTCTCACGGGTTTGTTTTTCTGCCTTTCTTTTCATCTCTTTAACGGAAGCGATTGTGTGGTATTTTTTCATGTTTTTTCTTAACCCGTGTGAGACCGTGGTCACCCTTTTTTCTTTATTCAGTTCATTGTCCCGGCGCTTCCTAGAGGGCCCCCTGCTTGGTTTTTAGGAAACCGTTTTGTCCGTTGCCGGTTGTCCCCCCTTTTCCAGGTTTTTCTTTTTCTTCCCCCGACGACGGCTACGGTGCCCTTTTCGAGTGTCCTTCCCCCAAAGGTAAGTACTGGAGTTTGCCGCTTTTAGAGACTGAATCATATCTTTTTTTCCGCTTTCCCCCCCCTTTCCGTGCGCAAGCAGTCATCCTCTCTCGGATCGTTGTTTGTTTTTTTTTGCAGCGCCTTCATCACTAGGCTTCTCCAACTGAGCTGCCTTCTTTTTTTTTACCCCCCCCCCTCTGGGCGCTGGATTTTTGATTTAGCTCCGTAATGGCCCTATTCTTTAGTGCGTTTCCGGAGGAGGCGTTTAGGGCTTCTTTGGCGGGTCGAGCCTGTTTGCGACTTCCAGAAAAGCCCTACTCCGGGAGCGACTTTGCCACTCCTGCCCCAGAGAGGATCGTTGCGTTCTCTTAGTAAGTCTTCTTTCATTTGTGCTCCCTTCCCAATGACGCACAGCCGCACCGGATTTTCCCGGGGCGGACTTTTTGTTCCCTTTCCAGGGGTTTTTCCTATTTTGATTCGTTTCTTTCTAATTCTCTGGATCCCCCATCGGAAACTGCGGTTTTTTTTTTCCCCCGTCCCTTTGGGCCGGGGCTTTTTTTTTCGAAGTGAGACCATGAGATGTTTCGTCCTTCCCGGTCCTTTATTTTAAACTTTTCCCCGGCTAACTTTTGCCCATTCGAGACTTCTTCCGGGTTTTGGTCTCTTCCTGGTGTGCGGTGGCTGCCTCTTTGCGTTTTTTTCTTACCCAAACTTTTTTTCCTCCGTTGCGTCATGGGGCGCAACGTTTGATTTTCCCCCGGGTGAACCTTTTTTCCTCCCTTCCAGCCCAGACACAATTTCACAACGGTGGTGGGTGACTCTTTTTGAACTAAACCCTAAAGCATACCACCTTTTCCACAGTTACAAAACTCTTGATTCCCCCCCCCCTCCGAGGCACTCCTGCATCCGTGATTGATGACTCCTTTTCGGCGGGCTTTTCCCATCCCCCCTTCTTCACGCCAGAGATGGCGGCTGACCCGTGGGCCCGTCTCGTGGTGAAAAGTACTTAAAGCTCCTTTTTCCCTCTTTCCTCTCTGCTGGTCTTCTTTTTTCCCCGGTTTCACGACGACTTAGTTCTCCCCTGATACTCTCTCAATCTTCAGGCGTGTATTGGTACCAGGGACCAACTTCAAGGAAGCTGGTCCGCGGTCCCAACGTTTCACGACACTTTTAAGTTTCTTCCCCTCCCGACCTCAGCCGTCCCTGAGTTTCCCCCTTTCCCACCCCCTTTGACGGCAGCGCGAATTAAGCTTTTGGACCCCTTTTGTCATGCCCCCCCCCTTAGGCATGATTAATATCAGTCCCTGCGGTTTTGACCTTGTCTTGCGGCTCCCTTTATTTTTTTCCCGAATCTTTCCTCTTTTGTCGCCCCCCCAATTTTTCAGCCCCTCGCTAAAAGCGGTAACACATCCCGGGAAGCTTCACAGGACCCTCCCATTTCTACGATCCCCCCTTTCTGCCGTGACCCCCCTGGTTGGCGGGGCTCCCCAGCCAATTTTTTCATTTTTTCTTTTCAAATTAAACTTTTTGCGCGACGGTTCCTTCCCGGCAATTCCCCCTCCTTGTTTGTGATTCTGGCGTTTCAACCACCCCCCCTCCTGTTTTGGCTGTTTGCTTTTCTAGCTTCTCCCTCAATTTTCTTTTTTCCGAACTCGAGTCCTCTTACATTACTCGGCTTGGAATGGGGATCAGTGTCGGCGTTTTTTGCCCCCGGCGTGGACTCCTATCCAAATGTGTTATTCGCGATGTTTCTGCAGGTTGTAATTCGACGTCCTTGGGCTTTGTAACGGATCATCTATCATTCCTCATTCAAAGGCGGAGTCCCCAGTTCCGCAGGCCTTGTTTTTTTTCGTACATGAGAAGTCCCCCCTTATGTCCCCATTAATCGAGGGCACCTTCGTTGGCGTCCGGTTCCGTTGGGCTCTCCCGGGATTTCTCTTTTTTTGATAATTGGTTGTCTTCCCTTTCATAACCCGAGTCCAGTCCATTCCTCCCCCACCCAGATTTTCCTTAACGAGAACCCTTTCTTTTTCCACCAAGGACATTTCCTTGATGCTGTGGGCTCCTTACCCGTTCCGTCGTGACCCGCCCGGTTGAGAACGAATACGGCGGGGTCTTTTGCACTTTTTTCCTCCCCAGGACGACAAGATGGAAGGAGTGTTCAGCTCTTTTGGCTCTAGATTGGGTTTTTTTGCATGTTTTTGTCCGGGATCTTTGACGACACCCTTCTCCCTTCACGCGCTGGGTACTGGTCAACGGGTTCGATAGTTTTTGATTAGTCCCCCTCTTTCGGAACTGGGATGCTTCCCTTCATTTTTTTGGCCTTGTCGCGGGAATCATAACGTGGGGGATTAACAGGGGACTGTTTGCGGGCGGAGGAAGTGTTTCTTTCTTCTATCCCCTTTTTGAAACAGCGGGTTGGTCTTTCGACTCCTCTGATCCCCTTCCTTCTGAGAAGCTGGGGCGCACTTTTGTGAATTTTCCCGTGATATCTATCGGATACCCTTCTTTTTGAACCTGCTCCCCTTTTTGACTGGTCATCCTCCCTTTTTCCCCCTCTTAATCTCCCCCCCCAAGTCCGGTGCTGCAGTCTTCATGACCCGCTCATTCGCTGGTCTCTGCAGCCTTCGCTAATTTTTTCTTTCTTCGGCTGGAAGGAGAGGTTCCCTTCACCTT
>Ga0179593_1536109_pt1 | contig 12120 bp, 16 predicted proteins | sample CZODoug2_1_08_16_FD_185931 | JGI IMG/M metagenome (GOLD analysis project Ga0179593, IMG submission 185931) | Vadose zone soil fungal communities from Angelo Coast Range Reserve, California, USA - CZODoug2_1_08_16fungal (PacBio error correction) | ecosystem: Environmental > Terrestrial > Soil >... | reverse complement strand
TTCTCTTTATTTCCCAACAGGACTCCTCGTTCATAACGCCTCAGAAACTGGACTTCCTTGCCTTTCCTTTCTTTTCCCTCCCCTTTCGACAAATCCTCCCTTCTCTTTTTTTTTTTTAACGATTCATTCATGGCAATGAGGGTCCGCCAGTAGATACGCCATATTCAGGCCTTGTGAAAAACTCCCCGATCATACGGTTATTCGTTTCCGTTTTTTCCCCCCCTCCCCTTTTTCTTTTGACGAAGAAACCCCCTTTCCCTCCTGACGTATATCCGCGCTTTGTGGCAGCACCAAAGCGCCTCCTTCTGTGGAGCCTTTCTGAATCCGATCCTCACAAGATACTTCCTCTTTTCCCCTAACTAGCGAGACGAGCCACAGCGATTCTTCCTTTTCATATAGCCCTTGATTCTTTTTCGAATGCGATACAGTCGAAGATTAGCGTTTCAGAATAATGGTAGGAAGTGGCTTCCTTTTTCCAATTCTATTCACCGGGCACCCTTCCTCCCCCCTCCCCCTAAAACAGCAACTTCCCCCTTGACTGGTTGATTACGAATCAGCTGGCAATGCTGGCAGTGGTCTATCCATGGAGCCTTGGCGTGAGCGAAATGCGGATTCCTCTTTTCCTTTCAGTCATAGGCTTGGTAGGGTTGATACCTCTCCTCTTGGCCTGGTCCTCGCATAAATGACCGGCTGGGCAGGACGACCCTCTTTAAGATTTTATTGCCCACGCCCGTTTGTTGGATAGATGACAAGGTCCATTCCGCCGGAAATTGGAGATATGGTCTTTTTTTCCCCCTTTTTTCCCTTCCCCCTCTTTGACCTGATAGTTCCACTTTTGTCGTTCATTAAGTTGCGCAGTGCAGATTGAGTGCTTTTTCTCGACCGGTGATTTCTCTCCCAGCGCTTCCTCCCCCCTCTTTTCCCATTTATTAACTTTCCTGCCTCCTATCATTCGCGGGTCCCCAAGCCACATAGTCACGGTTTCCGTCGGGTCGATTCTCTCCCTGGACCACGGAGCTCCCCTCGGGACTTTTTTTTTTTCAAAGGCCCGAGTTTCAAAAAGTTCAAGAGCCCTCTTGTTGGCAAGAGGAGAGTCGTGAGCTCCCTCTTCCTTCCTTAGGCGCTCCCCTTTGCGGAACTGGCACGCGTCAGCCGTGCCCCCAATCTTTCGAACGAGGTGAACACTTCCCGTCAAACACCGCAATCCCTCCCCTCCTCTTTGCTAAGAGCTCTTCCTCCCTGAAGGGCGCGCAGGCTGCCTAGAGAATCGTCCCTAGACCCCCCCCGGTAGGGTACGATGGCTATTAAAGAATCACGGGAGATGGTGGACGTAAATTCCCTTCTCGATGAGATCCTCTTCTTTAGGCGAAGCGATAAAACAAAGATAGACGCAGGATCTCCCCGTATCATGGGTCTCTCTCTTTTTGCAACAGGGGTGCTGAACCACCCCGTATACAGATTGCTTTGATGGGGCGCGCTGATTTCACTTTCCCCCCACACCCCCCCTTTGAGGACGGAAGAAAGAAGGACTATTTGCTCCCAGGCGTGGGGATTCACGCGGAGTTCAATGCATTTTTACTAACCAGCCTCACCCCCCCCTTCTTTTTTCCTCCCTCAGCCGCTCATAGTTGTCCTTTCTCATTGTTCTTACAACTCTCCGCGCGGCGTCAAGTTTTCCTAGCCCTAACTCCCCTTATGAGCAAGACGTAACCTTTTCTGTTACGCGTGGAAACCGGACTGGTTCTTTTCCCTCCCCTTGATGGGGTCTGTCCAACCCGCATTTTTCCTTTTTTCTCTGCCCTGTTGCGTCGTACGCAGCGCTGGAACTCTTCGGGAGGTGGACTCGCGAGCTTTTTTTTTTTGCCGGTGCGATGGGACTGGCCCCTTTCCTTAACCTTGGGATGGATGGCTTTCATCCCCCGCCCTTTTCCCCATACAATTGGACGACGTTGCTAGTTTTCTCTCCCGGTCGTTGAGCTGGGCGTGTTTTCCCCTTGAAGAAATGTTCTTTCTCCTCTTGAACGGAAGTGTTCTTCTTTGCGGGTCTTGCAAGCATTTGCCATTACGTTGGCCTCCCTGCCAGTTAATATATCTCATTTTCCTCCTTTTTTGAGAGAGATATCCCTTTTCGGTAAAAGCATTCCTTCCCTTTCCTTCTTGCATGCTTGCAATACCCCCGCGCCCCAGCGTCCCTCTTTCTGGAAACCAAACCATTTCCCACCCGACCAGGCGCAAACTCCCCCCCCTCCCGGCCGAAAAATGCGCTTCCCTTCTTTCGGCCAATTAGGCGGGATTGGAATGTAGTGAATGACCACTTTTTTCCCGGCAAAGCATAGCAGCCCCTTCTTCCAAAGCCCCTTTGCAGTACGCGACTGAACTTCCGCGTTTCCACATGGCGATTAACACACGTCCCTTTCTTTCTCGTTGTACGACCCCCCCCTCTCGGTCCGCATATGACTCCATCCAGGTTGCCCCCTTTCCATTTCAAATAGGAACCTAACGGCTACTCTCCCCCCGCCTTTTTCTTTTCGACTGCAAATTGCGCCTCTCTTGTCTCCCCCCCCAAGCGCCAACCATGCTGATTACAAACGATGTCGCGGTCGACCTTTTATTCTTGGTAGTAAAGCTTGGTTCCGTCTGCTCGAGGGCAATCCCCCTTCCCCCCCTCTCCGGAAACCATCCCTCTTTCTTTCTCCTCTCCTTTGGACGGCCAACTTCGCGCGCCCTCATCCTGTTCGCGATGAGGTGTTTTTCTTTGCAGTTGCACGCGATCTTCCCCTCTTTTAGATTCTTCTTCCATCCGTCCTGTTATGTAGTGATCTTTCCCAGAGGCCCCCCCTTTCTCAGTTACGTCCCCTTTTTCGGAGTACTATTAGGACGAGCCCTAAACCCCAAAGAACGGGTTTTTCTTATCGATGCAGCCTCTTCCCCTTTAAGATCGGTGACTAAGCCAGTCGCAGTCAGGTATGGAGTGTGACACCCTGCACTTTTTGATTCACCTCGTGCGGTTTTAAGCGGTAAGCTCGTTCCCCCCCCCATCCCGGAGGACGCTTTTCCCTTTTCTCCTTCTCGTCGCGCCTATCGCATGCTTGCGCTCAAGCTGTTTGCCTTTTTCTTGAACTGTTTCTTAAGGTCCCCTTCGCTCCGGCGTCTCCCTTCGGTCAGCGATCACGCGACCCGACCCATAGATGCCTCTGCGTTTTTTTTTACCAGCGAATGGATCGTCGGGCCTCCCCTCCAGAGAGAGCCGGGGGCTCTCCCCTTTTTCACACCGTCCGATTCCACCGACCAACGCAATCAGATCATTTTTCTTTACACGGGCGCATACTGAAAATGAATCTTTAAGGCAGAAGCGACCCTCTCCCTCAATCCCATAGCTCCACGTTGCCCTTCTCGGCCACACGAAGGGATGTAAGGGCATTTTTTTACCCCTCTCCTGCACATACAAACTATTACACCCCCCTTCGGTTCATGTAAGCGCCATGTCAGCCCTTCCTTTTTATCGGTAGTCCCCCCCCCTTTCCATCCTCCCCTTGGACGTTGACTGCCAAAACTATGCTGTCCCCCCCGGACTCATGAATCGGAGTATCTTTCCCTTTTTTCAAAGCTGTATTCGTCAATTTCCCCTTTTCCTCCTCTTGCTTGTTCTTTCTTCCTCTCTTTGGTGAAATACTTCGCATCGAGCAAGCACGTGACCCTCCGAGAAAGGAGTACACAATTCCCCTTTTAGAATGGTTTCTGCCTCTTCCCCCCCATCAGTTTACTACCTCTCCTATCTTTCGCTTGTGGCTTCGAGAGACTGATTTCGTTCGCGGGGGGGGATCGGATCATGGCCCTTTGCAAAACAAAGGACTCCGACTCTCTTTTTTTTCCCCCCACACAGCGAGAGATACGTCCTTCCTTTTTTTTCTTCGTCACACTCAGAGAGTTCTTGACCGTTGGCGCCTTCAACCTTTTTTTTTCCGGATGTGGTGAAAGGAGAGTCTTTCTCGGACAGCCTTTCAAGAGAGTTTTTCCTTTTTACCCGAATCTCCCCTGACTTTCCTTTTTCGTCTCCTTCGCGGGTTGTCGAAAGCTTGCCCGAGAGCCCTTTCCTGACCCAGTTAGAGGCGTTCGTTGACCAGAGTTTTTTTTTTTTGCGACGCGAGCCCCCCCCTCTCAATCAACGCCAGGTCCGCCAATTTTCTTTGCTCGCGACACGAAGAACCGATCTGTAAAAGTAAAGAGCGTCCCGCGTGAAAGCACGTGTTTTTCCCCTTATCACTGCATCCTAACTCCTGTCGGGACTTTCCCCTTCTTTTCGGGGCCGGAGATGTCATTTTCAGTCCTTTCCTCCCTCCTCATCTCTCCGGAAGCGGCATACGACAACTCTAGACAAGACACCTGGTAGTCTCCTTTCTCCGACGACGCAACCCTTTCCTTCTCCCGAAGAAGTCCCTTGGTTCCCCTTTTTTTTGGATCGCGCAGGAGCAAGGATGTTCGACTCGCACGGTGTGTGCCTGGGCTCTTCTCTCTGGCTCCTTTTCCTTCTTCCCCTCCCTCACAGGGGGAATGAAGGCAATTCCTTCCAACCAAGTAGTCCATTCCGGTCCCGTTTCCCTGCAACGGAGACGATAGGGACCCCCCTTTTTTTTTGTTGAGAGCTCTTTATGTCCGCTTTCTTTTTCCCTTTCTCTGCTTTGCGGCCCGCGATGGGGACTACTGGTGGGATTATTGTGATCAGTTTTTTCATTCCTCTGGGAGCAGGCAAAGTAGTTTCCCTTGTAGGACCAGGCACACGTTCCCCCCCCAACCCCACAACCTTTTTCTGCTTCTTCCTGCGGCGATCAAAACATATGTTTTTGCCCACTTTCCTTAGAGAATGTGGCGTTTCTCCTGACAGAAGAAGTGCCCTCTTTTTTTTTTTTTTCCTGCGCTGGACCTCCTCGCCTTTTCTTTTGCCCTTCGGAGAATCGCGAGACGGTCGATCCCCAACCCTCCGGATGACAGGCTTGAGCATTTTGCAGGATTAAGGTTACTACGCCCCTTTTTCAGAACCGTTCTTTACCGTTCCCTTCGGCGCCGCGGGAATCTCGATCTTTTGACAGATCGTTTTTTCGAAGCAATATTTTTTTTTCATGTTCGGTACTTCTCCTTTTCTCCCCCGGTTAAGAGGTAAGTGCGGCTTTTCCCACCCTTTTCCCTTTCCTCCGCCTACGAAATGGACTTCCTTTCCTCTTTTTTTTTTTTTTCAACAACTTCCTCGCTCTTCCAACCTTTCCCGCTCCTCATGGCAACGGGAAGGGCCACTATACTTTCGCATTTGAAGGACCTTGTGACCGGTTATTGTTCATTTTTTAACTCTAGTTGTGACGACGAACCCCCTCCCCTCCAGCATTGCGTATCTCCAGCGCTTGTGGACCACCATTTTTTTTATGAACATTAAACCCCTCTCTCCTAAAAAGCGACTTCGACACGACCTTTTTCTTTTCCCCCTTTAACTAGCGCGCGCGCCACCTTCTTCTTTCCTTTTTCCACTTCTGGTGTGAGCGCAGATGCTCAGAGCTTCCCTCTTCTGGTAACTCCTGTCGGAGTCAGCCTTTCTGTCTGAAGTTGACGCTTGCTAGCTGCGAATTCTTTCTTCAGACACTAACCCCTCGCCATAGGCCTGTGAGTGAGATACCTGCCTCCTTACGCCGATTCATGATCCTGTGAGGACGAAATGCGAACCTGTTCCTCTTTTCCCGTCCATCGGAGTGGATCTTTTTCCTACCTATCCGCGAGGAGTCCACATGTCTAGTAGGGGCAGGACGATTTTTTGATGGCAGAGCAGAAAATCCCTTTTCTGTCAGGAACTGTCCTCCCCTTTCTTGGGTCCCACAGCCCGCCGGAATTCTCTTCTGTTCTTTCGGTCGCTGTTAAGGTTTGCCGGAGTAAGTTGCATTTTTTCCCTTTATTTGGCGCCGTCTCTCTTTTTTTTTTACTCCTTCCCCTTGATTGCTAGAGAAAGAGCTCTCCGTCCCGATGACACTCAAAGCCCGGACGAAATACACTCCTTTTTTTGTCGGGTCGATGAGCGCTGCCTTTCCTCCCTTCCCTGCAGCTCGCCTTCCCTTCCCCCCCTTTCAAGAGATCCAATGAGCACCCCCTTGAGTGTCCCCCTTTCAAGCATGCGGAAGATGCTCTTGGAACTGGCACGTTTCCCCCCCCCACGTGGGCGAGTGTCCCTCCTTCTCCCCTCGTGTACTAAAAGATGGGACGCCTACCCCCCCCCCCCCCCTGCGCTGGCTTACGCCGATCAAGTTCGGCTGAAATCGAGAATCTTCTTGCGGCGGGATCATCAGTCGGGTCCCCCTCCTCCCCTCAGCTTATCCAGCAACGGGGTCTGTTTTTTTACTACCGAGAGATGGATCCAGAGGCGAAGCGCTCCCAGTTCCGGATGGATTTCTCTCTACAAGGATCTGATTCATTCCCCCTTTTGAGCACCTCATCGCGCTTTTCCCTTAGGGGGCGCGCGAGTCTCTCGACGGAGACAGAAGACCTCTTTTCCCCCCTTTCCAGCGACACAGGCGTTTATACGGGCTCCTCCTTTCAATGCCTTCTTTACTACCAAGCCCCCCTTTTTTGCATCAGCAGCTCACTCGTTTCTTTCTCTTGGCGTTGCGCACAAAACTCCTTTTTCCTTCCTTTTTTCATTTGCTCCCCACTCTCCCTGCAAAGGAATGAGCCCGACCCCCTCCGAACGCGGCGCGGACTTTTTTTCTGGAGTCATCAGTTCTTCCCCCTTCTTTTTTCGTCACACACTAAGCATGTTTTCGCTTCCGTGTGTTTGTCCGCAGCGCTGGATCTTGCCCTTTGGGTGGACTTTTCCGGCGGGCCGTTGCGAGTGTCTTTTTTTCCCCCCCCCTACACATTGGGATGCTGGCTCAAGCGACCTTGGGCCGCCCTTTTTTTGGCGGCCATTCTTTTTCTGGGCTTTCTTCCCTTGCAGAAAATGGGTTTTTCTCTAGTGTCCTGATGGGCGCGTTTATTACATTCGGCATGGCGTCCCCCTTCCTTTTATATCTTTTCCTTCTTTTCCTCTTTCTTTTAAACTGGCATTGGCCGTAAAACGCATGGCAGGCCATTTTTGAAATAACCGCCCCCTTCCCTTTTTCCAGCGATCGCGAACCCCCCCTTTTTTTTTTTTCCCACCGCCCAGCGCACTTGAGAATGGCGCCTCCAGCGTCCCTCCCTCCAGAACGTTGGCCCTTTAGTTCCACGGGACTTCCGGATGAAACGCCTCCCTTTCATGGGACAAATGCAGCCCTCCTTCCCGCTAGAAGACCCAGTTCTCGTCGCATTTACGATGTCCCCTAAAGGAGCTTCCCCCCCCATGGCGATCAAACACCTCCCTTCCTCGTGATAGTTTTTATCACCCCCTTTTTTTTTTCCTTAAGCCAATGACCCATCTTTCCCCCCCCCTGTAGCGCAGAGTTTCAATTATCTTGATCATTCCTTTTCCCTTTTCCCCTGGTAGCCAATGAACCCAACCTTCCCCTCTTTTCCTCGCCCACAATGAGATGGCTGGCGGAGCCCCTTCTTTTTTTTTTTTTTCTAAGAAGGCATTGAAGCTTCGTTCTCCTTTCCTTTTTCTCGACGGACACCAAGAACCCTTTTCTTATTTGAAGGCCAACTCTCCCCCTTCATTCATCGCAGCGATATTTTCTCTTTTTCCCCTGTTGACTTTCACCCGAATCCCCCTCTCTTGTTCCTTCTGTAGCTCCATCCGGGATTAGCGCGTTTCAGAGGACGATTCATCTCCTTCCCTCGCCCCCAAGTCCCGTGCGCTTCCCTTCTTCTTCTTGGACCCGACTTATTTTTGTTTGAATCTTTGACAGGCTTCGCGCCTCTTCAAGATCGTTTTTTCCGCGCAGGCAGGTCTCGTTGTTTCAGGGCAATCGGTTGACTTTTTTTCCCCCCTGGTCAGCTCAGACCATTAGTGGGTCACCCCCCTCTGCTTGCGCTCTTTTTCCCCTCATTGCTTGCGTCTCTACCTCCTTTTCCCTTTTCCCTTGCTCTGGCGCTCTTGAACTTTTTTCTCGCAGCGAGCTCTTCGCTCCTTTCGGCAGCGATCCGCTCCCCCGCCTTTCCCCCTGATATGACAAGGCTTGATTTTTCTTTTCTTTTTTTCGGCAGGACCTTACTTTTCCTTCAGTAATAATTGAAAGTCTTGGATACGCTGTTCGCCTCTCCCTGGGGTCCGATTCCACAGAACCCCCCTTCACCCTTCCCCTTTTCATAGTGACAAATTTTTGAGCAACTGCACACCGCCGGGCAACCCTAGAAGAGAACGCCCCCCCTAGCCTCAAAGTGCCGGCGGCTTCTCTCTGAATGTGGCATGCTTCCCTCTCACCACCCCCCCCCCCTTTTTTCTCTTCCCCAAATCTTAACATCAGAAAGTTTTCGGTCATGTAGATTCCGCTGAGTCGGTAGTACCTTCTGGTGGAAGGAATGCACCCCCCGGTGCGAATTTACGGCTCCCCCCCCGGAATAATGTCTTACTCGTGGTCTTCCTTCATTTCCACTGGTATTCGTCAATCCCCCCTCTCCTCTTTTTTTAGTGGAGGCTAGCATTTTCCCTTTTGAGAAAGCGTAAACGTACACACGTCCCCTCTTTTTTTTCTTGAGGAAAACCATGCCATAGCCTCTTCTCGACTGGATTATCCCCCCCCCCTCCGTGGACGATGATTCTTTTTCTTTTGCGATAGTTTTGTGCGAAGGAGCGGGGTTTTTTTCCCCTTTCTTGTGGATCCTAAACACCCCCCAGACTTCTTTTTTTGGTGCCCCAAAGCCTTTCTTTTCTCTAGAGGAAGGAATTGGTTACTTTTTTTTTTTCCCCCGGAAACGAATAACCGTTTTTTTCTTGTGGGAAGGAGAGTTTCCGGCCTCCTTATCTCTTCCTTTTCTGAGGTCAGAGTTTTCTTCTTTTTCTATGCCATGAATGAAGCGTTCATGTTGCTCTTTGAGGTCCTTTCAGAGCCCTGCTTGCATTTAGTCTTCCTTTTCCTTCCGTCGTTGAACAGTCCCCCTTAGTCATCCCCTTCCGGAAATCTTAAAAGAGGCCCCTTTCTTACGACAAGCACCCCCCCTTTCTTTTCTCGAATCGCCTCCCTCTTTCCCCCAAAGGAATTTTTTCTCGGCGACGAAATTACCGGCTTTCTTCTCCTCCCCATCTTAGGAACCTGAACGAAAAGTTGCTTCTCTTTTGGACTCTGCGCAGCTAGCGGAGGCCCCAGCTTTTCACCTTGTCTCCCTTTTTTCTCTTCTGCGATTAGATCCGTTTTTTCACTCCCCCGAGGAGGCCGTTTTTCAGAAAACTGGTAGGATTAGTCTGTCTGTCGCAACATTCTCCCCCTTTGATCGACTCTTCCCCGTTCGCATTCTGTGGGATTCCGTCCTCAGTTTTTCAGAGAACCTGTGTCGGACTCGCCCCCTGAAGTGCCGGCTAATTTGCCTTTCTTATGAAGTGCACTTCACTGCTTCCAATCCTCCCCCAAGTCTTTTCCTTTTTCCTTCCCAAGCTATCGGTTGTTTCTCTTCTTACAATCTCTATTTTTCATCATAATACGTTTTCCGTGCAGAAACCGCTATAGCTTTGCGGACCGCGTCCTTTTCTTTTCCAGGCATGCCTTTCGTACTTTGGTTTATGGCAGGTCACCTTCTCTTCCTTTCCTCTTTTCTCCCAGGCCACACCGTTTCTCTTTCCTCCCCCGAATGGATCAGCGGACGATAACCCCTCCCGATAGAAAATATGAGGAGAATGTTGCGGCGTTCCGAATCTTCCACTTCTTTATTATTATTCTCTTTTCCTCATTCCTTTTTCCCCTTTTTTCCGATTCAGGTCTCTTTTTGAGAAGGTAGACTTTCTTCCGGCTGACAGGTGAGAAGATTCCTTCCTCAACTTGAGTCGTCCTTGGTCTTACCGTCTGCTTTTCACGCGGTTCCTGGCTGCTCTCCCCTCTCCTTTCTTTGACAGATATTTCTTCCGTTTCCCTGTTGTTCGAATTGTCGGCGAAATAGGGCTCTCCCCGTGAGAATGACGTCGCCCCTTTTGGGATGATGGTCACCCCCCAGCATCGGAACTGTTCCTTCCTTTTTTCTTTTTCCGCTTTCGACCTCCCCTTCGACGGAGCAAACAGAACGTCTTTTTCCTCCCCCGCGACTCTCTTGAAAGCAGTCCGATCTTCTTTGAAAACTTTTTTCACCTTATCCTGCATCCTCCCTTTATTCCTTTTCCCCCCCCTGGCAAGGAACTCCTTTTTGATTCCCTTTCCCCCGAAAGCCTGAGTATCTCCCGTCAAAAAAGAGATTTTTGAACATTCCACAACCCTTCAGTCAATAATACGATATCCCTCTCCCCCTCCACTCAGGTAAAGATCCCCGTCCCTCTTGCTCCAAAGAGAAATCGCCTCTCCTATGGTGTGCGAGAAGAAATTACCGGTATAGGGTTATGTTTTCTTCCCGCCTTACTGGTCTGCCAGTTTTCTTGACGCTTGATCGCTTCTCCCCCTTGAAAAATGGCTAGACGCCCTCATCTTGCATTCGATTGCATTGCCCTACATCTTGTCACTTAGTTTCTCACGCAGATCCTTTATTTTTCGTGAGCGAAATGCGCCCTTTTTTTTTCAGTCCAGGGATTGGATTCTACTAACTCCCTTTTAGTGAAGGTTCTTTTTTCTTCTTCCTTCAGTAGGGGCTTCCCGCTTTTTAAGATTTTGATGGAAAGAGAGCCCCCTTTAGAGGAAGAAGGGACAGTCCCTCCGCCTTCATTTCTTGACTGTCTTTCGGTCAGCTGCGTTCCCTGTTGCAGGATCCTTGCAAGGCTATTGGTAACCTTTATTGCGCTTCTTTTTTTTTGGTTAGGTGGAATATCCCTCTCTTGCTTCCGACCGACGATCTCCCTCTCTCTCTTCATTCATCATCGCCCCCCAGATACATTCTCTCCCTCCTCCCTCCATAACACGCCTCTGTCCCTTTCGCCCGCTGTTCTTCTTTTCCCTTGCGAAAGGAGCCGCTCATTCTCGCTCTCCCCTAAGTCTAAGAGCTCCATCTCACGATCCTTGCAAGCAGTAGTCTTGCGCAAGCATGCGGAATTTGAATTCGGAACTGGCCCTTTGTTCCCGGGATGGGCGATCTTCCTTTTGCGCACGAGGGAATCACTCGCTTCCCACAACCGCCAATACCCTTCTTCCGCGCGATCAGCCCTCTTCATATGCTCTGCGAGGATGCCTCCTCTCTTTTCAACAGTGCGGAGGGCCTTTTTTTCCCTCGTTTTCTCGAAACGGTTGCTGCTGGGGACGTACCTTTCTCGATGATAGTCCTCTTGCTCTTCTCCTCTCCCCCCCCATAAGCCTGATGGAGCCTTTCTTCCCCGGATAAGGGGAGATTTCTTTCCCTCCCCCGGAACCGTATCGATGCGATGAAGGAAGTTTATTTTTTCTTTTTTTTTTACGTCCCCTCCCCTCTGTCCGGAGACAAGACCTCTGGTTGTTCCGTAAGCTATTTCGTTTTTCTTTACGAACTTTGATTATAAATGATACCAAAGACTCACGTGCCCTTCCCTTTTTTCCTCATAAGCCGCTCCTCGCATGGTGGCCGAGTGTGGGTTCCCTCTCCTTTTCCTTTTCCTTATTATACCGACGAAAATCGAGTCCTTTTCCAGACCGTTAGTTCCCATTTCCCTTCCCCTCTCTTCTCGTGGCAACCGGATTTTTATGTTCTCGTGAACTTCTCTTTCCAGCAATGGACGATTTCGGTGGGATCGCCCCCTGAAGCGCTGGATTTCTCGGCGTTAACTGCCGCTTTTGAATAGCCTCTCCTATGGCCGATTCTCTGGACTGGATTTGGTCCCTCGGATGTAGTTAATCCCTCCCCTTTTCCTACCATTGGCCGACTTTTTTCTTTTTTTGCGGAAATTCTTTCTTTCTCGGGCTCAGACCCGAGCGTTGCGAATTCCGTGTATTCCTTTCCCTCCATCCCAGTTGTGGCATGGCCTTTCTTCGTTTACCGGACACCCTTTCTCTCTCGCGCTTTCTTTTTCCCCCCTTTTTTGATAGGAGAAGATATTAAACCGGTAAACGCATTTTCCCGATGTAACTC
>Ga0179593_1516943_pt1 | contig 12121 bp, 18 predicted proteins | sample CZODoug2_1_08_16_FD_185931 | JGI IMG/M metagenome (GOLD analysis project Ga0179593, IMG submission 185931) | Vadose zone soil fungal communities from Angelo Coast Range Reserve, California, USA - CZODoug2_1_08_16fungal (PacBio error correction) | ecosystem: Environmental > Terrestrial > Soil >... | reverse complement strand
ACACTGGAAGACATATTTCAACGCCTTTGCGGGTGACCCCAAGCATTTTCTCTCACTCCGATGGTCTCTGTCCCCGTGCGGTTTTCCCCTGACGGTCTGTTTCGTCCCGTTTCCGATTGGTCCTGGGGGAAACCATCGCTCTGGCCCTGGCTTCCTCGGACACCCCTTTTTTTTTAGGTTTGCCCCCAACGGAGTTTTTTGAGGCTGTTTTTTGAGGCGGTCTCGCATATTTTTTTTCCCGCGCTTCCCCTTGGCCCCTCCCTGGTTTCGGCGGACTACCCTTTGTTCCGGGGCGGAAGCACTTTAAGGATTTTTTGCGGTTTTTTGTTTCCATGTCGGGCCCCACTACCCACTTGGATGATGTTTGTTTCCCGAGGCAGTTCGAGGGTTTGGACGCCCTGACCCCTCCATGTTCCTGGTTTTTTTTTACTCCCTCGGCACACCCCATAGTGATAGTTCCCGAGAACCTCTCGATCTGGTGGTCCTCCTTCCAGCAAGAGTATGTCTGATGGAACCCCCGGCGACGTGTTCCCAAAGGGGGGCCGTGGCGCGCCATTAGCCAGCCCCCCCCTATTCAATACCTCCCGGAAGACCTGTTTCTTCTGTGTACTTTTTACCCTAATTCGTCCTTGCGATTGCTTCCATCCCTTGGGCAATCCCCCCTCCTTTCGGACCAAACGGACCTGATGGATTCTTCGTCGCTTCGTTTTTTTTCCTAGGAAGGACCAGTCGCTCACCAACTTTTGTCTACTTTCCCAATCGAGCCCTCACCACTTTCATTCCATTTGCGGTTCGGGTTCCTCTCCCCCCCCCCCCCCCGGGTTCCCCCCACTCGCAAATGCTTTCTTCTCCTTTCCCTCCCCCTTCTTTTTATGTCACCTCTGGTTTAGCGGAGGTTCTGGCTGGTCGATGGGCCTTGTTCGCCCTTCAGGGGGGATCCCCAGTCCTCTCTTCCCTTTTCCCTTTTTCTTTTTTTAGAGGGGACTTCTGGCCCGCTTTGCCTGCGAAACAAGGCACATCTAACAGCCAGCACTCCGCTACCAGATATTTGCTGGGTCGCTCCCTCCTGCATTGAGTTTGTCGTTCCCCCTTTTTTTTTTTCCCTTTTTTTACCCTTTTCTTTCAACGTCCCCGCTTTTATGAAAGTTTGTATTTGATGTTGGTAGTATTTGACCACCGTTTTTTTTGCGACCTTTCTTTCCTATGTCCTGTTTTCCCTCGTTCCTTCAAGCCCCCCTTTCGTTTTTTCCGCCCATGGATGCTACGCTTCTTCGCAATGCCCCCCATTAATTAACCTCCGTTGCCCCCTTTGTTTCTTCTTCCGGTTCCCCCCCATTTTCTTTTTGGCCCCTGCCGCAACTGTTTAACACGGGCGTTTCGCCGTTTCCCCCTCGCAGACGTTATTTCGTTTCTTTCGCACCCCTTCCCGTTTTTTTCCTGTGTGCCCTGATCACTGATGGAGTTTGCCGTTTAAGCGTTTCGGCCCACCCTTTCCCTTTCCTTTTCCAGTGTCGTTGCCCAGCCCCCTTAGGAAACAACCGTTTCCCCTATTCCCCCCCCGTCCCCCTTTCAGTTGCCCGGAATGGCGCGCCGCCCCCAGCCACCCTTCTGATGCTTTCGCCGCCTTTTTTAGCTTTTCCCCTTTTTCACGTCCATTCTTCATTGAGGAAAATTCTTAGAGGACAGCTTTTTCTCTCTACCACCCCCTTTTTTCCGTTGTGCGTTTTTTTTAGGTCTTGCGTCGGAAAGGCGTCCTAGGAGTATGTTTTCCCCTTTCCCATCCTTTGGCTGCCCCCCCCCATCCCCCCTTCTGGCCCTGAATGCACCATTGACAGATGAATAAGAGCCTTTATTATTCTCCTTGAAGGCCGTTTCATATTGGCGGCCTTCAATTCCTATTTTTTTTTTTTTTTGGACGTTATTGGGAACAGGGCCGGCCCGTGTGTCACGGTGTCTTTCTTTTTTTTTTTTCCCTCCCTTGTTGGCCGACCCCCCACCGCCCCCCACAGATTCTCTCCTCGCGCCAATTTTTTGCGTCATTTCCTATGGTGGCTTCTTTAGAATTGTTTTTTACCGTCAGGGACCTCCGCTCCGTCTTGCCCCCTGCCTTGTCGTTTTGGTGCTGTTCTTCCACCCTTGTGACTTTCTTTGTAATATTTCAATGCAAGTCAGTTCGGTAGCCCCACTTTTTGCACCCGCTTAGGGGCGTTTTTCCCGTTATTTGCCACCCCCCTGCTTTTTTGTTCATACGGTGGACCCAGTTTGAGGAACCCCCCACCGAGCCCCGCGTCTTTCGTGTTGACGATACCCTTCCCTTTCGGCTTTCCACGTTTTCCTCCTTTTCGCCTTTTTTCCCCCGCGTTGAGCTGGGCACAAGGCCAGCGGTCTCATTCTTGTTGAGCACCCCACTTGGTTTTTTTTTCACGGTCTCCCCAGTTCCCACAAAGGCACCAGTCCTTGCCCAGGCCCCCCTTTTCCTTTCCACTCCGCCTTCGATATCTTGATTGACTTCCCGAGAACCGTATTTTTCTTTTCCTTTCGGCGTTTTTTCTTGCCCTTGGTACTTCTTGTTTTTCCGTCGCGCCTTTTGTTGAACTCTTTTTTCGCATTGTTTTCTCGCCCTGCAGGGCTCAAGCCTCCCTTCGTATGCTTTTTTCCCTGTGCCGCCCCCCTCACGTTTTGGACACTTTTTTATCTTTCCGCCGAGGACATGGATGGCAACCTAAGGATTGTTCCTTTGCAGGCCTTATTGTTTTCCCCCCCTCTGTCCCCCTTTTTTTGTCCGTTGACAAACAGGGCCAGGTTGACAGGTCGTTCTTTTTTTTGCGCCGTTCTCGATTTTTCCTGGTCTTCTTTCCCTTGATGGTTGGGACGCCCCGGTTTTAGAACCCGAGAGTTTTTCTTCGAGAACCTGTTTCGCCCACCGTTCTCTCCCCCGGTCCCTGGCCCCTCCTTTATTCCGTTTTTTCCCCTTCCCTTTTTTCCCTGGTTTGGTTTTTTGGAAGATTGTGTATATAATGAGATTGTTCTCGCCCCGGGCTTTTTTCATTTTTCCTTGTCCGCGGACGCCCTCTTTTCCTTTTTTCCCCCCCCTCCCTTTTACCCCTCCCTTTTTTTTTATACAGCACGTCAGGCTTCGGACTTCCCATGCTTCATAGAGGCAGCCCTTTTTTTTAAACTCCCTCTACCCCCCTTTTTTTTTTCTTTTTTTCACGACCCCACAGCGTAGCACGAGCTTCCCGGGCCCCCGGGTTTTTCCTTCCGCCTGTTCATTTCCCAGCCTTTTTCACGCAGAGGACTGCCGCGACCCACCCCAGATAGGTCTTGCAGCGCTGAGTGCGTCCTTGTCTTTCGTACGAAATAACGACAACACGCCCACCTTGTAGCGTTCTTCCCCCCGACCCTTCTCACCTTTGGTCGTCTCCAAATGGTTTTCTCTTTATCGCCCAAAACATGTTTTTTTTCCCCGTCCTTTGGCCCCCCCCCTGGAGCACTCTGTCCCTCCATCACTCTTCCTTTACCTCCCTCCCCTATCAGCGCCACAGTTTTTTTTTTTTTTCGTAGGAAGGTCGGGGCCCATTTTCGATTCTCACGTTTTTCCTGCCTTTCCCCGGCTCTTTTCGTCATCCCTCCCCTTTTTTCCGTCCTCCTGCGCAGGTACCTTTCGGTCACAGCTTCACGCGACTTTCAGTAGTCCGCCCCGTCGGCCCCCCCTCGTTCCCCTTTTCCTCGTTTTGAAACCCTAAAAAGCGAAGTTTTGCAGGATGCTGCCCACGTCCTTGTCGACCCATCCCCCCCTCCTACCCCCGCCCTTTTTCAGTGCTTTTAAACTATCGCAGTCGTGGCACCCGACATTTTTGTTTATGTGATGTCTGGCCGTCCGGAATCATTTCCTCTCGCCCAGGGAGCCTGCCCGCACTACACCCCCTTTTTAGCCCCCCCCCCACCCCCCTTTTCTTTTTCTTCACATGCTGCGTGCTCGTAAGGGATCACCACCATGTTTGGAACTATTTCCCTTTAGGGCCTCCTGCTCCCCCCTTTTCTTTTTTTTTTCAAGTTTTTTCGCCCGTAGCAGCGGATCAGACTCCCGTGGCTGAAATTCTTTTTAGTAAAAGCCCTCTCTCCTTTTCCATTTCTCTCTTTTGCTCGCAGTTTTTTCGCGGTCAGCCAGCCCCTCAAATCCCTTGGACATAAAATCGAAGCTTCCCCCTTCCCTGCCGGGACTAATGAATGTGGTCCGAGCCCCCCCCCCTCCTTTCCCACCATGCCTCCGGCCCTTCCTTCCCCTTTTTTTCCTTTTTTTTCCCGTCCTTCGCTCACCACCACGACAACGGCCAGGTTGATGGATCTCCGCTTTTTTCATCGCCCGGTGTTTTTAACTCTTTCTTTTTCGGGTCCACCCCCCCTCTTCCCCCCAATTTCCTTTTCTTCCCTGGACCCGAGCATCACCCCCCCCCCCTGGTGGTCAGGTCCTTTGCTGCGTGGATGGCCCCTTTTCCCGGCCACCTCTTTTCCTTTTTTGGCTTTTTTTTTTTTTTTTCGCGCACACTCTTCGAAACACCGATTTTCTTGTGCCGTTTCAGCAATCCCTTTTCTTTTTCCCCCCCCTTTTGTTTTTTTTTCTTCCTTTTTTGGAGATTGCTGCCCATGCACCCAAGAAATCGGTACTGCGCGTGTTGGCGCTCGTCCCACTTCCCACCCGATCTGTTTTGTCCCTCCTTTTTTGCAAATCGCAATGCTTTTTTTTCCCTAAATACCCACCATAATTTTGATGCTCGGTCGGTGTGTATGGGAAGCTGCTGGGGTGGGAGGCGGTCTGTGGCGATCACGATTCTGGAACCCGGTCCTCTTTTTTTATCTCTTTTTCAAAGTTTCATGTTCGTGGGTGGTGATCTTCTTTTTTTTTATCTTTTTTTTTTTTGCTGGGGGGAGGCTTTGTTGGTTTGGTTCCCAGTGTTCTCTTTTCCAAAAAATTCCCTTTTCCTTTTCCCGGTCCCTCCCTTTTCCTTCGTTCTATTTTCTTCCTTATGTTTTTTATGTGATTTTCTTTCCGGCCGCGCGTCTAGTTTCCTTAGGGGGCGCCCCCCCTTCCGAGTTCCCCATTCGAATGACATCCTGAAAACCTTGCTTACCCTCTACCTTCAGGGTTTTTCTGCTGTATCGCAGGACTGGCGTCTCCGCGCTGGACTTGTGTGTCTTCCTTAATTCTGCTCCCCCTTTTCTTCCCGTTTCCTGGTGGTTATGTTCCTGACGATCGGTGCCATGGGGCTTTTTTCACTTTTGTGGGGGTCCCGGTTTCTTTTTTTTTAGGGCATTGGGGGCGTCCTTGTTTTTCGTTTTCAGGGCCTTATTTCCTCCCACCCCAGAAACCACCCCCCTGGTTGCTTACACGATGAGATTCGTGTTTTTTCCCCCTTTCGTCGATTGATGGTTGTTCGGCCTTGTCCTCCCTTTCTGGGTGGGCATCTTCATCTTTTGCCCCCCCTTTTTTTTTTTATTTCTTCTTTCTGCTGACCGCTGGAGGCTTTGTCCCTCTTTTCCTCCCCTTTTTCTCCCCGCCTTTCCCCTTACGGTTTTTGGCTCGGAAGGACTGAGCGTTCCTGGCCGGCGCGGCGGCAATATCGGGTCCCGTTTCCTTTTATTCCTCCCCCTTTTCTTTACCGGCGACCCGCCCCCTTGGTGGCTTTGTGGGTGCTTTATGTGGGGGCTCCGTCCCGTGTTTTTTTTTTTCTTTTTTGGTTTCCGTTAGGGTGGCAATTTTTGCCATGTTTCTTTTTTTTTTTTCGCCGATGAAACCAGTTTGCGCGCCCACGCTGCTCTTGGCCTATTGGTCGAACTCCCCCTTTTGTTTCTTTGTGTTCGTTATTTCTTCCCCTTTTTGTTTTCCTTGACTGGCCGGTCGCTCTGCTCGGGCTTCCCAGGACCTATCTTTTGGCCGGGGCCTGAACGGTGGCGCTGCGGGTTGGGGGGGGGTGGGGGGGCTGGGGTGGGTTGGTGGGTCGGGGTGGGGTGTGTGTGTGTTGGTTTTTCCATTTTTTCCTTGAGAATTAGATGGAGTATGGTGTTCGTATCGGCGTTGCTAACAAAACTTTTTTGTTTGTGGGGCCCTGGGCTCGTGGCGCGCTTTTTTTCCTGTTTTTCCCACTTTTTGTTTTTCGATCTGTGAGTTGACTGTGCTATACTCGGCATGATCTTCCGCCTTCGTTGTTCCTTCTTCCCCCGGGGCGGACCTTCGTCTTCCCGTATTTAAGGTTTTACCCCGGCGCTGGCACGGCCCGGACCCGTAAGCCGTCTCGGCCCAGTTTTCTTTTTCGGATTGGCCCCTGCCCGTTCTTCCTACTGCCGGAGAGCTTAAGGGAACGGTGTCCTGGGGTTCGGAACGTTGCGAAACAACAGTTCGGCTCGCGACGTTGCCTGTCCTGCCTGTGCCCCCCAATTCTCTGAAATATCCAGGATCGGCCACCGACTTGCGGCCGTGCCCCGACGATTTCAACTCTTGAGTATGTACACCCGACCCCACCGGAATCTTTTTTTTGCAAGATTCAATGGCCGCCGCCCCCTGCCTTTTCCCCTTTTTTTCTGCCCTTCTTCTGCCCCCCCTCCTTTTTTGCGGCCCGGCGCGTTCCAGGACCACCCATTTCGTCGTCTGTTTCTACCCCCCCTGTCCCCACTGCTTCGCTTTTTGGGTTGGTTCGATGGGTCCACATTTTCTTTCCCGCGAGACAGCTCTGCACGTTCGCGTTTAACCCCCCTCGATACATTCCTACGGGGATAATGCAATCTGTGTGTTTTTTTTTTTTTGTTTTATTTTTTTTCTTGTTTTTCTATATAGTCGCTCGACCCAACTGATTTCTCCACTCTCTTTTTTTTTCAAATTTATGTGGAATTTGTGGATAGTTCTCTGCCTCCCCACCCTTTTGCTTTTCTGTTACGAGATGGATGGAATCGCCGACGGTATCGCCACGCCACTTCCAACTGAAAAACAAACGTGGCGCGAACATTCCTGTTTAGTCTTGTATCGAGGGCCACCTCTTTTTGCGTGCCCTTCGGGTTTTTGCCCAACTGTCTTTTTGCTGCACCCCCCGTTTTTTTGTTTTGGTGTGGAGGCCGGTTGACCTTGCACTGTGCCATGTGTTGGCTTTCCGGCACGTGGCGTGCCCTGACTTTTTTTCAAAATCTATACCGGGCCCTGCATCCTTGTTCTCAGCCCCACCCGACCACTGGGTGCCCGGCCAAGTAAGCCCCTGAGGCTTTTTCCTTTGTCTTCTTTTGGAAAGTGCTCCCCTCTCTCCCCCCCTAGCACCACATCAATTTTCCCATGACGCGACGTTTTTTGGATGGTGCCCCTTGTGCCTGGCTGTTTCTGTCCAACGTTCAAATGTGCGCCGGCACTCGACTCCTCCTGAAACTTTTGCCCTTTTTTGTGCCGCTGGCGCCGGCGCAATCGCTCGCCGGCCCGGGTCCCTATTCCCTCCCTTTTCCCCGCCTGTCCCCCTCTGTTGGATAGTTTTTTTTTTTTTTATTATGGGACATTGGCTTACGTCCTCAGGGTCTCTGTCTTTTTCGCTTTCCCCAATGCATGTGGTAATTGTTTTGAAAATCTTCTCGTCTCTTCCTGTGTGGCTGTGGCAGACCTCCCTTTTTTTCTCCAACGGCCGTTGCCTCTTTGAGGCCCCTGTCCGAGCTCCTCCCCCCCTTTCTCTCTTCGCGCCTTTTTGACAAGATGGCTTCATGGGACGTTTTTTGGGGCGTTTTTACTACCTTCGTGGGCTGCAGTCCCCCTTGTTTGGGTGGCGCGTCTTGACCATTACCACCCTCTCAACTTGGTTGACGTTCAGTTCCGAGGGGGCTCGCCGACCCTTTTCCTAGAATGTCCTGGTGTTCGGACATTTTTTTACCCCTGCCCTTCCCCCCAACCCTCCTTCTTTTCTGTTCGCGTGGGGCACCAATATCCCGTTTATGGTTCTTTTTTGCGCTGGCCGGCCCCTCGTTTTCTTTCCCGCGCTCGGACCGCCTTTTTCCTTGCCCCTTTTTGGGCGGCATTTTTTGAACGGGCCACTTCGCACCGGCAAAAAGTTCCTCCTGTGCTTTAATTTTTTTCTCGTCCCCCCTTTGCGATTCCTTTTTTTTTAATTTCCCCCCTTGGTGGTCGCCAAGAAACTTGGTGGGATTTGCTTCGTCTTCGCTCCTCTGGTCCTGACTTTCACAAACTCAACCACCGGTTTTTTTGGTACTATACCCCAAAGAGTCGGCCCTTTCAAACCTCCAATCCAAGTTTTTTCGTGTGCCCTTCCTTCTTTTTTCCCCCCCTTCCTTTTCTACGTTCGCGACAACCTGCCCCCACTGAGGAGACGATGTTTTCATATCTTTTCGGCGCGGGCGGGTTCTTCTTTTTCGATGGCCTTTTTTTTTTCGCATTTCCCGCAAAGTTCTTTTTCTACCGGTTGTTGTGAGTCTCGATCTGGTGGTTTCTGCCTGCGACCCCAAAGGCCATCGACCGCCAGCCAACTCGTTACCATCTTCCTGTCTCCTTTGGTTCTTCTTTCGGTTCCCTGTTGGGACCGGTGCTTTCCACACGCCCCGCCTTGATGAAATTTTTGGAGGCTCGATTTTTGGTAGTATGTACCCGGTTTTGTCTCCCTTAACTTTTTCTTCCTTGAGCGCCTCTTTTTTTATCCTCCCCAATCCCTTTTCTTTGGATCATGGGATTGCTCGTGGAGCTTCCCCCGCTCGGCCCTGGCCTTTTTTTTTACCTTTCACACCAACTTTTATGTTGCGGTTATCGCGGTCTGTCAATAATGGGCGGTTTCCGGCCCCTGGTTTAACACTTGCCTGTTTTTCCCGCTTTTTCTTCACGTTTTCAGGCCAGGTGTCGCCAAGCCAAGATCGATCTTTTCTCGACTCTCCCACGATGGGTTTTTTTTTTCCCCCGTTTTCCTTTCGAACACTGTACAAGTTCCTCTTGATCAAGTTTTTGGGCGGTCCATTGCCCCCTCGACTGCTCCTTCTTTCTCCCCCCCCCTTTTTCCAGCAACCCCAGTTTTACTTTTCCCCCGATGGGCGCCTCGCACGCCCCCTTTTCCTTTTTTTCCGGTTCGCCAGGCAGGCCCAGTCCGCTTCCAACTTCCCCTTGCGCTCCCTTACACTTATCTTGTTACCATATTCGAGGACCCTTCCGCTCCCTCGCTCCCACACCCCCCCTGGCCTTTTTTTCACGTTTTCTTTTTTTTTGGCCCCCCATTTGAGCTACGCCCCGTTGAGATTTTCCGTACCCATTTGCCGGTTTGTCCCCAACCGCCCCTGAACTTAGGGGTTGACGTCTTCGATGGACCAAGGCGTTAGGATTCGTGCCTCCCCCCCTTCCGTGGGCCGACTGGCGGGGTTGTATACTCATTTTAGCCGGACTCCCTGCGGCACCCCGGGTCTCCCAGTTTTTTTTTTTTTCCTTTCTTTTTTGCGTTTTCCTTTTTTGGTTCCCCGGCGGCACCCCTTTTTCCTTCCGAGGCAACTCACGATCCCCTCCAGACCTCGGCTGCAATTCCCCCCCGCGCTTTCCCGTCATCGTGATTGTGTCGACAGTAGAATGTGTTACAGACTTTCCCCCCCAAGCGCAGGGGGAACTTTCGGAGTCTTGCTTTTACTTTCGGTTTGCTTTCTGCTTTTCTTTCCTGGGGCTTCCCCTGTTTGTTCGGATCTTTTTTCCCCCCCCCCCCACTCTTGACCAGTTGCACGCCACCCGCTGTTTCGGTCTTTGCCGTTCCTTTCCCCCTGGGCCCCTTTTTCTTCCCCTTGTGACCAGTTGTCGTTCCAAACCAGAGACCACTCATCGATGTTCCTTGCTCGACGATCCACCACCGGAATGTTTTCTTTGTTCGGACAACGTTTTATTTTTCATAAGGTTTTCCCTCCCCCCCTTGAGTTTTTCGCTTTTGCTGCGTTATGACACGTTTTTTCAGGCGGCATCGAGCCACACACCTTGGGTGTTTTCTCCCCCCCTCTCGACTTTCCCCCCCCTCCAGTTTAAGTTGCCCCTATATGGGGAAGTTCGGCCTTCGCTCTCTTCGATTGCCCCTCTGTCGGCATTTTTTTTTATCCCTTCTGCTTTTTTTTTTTAAACTGTGCGTTCCTGCTGTAGCATGTCGCTCCCAGATTGAAGCGGCATTTTGAAATTTGCTTTTCCTGTCCCCTCCTACCTCCCCCCTCCCCTTTATTCCCCCCCGGGCCCGGTTGAACCAGGTTTTGTTTATCTGGAAACTGAGCGGCTTTTTGCGGCCGCTCTGGCCTCTTTTTACCTTGCTTACGTTCCCCGACCTCTTTTTTCGGGCCATTAGCTGCACCCTTCTCTCTGGCCGTTTCCGGGGTGTCAAGTGACCCCGTCCCCTTCCCACCTTGTTCTTTTGGGTCCGGTGCCTTTTGGTTCCGCTTTAATTTTGAATTTTCACCCCCTTTCGATGTGTCCCATCGGCTCCGGCTTGACTCCTCTACTTTTTTTTTTTTTTTTGAACTTTTCGCACTTTTCTCGACCTAGCACCTCCTTCCCTCTTCCGTCCTTATTCCCCCCGTTCCCTTGTCCCCACAGGACTTTCTTCTGGCTTTGCTCATGCCTTGTTGGCTTACTTTCCCCCCTGGCGGACGCCAGTCAGGGTAACAACCTCTCCCACATTCCCCAGTTTCCGCCAGGGGTGGTTACCTCCTTTCCTCGGAGATTTTTTTTTTGCCCAATAGCCTTCAGCCAGTTCGAACTCCTCACCGAAAAACACCGCGGGAACTTGAGACCGGAATACCTCTCTAGCCCCCTGTCCCCCTTCCCAGTTGGTGTAATTGCAGGCACTATCCCCTCCCCTCTCAGAATTTTGCTCGCAGGGAAAATGGGCCCCGCGAATTTTCCCCGCTGTCACAGATCTCGGGAAATCGTTTGCAGAGACCGCCGGCCCCCCGTAACCACCGCCGAAATACCCGAAACCTTCCCAGGTCTGTTTTCCGAGTTTCGTCCTTCACTTTCTCCCTTTACCGTTTCCTTCAAACCTTTTCTCTAGGGATCCGCCACCCACACCTGCCGAATGGCCGGGAGGCCTCCCCGGCGCATGGTGCTCCACATATGTCCCACTTTTCTTCCAATCATCGCCCCCCACCGCGGGAGTGATCAGGTAAAGCCCCCCCCTTTTCGAGGTTGACGGTCAGATATTGCCTCCTTGAGCGGTCCGTCTCTTTTTACCTCGTCCTGCACCGGTCAATTCTTTCAGCGGAACGCTCCGGTGTTAGGTCCGCGCCAGTTCCCCCAGCGTCAGGTTTTTGAGAAATATTCCCCCCGCCTTTTTTTTGACCTTGCCCCACAAGGTCCCCCTACAGTAGGGGTTCCCCACCAGCATCTCCCAGGGACAGCCGGGGACCATTCCACCGACTTTTTCTCCCTTCCAGCCAGTTTTTTGCTTGATTGCGGAGGCAATAAGCGCGCTACGACACCCGTTTCCATGCCCCGAACGCACCAGGCCCGTGTTCACCCCCCCCCCCCCCTGTTGTTTCGCGATTCCTCCCGATTCACCACCCTTTTTAAGCGGTATTCCGGTGAGGGCGAATTAGCCGTTACCTCCCGCCATTAGAGCGGCATCGCCGCCGATAGTGTTCGCGGCTGAAACTTCCCCCAGCCCCCTGTCCCTCCCTTTCGAATTTCCCTTCCCCTTTCGTCTCTAGGCCGTGAAACGACGCCAGAAAACCTCCGGACATAAATCGTTTTTGTCCTCTTCACCCTGTCGGCAGGGGAGGAATGGGATTTTTCCCCTGCGTCCCCCCCTCCCCCAGTTCTTTGCACCCAACAGAACCTGACCATTCGCCGCTCACCACTACAAACTACGGTGATGATTGGCCCCATCCTTGTTTTTCCCGATCTTTTTTTTGATTTTTGTTTGTTTTTTGGTTTTTTTTTTTTTTTTTTTTTTGGGAAGAACGGCGTGGTTGCCCAACCCATTCCGTCAATCCGGACTCCATCCCTTTCCCCCCCCCATGGTTTTCCCCTCCAGGGCAGGTCGGGATGCCCAAGTTTCCCCCAACAAATTCGGGCGCTTTGGATGGGCCCTTCGTCGGCACCACGTTTTGTTGCCCCAGGTTTATTGTGCATGAACCC
>Ga0179593_1375359_pt1 | contig 12121 bp, 13 predicted proteins | sample CZODoug2_1_08_16_FD_185931 | JGI IMG/M metagenome (GOLD analysis project Ga0179593, IMG submission 185931) | Vadose zone soil fungal communities from Angelo Coast Range Reserve, California, USA - CZODoug2_1_08_16fungal (PacBio error correction) | ecosystem: Environmental > Terrestrial > Soil >... | reverse complement strand
ATTTCCCCCGGATCTTCCATTTTTTTTTCTTTTGCTTTCTTGCTCCATCTATATATCCCGCCCCACGAAGCGGTCTCCGTCTAGACGGTGTTTCCCTCCCCATATGAAGGGACCGTGGCTGTAGACTTCCCCAATTGCTTTGTTCCACCTCCCTCAGTCTAGCGCCCCATACGGCGTGCCCGAGAACAGGTTTTTTCTCTGTTTTGCCCCAATTCTCTTCTTTTCATTCCAATTGACTCTCCTTTTTTTCCTGCATCTTCCCTTCCTACCCCCCACAACCACCAAACACAGACCTCACCCCCCCCCCCCCCCCCTTCCTGTATACCCCAGAACCGAGCCCTTTACCCTGTCTTCGCGATGTTCTTGCTTTTGCTCTTCGTCCCGAAACTCACCAGGGACTCTACATCGCTTGCTCTTTCCGAGACGTGCAAGAAAGGAGGGCAAGTTTTTCTGCTAAGTGGAATGAGGCGGACAGCCCCCTTTTTTTTTCTCGGTCTTTTCTGTCTCCCCTCCATCGCTCTCGTCCGCCAAGCGTAGCTGACAAGCCTCCCCCCGGGATTGATGACCGATCCCAGAACTATCTCCTTCTTTGGAAACCCGTTTATTCTGAAAGCCTGAGGATGTTCCGCCCCGTGTCTCGTGCGGTCCCGCATCTCCTGAAGACTTTTCGCCGGTCGCCGGATATAAGACCCACGTACGCGGAATTCGTTCCCGTCCCCAGTATCAACCTTTTCGTTTGCGTCGGTCTCTTGCCCGTCCACTTCCCCGGTCCCGTCAACCTTCCCCTTTCCCCCTGTTCCCTTTCTTTTCCCCGACTGCTTTGTGTGACCGTCGTTGTATCGAATACCCTGGCGACCATCCCCTTCTCCAATTAGGACACCAGTTTTTTCACCCTTTTTTCTTCTTGCGCTTTCCCCTTCCTCTTTTCCTCCCCGACGCCACAAGGGGCGTGATAGTAGAAATCATCCGTTATGACGAATTTCTTCATCGCTCCTGGAGGCATTTTTTTCTTCTGAAGTCTCCCCTCGACCGTGTTTTTAAACTCGCGTGCACTTCTTGGATCTGCTCTCCCGATCTTAAAGGTTGGTTTACCACACTCCGTCTTGCATTTTTTCTTTCCCTTGCCGTTGCGTATAGTTCAACCTCTCGCGGTTCCAAGATTGGGTCTTCCCCGTTTCCTTCAAATCCCTCGCCTCTTTCTCTATAGATGTCTCGTTAAGTTTTACTTCCTCGCTCTGCGCCTATCCTCCCCTTCATCAGTTTGTCTCCCGGACAGTGTAACCAATTGAAAGGCCTTTTTTTTCAAATAAGTCCCCCTCCTTGAACTAAGAAGTGAAACGGGAATTTTAAAAGCCTGGCTTACCTTGGCCCCACTTCGTTCTTTTTCTTTCTTACTCACTATACCGAGATTTAAGCCATAAATTAAGCCCAGGAAAACAATTTGTGTTTTTTTCTACTTCTAATGCTCTCTTTTCTTTAGACCTTCCGATTTCCTATCTCCTACAGGTCGTTCTGGCCACAAAGAATTTTTTCCTACTTACTTCTGGTAACTTTACTTAAATGATTCTTTCTATTTCTTTTTTTTCTCATTTAATTTATTTCTACCGAGGGCTACTCCTTTTCTCTCTTTTGAAGGGGTTTTTTCTCTTTTTTGTTTCTCCTTCCCCCACTCCGAGAGCATATAAGACCAAACAAACCCTTTCACCACCTTCCCCTCTTTACAGGCCCCCTAGCTTGATTTCGCGCTCTCGGTAGGAGTACGCTTTTGTCCCCCCCCCACCACACTGGCTTTTCTTCCTTCGCCAGAAGAATTTGAGTTTTAGACTAATGATTCTTCTACTTTCACTTTTCCTTCAGGTGTCTTTTTACAGGTCCTGCTCAGTCTGGGCACTTCACTTCAGACCCGCCGACTAAGGAACCTTTCCTTTTTTTCTGACTCTATTTTAACCCCCAATTTTTGTTGTTTTGATTCGCTACTCTCCCTTTCCCAAAACAATTATTTCCGTCGCTGGTAGCAGCGGCCCAAATAACTGATGCATGGCGTATACCCCGCTCACCGTCTCCCCCCTCTCGAATCAATTATGAGTCTGAAACTAACTGTTTCTCCTGGTTCTGCGTCTTGATTCCTCCTTTTGCGCGAGCGATCCTGTCAGGATCTTTAGGAAACATGGACCCAGATTTCCCCGTGCCTCCTTTAGATTTTTTCATCTTTCTCTTTTTGTTAGTTTCTGGAGCGAGTAGTTTATAGAACCAAATACCATCTCTCCCCCCACAGCCCCAGGCCTCTTCGATGATTTTCCCATTTTCTTCACTAGGGTCGACCCAGCTCCATAGAAGCCGTTTCCCGCCAACGCGAACCTCCCCAATTTCAGATTTATTTCCTTTCGCGTCTCAGTCGGACGAAATTCTTGGAGCCAGAGCACAATACAAAAACTCTCCGCTCCTTTTTTTTTTTTTTTTTTTTTTCAACCGCATGCGGCTCCCCTAAGATACTTTTACGCACCAAAATTGCCTTGCTAAATTTGTCTATTCACTTCAGCTTCCCTTCGGTATACAACTCCCCATTTTCACTAGAGTTTTCAGTAATGCCAGCCCGTTTTCTTCTGAGTCTTTGCGCTGTACCGCGAGTTTCAGGGCCTTCAATGTTACCACTTGTTTTCCCTTCTAGATAAGATATGGATTTGATTCGTAAGCGGACAGAAGTCTTCCTGTCCCTCTCCCGCTCCTCATCCTCTTTTACCCTCTTCGCCTACGTAAAAGGGACTACCAAGACTCCCACTTCTACTGTTAACGATACGCACACCTTTGGAACTCCCCCCCATTTTTCATAAGGATTTTCTTTTTCCCAACCGTGAGTCTAGATATAGAAGGTTTTTCCTGGCGTTATTTCACTTTTTGATCTGTTTTTCTCCCTTCGACGCCTCACTCCCCTCCCCCTCGAGCGCCCGCGCTAAGGTTTCGTCATCCTAGCCGGTCTCAAGTTTATTCAAGCAACTTTGTCCCTTGAGAAAGAGGCAGGTCAAGTGCACCCACCTACCACAAGTGTTTTATTGCCTGGTCCCTTCACTGCCATCCCCTTTCTTGTTCCCACTTGCATCAAATTGTTGACGGTTACAGCGCTACGTGCAGTTTTTGTTTCCTGTACACCGTCAGTACCCTTTAAGTGATAAGCTTGATTTTCCACGCCCCCCTTGATCCTTTTCTGTCCGTCATTTACTTGGATTACTATCAAATAGGCGCACAATTTAGAGATGAGTGCGATTGACGTTCGGCTCCATCCTCGGGCCCCGTATCCCTACTCTCTTTTTTTCCCCCACGCGACCTTCCCCCTTCTTTTTCTTCGTCCAATGCCGGGGCCTTTTGTTCTCTAACCTTTCTGTCAGCCCGCGAGGCTTTCTCTTTAGAAACAGTGGAATCATTCCCCTTCTGTAGTTAAACACTGCTCTTAAAACCATCTTCATGCTGCTTCTTTATGTTCGCGAGGTAGAGTTCCCTCGGGTTGTTCCGGTACTCGCGCCAAACAGCTCTATCCGTTCTCTCTTCCCACCAAAAATTGTGTTGCTGCTTCCGCCTCTTGCGAGACCCACTCGTAGCGAAAGCAAGCCTTGCAGTTCAAACGGCACCGCAAGTGTTCTCCTTTTTTCTTTGCGTCCGCACGATAAGAGAGAACCTGGTTTTTTTTCCTTCCTTTTGCACTTTCGGCTCCAGCCCCCCTGGACCTTCCTGATCAGCGTTCACCGACTACCGAGTCGTCTGGTGTGGCGGCTTGGTGAGGTCTATAGTTAATACTTTGCGCCTCCCAAACCAACCTTCCATGCCCAACTCAGCCTGTCATTCACAGTCACCTCAATTGTGTTCTTTCACAGTGTTTCCAACCCTGGGGTTTAACCAGCCCCTTCCTCACCTCCACTATTCACATTGAGTTATTTCCCATCCACCCGGGATAGAGATGCCCCGTCTTGATCCCCCTGTCCCCTTTCCTTCATCTAGGCCCCCATAACTTCAGTTCTCTTGCTGACGCGTCACCCGTTCCAATACGACAACTCCCTGTTTTCATGTGACTCCCTACCCAGCCTCTTCCAGAACTCTCTGCCTCCGCATATTTTGCCTTTTGAGAGGAGCGCTATTTTTTACCTTTTCCTCCTCCCTTTCCGTTCCCCCCGATTTTCTTTGTGCCCCTCTCTGCAGAAGGTTTCGTACAGGTAAAACGAATGTCTATGAGTTTATTCCAACTCTTCCTTAAGCCTAACCTTCCCTCCCCTGTCCCGTCTCCCCCCAGACCAATCGTGCTGGGCCCGCGCCGAACCAGCGTCCAACGACCACCGCACCTATTTCGTTCCTTTTTCTTTCTGCTACCCATTTCGATCCCCTCTCGACAACCTGCGATCACGAGTCAACTCCGCCTCCCTTCGTGCCCGGTACGGCCTGGCTTCCCTCAGGTGGAAGAACTGATACGTGCGGCGTCAATTCCTTTGATTCCATTAGTTACAGGCGTCTCCTCCTCTTGCCCCCTTTCGATCATCTCGGGGAAATCTCGATCAGGGACCCCTTAATGTTAGTTTACGCAACCCAAATTTTACGTTCCACCACTTAGTACGAAAATACTTCATTGGTCCTCTTCGCTTTAATGGATCCTTATCCTCGGCCCCCCCGACTCCTTTCCCGCTGCTATTTTGTCTTCTGAACGTCGCCGTTAGCTCACCCTCCCCCTGCCATAGGGATTGGTTTTTCCTCGTAAAGTTCTCATTTTGTAATAGAAATACATTTATTAAATCTCGTTTTTTTTCTCTCGATTCGTGATTCCCCGAGCTTCTCCCTTTCTTCACCAACCCTTGCCGGTCTGAGAACTCCCTGTTTTCAACTTTCATGACCCCCCCAGCGTCCCTCCTTTCCCCCTTTTTTTCTGAGTATAATGATCACAGAGCTTAAAATTCCATAGTCTTGATGGGTTTCTTCCCTGGTTTCCGTCAAGGAACTGTTTTGCGCCACCCAATCTTTTTTTCATGGGTCGAGAGATTCCCCCCTTTCTTTCATAAATGTTGCAGAGAAGCTTTTGTAAAATCCTGCTCCCCCACTTCCTTTTTTCCACTCGCTAACGTACGTTTTTCTTGTTTCCCCCCCCCCCCACTTTCTTCAATCCATCTTAAGGAAGAGATCAGATAGATAGAGAACCTATGTACATACCGTAACATTTTACCGATCGTCGGTCACTTTTCTTGTTAACTGGTTGCTCTAGTTGAGATAGGAGTGATTTATGTGTCCCGCTTGGTTGTCGTTTTAACACCCAGTTCTCCTCATTTTTTTATCGCGGGTTTTGAATCGTCGACATGTGAGCCCCTATTGAGATCAGGATCGTAAATTCCCCCCCCCCCCCAAAGTCTTGCTCCGTTTTTCCCTGCCTTCCCTTCTCCAGTTAATTACTTCTTCTTTTGACCCAATATAGTGTGAATTCATTCTGGGAAAATTAGTTCTCGCCCTTCTCCCCAATTTTCCTCCCCCCTATGGATATCACCGAGGGAGTGGGTCTGGTCTCTCCGGGTTCGGTGGTATTTTTCAAACCATTGACTTTTCTCGGCTGCACCCCTCCGGCGTTCCTGAAGTTGAGCAGCGATGACTTTTCCCAGGAAACTTGATGCACTTCGGCTCTAGCCTCTCTGAATAGGCTGTGATCACTACCTTCCCCTTTTTTTCCGACTCGTTTCTTTTTCCATTGAGGGTTTTTTTTTTCAATAACCACATTGTGGTTGCAAACGCCTTTAGCCTTCCATCCCCCAGAGAGAGGGCGTTTTTTTGAGCCCTTCCTAACCCCCCGCCCTCCCAACTCCGTCCCGACCCCCCCGCGGATAGCCTCGGAGTCGCCGGGACTCTCTGCCAGGTTCACCAGTTTGTGCCCTCTCTTAAAAGGAATGGCCCGCCCTTCACGGCCAGCTGACCCACTACTTCTTGTTACCCCCGATCCCCGTTCCGCAAGTGACTCGTTTTCCCATTCCGGCTTTTTCTTCTGCTTTTTACGCTCATTTTTCTGCCTTCGGGACTAGAAAAAACCTTGGTTTTCTTTACCGATAAGCTACCCCCCTCTCCCTCGATTTCATTGCTGTGCGCCGGATTACCTTAAACACCCGAGTACTCTACCGCGCCTGCTTCTATCCCCTCGTTCTCAGTATGTTAAAGCAAGTTGTTTTTTATGATTCTTCATCCGTTCCCTTTTTTCCTCTTCTTTTCCGCCTTTTCAGCCATTCCTCTGCTCGGTCGCCCGCGTCTAGACCAGACCTTCCCCTTTCTCTTGATGACCTCTTCCCGACAATGACACTGCTGTGGAAAAATTCGTCTGACTTACACTCCGTATGATTATTATTCGTATCGTTCCGTACTTTTCGCCTATTTTTCGCATGGTTACGCCCATTCCGCCTTTACGGGAGAAACCATGTGCGGTTTTCGTCTTCCCTCAATTCCTCATGATAGCATTGTCCCCCATTTTTAAGTTGTTGTACGGCCCCCCTTAGCATCTGCGTCCCCTTTCCCTTTCGGTGGAAAGTTAAAGTGTAGAATGCAATTTTACCATCCCCCTTCTTCCCCAATCCCGGCCCTCTTCCGAGAATGCCCGCTGTCGTCGTTTTGTCGACTCTTTTCACCTCCCCCCCCCCTTTCAAGACAAAAGTTGCGACGACTTATGTCATGACTTCCTGGCTCTCTCTTTGCTCTTTCGTCATGGCTTTCCTTTTTTTATTGCACCTTTCTCGAAAGCCTTCTTCATGATTTCTTGAGAGCCTTTAGAAGAGCGTCAATTCTTTTTTTTAACCGGCAACATCATGGCTTGTTCCATTTGGTTCTTCCCACTTCTTTTTCTTACTCTTTCCTCTTCTCTGCGTTCAGAGAATACGTTTCCGCCTGTATTTTAACTTTTTATCTTTATCGCGAATAATTCAGCGTCCCGAATCGAATCATACTCCTCTTTCTCCGCTAACTTCCCCCAGTTTCCCCATTTTTCCGGCCCCCCTTTTTTTTCCCTCTCGGCGACGCCCGGCAGAACTCAGACCCTCCACTTTAGGTTATTCAGACGCATTACTTGGCAATTTTCTTTGGCTGTCATACTTTTTCCCGCCCGCTTCTAGACAATGAATTAGCGTCACTTGGTTGTAATACTGCTCTTTGCTTATTTTTTCCCCCGCTTTTCGTAGCGCTTTGGTGTATGGCTTTTCCTGGTCCCCCCAAGAATCCTTCCCCCCCTCATCTCGACTCCCAATGATTCCTTTTAAATTTAGAGTTTTTTTGTATTTTCCTGGGTTTGTTCTGCGGCTTTCTTTCTTTACCCGAGGAATAAGCAATTTTTTCCTCTTGATTATGGCTTATTTCTCCCCAATAGATTGTCCCCTCTCCGCCCCCCCAACAAAACTCTTGCCTATCAAAACCCGTCAAATGCCCCGCTCTTATCACCGTAAAGAGCCCATGTCCGGGTTCTTTTCATCGTGAATAAAACCCCGGTTAGTAATCTCCTCCCCTCCTTTTTTTTTATTTTTTATATAGTTGATAGCACTGATACCTTCATTCTTTTTGTCTCCCCGTTTTTCCAGTCTCTTATTTTTCCTCACCTGAAAATTCCTTCCCTCCTTGTTTTGATCCTCCTACTCTTTGTGAGAGAGACTTCAGCAAAAAAAGGATGGTTAATTATTTATTTTGTCAGACTCTTTCTTCCACTACCTTTATCCTTGTAAGTCTCCTATAGACGTGAACAGGACGACATCCTTAGCGAGTATCACCCTACATTTCCTGCTTTTTTCCTTATACACCAGTGCGAAGTCGCTTCTCTACGCTACCCCTACTCTTTTTTCTTTCCCCCTTGGTCTTTCGATGCTTGAATCGATTTTTGATCTCTTTTTCTTTGCTTATAAGTTGCATGCCTTCTGTTTTCCTGAGTCAACCATACGTATCACCCCTAGACCTCTTGACGCTTTTTCATGGGTACCCAGCTGTTCTAACTAGACATTCCTCCTTGAAGATCCCCCATAAGAGAGTTTTTCCCCCTTACCTAGTCAGTCAGACCGTCTCGCGGACTTTCGGCCCTTCTTTTTTTTTCGCCAGGCTTTCCCAATAAACATATCGAGCTAATTTTTTTTTCCCTGACACGTGCGAGCACGACCTCATATCTCCACGAAAAAAAAAATTCCGCTACCGGTATATGTCCCCCCATTTCTCTTTTCCGTATGACGAAGCCCCACTCCCGCCTTTTCCCAAGGTCCTTACTAATTGCCAGCCCGTTTTTTGCTAGCTTGCCCTCTTCGTCCCCTTCAAAAGTGCCTCATAAATTTATTTCTCTTCCTGATCTTTCGGCTTTGCTTCGTGCTGCCGAAAGCTTTTTAATGCCGTTTTCCAATCAAACTGACCAAAACTCCCTCTTGTATTTAAGGAAAACTTACTAAAGACTTCCTCCTGAAAATTTGTTCGTCCCTCCGACAAGCACTTCCAAGACCAAGCAGTCTTCAGTTTTGACCCTTTAACATCCCTTTGATCGCTTCCCGTCAATATAAGAGTTCCTGAGAAACTTTTCTCTGGTATTTCCCCTTCGACTCCTTCCCAAAACCAATACTTCATCCCCCCTCTTCAATTCTTAACCCCCTTGCAGGTCTCCCCCTCTAAGCAATTGTTCGTCCAGTTGCCTTCCCCGCTGAAAGTGTCGGCATATGTTTCGGCGGAGAATTGCCAAACGGTTGATGGTTCCTTGAATTCGAATACTTTCCCTTTCCCAACCTCCCCCCTCATCTAGTCCTTTATTCTAGATGGCAGTGACGGTTCCCGTCATGGAAAATTCATGACTTTGCCGGAAGTGTTCAGCGACCGCCCCCAGCTCTTTTTGGCCGGACGGATTATTTGTGTGATCACTTTCTTCCTCCCAATCTCTCCCTGTCTCTTTGAGCTCTTCAGTTTTTGTTTCTCCTCCGGGCAGTTTTATTAAGAAGCTTTAAATAACCAGCTCGCGTGGCCTTTCTTTATCTTCATCGCTGACTTTGTTCCAGGTTCGACGAGTTGATGGACTAGCTGAGATCGAAGGGGCAACTCAACCCTTTTTGGTGATGATCAATCCCTCGAGACCCCCCATTGTCCTTTCCCATCTATAAGTCGATTTAATAGAGCTTCCGCGATTTCGAGGCCTCGGTTAGTACTTTCAGAAGACGAATCCACTGTGAAATCGATTTCGATTTATATTCTCACTGCTGCTCCCAAAACAGGTTTTTTTTGCGCGCATCTGTTTCTTACACCCGTATTAGTGGAACTTTCACTCCGGAATTTTTCAACCCCCGTTCCAAAAGTCAAGGTTCTCTGTGTGGTTTTTTTTTTTTGGACGTTGTTCCGCATTATTCGTTAGATTCTTAGTTTCAGTCAATTGGAATAATCTCCCCCTACCCAATTGGTACCCCCTTGACCTTTTTTTGTAGAGTTTCAAAAATATTTTTCTTTCGACTGCGAGCCGCCATTGTGTGATAGATTTTTTCTGTCTGGGAGATACTGGGCTTAAGAACACACATTACCACCGTCATCCCTATCTTTATTTGCCCCGAAAAGGCCAGCCCCACTTCGTTGTATTCCCCCCGTGACATTCGGGGGATTGAACCCCAGCCCCTATTTAAAGCCACTCTCTTCCACCCTTTCTTGAGTGCAGAAAACTTTGATAGAGGAGCTCGATCTGCTACAATGGCTCTTGCAGTTTGCGAAAGACCTTCTTTTCCTTTCCTGTTTTTTCTCTCTCCTTCCAATTTTACCAGAAGAAACTCCAGCGAGACCCGCTTCGTCCCTACACAGCCGATAACCATTTCTTTGATTCTTCTCCCTCCCCTTTTTCTTGTTCCGTTATTTTTTATCTCCGGTCATCTTTTTCTCATTTACCACCGAGTTTTGCTGGCCTACAGCTAGCGCATTTGGGGCAGGAAGGAGACACACGTGGCCTTTTTCCTCTTTTTTTTTCCCTTTCTCTTTCCCCTGCGTTCCGGCTGATACCCGTGAGAACATGCGATACCCCGGCGCTCACCCATGACTTGAGCGAATGGTTACTCCTTCCATTCCCCTCTCACAGAATACCTCCCCCTCTGTGACTATAAATTCCCCCTCCCGATCTGCACCCACCGTCAGGTGGTCTCCCTCTTTTCCCGATATCACTCGCTCCTTTGCGACGAAGTTCACTCCTGGCTTTCTCCCAAGGGGTCGAACGATTTTATCTTGGCGCACAATTACTTTCATTACTGCTTCGTCTCTATTTCCCCCTTGCTTCTCTCGAAAGTTGTCATTCGATCCCAGGGTTCCCCACCAACAGTTCTCGTTGCTTTTTCCGCCCAAACAACCCCTTCCTTGAGGCAACCCACCACGGTACAAAGCTCTTTTTTAATTTCGTTTAATCTTCGATTGGAATGATCGATGAATGAAGGACAAGAAGAATGTCCACTGCTGCCCTATTGAGTTTTGCTGACCTCACTATGGGATAGGCGTTTTTTTCATAATAGAATTTGTTTGCCGCATTGATAAGCTCGCATCGAGACAGATGGGAAAACTTTTCCTTGTTTTTTGGTAGAGTTATTCGGACGGCTGCTAGCTAGCCCTTGATGATTGACCCCCAACCAACATTGAGTCCCTGTCGTCACCCAGGTCTGAACTCGCGTTCAATTGTCCACTCACCCACCCAAAGACGGGCACTCGGGTACGGCTGTGTCCGATCTCCGGCTCCCCTTTTTTACCTCGAACTCCCTTCCCTTGAACAGGTTCTGGGTGTCATAGGGTTGATCCAAGGAAATGGTTTTTGACTACCCGAACTCTTTGAAAGCTTTTGGCCCTGGTCGATTGCCCTTTCGATCTCTCACAATGTTGCACCACAAGATTTTCAGCGTGAGATTCCAGTCTGGTTTTTTCACGCAGTCCCTCCCCTGTTTTTTCACTTTTAGAATCCCCAGGACCCGTCCCCCTTCCCTCAGGGACTGATTATCCTAAACCCCAATCTGGACTTCCCAAATGCAGGTTGCGATCGTCGGCACGGTACGGTTCAGCGATAGCAACTTCGGTCGTTCTTCGGTGTTCGCTTGGCCTGGGAGTTTTTTAAGGACCCAAATTCGGAACCGCATTGAGCCTCCCGGTGTTTCCATTAGTAGACATCGGAGTAGATCATTTTTTTCCGGCCACTCATTTCTCCGATCCCGGAAAAAACGATGCAGCTTTTTTTACATCCATTACTTGCCCTAATCGTTTTTTACCAAACAACCTTTTACTTCAGGCTGAGTGAATGAGATCCCATGCATACTTCAACCAAGATTTGATTCACTCAATTCGCGTGTCCGAGGGTGGCTTGCGCACTCTTCTACGCCTGGGAGTTGTTTTCTCATGTTACCCCCAGTGACTGCTCGCGCAACCAAAAGGACACCCATGCGAAAGAAGTGATTGATGTCCCGCCAATCTTGCCGGCCAATGTTCGCCATTGGATACCTTTCTTTTTTTCAATTTTCTCTATAGTCTACGGTGATGTAATAAATGGTTGCGCGATTTTGTGAAATTGGCCTTGGTTGGTTTCAATCCCCAACATTGGTTGGTTCCACTGCCTTTATTCTTTCTGGCCAGTTCCCTCAGTCTCTTCGTGGAAATGCGGTTTTGTCATCTATTATTAACTATCCCCTCACCCTTCTCAACGCGGCTCGCCTCGTCTTCTGCCTTTGTGAACGCGAATCATTGCCGGGTCACCTCAATTGCTTCCTGCGAGATACCAACTGACTTTCACTCCGCCAGGCTAGAGTACTATCTGCTTTCCCCCGCTATGCCCTAAACAATGACTTTCCCTTGTTAAATTACGGCTTCTTTCCATCCGACGCTCCTTTTTTTCTCCCCGCTTCTGACGCCAGCCCAACCCAATTGGTTTTGTCTGAACCCCCCGTAAGTGACTGTTTTCTCGCGATTTTTTTTTCCGTGGTTGCGGGTTCTCTTGACCCCAGCCCCTATTCCCTAAATCGCTGACCGTATTACCAGTTTGCCACTTTTCCCCAGTTTGAGACGTTTTCTCCGACTTTGGACTTTTCGTCATCCTCACAATTTTTTCGCTGATCGAGGATTTTCTCCCGCGCTTCTCGCAAGTTTCTCGACACAGACTTGGCAC
>Ga0179593_1336317_pt1 | contig 12121 bp, 20 predicted proteins | sample CZODoug2_1_08_16_FD_185931 | JGI IMG/M metagenome (GOLD analysis project Ga0179593, IMG submission 185931) | Vadose zone soil fungal communities from Angelo Coast Range Reserve, California, USA - CZODoug2_1_08_16fungal (PacBio error correction) | ecosystem: Environmental > Terrestrial > Soil >... | reverse complement strand
TGCAACACTGTCAGTATGCTCCCCCAAATGATGACTTTTTTTCCTATGTTTCTACGATTTCCGTGGATTTTCTTTTTGCGGCCTTTCCTCCTCTTTCATCACCTTTCAGCCGTTTTTTACTCTTCCCAGATGTCTTGGGTGCTTTGTATGTGCTGCTATGACTTGATACGTTCTCCTGATGGATCATTTCTATTTTCATCTTTTTTGCATTCTCATTTTTCCAGTGCCATTGCAATCACTCCCTACAACACAATACATAAACCCGCAAAGCTCAGGCTTTGATGTTGTTGGCGCCCCCTTCACTTCTTCTTCATCCCCCCCCCTGGACAAAAGTTCCCCAAACCCTGAAAGTTTTGAGACAGGTTTTTGCTTATTGATTGATGTGGAGGGTATGATGTTTTTAACGTGTTGGTTTGTTTGGAGTCCTATTTCTACTTCCTTCCTTTCTTACAAATCCATGTACACTTCCCCTACGTTTTCACTCTCCTCTATGGGCCCTGGCAATGGATTCACACATTCTGTATATGTGGGTCGTTATCTGACCCTGGTGTACTCAGGGTTTTTAAGGCCGCCCCTTGCCGTCAACTCGTCTTGGATATGGCCTCAGAATCCTCTTCATAGAGTCTTCCCCCAAGCCAAGCTTTTTTTGTTCGACCACCCCCTCACTCTCAAACCCTCATTTTTCCTCCCAGTCTTTTTCTTCCTTTAGTCCCCAATTTCCCCACCCCTGTTCTGATGTCTTTTATTTTAAAGTCTTCACCCCCTCCATTGCCTTCCCGGGAGTCTTCAACACCTATCTTCCGCCCCCCGCGAATTCTCAGTTGTGATCTTTTTGACTTCTCTGGCTGCCCCCTGCAACATTCCGTCTCTGGGTTCATCTCCTGGAGACATTGCTTCCATTTCCACCTTTATTTTCCCACCCGGAACCTCGTCTAGGACTTTTTACTGCCAGACTTGAAGTCCCCCTTCTTGCCCCCCTGTTTGCTTGGCTACGGCCCTATTTTAAAAAAGTTGTTGCTGTCACCCAATTTTCAAGCAATTCCCCCAAATATATCTTCACTTTTCTTCTTCTTCACCGGCACGGACCCCAGCGTGATACCACCCCAAACCCCAGAACTGTGCTACTGACCTTTTTTGGCTGGAGCTCGGTTGCGTGCAATCACCCCAAAATGCTTTTTTGGGACTGCCTTCCGACGACTAACGTAACTACTTACCCGTTTTTTTTCGCATGTAGAGTGCCCCAACACTTTAAGTCAGACCTTCGCCTCATGCGGTTTTAATTCTCCTTCCTTCTTTTCTAGCCCAACCAATGCTTGGCAGATTATCTGGTCTTGAAGGTGCTTTTAGGTCCAGAATCTCCCTTTCGCCCCGCCAAGCCCCACTCTCTCCTTTTACGATGTGCCCTCACCAAAAAACTATACTCCCCAATGGTCTCTTCAAAGATCACCTGTCAGTGTTTCCCCCATTTGAAATCGTAGTCCACCCCCCTTTTTGTCAATCGTTCTCATTTCCAGTTTTAGGGTTTCCTGCCCCCCCCCTCCCTGGCTGACTCCTTTTGAGATCCCCCTGAAACCCCATGCAACCTACCCCCTTTAGACGGACAATAAGTAAGTTGCTCAGCCGGTTCCTGGACGGTACCACATGCCTCCCCTGAATCTCAGCACCGTTTGCATTTTGTCTTCAACCGGCAGCTGTCAAACACTGCATGGTAATTGATCATAGTTGCCAGGCAGTACTCATGTGATGTTCTGCACCCCTACATATTGGTGCTTCTGGTTGGTCCCTTTTCCCACCCTTCCGTCTTTGGCACGTCCAAGATCTGACCTGCTTCTACAAGTGTTCGTCGGACGTTGGCCGCTAGGGCAAAGACCCATCACTTCTTCTTCTCAACTCCCTCCTTCCAGTCCATTGATGACCGATGGCCCACTGTTCATTTCCCATGTGGTGCCCGCAAATCTGTTTACTTCGTTCATTTTTCACTTTTCATGTGGATTTAGTTTCTCAAATGTCCACACTTTCAAATGTTACACGTAATTTGTAAGATCGTCCGGATGCTGTAACCCTTACTATCTTTCCTTGTCCTCTTTTGTTGTGTTGACTCTCTTTCCGCCGGTAGGAGTACAGTGCCCTTGGTAACCTTTTTTCGATCGGTCTCCTTTTTTCAAGACTTTTTCACCCCCCAATGACCCCCCTTTTCCTCCTCCTGTCACTATTTCTGTGCCCCCACCCAGTTCAAGTGGCCCACTTCACACCCAGGGTTTAATGCTGGTACCGCAATTGGCTGAGTACTAAGGCCCGTTCCCTGTCACTAGGAGGTTCCAACCTTTTTTTCTACTTCAATTTTTTTTGAGCTAACCTCTTTTGTTTGTTTGCAGATGAGTGCGATCTTTGCCCATCGACCTTTGTCCCAACCTCGTTTGGGTCCATTCAATTCATAGTGACTTTTTGAGATTTATCCCTGACACATGATCGTTTTTGTTCCCTTTTTCCTCCTCATGTGTGTTTCACTTGAGTTTATGTTTATTCCGTGGAGTAGATCTTCAAAACTGCTTACCCTTCTGCTGAGTTATGCTCAGTTTTACCTTGTTTGTTCGGACCTTCTCTTTCTTTTTTCCGTCTTCGGGTGATGCGAGTTGATGGTTTTTCTTTTTTTATTCTCCTTGATCTTCGTCCCTTGGCCTGAAACCTACCCCCAGTTCCATGTACTTATTGTCACACCCAGTGGTTTGGTTTTGAGGACCCATCATTGTAAACATAGTCACTCAATTAAAAATTTATATGATCCTCTTCCGATTTCATCTTCTCTTTTTCGCTTTTTTTTCACATCGGGTCCCCTTTCTCATTTTTGCTTGGAGGAAATTGATCATATTTGTGTTGTCCCCTCCCCCTTCTTCTTAACTCCCATCTAATTGAACCTTGGTTGTCTCTCAATCAAGTCCCCCCCTGCTTTTCTCCCGTGGCCTGCAGGTGCTCCCGATTCTGCATCGTGTCTGTTATTACTTTAGATCTCCACAAAGTTAAGGGTCATGCATCCACTCATTTCCCCCATCTCCGCACTTCTTTTGTTTCATCCCGTTTTTTTCCAGGGTGTCCGGTAGAGTTTTTTCCTATAGGAATTTGTTGTCTGGTGAACACCTTTTTTCCGACCCCCAATTGTTTTCGCCGTCCTTCCCCCCCACTCCCAAAAACATTCTTAGAGATTGGGAGAGGTTCCTCAGATGGATCTTCTCTGTCTTCTCGTATCTTTTCCTGGTGGTGTGGAACCCTACCTTGTCATGTCTTCCCACCCTTCGCTCCAATCTTATTCGTATTGGCGTTTGGCATACAAGTGCATGCTCTTCCTTTAGCTTTTTTCATTTGTATCCTGTGTTTTCCCTGGTTACCTAGGTTGATAGATCATTCGAGTCAAAATTTATTCCATTCTGTTGGGAAAACCCTTTTGGGGACTCTTTCCTCTTCCCTTTGGTTCTTCTTTTTTTCGAGAGTATTGTTTTCCCCCTCGCTTGTGGCGGAACACTATTTAGCTGACTGGCTCCCCCCAAATTTTCGTTTAAGGGGCTTTCCGGTACTCCCTTCGCCCCCCGGTGTATCTCCACTTAACCACATCCTACTTTTTGCTTTCTTTCAGGTTACTCCGGAAACCCCCCCGATAAGAGTTTGAATTGGTTAAGAGTTGTACTTCCAACACCTTCTCTCCTCCCCTTAGCGCCCAAACCTCCCTTCAAACTTATAGTTTATTTTCCTCCCTTCGACCCTCCCTCATCCTCACGGTCAGCAAAAACTTCTTTAGGGGTTACCCCCACACTTTGTACTGTTGAACCTCTTGAACCTTTGTTTCCTCCGACCAACATCACCTTCTTCTTCTTTTTGAGGGTGTGATTGGTCTTCTTCCTTCCGTGCTTCTGCCATCTCTTCGTAACCCATTTTTTGTCTGTAGCCGAACCTCCCTCAGCTTAGGATCGGATCTCATTTTCATAAAATCCATTTTCAGATCCAACGTGATCCCCATCTTGTTTCGTCTGTTTTCTTCAAATGTTCCTTGATGCCCCCTATTTCCTTCTTCAGCTTCCTCAGTCTTCCCCCCAACTGAGAAAAAGTTCTCAGTATCCTTCTTCATCCATTTCATTCCCTTTTTCGTTTTCTTCTTTTTCTTTTTCCCTTTGTTTTCGCTTTTGAGCCTGATCTGCAACTGAGAAATATGCATGGACCATTGAAGATTACCTATTTCCTGGATCCTAGCCCAGTTTTCGCTCTCCCCGGCATCGAAATATGGGACCCTCCCCTTAGTTTTTACTCTCTCCTCTCCCATTTTTCTTGGATCTCTTCCCTGGTATGTTCTTAGTTAGTATATAATCTCTAAGTTTCGGCTCAGAGTAATCTGTGGAACGAGACATTTTTCAAGGGCTTGTAATTCATCCTTTCCCCCTACCCACCCCGAATTCAAAGATCCATATTTGGATGTTGGTTTTTTTTTTTTCCCCTTTCCCCCCCTTTTCTTTCCATTCCAAATGGTGGGTCCCACCTGCCTTTTGCCGGGGATACTCTCGGTAGTTTTCCTTATAGTGATGTCCCTAGACTTTCTCCTTTTTTTGTTTTTTGGGAGACCTATGCACCTTCCTTTACTGGTTACCCCCCAAACTCCCCCCCCCGAAATTACCCAATTATTGTGGTCTCATTTCTATCTTTTTTCCCCTTCTCTGTTTTTCCTCAGATACGACTTGTGTACGGTTAGTCCTACTCAAACCCCTTCACGCACTTTTTTTTCTTGTCTGTTTTCCTTTAAGACCTTGAGTCCCAATCCCCCCTCAACTTATGAGAAACATGGTTCCCACACCACCCCCCCTCCTTTTTCCTTCAGCTAAATGCGTCCAAGTTTCCCAACCTTTGACGAATACTGTCCTCAGTAGTCGTTATCCAATCCCTTTTCCCACGCGGATTTCTCCCCCCCCCTGACTTATGCCAGTCCCTTGCTCCCTTCCATGTTTCCGGCTGCCCTTTGTGGCTGCACAACACACAGACAAACCCCTATCAAGAGATTGTTTTTTTGCTTCTCCTTTCCTTCCATGTTGACCAAATTCCTTTTTCCAACCAATTGCCACGTCTCTCGTCTTCACTCAAACATCATCTACTTGCCATCCACACACTCCATGCAAGAGTTGAAGTTTTTTTTCGTTTGATCCCTCCCATTCCAAACAAGGTTTGGGATTCAACCCCATTCTACCCCACCTTCTATCTCTTGACCCCCCCCAGGCCCCTTCACTACCACTCCCTGTTGTCACCCACTAAGAAGTAAGGAGATGGTACCAGGTGTGGTTGCACCTTCCCCTGCTTGTGGACTAGGCCTGATGCCGAGAACCTTCCCACTACACTCTTTTAGAGCCCCACACTGCCTTCACTTCTATGAAGATCAGTTTTTTTGCTTAAATGGAGAGGACAACCACGGGTTTCTCGGTTTGAATAGGAAGGTTCTGACCTTGATGTATTCTTCTCATGGTTCCCCCGCAATCCCCTCCCTTTCCCTCTGTTATAATAACGTCTGACGATCTTCCAAGATCCACCTGCCTTTTGTTGACAGATGAAAATCGGTCCCCCCCCCAAACCTTTTTTTTGGTCAATCCAGTCTACTGTTCCTTTTTTGGTTTGGCCATGTCTCTCCTGAGCCCCCTTTCACCCCGGACACCTCACAGTATCTCCGGCCACAGTTCCCCGAGCCCACATTTCCAAGTGGCCTTTTCAATCTTCATTGTCACTCCCTTTTGGACCAGCTCCTCCCTTTGTTTGCTTTTCTCCTCCCGTCTTCCCCCTGCATCTAAAACTGTAGGTTATTTGACCCGTACACTGTCCTTTTTTTTTTTCTGTTTGTTCCCCAACATAGTGTGTTTTAAGCTCCCTGCTGGTTTCACCCACCGTGATCCTCACTCGTCTTAAGGCACCACTACTCTGCGCTCACAGTTTCCTTCTTCCCTGCAACCGATGAATTCCCCCCCCCCCCCTGCATTTAAACTTCCTCGTCAAGGTATTCCGTTTTCCCTTTTAATACTTTGGTCAAACTGTTGTGCAAATCTGTTCCCTTATTCTTCAGTTTTTCTTTCTAACCCGTTGGATCAGCAATCCGGTACACTGACGATGTCCTCCTTTCAGTAGAATTTGAAACCTCTAACAGCTTTTTTTCCCTTTCCCTCCTTTGTTTGTGTCGAGTCGCTTCAATTTACATTGAGACTTCTGCAGGAGTCCCCCCACTTTTTGACCCCATTTTATTTTGAGCCCACCGTACTTAATCCACATTTGACATGACAGATTCCAGATGTTATGTGCACACCTTCCCCATTTTTCCTTTGGTCATTCACAATTTCCTTTCATCTTCGTTCTCCTTTTTACCGAAGTGCATTTTAATCTGTACTGCTGTTCCAACGTAGACTTTCCAACTGTTTTTTCTTTTCAGATTTGTTTTCCCGATGAGTTTGCTGACCCCTGGTGGTGGCTTTACCCGGCTTTGAACAGTAGTCTTTGGGATGCCATCCCATTTCAGTGAGCTACTGGAGTCCCTCAGATTTTTCCAGATGCTGGCCAGAATGAACCTTATGTTGTCACATCCTGTTAGTAATCGAGGGACATTTCCTTGCCGGCTTTCTTATCAAGATTTCCCTGTCTTGAGGTAAGATCGTTCTTCCATCTTCGGGGTTTATGCTCTTTTTTTCTTTCCCGGCCTGGACAGACCACCTCACATTCCCAGTGTTACCTTTGACCCCCTTTTTTTTTCTTATGACTCCCATCTTTTCAACTTCATGTTCAACCCTCCTAACAAGAAGAGTTGTTCCTCTTTTAGGGAAACATCGGTTTTTTTTCAAGCGGAGGAGAGCGTGGTTTGGTACGGGGGTCCATTGGCTGATGCTGGTCCTCCCCTTTCCTTCCCCTCCAGAATTGCCAATCTCCGTTTTTGTCTCCCCCCCCTTCTCCATTCTTTCCTCGAGAGCCCAGTCGTGTTTGAAGGCATATAAGATAGAAATCAGTGTTCTTCTTACTTTTCTGAATCTTCCCCTTCATCACCTCCCGTCTTGGGTCCTTTCCCTCCCACGCTGCAGATCTTTGTGCATCTTTCTTTTTGCGTTTCCTGCTTGTTATTTTTTTCGTGACTCTCTTGGGTTTCAGATATCTACCTTTTTGACATGTGAAGACAGAACCACCTTTTCTCATGCGGATCCCCAAAACTCCCAAAAACCTTTTAGGGGCGTGATTGCCCAGTACTTTCGTGTATTCAGATCTTTTCCCGAACTTTTTTTTTTTTTCCCCCCCTTTCCTTTTCCATGTTTTCCCTCTTTTTCCATGCTCATCCCCCACACTTTTTCTCCTTGATTTGGAGGTGTTTTTCCCTCCCCAAAGGGTCGAGCTGAGATGCTCAATGTCCCTATCGTGGTGGTCCCTCCCGTTTTTTCACACAACATTGATTTATCTTATGCTCTTCTTATTTTCTCGCTGGGGATCATCTCTCGAGGACTTTCTTTTCCCGGCAGTTTCTCTTGATGTTGTGTTAAATTTCCTCATAAGTTCTTGGTTTTGAGAGGACTCTCTTCAGCTGATTCTTTCTCTGCCTCCCCCCCCTCGTTTTCGTCTGGGTTCTAGGGCTCGTCCCCGTGGTCGTATCTGCCCATCCCCGATCATATTTTTCGGATAATTTTCCATGTTGAATTCATGATAAACTATAATGATGGTACCTAAGGTACATTTTAATTCTTCAAGTCCTAGGGCTCCCCCAGTCTTTCTTCTTTAGTTTTTCTTTCTCTCACTATCCCCCCATTTCATCCCACTACCTCCCATCTCCCCCTTCTCCCTTTAGTCTGTTTCCCCCTTTTTTCTTTTTCCTCCCTTGACACGGGGGTTGACCCCCGCCAGCCACTTGTCTTGGTGCTAGTGTAACGATTGACTTCCCGGCTGCCGTGGACTGTCCCAGATTTTTGTCCTCTGTTCCAGAAACTTGACATTCCGGATTCCTATAATTTTCTTTCACCATACCCGTTTTTCCCCTTAAGATCCCTATTTTTCTTTCTGATTTAGTACCTGTGCCGGATTGAGTTTCATGATGCCAGCATGCTATCGAACTGCCCTCATCTTTTCCCTCCCCCCGATAATTCTTTTCACTTCCTCTTTTTCCAGTTTTTGCAGATCTTTCTCTCCGATTCCCGTTTGTTTTTTGGTTCTCTGAGATTCTTTGCACCCCAATGGAAATATAGGCATGACCATTTACATCTACCTAGCTTTTTTTTTCCCATTGACTGCCCTTAGAGGCAGTTTTCTTGCACATCTTCCTCCCCAGCAGTTTTTCCGAACCTCTAAAAGGGATGGTCTGAGTATGTTCTGCTTGCTTCCTTACCTCCCTCTTTGTCTCATTTCTCCCATCTTTTTAGAATGATATTTCTCAACTTCAGTGAAGTCCCTTCCATTCCCCCCCCATACCTCCTTTTTTTAAGCTCATTGCTGTTGGGTACTTTTGTTATCCCAACCCCCCTTTGTCCAAGTCCCCCTTTTTGGAAACAAGTCTAAATCCAAGTTTTGAGAAAGTGGATTTCGTGTTTTTTCCTTTATAGTGATCCGAGACTTTTTTTTCTTTTTTTTGTTCTTAATCATTTACGTAGATTTTTTTTCAAGAGTCCCCTTCCATCCATGAATATGCCCCTTATCTGGGTTTATCCCTGGTTCTCCATATCCTTCCTTTTCTTTGGTAAGTGTTCCTACGAGGTGTCTTGTTCTGTCCTATTTCCTCCCCCGGACACTCTTTTTTTCTTCTCCTCTTCCGCTTCAATTATTTTCTCTCTTTCTCCCCATCAATCCCCTTATGCGAACCATTTTTAAAACCCCCCCCCCCCAACTCCTCCCCCTATGAAATAAAGTACTCCTTTATGACCCGTTTTTACAACATGGAATTTCTTCATGGCCGCCAGTCCCCCCCTTCTCCCACCTCCATGTTTTCTTTACTTTTCTCCCCCACCACTGATCTTTCGAACCCTTGCCTCCTCTTTCTGAAAGCTGCCACTGGGGTTAAACAAGACAACCATCCAAATAATGAGATTGGGGTCTGCATGTCTCCTTTTGCCTTCTGGTCCCCCCTCTTCTTTCACCCCCACCTTGAACGTCCTCTTCTCCATGCCTATTCTCCCCCTACTTGCGCCCCACTTAGAAAGGTTTTTGTTGATACGTTCAAAAACCAAGTTTTTTTCAACCTTCCCCCAATCAATCAACAAATTCCTATCTAAGCTATTCACCCGGTCCTGGAACCAAGCTTTGCTCCCCCCTTTTTTTTACCCTTTCTGCCACCGTCCGTCCCTTTCCGGCTTTGAGATTCACTGACCCCCATGTGCTGGGTCCTTCTAGTATGCTAGTAAGTGAAATAATCAGTCTCGATTGATTCTTACCTGGAAGCGCTCTCTCCGAGGACTTAATGTTTTTCACCTTCGATTCCCCCCTGTGATTTCCGATCCTTCTGATTTTCAGCAGGTATAACCAGCAATGTATTATTCAATCAAACCCTGCCAAGCCTCTAAGCTTTTCCCCTATTTGTCCTCCAATAGACTTGACCCCTTTTGTTCTTTCTTTCAATTCACTGTTTTTATGTTTCACCCCTGTTCTTTCCCCCAATCCCCCAACCCACCTTGTCAATCCAGTCAGAATTTGGGATTTTTTTTTGGTTCATTTACCAAGCCCGGTTGAACTGACATTCCCCCTCTATCACCCCGCGAACGGATTCCCCCGCCCCTCTGCTTCTCCCCCTTTTTCATCCTTAGCTCAGTCCCCAGACTTTGCAAAGTAGACTAACTTTCTTCAGCCTCCATTGCCCTTTTATCAAACCTCCCTCTTACCCCTTTCCTGGCATTTTGTTTTCCAGTCCTTACCTCCACTTTCCCTTGTGACATAAGAATAGTGTTGTCAAGCTTCGCTGGGATCACTTGTATCATCACCCGTCTTGACCAAGTGCCCCCCCCTTCTTTATCTCACAGTTTTTAATTTTGCTTCCCCCCCGTGCCCCCCCTATTGACAGCTTTCCCCCCATGCACTTCCTTCTATCCCTCTTTCTTACCTCTTACAGTTCCCATGTGAATGCCTTCTGACCGTATACTCTGTGTGACACGATTTTCTTTTGCTTCCCTGTCTTTTTTTCTCTCCCCCCGTTTGCTCAGAAATCTCAAAATTTACCCTGAGGTGTATTCAAGATGACGATTTTACTACATCCTCCTGTTTGTTGTTTTGGTTCTCTTGCTTACTTTCCATGCTTTTACTGAGACCGTCGTAACCTTTCCTTTTTTTCTCCCCCGTTTTGCAGTCCCTATCCACCGACTCACTTCAGCTGTGCACCCACAGTTCCCACCCAGTGGTCAACTCGGTCATTCCCCCCTGTTTCCTCTTCTTTTACTATCCGAATTGGATCTGTCGGTTTCCCCCCGTTTAGATTTCCCCCCCTGTGCTTTACTGGGCCTTCCTCCAGGAGTGTCTTCTTTTAATGTTTCAGCCAAGCTATGTTGGATCAATCATCAAATAGCCTTTCTTGTGAGCTAGCGGTGACTTTCCCTCTTCCTTTTTGTCCGCATGCCTTTGTCTTTTTTGCTTCTCTTTTCCCCCCCCATGTCGTTTGCCGGCCTTCCCCTTTTTTCATTGGGACGTGTTAAAAAACCACCACAAACACACCCAACCCACCCCCAACCCACACAACCCACCCCAACCCCCCCCCCCCCCCCCACCCCCCCCCACCCCCACATACACAAACCACAAAAAAAAACCCCCCCAAAAACCCCACCCCCCCCCCCCCCCCCCACCCCAACCAACCCCCCCCAAACCCCCCCCAATCTATTGTATTCTAGGGGTGATGGATTTGTTTCAGTATTCTACGGGATGATACTTCTTGGAAGCCCCACGAACACGCCAGATCTCCCCCTGTTTTTTGTGGATGATTTACAGCTTTAAATGATTTTTCCCTCCTTCCCACCTTTCTATTGCAGTCTTCCCGATCTAGTTTTTCGGGCCCCTTCCTTACAATTCTTGAGAGCTTTTAGTGTCTGCCCCTTCAGCTAATACCCTTTATTTTTTTTTCGGGCCCCCTTCTTCACTCCCCTCCGTTGCCCCTCCTTCCCTTTGGTTTTCTCCTTCCCATTTTCCTCCCCTTTCTTTCTTTTCCATAGAGACAGTCGTTGTGCCGACTTCTCGCAGATTTCTGTACCCTTTCTCGAATATTCTCATTTTTCACCCTCTCCCCTTTTCGCCTCGTCCCCCCCGATTCCCAGCGATTTCCTTTTCCCCCTTTTTTTTTGGTCCCTCTTTTCCCTTTCCTTTTCTTGACCTGCGCGTTAAAGCTCTTGAGTGGAATTCATGAGTGAAACATGTGAACTAAAACTTGTTTTCGAATCCTTATTTCCCCCCCTTTTTTTTCCTCTGTCTGGTTGGATGCCTTTTTCCTTGATCTTTTTCCGATCTCTCTCTCTTCCTTTCCTTTTTGGGTTTCCCCCTGAATTTGTTCCAGGGCAGGCAATGCGGCTTAACCAATCTCCGGAGTTTTAATTTAGGCTGGTTTTGCAGCCCAAGCCATCTCGACCTCTTCTCAATTTGGTTCTTCTCAGTGTCGGTTTCCTCCCTCTTTTCCTACCCCCTTTCTTTTTGTACTTTCCTCGAGGAACCTTATTCCCTTCTGTGGGAAACTGGTACTTCTTTCGACTGACCTTTTGTCCTTGAGTTGAGAATGATGGTTGGTTTTTCTGCCCTTCTTAAGTTCTTGGCTGGGGCGAGGAACCCCTCTTCTATTCTTGATTTTTTTTTTTCCCCTTTCCTCACATTTTGCCTTTTCTTTTCTAAAATGAGTTCCCAGTCGTCTCTGCTTACCAGATAACCTTTTTGATATATTCCAGGGAACTGACCCACCTATTCCTCTTTTTAATGCGTATTTATTTTTACACTCTCTTTCAATCCCGTCACTTGATCTAAGCTCGGGCTCCCCAAAACCCCCTTCGTCCCCCCATAGTGTTTTTCATTGCTTTAGTACTCAATAAGTCACCGGCATGTAGCCTCGCGCGCCTTTGCCTTTTTCTCCCCCCGGTCGCTGCTTAAAGTCTTTTCTTTTTAGCTGTTTTCCCACCCTATCTCC
>Ga0179593_1733484_pt1 | contig 12122 bp, 18 predicted proteins | sample CZODoug2_1_08_16_FD_185931 | JGI IMG/M metagenome (GOLD analysis project Ga0179593, IMG submission 185931) | Vadose zone soil fungal communities from Angelo Coast Range Reserve, California, USA - CZODoug2_1_08_16fungal (PacBio error correction) | ecosystem: Environmental > Terrestrial > Soil >... | reverse complement strand
CGTTCCAACAAATACCCTTTTTTTTTTTCGGCGGAATGTTTTTTTCCTTCTGCCTTCCCCTGTTCGTTAGCCCTTTCCCTTTTTCCTGTTTTTTTTTCTTTCACCTGCACCGACCCCGCTATGAAGGTATTGAAACGCCCCTTTTTTTTTTTCGGTAAATGCGACGGCGGCTCTTTTTCCCTTCCGATATTGCCCCCCTTTCTCGACGGAAGTCTGCCTTTTTTCCTCTCCCTTTCTTTAGTTACCGCTCTGAGAACTCTTTTTTGGTAGTTTTTTTGGCGGTTCAACCGTTTTTTCCGGCTGCGGGTTCTTCAGTTCTCTTTTTGGACAGTGTTCGAGCATTTCTTTCTTTTTTTGTGTCCACTCACGCCGTTTTTCCGGGCACGAGATGGACCTAGTTTTGGTTTCCAAAACGAAATTCTGCCCCCTTTGTGAGTTTTCTACTTCCCCTGCAGGCAATCCCCTACGGGAATCGACATTTCCCGAGGAGGCTTCGTCGGCTATTAAACAAGCGTTCCAGCCCTCCCTTCTTTTAAACCGAGCTTCTGCTCCCCTCCCGTGCCCCCCTTTTTGTGTACTTTTCCAAAAGATATGCCCTCGCCCGTTTCCTGCCCCTTCCCGCGATATTCCCCCAACTCTTTTTTATGAAATATTGGCTTGGTTCAACGCGTGTTTAGATGTTCTTTTCAAACGTTGTGTATTCTTTGTCTCTCCTAGTGGTTTTTCTTCCTCATGATTTCCCCCGTCTTTTTTGTCAGCGATACACAAGGCCACACTCCATTATTGATAGGAACATGGGCCCCCCCCCCTCTTTCTTTAGGTTCCTCCTCTTGGTGTTCTCATCCTCAGCCATAATTCCCCGCCACTCCTTTCTCACTCTCCTCCCGCAAACGAAGAAGAAAGACTTTTTTTTTCGGAAGAGGACACAGACTTCTTTTTTCTTTTATGTCTGCCCGAAGTCCTTTTTCCTCCTTCCCCTCTCTTTCCTTCCGAAGAAGACCAGAACCAAAGCATTTTAGCCTGCGATCCCCCTTTTTTCTTTTTTTTCCCCTTTCGGGGATCTACCTCCTTCCTCCTCGGTTTCCCCCTTAATCTTTTCGTTCCAACAGGGAAATGTAAGCCTACCCTTTGCTAGGACTGAACTTGCCATTCCTTGGGGTGACTCTTACCCAAGGTTTTTCCTCCCCTCTTCCTTTTTCTTTCCGGCGGGGTTCCCCCCCCCTTGCTTTTTTCAAGGACTTGCAACGGGGTTCCTTTTCTGGAACGAAGTTACACTGCCTTTAATCTCTTTGTCTGGCGAGCGATCTCCCCCCCTGATTTTATTTCCTCTCTCTTGTGCGCGAGAACTTCCTTTCCTTTTTTTTCCTTCTCTTTCAGCCGCAAAGGCTCTGACGATGAGACTGTCCTGCGAAGTTTCTTTTTCCTTTCTATGAGTGGGTTGTTCTGGGTTTCACTGTTTTCATTTATCCCCTCTTTTCGATTGGGCGAAAACTTACGAGTCCCGACGGCTTCTTCCTTTTGCCGTTTTCCCTCCCATATGCACTCCTCCGTCCCCTTCCCCCCTCCTAGTCCATAACGAAAGTAGCTGATCCCTTTTCCCCCGAACGTCGCGCCGCAGGCCCCTTTTCCAAATCGTGTTTCCCCGTTCTTCGGTTTTTCCGGCTTTTTTACCACATTTTGTAGATTTTCCATCGACCCGTTCCCTCCTTCCCTGGTCGTGGGACCCAGGGAGATTTAAACTCCCTTTCCCTTTCCGGAGAGGGCTGACGGTCTTCCTCTTTTTACTTTGTACTTTTCTTTCAGAATTTTCTGTTTATGCTTTCGTTACATACTCGCAGATGGTTTCGGCAAAACAGCACTAAATACCCTTTTTTTCCTTCCTGTTTTCTTTCCCCCTTCCCCTTTTGGATCCCCATCCGGCCTCCCCCTGTTCCCTTCTCTTTCTTCTATTGGGCACGTAAGCAAGTTCTCCCTGGGGGCGTATCAGACCACTTTTTCCTAACAGCTCAGCTATACTCCCCCTGCAGATTCACCTTTCCCCCCCCTTTCCTATTTTTCTCTCCCCTCTTTCCTTCAGTCAAAGTTGCTTCGACGACATTGCTATCTTCTTTTTTTTTTTTACACCGTACAATAAGCTCTGTCTCCTTTTTTTTTATTCCCGATTCCTCCCTTACCCCCTTGTAGGGATTTCTTTCCCTTTTGCTCTGTATAGTCTAAACGCTATAGACAAGAGGGTGAGGAATGGGGCTGCTTTCCTTTCCTGGCGGAAAAAACTTCCTTTCCTCCTTTGCCTTCCGCCCTCCTCTCCTTCCTCCCTTTCCCCCAGTTGTTGGTTTTCCCTCTCTTTTTTCGTCAGTACAGTGCCTCTAATTCTTTAAATTTCTTTCTTAGGAAGGACAAAGATCTCTCTCTTTTCCCCTTTTCTCTGCGCTCTTGTCTTCTCCCTCCTAAGAATAAAGACTCGGATTGCTCCCTTTCCTTCTGACAGCTCTTTCCCACCACGTCTATATTTGGGAGTGATTGAAAAGGAAGAGGAACAGTTTCCTTCCCCCTCCTCTTACACCTTCTCCTCCTTTCTTCTCTCCCCTCCCTCCCCCCCCCTTTTCTCTTTCTTCCCCACCGTCTCTCATTTTGCCCCCCGCTCTCCTTCCTTTCACGTCTCCTTCCGCCTCCCTCTCCCTTCTCTCTCTCCCTCTATTCCTCCTTTCTACCCACACTCTCCCCTCCCTTTCCCACTCCTGCTCCCAACCCACAGCTCTCTCCCACCCCTCTTCTCTCCTCCCCCCGCCTATGCTCGAAATTCTTTCCCTGCCCAGTACTCAACCTCTTTTACCTCCCCTCTCATATTTCGCCCTCTCCCCCCTTTTTCCCCCCGATCCCTACATTTTTCTCGTCCTCCCTTATTTACTTCCCATCATATTACCGAGACAGGCTTTTGTTTTTTTTAACTATCGGCGAGAGCACTTTTTAATGGTCCCCCTTTCTGCTAAATTTCAAGCAGTTCTCTTTTTTCCGTTTCACTTGCGTCCTTTTTTCTTCTTTCCCCGTTAGTACAGCTTTAGATGTTGATGCCCTTCCCCCAAGGGGTTCGTTGAATGTTTTCTGACAAAGCTCCCTCCCTGTTTTTCGTCTCCTCTCACGGAATTTTCCCCCCCCCCTTCTTTTCTTCATAAGAGGGGTCTTTGGTATCGTGTATGGGGCTTTTCCTTTGTTTCCGGGTTGTCCCATATGCTGTATTTTTACCCTTACCTTCCCCGCTTTTTCCCCGTAAAATTCTGAAGTAAGGGACAATCCTTCTCCCAACGTCCATCCGTCCCCGTTCTCTCTTTTGTTCACCCTTCCTCATCGTTCCCTTCGCCTGTTCTTTTTTTTTTTTCCCCCCCCACTCCCCCCCGCCCTGTCGTGCTTTCCAAAACACAGTGGCACTCGTCGGGGGCCTCCATACCCCTTCCCGATCCCTTTTTTCCGGCTCAATTTCTTCTTCATCTCCGGCTTTCTTGCATCCACTTCTTTCTCTTCTTTTTTCGGAACACTTCGTTCCTCTGACCGCCAAAAAAGGATTTCGTTGCAGACCTGGCCGTTTTTTTTTCCCCCATTAAATCTTTTAGATACTCGCCCTCCCTTTCCCCTGATCAAATCCCTTACGACATCACGAAACTTTCGCATTCCTTTCGCCAGTAGAGGATCGTTGCGTTCTTCCCCCCCCCTTGAACTTTGCGTTACCCCTCCTCGTCCACTAAAGCATGTTTGGGTTGCCTCCTGTCTGCTAGCCATTCTAGCAGATGAAAGGCATTCAAAGTTATGTTCCCTTCTTTTACCTCACGTCTTTCCCTTTCCCGGTGGCAGCACCTCTGCGTATCCTTTTTTTCCACCCCTCCCTATAGCTGTCGATACTTTTTTTCTTTGTAAGGCGCGTTACAAACGCCTTTTGCAAGTTCAGTCCCCTCTCGGCTGTGACAGCCCTCATTTTCCTTTTTTCCCTCCTATGTTCTCAACCCCTTGCAAAAAATAGCCCTAGAGTGGGTGCCCTTCCCCCTTTTTCTGGTCTTTTCTTATGACCTCTCCCCTGCCGGTATTCCTCCTCCTACAAACATTTTCGAGCTAGCACCTCTTTTTGCAACCGACATTCTTCTATTTTGGCTCCTCTAGTAGACATTTTGTCTTTTGACCTGATGTTTCTCGTTACTTTCCACCTCATTTTTGTCTTCCTCTTCTACCGACCGGTGATATTTAGGGTTGCATTTTTTCTCAAGAATGGAGTTTTTTGCCTGTTCTTGGAGTGGCGTGTCCCCTCCTTTCCTCAGACCCCCACGGTCTAAACGGTGACACTTCGTCCCTTTCCCCTCTAAACAACTCGTTTTCCCTCTTTCGATTCCCCTTTTCTTCAGCGGCTTCGCTTTGTTTTTTCTGTGCGCGACTTTTTCCCCTGGTGATAGGCGGCCAAAACGATGGCCTGATCTCCCTTCCTTCCTTTTACCCACCTTCCGTTTCTTTCGCTCCGGCGTTTTACTCTGCGGACGCTTTTCTCCCAGGGCCCCCTCCTCTCCCTTCTTTTCATGTCTCTTTTTTTTCTGAAGGTTTTTCCCCCTCCCCTTCGGCATGCCTGATTATGCAGTCTTCAGTAAGGTTTCCGCCCCCCCCATTCCGTACTTACCTTTCTCCCTCTTCAATCAGCTTTGACCAACAAATTTTTTCAAAACTTTCAAATCTTCTTTTCTCGCCCAGAGCTCCTTTCCCCTGGCACGTTGCCCCACCAGCTTATGAAAAAGATCCCTTTGGTAGAGGACGTCCCAGTACCCCCCCTTTCCACAGTCGGATTCGGCAATACATAGTTTGGATTTCCTCTTATCTTTTGAGGCGCTCCTTTTCATCGCCAGCTCTTTATGTTGTTAAATAATCTCCAAATATCTCCCCTTCCCCGTTACCTGTCCGACATAGTGCCAAAAACACCTTCAACGAAGTGAGGCGTTCCCTCTAGTCACGGAAACTCCCCCTGTCCCCCCCCCTGTCCCAAAACCATCTCCTTTCTTTTTCCTTCCCACTCTGGAACTTTCTCTTCCACTATCTTTCTCATGACAACCCCTTGCCCCTTTACCTTAAATTTGAAGCCACTGTAACCTCCTCCCCAAAATCTCCTCCCCTCCCCCTCGTTTCGACAATCATGCCGACTTCCCTTTCTTCATTCGGGAAAGCTGTGTCAAATAGAGGAGGCTATTCTTTCCCCCTGACCATCCCTTTGGCCTGGGCTCTAAAGTTGCCCCCCCGTGCTTCCAAACAAATAGATCTTTTTCAGGTTAAAAAGTAATAATTTCTATCGCATTCCTGGCCAAATTCCCTTCTTCCCCAAGTTCCCGCCTTACCGTGTTCGCCGACATCCTTGAATGCTTGCGCTGGTTTAGCAGGTGGCACCTACTTCTATCCGCCATTTTAACCTATTTTGTTCTTTTGTGATGGGACTCCCCAGCCTTCCCCCTCCTACCATATAGGAACTATGCCTTTCAAGGGCGGCTTTCTTGGCTCCTCTTTTCCACTCCTTGGTCCGGTCTCTCAAATTTTAGGTACGCACATAGCAGGATTACCACCTTTTGGCCATGCATGCACTAGGATTTTTCTTTTCGAGACCTGAAAGGGACGGGCTTTTTTCCCCCCCAAACAGTGATGCCCACTTTCTTCGTCACCTTCCGTTGGTCCTCTACCGCCACTTTTTTTTTTTTTCCCCCCCTACTATACTGGTTGACCGACTTTGGAATTGTGCCTCCTCCGCCCCTGCCTTCCCTAAGCCACTCAGGCCCTTTTGATCCCCCCTTCTCTCTCTTTTACTACTTCATCTTTTCTTTAAACAACATCGCCAATGTTTCCCCCCTCAGGCGGCCGCCTGTGGCGTTTCGGTTCCGAATCTTTTCCAACCTCTTTCTCCCCTGCAGTGGTACCACCTGTCTTTATTTTCCCCACCCAGGCATGGCTTTCTTCCCCCCCCCTACTCTGAAAAGGAGAATTTTTTTGATCGAATATTAAGTTACCCCCCGCCCCTTCCTCTTCATTTTCTACTTTAATTTTCATGGCATTCCCTGCCAAAGCCCCCTTTTTCTTTCTGTCTTTTTCCCTAAAGAAGGCGCATGCCACAGGATTAACGAGGAGCATCCTCAATAAGCGCCCGTGTTTCTTTTTCTGATATGTTCTTTTCGGCTTTGTTGCGGCCCAGCCCCCCTCTCCCTCCCTTTTTAAATGGAGGAGATGTCTTTTTTTCCCCGCTGAGAAACCCTTTAAGTTTATCTTCTAAACGGGACTTCCTCTTTCAATTGGACTCCCTTCCTTTGGACGAAGCTCACCGGCCGCCCTTTCACCTGCTCTTTTTCCAGTTCGTTCTTAGCCCTATATTTGGGGGTCATCCCGCTTGATTCTCCGCTTGTTCCCCTCCTGGTATAGACAATTTTCTGTAAAGTTAATCCAGTTTTTTCCTTGCTTTTGCAGGATTGTCCTTTCCAGATTTGATCCCTGTCTCCCCTTCACGCGGTTTAAGTCCTTGTTCTTTATATTTAGGGTTCTTTCCCAATTCCCCTGGAGTAACTTTGTCCTATAGTGCTCAAAACTTCTCCTTGTTTTTCTTCTAGGCACCTCCCCCCCCCTAAGCTGGTTTGGCGCTATTTTTCGTTGTGCTGAATTTCCCCCGTACGAGATTTCCCGTCGCCTCAACGTCGTTTCTTCCCGATGTCGGTCACCTCCCCTCTTCTCGCGTATAATCCTCCCCTTCTGTCCAACACTGGCCTCTGCATTTTCCTTCCTTTCCCTTTCTGTCCTCGATATCATGCATCCAAAAGGTATTTTTTTTTTTGAGACTGCGCCATCGACTTTCTCTTTTTCATAGCGGTGTAGCTCTCGTCGACTTTTTTTTGAACCGGCGATCTCCTTTTATTCCCCCCTTATTTGACAGGGTTCGAGATACTTTCTTTTTTGGGTTGTTTCCAATAATCTATGTTAGAAAGGGAGAGATGTACCCCTCCTTTCCATTTTCTCCCCCCCTTAACTCTATTTCCTTGTCTTGTGACCTTCCCTGTACCCCCCTTCCTAGAAATAGGACCGAGTTTAGATGATTTCTTTTCTTAAAAGTTCCCAACTGTTCCTCGTTTTTACCCTGTTTTTTAACGAACTCTTTTCCGGGTAACAGACCCCCGTTTTGGCAGGACGAGACTCCGTGACCCCCCCCCTTTATAATCGCATTTTTTCTTTCTTTTTGGTATATTGTCCTCGTAATCTCAAACTCGTGTTTAGATGTTCCACCAGTTTTGATAGAATATCTTCTCTATGTCGCAGGCTTTCCATCCCCCCCTCCCGATTTACATTCACGATAATGTGATCTTCCTTTTTCCTTTTGATCGGAACTGGTGACTTTGGTAGTGGCGGTAGAATAAGCCCCCGTAAGGTTTCGCTTCCCGTGTTGTCCCAAACGCACTACTCCCTGGCGCCTATCAGCCCCGCCCCCCTAAGCAAAAAAGAGAAGACCTTTCCCCAGAGACACGAAGGCATTTTTCCTATTTTCAACTTTTTCCTAAAGACCTTCTGCTCCCCCCCTTAGGCGCGTTTCAAAGAAGACTTTTCCCTCCAACGCATTTTAGCCTTGTCTTTTCTAGTTTGCAGTTCTTGTCCTTCAGTTGACCCCATTCCTTGACAACGGTGACCCCTGTTCCCTTTTTCTCTGGGCAGGCAGCCCTAGCCGGGATCGGCTTTTCCAACGGACTCTTTCTTGCTGGTTCCCGCCTGACCGTTTTGAAGCCAGCCCCCCTTCCGGTGTGTCACCCCCTGCGCGTTGCTGCCCTGGAGTGTACACTGCAGGGTTTTTGCAATGGACCTTTTCTGAAAGACTCCGTTACATCGCTACCGATCCTTTCGAACCTCCCCCCTCCTTTTCCCAAACCCCCCCACCCTTTCCCGCGAGGAGAGTTGGGCTCCAGTTGGAGACCAGCAGCACGGCGATCCTTCAATTGCTCTGTGACTGTCCTTCTCCTCTTGTGATCTGATCTGGTGTTTTTTCTGGCTGACCTTTCTACTCCCCTTTTATATGGTAGGGATTCTAAGCCTTTCTTCTGACGACGGAAGATTTCCGGTCAGGACCTGCTACTACAGTTTTTTCCCTCCGCGATTCAGTTTATGCAATCCTTCCTTCTTCAAGGCGACGAACTTCCCGGAGTATTCGAGAAATGCTTTCCTTTTTTTTCCCTCTTCTTGTTTGTCTAAATTTCCCCTTCATCGAAAAGTGCCTTTTGTGACAATGGGGACGATACATTTCTCCGAGGTGACCAATCCATTTAGTTTAGGTTTGACCTTTTTTTTGATCTTCCACTTCTTCCCTGACGGTCTTGCTATAAGGACTTTTCGGAGGAAGGTAAGTTAACCATCTTCCTTTGCAAGCCGGAACCCCCTTTACTACCCCTCCTTTTGGGGGGACCTTTTTTTTTTTTCCCCCCCCTTTCGCTACCCATCCTTAGTGGGGAGCAAGTCCGTGAGTTCTCCGCGCCTGGATGGTCCTTCAGTCCCACCCACCGAAACCCCATGGTTTTCTCCCTTTCCCCAGACAAAAGACTACAAGCTTTCTTCCTCACATGCGCCTTGCTTCCAATTATCCATTTTTTCTCCAACGAGGCCAGAAATGGTGGACAATTCCCCGCAGACATTGTCCGAGAGCCACTCTCTCTCTTAAGATCTTCCTCTTCAAAGAGAGATTTCCCCCTTTTAGAATAGGATCTTTTTTTCTTCCTCGATTGGAGAGGTGGATAGCATCTCTCTTTCCAAGAGGTGGGCTTTTTCCCTCATTTATTCCCTGGAAAAAAATTGCTCACTGCGCATCCCCCAGATCAATTCCATCCTCAGTTTTTTTTTCGTCAAAGTAAAGTGCTCCCTTTTTATAAGCCAATTTCTTTCTTCTGGAGGAGACACTCTTCCTTCCCCCACTTTTGTTGTGTTCTTTTTTTCCTCCAGAATAATGGTAACCTGGAGAGAAAACTTTCGCGCACTACTTATGTACCCTCCACCACACTGCGGTCTTCTTCTTGGCGTTCTTTAAAGTCCCTCCGAGAATGCATTCTTCTCAGTTCAATCTCCCCATCCCCCCCTTTGAAATCTCTATAGCTATCAACCTTAAACTAAAAAAAGAGAACGATTTCTCTTCGATACCACTTCTCCCCCTCGGATTCTTCCCGAGGAAATAAGTCTTTTTTTTGATCTAGTATCTTTAGCATTTTTGCGAAAGTCCCTTGAGCCTGCCTCCTCCTATTTTCGTTGATCTCCTTCCCTTTTTTCCTTGTGATGATCTTCTTTTGTGAGGAAGAACCGTTTCGTTCCTTGAGCTTTTCTTTAGACATCCCTCCCCAATGGGTTCTTTTCTACTGACTGAAGTACCCATCCAGGAGAAGTGCCTCGTAGAGAAGCTCCTTCCATAGTTTGCCTTAGGGGTAGTCCCATAGTACGTTTCCTAGGGACGGTGTTTCCCCTTTTCCGTTCTTGCCCCCCTTGCCTAGTATTTCCCCTGCGCCGAATAAACCCTCTTCAGGACAAATTACGGGACTCCTTCCAATCCGTCGGCCCTTCGCTCTCACTCTTACTTTTTTCCTTCCCTGTAGCCGTCGCCCTTCTCCCACGCCAGCCCTTTTATTTCGATTCCTCTTTTTGCAATCGTCGGGTCCCTTCACACACACACTTGCCTCCAGTTAAATGAAACCCCCTCAGGGAAGTGAGGAGACGACCTCCTTGAGCAGCGACGGCGGGCTGTTATCTTTTTTCCTCCAACGGCGATTGCATTTTTTTTTCTCCGGTCTGAAATCTCTCTCCTAACCTCGTAAGTTTCACTTAAATTATCCCGCTGCTCCTCCCCAGCAACTTTCAGCCATAAAACTCCCAAGTAAGATAATTAGCGCACCCCTTTCAGGGTACAGTCGTCCTTTCTTTCGGAGCTTCTTTTTTCCTTTGCGGTCCCGCCCACTGATGAATAATTGCCCCTCCTACGCGCGCACTTCCAGTTGGGTGGCTCCTGTAGGCTCGCCAGCCGTCCATTCCCGGTAGCGATTTTTTTCATGTAACATAGGCAATTCTTCTTGAACCTCCCTTTTTTTTGACCTGATCCATAGCTGTTCCCCCCCCGATTTCTTCCCCCCTCTTTGTAATTTATAAAGACGCTATGGCCTAGTTCAAGTTCCAGCCTCTTCCTTCTGCCAAATAAAGGGCTTTGCCTTCTCTTTTCCTGTTCATCGTCTGTTCACTTTCTGTACGGAATGGTATATCCCCAACTAGCCCTCGATTTTCCCCTCCCGGCCACATTCTTTCTTCGGCTTTTTTTTCCCCTTCTAGCCCGCGCCTACCCAGCCGGTCTTGAGTTCAGACCCTCATCTCCTAGCCCGCTTTTCCTCGTTGCAAAATACCCTTTCTTTTTCTTCTGTTTTGGCGGGGCTGATAGTCGCTGTTTGAAATGAGGGGACTTTATTTCTTTGGGTCGTCTTATTCTCTCCCAAATCTTTTCTCTTTTTTCTTTTCCCTTGTCCGATCAAGAAATGGTCTCTTTTTCCCATATCTTTTTGCACTTTTTTCGTGGAGTGGCAACGTTGCAACTCCTCTCTCCTGATCCTCATCTCTTGACCAACACGGTTTTGCTCCCCCTTTTCCTGAATTAGACACAAACGAGTTGCATTCCTTCCCTTCCCCAAGAGTTCAGCGGCTGCTTTCTTCTTCAGAGCTTTTTCTGATCTCCCCCCCCCCCCTGCGGCGCTTTTTTCGTGAAAAGAAGTTTACACCCTTTTTCTCCGACGCGCGTTTTACGTCGGAAGCACCCCCTTTCGCCGACGATGTCAACTTTTTCCCCTCGGGGGACCATTCTTTTTCTTGGTATGGGTTTCTGAAGGTGTCAACCCCCCTGCATGCTGATTATGCATCATGCCTTTCACCACAATTGTCGGCGAACATATGACCCTTCCCTTTCCTTTTGCCCCCCCCAACCAAAACGGCGCCCCTAAAAATGGATAAGAATATAGCCCCCCCCCTTTTTCCCCGTCTCTTAACGCTCTCCCCCCCTCCTTCCAGTGGGTAGTTTCCTCTCTTTTCCCTTTCCCCCTCCCTCCCCCCCCCCTTCGATATGGTCTTCCTCTGGCATATATCGAGGGACAGATAGCTTTTTTTTCGCCAGTTACAGAACCCCTTTCTCCTCACTGCATTCTAATCCTTTCTTTTCCTTGGACATCGTTGCAGTTGACCCCCTTTCCCCCCCCTCCCAACGAAGTTGTAACGGAGTGGGAAATTTTCAGAACTTCCCGCCCGCCTCTCACTTGATTTTTTTTCTTTTTCCCCCCCCTCTGGAACTTGTCCTCAACCCCTTCTTTTCGCACGATCTTTCTCCCCTTCTTGAAAGCGATCGGAAATTGACTCCGAAGGGTCTACCCTGAGCGACCCCTTCCTCTTTTGCCGACAGCTCTTCCCCTCCCTTTCCCTAAACTCGTACTTAGGGACCCTGACAATAGATTAGGATTTACACCTTGAACCATTCCCCCCCCTTGGCTTGGCCCCTCCTTCCCCCTCCGATCATAATTTGGCTACCCCCCCCCCCCAAATCTACGGCGCATCTTCTTCTCTAAAGGGAGGACTCCCCCAGACCGGCAACCTCCTTTCAATCTGCCCTGCACGGGTCCCGTGTTCTTCCCCAGAGGACTTTTTCCCCTTGTGGAATTGACATAAATTCAACATTGCGATACTTTTTTTTTTTTTTTTTTTCCCCTCAAATCCTTTCCCCCCCCCATAGACGGTCCCGCCGTCCTCCCCTCGTGGGCTGATTTTCTTTCGTGAATAATGGAACATGTACTCTTTCTGTTAGGGTCCTCCCATCTCCCCCACGGGATGACTTTGCTCCCCTCTTCTTTTCTTCCCTCTCCCCGGTTGCGAGACGTAATTTTTAAATTATATGAGATAAAAACAAACAATCTTCTTCGCCGGTTCAGAGTCCCTTTTGGTAATCTACAGCCCAATGTTTTGTTTCTTCCCCCCCGCGCCGGTTTCTCTTTCGCCAAGAGAATTGAATATGATCCCCCTCCAAGGCACCTTCTTCTTTTTTCAAAATCCCCAGACCAACCTTTAGTTGGTTGAGACCC
>Ga0179593_1694781_pt1 | contig 12122 bp, 16 predicted proteins | sample CZODoug2_1_08_16_FD_185931 | JGI IMG/M metagenome (GOLD analysis project Ga0179593, IMG submission 185931) | Vadose zone soil fungal communities from Angelo Coast Range Reserve, California, USA - CZODoug2_1_08_16fungal (PacBio error correction) | ecosystem: Environmental > Terrestrial > Soil >... | reverse complement strand
TATTCAAATTTGGTGTGGTTCGATTTCTGGTGCCGTCCTCCGCTATCCTCGGTAACAACCTCACAAGCAGATCACCATCGACGAAATGCAGTTTTCGGTACAAACCCTCGCATTCTGTCCGCGAACTCGACCTTCTTTTGTCTTGCGTCCATTTCGTAACTTCCTTTTACTTACACTTTTTTTTGCCGGGACCTCCCCCCCTCGAGCCCTTTGATTTTGTAATTCATCTATAGACGAGCTTAAGCTGATTCCCTCCCACTTTCAGCCTGCAGGCTTCGCATTTCCCCATGTTGGTTCCTCCGTCTCAGAATCGCCAGACCATCTTGTGGGGGCTATATTGCTTGTCTTTAAAGTGCGTGACCCAATCTTTTTCACAGGAGTCATTTTTTTTTGGTTTCCCTGGTCTTTTTCACAGTGGACCGCTTTCCTACACCCCCCCCGCGTTCGTCTTAAGATGCTGTATGCTCTTCGCATTTTCGGCGTGGCTTTACTACATCCGTACCTTGGCCGGTGTCGCCCATGCCCTGCTTTCACCATCGTTTTGACACCCTTTTCAGTCGTCGTCATAGTTCCCACCCCATGTTGCCGCGTTCCAACGAATGTACTTTTTAGCGCTCCCCTGTGAACCTTCCCGTTTCTTTTACAACCCCTTTTTCTTTTTTAATTCCCCAGCCGCCGGCGTCGGACCCGGCCCCTGCTTTTTTTCCCTGTTCTGTTTTCTATACCACCCAAATTCTCTCCCGCGTGGTCCTTAGTCGAGGTTACCGCTTTGTCTTTTTGGGAGACTATCACGCTGTCAAGACAACAGGTGGCCCTGCGTGGTTTTTCATTACAGCTACTTTTTTTTTTTTTTTTTTCTTTCCTTTCTCCTTTTTTTTTTTTTTTCATGGCATTGATAGTTTTTCCCTCCAGGTTTCCTCTTTACCGGTCCCTACTTGGAGTTTTTTTTCCCTTCTGTGTTGATTTTTTCTATCGGCTGAGCGAGATTGCTCATTATTCTTGTTCCCCAAATTTTTGTTCCGTTCCTTTCTTCTGTGTTCCTTCGGGTCAGAGCACGTTCGTCCCTAAGAGCCGAGATCTGGTGTTTTTTTTATTTCCCCCGCGGTTCTTTTTTTCCCTTGGCCTTAAATTTACGTGTCCAGCCCTCCAAACTCCCCCCCCAATCCTTGCGTTGGACCTTTTCCTTCCCCCCAGACCTCCTCTTTTTTTTCTCCTTCTTGGCATTCGCGCTGGATGGCACCTACCTGGGTTCGCACTGCTGCCATCCAGTGATCCTTTCAGATCCCCCCTATATATCCATTTTTTTACCTGTTTTTTTTTTCCCCCCAAAAACCGGGCGGGAAATGGGCTTTTCCTACGTGGGATTCTCCCCCCTTCCACTCGATTCCGTGTCCTCCCCTTTTTCCGCAAGTCTTTCCTTTCGACCCGGTTGTTTGCTCCCCGTCATGTGCGTTACTTTTTCGCGGTTTCCTCCCGGTTTTTTGTTAAGCTTGCTGACGATCGTTTTGGAATTTTTTTCGATTCTTTTTGTTAAGACTGAAACTGTTTCCCCCCCTAGACGATCGCGAGAAGCTGCCCTTTCTTTCGGTTCCGCCCATCTCATCTTTTTTTTTCTTCTTACTTCGTTTTGTAAGACGCGCATAGAAACGTTCCGTTGCTGCGCCCGACTTTGTTCGTCACTTGATTCTCCGATATCCCAATTTCTCGCGCGTACGCATTTGCACTCGTCCTTAATGTTGCAATGGCCCAGCTTGCCTTCAATCTTTTTTTTCCCCATAGCGACGGTGTGTCGCAGACCGCACCTTTCGAAACTGTCCCTCCTTTGTCCGTCTCCCGTTCCTTTTTCTAGTTTTTGCCGATCGATTCCGCCACTCGCCGGCTCGGTTTTATTCCTTCCTGGGTTGAGATGATTTCTTTTTTGCCTCCCATTTTTTATTTGCCCCCTTGTTCCCAGGTAGTCCGCATCCTGCCAGCTCCCGTCCCCCGAGCGAGAGTTTTTTGATTTTTTCTTTTTGGATTTTTCCGTCCTGTCTGATTTGGTTGGTGCTGGACGGTTGTCGATATGGAGAGTTCTCGTCTGTTGCCCTTCCTCAGGAATTCTTTCCCACTCCAGGAAAGACAGCGTTTAGTGTCTGTTTTTTTCCCTCTGCCCCCCCCCCCCCCCCCCCACCTACGTCTCCTGGCTCCATCAGGTCGAAAAATGTTTCTTTACTATTTTTCCTCTTTTTTTTTCTCTATTGCTCCCTCCTCCCGAAAAGTTACTCAAAGGTTCGTGGCCCCGCGAGCACCGCGAGTTCCCTATCGATTTCCACCCGTTCTTTCGTCTATTCCCGTTTAGCTTGGTGCGTCCCCCTGATTTCTCGCACAATTTCTTTACGCCCCGCGCATTTCTTACTTCGGAATGAGTTTCCACCCCTCTTTCATCTGGTTTGTTTGCGCAGTAAACCAGTCCCCCTTTGTGTGTTGGATCCGTATCATAGCTTGGATTTTTTTTCTTTCCCGTTGTCTTTCCGCTGCCCCGCTTTTGGAGTACGGCGCTTGTCCCATCTCATTCAGTGTTTGTCTCGATTTTTCGTTTTCTTTAGATCGCGCGATCCGAACGCTTTCTTCCACGCGTTTTTATCTCCCCCCTTTTTCACACTTGCCCCTTGGTACGAAATTCTCTTCCCTGTGTGTACGCGTTTTTGCTCCGGCTCCCTCTTTGACGAAGCGGTTGGTTATTTTGGTCTCGGCCCCTCCCACTGGTTCCGCCCCCCCCCCTTTGAGAACATCATTACTTCCTTTGCATTTTCTTGGTTCTGGAAAATCCGAGGTTGAGGCCCCCACACCCACGTTGTTCGGAGTCTCCTTTTTATTTGTACTCGGGAACAACCCGACCAGTTTAGCGATTTTTTTCTTGGCAAATTGGCGGGAATAGTTCCGCGCGTTCGACTGCATTTAAGTTTTTAGGGCTATGGGACCCTGTTCCCCTTTATAGTCCCTTTTAGCTCCTGTCGCCCCTACTTTTCGGTCCTTCATAATGCTTGCGTTTGTATTTTTCGTCCTTTTTGAGTTTTTGAACGTGCTCTTTTGTTTTTGTACTTTCAGTAGGCGGTGGACTTTTTTCACGCAATAAACTCGACATTCTCTCGACTCCCTAAGCATTGAAATAGAATCGTAATGACTCCCCATTTTTGACTGTCCCTTGACCCCGCTTGCTAATCTCTCCTGATCACCTTTTCCGATCCAGCCCTGCCTCCCGTGGATCTTTTTCTCTGGTTCTCTCCTTTTAGTCTAGTCTCTTTCTTAGTCGAAGTTTTTCATGGTTTTATCCCTTCCTCCCTCATTTTCTTTCCCGGACCCGTGACCTCAAATCACCGGCAACGACCCGCTGTGTAGCCGAATGGCAGCATTTTTTCTGACACCCTATGCTCCCCCCTAAAGTCGTGACCGGAACTGGCATTCTTCAACAGCTTACCCTCCGCTCGTTTTTTTGTTGCATTGACCGTTATGATCTGTTATGGTGGTTGTTTTTCCGACGCCGCGCCCACCGTAAGCCCATCTCCCTTTTTTCTGCTCGCCTTCCAGCGTTTTACACCCGGTCCTTTCTCTCCCGGTTTTTTTCGGTGAGAGTTTCCCTCTCAGCCCTGACCCTTTTTTTCCCTCAGGAGCTCATGTTGATCCCATTTCCCGCAATGTTATATCTTATCCCTTCCTTCGGGTTTCTTAGCAACTTCCCATCTTTCTACGGTTTCCCCGAACCTCTGCGCCCCTCCGACGTATAGAACCAGCAGAAGGGTGTCCCCCTCTTTGACTTTACCTCGTTCAGCTTGCTTTTTTCCAATGCTACTTCTAATCGTTTTACACCGTTCCAGTGATGACCTCTCCCCGTGGGTACCGCTATCCACCCTTCGATGCTGCGTCTGGGATGCCACAAGATTTCTTTTTTATTAGCTTTCTTGGGGGGGAAACCCCCAAACCCCAGGGTGCGGCTTGTAGGCCGAGGCATCTCTTTCCTCGTCCTAATGGTCGCCTCGCATCTAATCCCATGATGACAGATTCTGGAACCCTTCGACCGTCTTTTTCTTTGTGAATTAACACTCCAAGGTTGCCCCGCTCGACTTCGCAACCTTTTTCCCCTCCCCTAGGAACGTAATGCTGTTACCCCCCTCCACCTATTTTTTTTCACCAAATCTCTTGTTAGGCGTATCGCTAGGCGACAGCCGAAGGATCCTCTTTTTTCACTCTCGGGTTTTTTTGTCTCTCTTAGTGCGATTCTTTTGCGTCCCCCCCCTACTCCCTCCCACGTTTTTTTTGTTTGAACTCCTGACCGATAGCCCTTTTTCGTGCTAGAACATTAAGATTTTCCAGCTCTGAAAGATCTTGAGTCTTTCCCCCTTTCTTTTGGTGCCCCCCCCTCCCATTGTGATTACCCGCAACACCCCCTTTCGTTTCCGCCACAGTCGCTTCCTAATTGTGGGTCGTTGGTCTGGACTTCCCCTTTAGGATTTTTCCCTCGCTTTTCCGCGCCCCTGGGTTTGGTGGTTCCAGGCCCGTCCGACGTTACTGAACCGTGGTCTTTTTTCTCATCCCGCCGGCACCCCCCCATTATGCCTCTTTGGATCTTCTCCCCGGTCTACTACTTTTTTTAGCTTTTCCCTTGCGCTGCGTAGGAGAGGTTTTTTACCGCCAAGGGGAAAGTCCTGCCTTCCTCCTGGCATTTAAAGTTGGTTTTCCAAGTTCTTTGTGCTTTTTATACGTCTTGGGTGTTGTGGTGCGGTTTTCCCCTGGAAGGCGTGCTTTTGCACGAAATTCCTGCAGCCTGGATTCCGGTTTTCTCCTATTGTTTTTTTTTTTTAACCTTTCTTTCCTGACACACCGTGTTTGCATCTTGAGCTGCAAGGCGCTCCTCCGCGTCGTCTTTGCCCTCCTATCTATCACTAATTCGTCTTTGCCTTTTTCCACTTTTTTGGTCTCTCTTGAGCGATCACCAAACACCCTGTCCCCTAGCCAGAGCATAACGTCGTGTCCTCAACATCTTTCTCCCGCGTCGCGCTTGTGTTGGAAGCGTTTTTTTTTGTTTCAGGGAAGAGGTTCCCTGCAGGCCGAATTTAGCTCCATTCTTGGGTGTCCTCCTTTCTTTTGTGATTTCTTCTCAGTCAGGTTCTCGGTTTCGATTGCCTTCTTATTTTCTTTTCTGCACTTTTTTGCGTTTTGAGTTTTAGATCCCCTCCAGCGCCTTCCTTTCCGCATTTTCGCGTAAGGAGGTCTTCCATAGTCCTCTTCTCGGACTTCAATCGTTGATCTCAGTTGACTACCTCCGGATGAGGAGCTTCGATTTAGTGTGTTTACAAATTTCCTCCTTTGTTTTTTTGGTTGTGTGCCGAGCTCTTGCAAGTCGGGACGGATTTAGAAGTTCTCTTGATTTTTTTAGCGACGTCCGGACCCTTGGTAAACCCCCCCCAAACTCCCCGATTTAGGTTCCCCTTATTTCCCCTATTCTTCACCCCTACCTTATGAGCGACTCGAACATTTCTTGAGCATTTCCCCATTTACTACCTTCCTTTTTTCTTTCACGTCATGGCCCGCGTCCGCCTGATTCCCTTTCCGGTTCACTTCTCATAGTTCCTACGTTGCGACTTGGGCCCCATCTTGAATAAAAACGTCGCTTGGTGTCTTAGTAGATCCGACCCCTGGTTTACGGGGTGGGGTTCCTCTGTTGTTCCCTCTACTGACCCCAAGTATTACCCAGGAGTAAATGCGGTGATCATGTTTCAGTCTCTGCAGGTTTTTAAGTCTTTATACCTTAATACACAAATTTCGTCCGGTCCCCCTTGTTGACCTTTTGCCTGCAATCCCATCTGAGGGCTTTCCGGTTTCCTTTGTAAAAACGGTGTACCTGTGTCCTCCCGCCTAGGACCACTATTTTGGGATCCTAAATTCTTTATTTGTATAACGGACCTGCGACCAGCTCTGTCCAACCTGCCTTTTTGGGGCTCTCCTGATTTAACTCGGAAGCTTCCCCTTTTTTTTCTCCGATGCCGTCTTTCATCTCTCCTAGACTCACCCCGTCTTTCAGGCGCTGCTTTTCCCTCGCTGTCCCCCCCCCTCCTATGGTTCCCCCAGGCTTGCGTAGATCTCCCGCCGCGGATCTTTTGCCCTTCTTTCCGAAGAAAGGGCGAGCCGAATCTGCTTCCCCCAGATGCGAGTTTCGTATACCATTGCGCTGTGGCACGGATAGTGATCGCTTTTTCTCTCGCCTCTTCCTTTTTCTGTTTTGACACTTTAGGCTTTTCCAGTCTTTTTTTCCTGCACTTTTTTCGCTAATCTTCGGTGTTCCCAAAATTCTTTGCCAGTGCTGTTGATCCATGGTTGAATTATTCGGGTGTCACCCTTTTTTCTTCCCGGCCTGAGACCTTTTTTCTTTCAAACTTTCCTTGCCAGCCCTAGATTTAGCCTCTCCATTTATCGTCACGTCCAGATTCCCAACTCCTGCGCGTCTTTTCATCCCCCCCCTGCCCGTACGATCGCCCCGTTCCTTTTGGCCTTTTCTTCGCTTTTTTCCCCCCTTAGTTCATCTTCCAATCCCGGGTTGGGCTTTTTACATTATCCCCAGTCCGTGGAAGGAGTTAAAACTCTTGGCGTCTTTTTTATAGCTTTGAGTCATCGCCCATCTGCATTGCCTTTATTCTTCGTAGTTTCACAGCTGAACCGTTTTCTTTTTTCCCTCTTTCGTTTTTCCACCGTTTTTGAGCTCCGATGTTGCGGTTGAATGCAGACACGGACTGGCATTGCCCCGTTCGCTTCATGAGGACCGGACTATCCCCTCTTTCTATGGCGCTCCCGCTCGCCGTGGCGACGCAACCGTTCTCCTTTTTTCTTGCGCGGTGCCCCTATCCCTTCTTCCCTCTTTTTTTGTGAATGTAAGTTTTGCGCATAGACCAACTCGTTGAGTTTTCGCCTGGCGAGCTTCTTTTCCCCGTCCCTTGTCCGTGTGTCCTCAGGTTGCAATTCTTCCTCTTCCCACTGTTTTAGAGTACCCTTTTTTCCCGCTTTTTTTTTTTCCACTCTTTTGCAGCCGCCACGTTGAATACGCTACTTTTTCTGCCCTCCCCCGCCTCCTTTCCCAGCTTTTCTGCCGTTTGAGGCCGTGTCCTCCCTTGGCCTGTCATTTCTCAGTGCCAGTTTTTTTGATCCTCCTTCCCCCCGTGGAATGAGTCTGCGGTTTCCTCGCCACCTCTGTCTTTTTCAGCCGACCATTGTTCCCCTCCCTGCTTTTTTTTTTTTTCCTGGCGCGGTGAGGACCCCCTGAGGCTACGTTCTGGATTTGGAGGCCCCCATTCTCCCCTCCATGGGTGTTGAGGCGTTCCTTTCCGATTTTTCTTTTTCTGTTCTAGCTTTTTTCTTTTAATGATTCACCCCCGGAGCCAGAGTAGTGGATGCGCTCGCGGGAAGAATTTACTTACCCCTCCTAGATTTTCCTTCTCAGCCGCACTGTGGTGCAACAGTCACACCTGTCTGAGCTAAGTAGACGCTCTTTCAGTTTCTGATCCATCCACCATTCAAAACCCCTTTTAGCCTTGGTTTCATTCTTTACACTCCATGTCATCTTGAGTATTGATCCCGGCTAGTCCACCTCTTTGCCTGTTCGTTTACAGTCCCTCAGGCACGACCTCAGCACCTATTCGCCTAGAGCTTTTGAACACAAGCGGCTTTTTTTTTTTCGGTTCCTCCAACATTTCGCACTTCACGCGTTGGTTTCGTCTCGGCGTAGATGGTATTAGGATCGAGTCTGCAAGTTGGATCCCCCCTGCTCTTCACCGAGTATTGGCACAACCTCTTTCAGGTTCGCATTCTCGTTTTTCTGTTAGCCATTGATTAACTCCTTTTTCTGTACCCCCGTGTGGAGTTCTTTCTGGACCATGGGCCACGTGTCCCTCACCCCCTTATGTAACGGTCTTCTCTTTTTTTTGTTTTTTTTTTTCCCCACATCATCGGTCCTTTTTTGACGACGCTGGTTTTGGTATTTTGGTTTTACTTCCCTTTCCCCCCCTCCCGGCAGGAGCCACTTTCCTGGTCCCTTTTTTTCCAAGTGGTCATCGTTTCCACAGCTTCTTTGACCCCCCCCCCCACGTATTGGTTTTTCGTAGCATTAATTTTTTTCCACCCCGCATATTCTCGCGCCTGCGTAAATGGCGGGCCTCAGATGAATCCTTATCCCATTTTTAGAGATGTTACGTCTTTCTCTTTTGCTTCCTTTCCTCTTTCCTACCGCCTTTTCTAATTTTTGAAGGCACTTCTGCCTTTTGCGCTTTTTGTTTCATATGAGAGGGTTTTTTACACTCGGCTTCTCTTTGTCCGGAACCGAGTTGTTGAGTCTCGACCTTTGTGGCTCTTACCTCCGTCGCCTTCTCCTACTTCGTCCGCGCATTGCCCGGATCTAGCCGACTGAGGGTCTATGGTCTGTCACCTCCCTTTTTTTCCCCCATCGGAGGGAGCCTTCGACTTCCAGCGCATCCGTGGAGCGAGAGAGGTCCCTTGGGTCGCCAGAACGGTACAGACATGTTTTTTACAAGCAAGACCCAAACAACAATCTCCGAAACCCACCCACCTTCCCTCCTCCCCAACCCCCCAACACCCAAAACCAACCCCCCACCCCCCCCAACCCCCCCCCCCCCCCCCCCCCCCCCCCCCTCCCCCCCCCCCCCCCCCCCCCCCCCCCCCCTCCGTCGATGTCTTTCTCCTCCTAAACTAATTTCAAATGCCAGGCACTTCTGCCTTTCTGATCCGGACCCCCCCCCTTCCCGAATGACTCTCAAATCGACCGGCAACGACCCGCTGTTTCCGCACTTGCCCACTTCCTTTTACTTTCCACCTTCCGGCATTCGACGAACGGTGTTTTCCTTGCTCTTCCACTCCTTCCCCCATTCTCCCTTGCAGATTTCTTCGGTCCGTTGCATTCCCTTACCGTTAGATTCTCGCATGGTGGTGTTTCCTCTCCGAGCAACGTTTTCTCCCCAGCCCTTTTCTTCTGGTTTCCTCGATACTCTTTTTCGAGGCTTCCTCCTTATGGCTGTCTTGCAAGGGCTTCCACGAGACATCTTGGTTCCTGCCCCTCGCCCTACAAGTGTCACTTTTCATTCTCCCCCCGACCCTGAGGCTCTTTTTTTTCAAGCATTTTTTCTCCTGATTAGGCAAGGCATCCTTGCCTGCCATCATCCGATGCCCTCCTCTCATCAGCCCTCCCTCCCTTCCCACCCTCCTAATCATTTTCTCTCTTCCCTTGCTACTACCTCCTCCGGCGAAGGGACCTACCTTCTCCCTTTTTTACCGCGAGACCCGGTTCTCTTTCGGTTTTTTTCCCCTCGCCCCCCCCCTATACGTATCGTCGTAGCTCTCGCCGGTCCTTTTTGACCCCCCCTTGCTCTTCTCTGCTGCGTTTCAGATCCTCTTCCCTTCGCCTCATATGGTTTTTTGCCCCCGTTAATCGCGGAGTTTGGTCGTATGGGGACGGGTTTTCCCCACTTTCCCTTTTTCGCTTTTACTTTCGACCTTTTTTCGTTTCCTCCTGGTCTCTGCCACTGATGTCCCCTCCACCTCTGGTCGTCAGTTCCCCAACCTGACGAGGTCGTTTTTCCTGGATCCCCTCCCGCGAAGTCGCCGCTTCCTATTTTTTTTTCCCTTCCCAGTTTTTTTTCCTCTCTTTTCCGCTGGCCTATTGGGGGGGTCGGAGATGGCTCCGAACTAACCTCCCCGTCCTTTGGGTTCTGCTACGTCCCCTCTCTCGTTTTTCACAATCATTCTGTCGTCAGCTCGTTTACACCCAGAAACTTTTCCTTGAGGTTCGGGCCCCTTTTTTCCCCCCCCCCCCCCTAAGGTATTCCCCAATTTTCGAGTTCCATTCTCGGGCCATTTTCCCTCCCATGCTGCGACTGCCGGGTCCCCCGAGGACGAGGGCTTTCGCCTCCTCCTCTCCGCGGCGCCACTGGTTTGGTTTTCCCCCCTTCTTCTCAGATTTCTTGCTACTCCCCTCTTTGGTGGTCTCTTATGCCCCCCATCAGTAATGACCGAATTTTTATGCTCGCTTCCGGCCCGTCATCGGGTCGCGCAGCGTAGGAGAGTTAGTACGCCCTTCCCCCCTCCCCCTCCTTTTCTCTTTCCCCCTTAGCCGTGTGTTCACCTTTAGTTCTTTTTCTTACGTCGTGAGTTGGCGCCGATTTTAGTGAAGCGTGTTCTTTGTTTCATCCCCTCTTTTTCTCCCTCTGGCCTTTTTCCCTAAATTCTTCCTTGCTTTAACACCTTTTTGGCGAGTGCTGAGATTTTTCCTTTTCCCCCTCCTTGTCGCGTCGAACCCCCGTGGTCCTTCCCCCTTTTCTTCTTTCTTTTGATTTTGCGCAGTCCCTTCGAAGGGATGTGCTCTTTGGAGCGGTGCTAAACCAACCCCCCTTTTGACCTCTTTTCCCCGTTTCCTTTCCAACGGACCTTTTCGCTGCATCTCACTTTTTTGTATCGGTGGGGGGGATGTTGGTCCTTCTCATTTGACTTTTTCCCTTTCCGCGCTTAGTTTTTTTGCGTTTTCTGCGGACCGTCTACGGGCCCAGCGGTAGTTTTCCCTTTATGTGAGAGTTCACAGGCCGTTTCGGTTTTCACTTTTCCATTCCATCTCTCGTCGCTTTCTTTCTGGCCAGCCGAGTCCGTGCCAGATCGATTCGCTTGACCGGTGCGGTTCCCATTCCTCTCCTGAGACTTCTTTCCTTTGACTTGCTTTGACTTTTAGAATGCGATGGGCGATTTTAGCAGTCTTATAAGTTTTTTTTTGTCTTCTTGGCAATGGGCCTTTTTTTTTTTGTTTTCTTGTGTTGGTTGAGCTTGCTCTCCTTTTCTTTTCCTTTTCCCTGTGGCGCCCGCCGACGCCGTCGACTTTTACAACTCACCCCCCGCTCCCCCATGACCCCCGTCGCGGCCCACTTTATTTTTTACCCCCCCTCCACCCAGTATTGCTAATTTCCCCCTCACGTCTCGGTAAGGCGCTGGACGCGCCGCAGCCACTTTCTCTCCTGACCCGCGAGCAGCTAGCTTGCCCCTAACTTCCCGGTCCTCCGCCGCCCTCCCCCAATTTTGTGTGCCCCTATTAAACTTCGCGACTTCCCTACAGTTTGGGGGCTCCCCTCTTTTCCCTTCACTTCCCCCCCCGATTGCCCCCCCCAGCGAGTCCAGTTGACGTGCTTATTCGTTCTCCTCCCGGCCATGTGGTCAGTAAGTTTCGAAAAAGCTCTCTTTTCAACCCAGCGTAGCGTCTAGCTTTCCTTTCGTTGCACTTCTTTCTTTTCTCCCGGCCTTCTACGCCCTTTTTTTCCACACGCATGTGTTTCCATGCCGCTTCCCCCTTGTGAAACCACCCTTTTTTCATTTCGCGACGCATGAAAGTACATGCCGATTCCGTCCCAAGATTTCTTGGCCCCCTTTCCTCGCTTCACTTAGCCCCTCCCCCCTTTTTGCTTCCTCCAGAATCCCTCGCCGCGAGTAACTCGAACGGCGTTGCCACTTTTTGATTTTTTCCGTTTTTTGATCTAAACTATGTTTCCTTCCTGGGCGCGAGATCGAGCAGCAGGTGTGGGGTTTTTTCTAAACGCCTTTTAGTCCTGGCATTCCCCGCTTCCTTTGTGCGGCCTTGCCCATCCGAGTTGGCTGTGGCAAGATCTTGGGACTTGTTTTCAGTCTTTCTTGGCTTTCCTTTTTTCGCTCCTTTTGTCTTTCCTTTCCCAAAGGAGTCTCGTCGCTCCTCGACCCTGTGACAAATCGGTGGCACATTGTTTTCATTGTTCGTCCCCATAGTCGAGCTTTTTGCTTCTGCCAGGCCTTCCTTCTGAGTGCACATTCGGGGTCCTTCGCCAGCGAGGCTCCCTATCGACGTAAGCCGCACCCCCCCCTCGGGCATGTGTTTGTCCCAGACCCCTTAACGCTTTTTTTTTCTATCCTTGACGATGGCTGGAGATGGAGGTCCTAAAGGGTTCCCTCGGTCTCCCCCGGTTCTCTACCCTCTTATATTTCCCCTTTCGCTCCTCCCCTTTTGGCGGCTCCTGGCGCCTCGCTGGGAGTGCGGCATCCGTCCCTCGAGAATGAAATAGCTTTTGCCAGCGCTG
>Ga0179593_1438742_pt1 | contig 12122 bp, 23 predicted proteins | sample CZODoug2_1_08_16_FD_185931 | JGI IMG/M metagenome (GOLD analysis project Ga0179593, IMG submission 185931) | Vadose zone soil fungal communities from Angelo Coast Range Reserve, California, USA - CZODoug2_1_08_16fungal (PacBio error correction) | ecosystem: Environmental > Terrestrial > Soil >... | reverse complement strand
AGAGTAAACTTTTGATTGATGTTCGTTCCCCCCTTTTTCTCCCTCCCCACTCATGCAGATGTTAAGTGTTTTTTTTCCCCTTTTTTTCTGAACTTCTTGTCGACCGGCCTATTCTTCGTGCTGAGCTTAGACACGAGAGACTCTTTTCTTTTCCCCCCCCCAAAAAACCTCCTCCCCAAAAAGAGGGCAGGGCACCCCCCCACTTCTTCTTAGTTCTTTTTCCGGGCCCCCTTTCTTAGAGTCAGTTTTCCCTTTAAACTTTTTTCTTTTTCGGCAAACCCCCCCAGCCTCCCGTCTTTTTTTTCCTACTTTTGGATCCATCGTCCGGGTTAAAACCATTCTCCGTCGCCCCCCCCTGTACTCCGCCTTCTTGGTTCAAGGCATTCCTTCCTTTTTTCTTTCAGAGCAAGATTTAAATCACTCTCTCTCATTCCTCCTTTTCTTTCCTGCGCTGTGATACGTTTCACCTTCTTGTTTCTTCACTTAAAAATTTAGCTCCGATCTCCCACGTCTTTGTCGTGAGATGATACCTAGGAGCTTTTGTCCACCACCATTTTCGTTTTTTTCCCTCCTTTTTCAGGTGTTGAGCTGGGACTAAGGATCTCTCTTGATAGGTCGTCTCTCTAACTGTTTGTCTTGCCAACTCATGTTTCACCTTTTCCTTTCTGTCCTCAACGTAACCCCCCTTTCTTTCTCCCTTTTTTTCCTATTCGGGCCCAGATGCCCCATCCAGGAAGCCAAGTCGTGGAATTATATTTCCCTCTTCGTCCATCACGCCCAAGATTTCGAAGCATCAGTTTTACTCTTTGTTTGCATTAGTTTTCTCTGTCAATTGGCTCGGGGGAGGAGTCTTTTTTCCCTGGTGTGTGGTTGTCCTTATGTTTTGTTGTTTTCCATAAGGGTCGTCCCCGTTTTCTCCTCCAACGATCCCCTGTTGGTAATAGCAAAAATATCTCCCGTAACACGTGTCCCGGAGTCCTGGGACCTTTTTTCTCGTCCCCCACCGCACTCCCCTCACTATGCCTTGTTCTGTATCCTCCCAAAGGCGCCTTTTAACCCTTTGGGGGGGGGGGGCTTTTTTTCAAAAGGGAACCCACTTTCTTGTTTTTAGGGGGTCTTTTTTTTTTCCCGTTTGTAGAAGGTTTTTGTCTCCTCATCGTGGCCTTCTCTCCCTTTGAGAACGTTCGAAACCAATAAACTCCGATCTTTTCCTTTCCCGCCTCAATCGGGATTCGTTTCCCCTTTTTTCCTTCTTTTCATGCGGTCGAGTATTCCATACTGATTTCTCAAATTTCGAGTCTCGCTGTTACCTATCTCTTGAAGATATGTTGTTCTGTTCGTTCGCGTTTTTCCTTCCTTTTGCGTTGGAAGTGAATTAAGGACAGACTCTTTTCTTTCCTCGTTTTCCTAATTGACACTTCCCCCCCCTCTTCGGAAAGTTTCTTATTGTTCCCTTCTTCCCGGGTTTTTCTGCAAACATCTGCCAGGAAGTACTCCCCATGCCTTTTCTTATTTTACGGCATGGCTTTTTCCTCTTTTGGGTTGAATGACTCATGACTTCCCCCCTCCCCCTATTGGCCGTACGGACCCCCCAAATTTAGCGCACCTTTTTCTCTTGTTTCGCCTCCCCGTTCTCCCCCTACTCTCTTCACCCTTTCCTTTTTTCCCTTCGTGTCCGCTGTTGGTCACTTCTTCCCGCTTTTTGTTGAGTTGAAGTAGGGACATCCTCTCCTCTCTGGCCCATGCGGTTTTCGGACCGGCTATGCTTTTTCCTTTTTCTTTTTCTTCAACAAAGATGAACCCTCGGTTTTTCACATGTTCCTCGCCTCCCCATTTGGTTGTTTTTCACCCTTTTCCCTGCCGTTCTTTTCTTGACTTCCGATTAAAAAAGAGAACAAGCCCCTGCCTTTTCTTTCTCCCTTTATTTTTTTCACTACTTTCCTCATGATGTCTGTAAATTTTGCTCCCAAAACCCTTTTTTTTTCCTCCTTGTCCCTTCTCTTTCTCCTTTTCTACTGGTTGTGTGAATGTTCCTCCTTCAACTTGGAAACTTCCCACCATGATGTGGTTCTTTCTCTTCTTTTCCGTACTCTGAAAGGCAAATTGAGCCCTCCCCCGACACTCCCACCTTTCTTTCTATCTACTTCTTTTCTCTCCTCTGTTGATCAACAGTATTGGAAGACTTCTCTCGAACTCTTCCCAGAGTAATTGCCACCGTTTCCCCTCATTCGGCGGCGAATGTTCTTTCCCCCCTTTTATTGCTTTTTTCTCCCTTTCCGTCGAAAAGCTGTCCCTTTCCTTCCCTCTTCTCTCCCAAACCAAAATATGACATTCCCACCCCCCCCCCTCCCCCTTCCCTTTTTAGAGTTTTTGCCGGTTTTTCTTCTCCCTTCCTTCCATGTAGGGATGTATGAGATTCAAGTCCCCCTTTCCCTCCCGTCGGACAGAAGGGACTTTTTGATATTTGCTCTCCTCACCGTCCTTCGTTTCGAACCCTTGGTACTCCCTTTTTTTCCCCTTCAAACTGCCCCCCCCTTCCTTTTCTTGTCCCTTATAAGCATGCTAATTCCCCAAACCAAGCATCCAAATTTTGTCGGAGTATTGGGTCTTCCTGATGGTCTGTTCCTTCCCTTTGATGCATGTTCACTGAGACTAAGTTTTGGAGACTCCCCCCCCCACTTGTTTCGTCGGCAGCTCAACTTTCCCCCTTGTGTTACCCCACATTATGTAGGAATTTCCCATTTTTCGATACTCTCCTTCCTTCCTCTTTTATCGACTTAGTCCAGACTAAAAAATTCCTCTCCTTGCCTCGGAAAATTGGTGTTCCTAAGCTCCTTCTTTTTTCATCATCTCCAGACGAATGGCGTGTCTCCGTTTTCTGTTTCCTTTTAGAGTTTCATACTTCCATTTTTTGTCCTATAAAGTGGAGTTCTGCTCGAGACCAGCTTAGTTCTCTTCCTGAGGGTGATTATCCTATTTGCTCTGTCTTCGACCACCTTTTTCTTCTGACCCCCCCCCCCCTCGTGCCTTTATTTTTCCAGTCCTCCGGAGGTGTCTAACCAAAATTGGTTTACCCGGACTTCCGGAGCACCCCCCTCCTCGTTTGCTCCAGGGCCCATTTTTTTCTTTTTCATGTGTACTTTTCCCTCCCACAAACTTAATACTCTTTGACTCCTCCTCCCTTAAGGGTGCCCTTGGTGAAATACCCCTCTCCCTCTTTGGGTGCCTCCCTAGTTTTGAGGGAGGGTTTTGGATTGCCTTTCCTTTCCCCATTTGCGAATCTAAGCCATAGAAGTTTTTCTGGACCCTCCCTTTTCTACCTTTTCTATTTAAAACCACTTCACTCTTAAGGTTGCATTTGGTTTCCTCCCCCTCCTTCTGTTACTCTTCCCCGTCCCTCCTCGTTTTTATCTTCTTACTTAGTACAATTTGAGGATGTTTTGGCAAAACGGTTCATAGCACCTTAATTTCTCTTTTTCCTTTTTTTTCTCCTGTCTCAATCTTTCTCCTTTATTAGGCGTGCGTTTTTTTCTCTCGCCTTCTGAAAATGCAACTCAACGCCCTCCCTCTTTCTTGTCCCCCCCCAAGCTTCTTCTAGTTATCCTCCGGGCCCCCGTCACTCTTTTCCTTCTGGAATTTTTAGGGCTAGACGGCCCAAAAATCTTCCCAATCCTTCTTTCCTCTCTTTCTTTTTTGTCATGCATCGTAAGTCGGTTACCAACAAACCACTCTTTTCGTCTTTTCCCAGACTTCGTACCTTAGTGGTTCAAGGACCCTTTCAGTTTTCCTCTCCCTTTTCCTTCCAACTTCGACCACCCCATAGACGACAGTGTTCTCCCTTTTTCTTTTCCCTTCCTAGTTGCTTGACCCTCTAACAGTCGCCGGTCATCTTTTTTTCCCTTTCCCTTGCGCGAGTTATTGAGCTGCTCAAAGAGGATTTCTTCCCCCCTTTTCTAGGGAATAATTTCCCTGGTTTTTTCTTTTGGACTTTTCTCTATCTGGTTGTTTGTTGGGTTGGGTTTTTTTTGTTTTTTTTTGGGGTTGGGTGTTGGTGGTGGGTGTTTTTTTTTTTTTTTTTGTCTCGAATGTCCGTAGGAAGTATTCCGCAAAATTGGCCCCCTCTTGTCCACATGGTGGGGCTTCGTCTTTTTTGCTTCCCCCCCTGGTCCGGGGCAACCTCTTCCCTCCCTGGACTTTTTCCGCGTCCTCAAGGTACCAAGTAGTGGAATCCCCTCTCCCTCAGGTATGACCCATATGAATACCCCGTCCAGAGTCTCCTCCATTCCGATCTCTTGCTTTGGTCCAAGCTTTTCTTTCCCTCTTCTTGTTTGGTAGGTGTCGGATTTTTTTTGGGGCGTCCTTTTGGACGTGTAGACGGTGGGAAAGTACCCGTTTTTCCTCCCCTCCCCTCTCAGTGTAGTCATAGGCACCATCTATAATGGTTCCCCCCCCTTTTCACCGTACTCCCACGGGTCCTTGGGAGAGGGTTTCTTCCGACATCCCTCCCACCTGATACCTGGTACTAATGTTAGCAGATACCCCTTTTTCCCCCTTTCCCTTAATGGAGGGTTCTTTTTATGTCATCTTTTGTTGGCTCTTTTCCTTCTTTCTCACCACCTTTTCGACGGAAAGTTTAGAAACCAAGCCCAACCTCTCATTCCATCCCCTTTACTTTTGCAGACCAGAAAATTCTTCCTTTTTTTCTCTGTTTCCTATTTTTTTTCTTGTAGTGTTAATTTCCCACTACGGAGGTGTATCCTCCTCTGCGTATGCCTCCGGTTACTATCCCAAGTAGTGAAGATATGTTGTTTCGGTTCTGTTTTCCTCCTTTCCTTTCTTGTGAATCTAAGGATAAGTACCCCCCCTGTTGGGACTTTTCCATCTTATTGACTCCGATGTCACATCCCCCTTATGCCATGCTCCTTGTCCATTCTTTTTTCTGAAGGTTTTTCTTTGACTCGCATGTCGCCTCTCCTCGTTTTTGGCCCGATACAAAGGCAGGGTGGCTTGTCCTATTGGTTTCTCTTCTCCTTTTTTTCCCCCGCTTGCCTCCCTCTTATCGACCCATTCTTTCCTCTCATTTTTCCCTGGTGTTCATCTTGTTCGCAGCAACATGCCCCCTCTACTCAGTTTTAAACCTTTTTCGACATGCTTTTTTTTGACCCTAGCCTTGAGCCTATTTATTCCTCCGTTTTCGTTGGAGTCTCTGCTTTCCTTTGCGGGGCAGCTCAGAGACTCCTGTGTGAACAATGAGTTTTTGACTTCTCTCTTTTTTTGCTGAATTTTTCTTTTTTTTTCCAAGATGTCCCTGGTCTTGTCTTCTTGTATTCGGGGCAGATCACCCTTTCGCCTCTTGTTTCGTAATGAGTTCCCCCCTTCTGACCCCTCCCAAACCTTGCCTTTATCGGTTCAAATATTTGTTTTACTTCCTTTCAGAGATTTATCAATTTTCTTTTAAACCCTGCGAAATCATTAGCCATAGTCGTCGATTCTCCTCCTTTTTGACGTCGCATTCTTTTCCCCGTCTGGGGTGCCACCCACCCTTGATTGTGGGCTTATCCGGAGGAGTACGTCCATAGCCCCCCTTCCCCCTCGCCTTTCAGAACCGAAACCACACATCGCCTTTTCTCCTCTCCTCGGACTTCCTCGAAAGCTTTCTGTCTAAACCCTCCCTCTTTTACTTGTGACAGTCCCGCCCCTTTTTGAATCATCGTTTTTTTCTTCCTTCTCATTGTCCGTTTGATTGTCTTTTTCCCCTCGAAAATCTCTTTAATCCAGATTGATGAGCCCCAAAAACTTTTCCAAAAACCCTAAATATCATTTGACATCTTCTTTTCGCTTTTTCTTTTCCCATTCTTGCCAGTTAAGTGGGCTTATGCGTCTTCCTACACCCCCTTTTTTTTTTCCTACCCCGGGTACCCGACTTTTTTTCTATATTCTTTGTTGACTTCCCCACGATCCTGTAGTTAGGTAAAAAACGGGGGCTTCCTTCTTTCCTTTCCCCCCCCCCACCTGGCCCCCACTTTCCCTCACCCCCCCCTCCTTCCCCGGGGCCCTTTCCCCCTTTTCAGCTCAACTTCTTCCTTACCCTCCCTCTCTTTTTTACCCATGTGCTTCGACTTGGCGCTTTTTCTTTTTGCTACATTCAATACTTGGAACGGGATGGTCATCGTTTCACGTTGCCTCCCCTTCTTGGGGCATTCCCCGTCCCCCCAAACGGGTTTTCCGTCTTTCTTGTCTTCCAACCTGTCCACCTTTTCCAACTAATTTGTTTCATCCCTTTTTCCCTATCTTCACGGATCTCAGCCTCTATAGCCCTTTCAATTTCCACCATTTCGATCAGGATTATTCCCGATCGAAAATGGTTCCTCCGTTCTCATCAATCTTTTTTTTCCATCTCAAGACTCGCGTTTTTCCGGCGTGTTCCGGCTACTGTTTGTTTTGCCACTTCTTTTTCTCCCCCCTTCTCTTCCTCCTTGAGTAAAAGGTTTGTCGTTCTTTCATGAGGTTCTCCATCTTTCCTTCTCTGCCCCACGGAATTTCAATTATTGAACCCCTAAGGGCGGCTTCTTTTCCTTTCCTTTTTTTAAGAAAATGTTTTCCCCGGACTTCCTTCTCCCCCCCTACTTGTCCGCATGTTGTTTTTTTCCTTTTTTTTCCTCCCCCCCCTTCACCGGGAAAGAACGCGCTAATTTTCTTTTTTTTAGGCCAATTCCTGAATTAAGACTTGGGGCCCGCCCCCCTCGGTTTTTGATTTGGGGTTTTTACTTTATTTTCCCTCTCTTTTCTGGGCTCGCATCCTCCACGTTTGCCCCCTTTTTTCCCCTCATTTTTTCCTTCCTATAACCCCCTTACCTCTATTACTTTTGTTTTTTCCTCCCCCCCCCCCGTGTTTTGCCGCCCCCCCATCCTCGCCTGTTTACTTTCCTTTTTTTGTTTTTTTGATGAGCGCTGGAAGAGGACACAGGCGAGCTTTTTTCTTCCAACGGGGCGAACAGAACACACCTTACTTTTGCCGATTTTTAATTTTTTTCCTCGAAAGGTCGAAAATGAGGGTAAAGTAGGCGTGTTTTTCTTCTCCATGCGCTCACGCTTGGGCAAGTCCCCACCGTCTTCAAAAACCGAGTGTCCTGCCCCCCCAACGTCGTTCTTAGGATTTCCTTCTTTCCCCCCTTTTTATTCGGCTTTTCCCTTGTTCTTTTAAATTGTACTTTTTTCGCCTTCAAACCTAGTCCAACTACTTTCCTCCGCCGTTCTAGTTTTCTTGCATCTCAAGTCCGGTCTCCGTTCCCCTTTTCAGACTTCCGGCCCCCAGTGTTTCAGGCTAACTTCCTTTAGGGTGGCTCAGACTCCTGTTGAATATTTCTCAGCCACCCCCCATTATCGAAGCCCCCCCTTTCCTCTACTGCGCATCACTGTTTTGCGCCTCCTCTTTTCCCTTCTTTCCCCTAACCAGTCCGCCGGAACTTCTACCACTGCTCCATTTTGTTGTTGAACAGATTGGATCGCTTCTTGAGTAACATTCTCCTTTTTTTCCTCCCTAGTAGGCACCTTGTTGTGATCTTTCTAAGGTATTCTGTCTCTTTTCCCCTTCCCTGACGTATCCCCACCTTTATGCCCCCTTCGGTTTCAGTGTGTTCTTTGATTTTTTCACGTCTTGGGACGGGATTCTACAACCTTTCAATCCCTCCTTTTCTTCCCCCTCTTGACATCCAGGTCAAAGTGTGGCATGATAAGTCGGACCCCTTCTTTCCCATAATAATCCAAATGAGTCGAGATCAGTCTTCTTTTCTTGCATTCTTCTCCGTCCATGCAGCCAGTGGTTTGTGGCTTTCTTTTTTTTTTCCTTGGGACGGTTGACCGACTGAAAGTACCCCGGTTTCGAAACTACTTCCTTTTTCTTCTAGCAATAAATACTCAGAAACCCTATGCTTTCGTGTTGTGTCGAATTGGTTCTCTTCTCGTACTCTCCCTCCCCCCTCCTTCAACTTTGGCTTTCATGCCGCTCATTTCCCCCACTCTAAGTCCCTCCTTGTAGGGTTTTTTTTCATGCATTTTTTTTTTCTCTCTTTATCAGTGATAAGAATATTTTTCTAAGGAAATCTTCCTCCCCACCCCTCCCTCAGTTCTTTTTCAGTCACTTTTCTCCTCCTCCTCGGTTGACGTCTTTCTTGTTTACTCTGTTCTGGTTTTTGCCTTCCCAATACTGAGTTTCGAAGAAGCTTCGAGTCGCCGCGGTTACTATCCTTTTTTCCCCCTCCCGTGTGAGGTTTCAGTTCGCGTGAGTTAATGGACTTTTTTTCCGTTCCCTCTTCTCAAATTCAACCCCACAATCATTGTTTTAATTTCGTATTTCACCTTTCTGAACACATTCCACATCCAGTCTTCGTACTCCTTCTCCAGTAGAAAGGGTTTTTTCATGCAACTCCCTCTTTCTTCCCCCTATCCTATTTTTCCTCTACAGGCTTTTTCTTCTCCTTCTTTTGCTCGGGCTTCTTTCCGGACCCCCTGTTTTCCTCAATGCTTTACTTCTGAATTTTCCTTTAACCTTTTTCCCGGGTATATCTTTTGTTGCCTGAACAACGAAAACCATTTCCTCCCCCCCCTCTGTTCACCTCATTTCACCCTTTTTTCTGCTTTGATTCGGCTGTCCCTCTCCCTCTTTTGTTTTTTGGCTCTCTTTTTTCGAACTTAGGTTGGGCAGCTCAGTTCGAATTTTTTTTTGATTCCACTTTCGCGTAGGTGTGCCTGATGGTTGTTTTTTTCTGCTCAGTGACCCGGTCAAACGTTTTCACTTTTTTGCGCCTTCACTCTTTCTGTTTAGGTTTTTTTTTCGCTCGATTTCCACCAAATAACTCCCCCACCGTTCCCCCCCCTGCGGGTTATCTTTTTTCCCCTCTTGCTGCTACTTTCCTGGCAGCTGATGTGCCTTTTCACCTTTTCCCGCAATCATTTCCTTTTCTAGTTATTTCCGTTCTCTTGTTTGGCCTTTCTCTTCCTTCACTTACATACTCTGTGCTTCACACCCTTCTGGCTTATCCGTCTCCACTCCACGCGAAGTAATTCGCCCCTTTTCTCCCGAAAACTCCCCCCCTAGCGTCAAGAATGATATGTACGACTTTCCTTCCTCGCAATTTCTTCTTTCCAAACTCAGTATTTTTCCTCTGACCTCCTAACCTCTTTTTTTCCCCCCAGAGACTTGAACGCTATTTCGATTCCCCTGTTCTCCTCGATTGTTTTTGTCGCACCTTTCCGTTCCCCTCTTTTTCCATGAATTCAAAAGAGGATGACTCCCCAACCATGATTCACCAACCTCCCCTAAATATTCCCTTGTACTCCTTTTCTTTGGCTTTTTCATTGCTCCTTTCGTCCACGTGTTAAGTCGGGTGGTCTTCCCCTGCTTTCTTACACCTTTTCATTAAAAGGAACCCGAAAGATTTCCTTTTTCCTTCCTCTTTCCTCACCTTGATCGTGAGTTTCCGAAAACAGGTTCTCCCTTTTTTCTTAACCCCTCCCCCTCCACCCCCCTCCTTCCCTCTCCTACCGTTTGCTACAAGGAGAACCTTCCCTCACCACCCCTTCCAGGCTTTAACTGATGATTCGGACTCTGGGCGTATTCAGTGTTTTTTTTTTTTTTTCTTTTATGACTTCCCCCCCCTTTACTTTCTGGCATCTGCTTCCCTTTCTTTCCCCAAGGTGGTGATAATTCCCCCCGTCCACCCTTTCTTTCCTTTCCCAGTCTCAAAAAGGTACACACCTTTCCTCTCTTGCATTTTTTCGATAAGTAATACGGACACTCATCTCTACCTCCTCTTCCCCCTTCCACCCACCCTTACTACGAGAAGGAGTCCTTGCTGAACTTTTTTTCTCTCCTCGATCCATTTTTTTTTTTTAGGGTCAATAATCCTTCGTTTCTCTTGTCTGCCCAGAGTTCCTTTTCGGTTCTCCTTCCTTTTTATTTGCTTTAACAGGAGATGCGCATTAGTAGAGAACAGAGTATTATTTCTTTCGTATATGGGTCTGTTTCTTTCCTCTGTTCTCTTCTGTCTTCGCATCACTTTTCTTCCCCTTACCCCATAGTGGAGTTCTGAAGTTCTCCCCTTTGTTTAACCGGTCTTTACAGTGAATAAGTCTGCATCCAAACTATACTTACTTTCCCTTTCTCTTTTTTCCTATTTTTTTCTCAGTCCTACCCACCATTCACTCCCGCTCGTAAGTAAGATGGACTTTGAATTATTCCTCGTCTTTTTTTTCACTGACCCCCGGTGGGCTTTTGTTTTCCTTTCCCATGTTACTTTACTCTCATGGTCTCAGACCATTCAGCACGCTTCACTCCCCCCTCCCTGCCTTCATTTAGCCCTTTCCCTCTCAAACACTAACATCTCTCGGTTTCTATCTCCCCCCCTTGTTTCAGTCCCTCTCACCCTTTTCCTCCCCTTCTCTTTCTTTTTCTCATCTTTCCGTTGGGATTTTTTTTCACTTTTTTTTCACCATTTCTTTCTCTCAGCACCTTACGGCAGATGTAAGTGGTTTACTCCTTTTCTCCCCTTCGGTTCGTTTCACGGTAATATTAGGCGTGCTTAATTTTGGCTTCGTCATGCTCTTCCCTCTTGGCCCACAATTGTCAATCCCCCCCGTTTTTCTCCACCCCCTCGGTCCTGGCACCCCCCCCTAGTTTATTCTTCTTTACCCCGATTCGGTTCTTTTCTTTTCCCTTACCCGTTTGATTTGTGGGCTTAGACGTTCCCAATAGTCAACCCTTTCCCTTTTTCCGCCTTGTCTTAATTGGTTTGGATTTTTGGGTCAATTTTTCCCCCTTTTTTCTTTGTAAAGACTACTTTTAATTCCTTTTTTTGGTGGCGAATCCCAGACATTTTGAATCAACCTCCTCGAAGCTAACTCCTCCCTCTTATTTCCATTCTTTTTCATTGCGTCAATAACCTAGTTCTTCTTTTCCCTGCTTCCCCTTAGATTACCTCTTGCCGACGTCCTTCTCTCTTTCTCGCGCTTCTTCCCCTCTTGGTCTTTGATCGTTTTCGAATCTTTCCCTCCCTTTTTTTTTTTTTGGTGGACCTTGCTATCTGGATGAGATGTCCTTAGAAGTCCCTTTCCAAACAGTCTTTTTCACCTGGGGTGCCCTTTCCTTCCTCCTAAACCCCCTTTTGGACGGTGATTCTCCACTTCGTCCCTCATTCTCCTTTCCCCTATGCTCCAGGTCCATAGTGGAATTCTAATTTCCTTTTCTTCCCACTACGCAGGTCGAAGAATAGTTTTACTATCTTGCTTTTCCCTTATCCCTTCCTTTCTAAGGGAGAAAGGTGAGGTCTTCGTGTTTTCTCTTTTTTTTTTTCCTTTTACGGGGGTTGTTTCTTTACTTTTTTCTCCCCTACTCTCAGTGTCTTACTGCAACTAAATTATGTAACTTTTTCTGTTCCCCTCGTTTGGATCCGGGGTTAGACTTGTAACTCGCTCTTTTTTCTCCCTTTTCCCTTGGATACCTTTTTCGCCTATAACCCGTTTCTTACCTCTTCAAGGAATATGAGTTTCCTTTTTTTTTTCCTTTTTTTTTTTTCCTCTTTGGAATTTTGATAAGTACGTTTAGTTTCCCTTTGCCCCCCCCAAGAAAACTCAGCGACTACAGGAACATTTTCGCCGCGCCCTTCCCTTTTCTTCTTTAGGTTCGTCGGTAGAGTAATTCCCCCCCCCAAATTCTCCCGCCCTCCTTTTCCTCTTCTGCGCGTCCTTAGTTTTTTTTTCTTTTTTCCTGTTAGACCTGGATTCCTTGTTGACGTGACTCCTGATAAGAAACATTCATGTTCTCCTTCTTTTCGTCGTTCCTATTCGAACATTCCCCCCCCCTTCCTTTCCTTGAACCTTGTATTTTTTTTCTACCTTCGGCTGCCGCTTTTTCTCCCTTTTCCCCGACTCCTCGCTTTTTTTGCCCTAGTTGTCCATTTTTTTTTTCCTAGGGTTTATAGTCAATCATGACGGACCCCCATGCTGCAGAACCCAGGTCTTTTCTTTCCCCCCCTTCTTCGAGAAATGTACCCCCGTTGGTTCATTTGTTTCCTCCCAGTGAAACCATCCTCCTCTCTTTCCAACTATCTCGGCTTCCTCTCCCT
>Ga0179593_1437395_pt1 | contig 12122 bp, 18 predicted proteins | sample CZODoug2_1_08_16_FD_185931 | JGI IMG/M metagenome (GOLD analysis project Ga0179593, IMG submission 185931) | Vadose zone soil fungal communities from Angelo Coast Range Reserve, California, USA - CZODoug2_1_08_16fungal (PacBio error correction) | ecosystem: Environmental > Terrestrial > Soil >... | reverse complement strand
TCTGGGAGTCTGTGTTCTCCTACCTTCCTCCCCCTCATATTCGTTCATAAGTTTCCTTTCCAGGTCTAGGGGGTTCTTTTTCCTATTCCCTTTTTGGGGAGTCTGCCTTCTCGCTACCGGAAGCGGATTCCTTCTTAGGTTTGAATTACCTATCCCTCTCTTTACTTTTGTTTTTTCTTTTTTCTCCCCCCCCGCATCGGGGGCCGAATGGTTTTCTCTTTGTTTCCATCTTTTTCGTGGATTTTTTTTCCTTTCTCCTCCTCCCCTCCTTCTTTTGTTAGTTTTCCACTGGACCCAGTTCCCCTACCCCTGTTCCCGGGTCCTCCCCCTTTTTCCCTTGGCTTTTTCTCTTTCCCCTTTTTAACAACGCCACCTGCGCGGCCTGTTTTCCCCGTATTGCTTTTTCCGGGTTTTTGCTCTCCCCCATTTTTCTCTCCCCCCCCGGCGGGAAAACGCCCCCCCCCCCCCCCGACAAAGCCCCCCCTTCCGACCCACCCTTTTCCTTCCGTTTTCAAGAAGATGGCTTCCTCTTTTCTCCTTTTTTCCGATCGACATCGCCGCTCGTGTCCTTCTTTGCAGTTCTTTAGTATCAGACTCACGCTTCAACATCGTTCCCCTCCCTCTTTCGCGAGTCTGGGCGGAAAACCTTTCCTATCGTTTCGCGGCCTCCCAACCTCTGAAGGGTTCCATTAGTGTTGACTTTTTTTGCAGTCAGACCAGATCTTTTTACGATTCTCCTTTTCGCTGATATTCTCGGGGAAGTCACCTCTTGTTCAACACACCTCGTCCCTGGGCCTTCTTGCTTCCAAGTCCCCTTTTGGTTAAATTGAGCCCTTTTTTTTTCTTCTGCAGGGTTGATCCGATTTTGACACCTCTTTTCTGCTCGCCTGCGTTTCGCTTCTGAAGGGGGCCGGGGCGTTGCCTCTTTTCTTTTCTCCTTTTTTTCCCCGCGTCACAAAGACCCCCGGAAATTCTTTCGGCCGTCACTTTTTTACGTGCTTCCTTCGGATCCCCACAAAAAACCCCCGTTTTTTTTGGGTTTTGGTTTCCCTCCCCCCGGCAGCCCCGGCTCCGTCATTCCGTCCCCTTTTCCGCCGTTTGCCCCACACAAAGCCATTTACACCCTGAGGGCTCTGACCCGTTGACCGTTCTTCCCATTTTCCCCTTCCCCTTTCGTATGACTCCTTTTTTTTTTTCCGGTTGTCCCTTATCGATTTGTTTTCCGGGAGGCTTTTTTTTCCCCTTTTCCCCCGATGCACTGGCGCTCGTTCCCTTTTTCGTCCCCCTCAGGTAAATTCCCTTGCAGCGGAATCCAACCCCGGGCTTTTGTACTTTTCCTCCACCCTTTTTCCAGGCCCTCCGACCTCGGCAGCCGGTTCGGTGTTAAGGTCGACCGTCTCTTTCCCCTTTAGCGTACGCACGGAACGCTCACAAGCCGCGGTCGTTCTCTTTCTTTCCTCGTTTTTTCCCTAGAATTTACCTCTTTTCCCCGGCGAATTGATTTCTTTCACACTTCCTTTTTCGATCATCACGGAGGAGGAGTTGGCCGGATCCCTGTTTTTTATGTTACCCTGTTCTTCGTACCCCCCCTGTAGCTCTGCCTCAGCAACCCGTCATGATGTGTTGCGATCTCTCCGATTTTTCCCTTCCCAACGCCTCCTTTCAAGGTGCACCTAGTCTTCGTGCCTTATCTGCCTAATGGGCAAATGTTCTTCTTTTTTCCTATTCCTAAGGTCGTGTCACCCAAGTCCCTAGTACTTATCCTTTGTTACCTCCTTCTTTTTATACCCCTTGAGGATGTTTTTTTTTGACGCTGCGTTTTTGGTTTGCCAAGCTTTTGGAGGCCCCATCCTTGTGTCCCACACCGCTCTCCCCCCATTTTTTCTCGCCAAAGCTCAGCCATAATCAAAACATTCTTTCTGCCTGTAACTCCCCCGTTCATTTTGGTGACAATCATCTCGACCCCCTTATGTCGGGTAGGGAGGGTTTTTGCTACTCCTTGATTTTTTTACCCCACGTCCGTTCCACCTTCTCTCCCCTTTTCCTCTGCGAGACGTTTTTTCCTTTTTTTTTTTTTTTGCCGGGTCCTAATCTCCGTTTTTTTTTCTCCCTTTCTTCTCTAGCGCCACCAATTCTACCTGTTCCATTGTGTATACGTTTTCTTACTTTCAAAAACCCCTCCCCCCTTCGTTTTTTTCTCTGTTCTTTTCTGTCCCCGGTGAATGTTTGCTGGTCCCCTCGTTATTTTCCCTCTTTTTGACTCTTCGTAGGCAACTTTGGTCCGGTCCTGTTCGTACCCGATCGCGAAAGGCATTTCCCCTGCGTTATCATATGTATCCCCCTTCCTTTTCACATCAGCCAATTGAGGCCAAAGGCCCCCCTTTCTTTTTTCTGCCCTTTTTTGGTTCATTTTGTTTTTCTTTTCCTTCCTTGATTTCTTTTTTTCCTGAGGCAGTTCTCCCCGATTCAACCTGAAGTTCTGCCCTCGTTTAGGTTGGTCGGTTTTTTCCCGTATCCTCTCTCCTTTCCCCTTTTTGAGATAACTTTGTCAGTTTATTTTTTTTCCCAAAAGTCCCTCCCCCCCCTTGTTTTCATTTTTTTTTTCTGCAGGCGTTTGGCGTCTCCCCCCCTTTGTCCCTCACTCCCCTGAAAAAATCGGCCACTCAAGCGCGGTTTTTTTTACCCCGTCTTTGGCTGGCAGACGGGTCCCTCTATGGTGGCGTTGGTGGTTTCAGTATTTTTTTTCTCTTTTTTTTTTGATTGTGAGCCTTCTCCCCCCTTTGGTTATTTTTTTGCGTTCTTTGGTTTTGGTTGGACGGGCTTGAGATCCCCCAGCGGGCGCTGGGAGGGTTGGCTTGTTTGTTGCGCTTTTTCCTATTTATCCCCTTTGCAGTAACGGGACCTTTTCTTTCTTGGCCCTGCCCCCTATGAGGAGGAGAATCACTGGGGGTTTGGTCTTTATTTTAATGTCGGTGTTTCCCTCTTTCCGCTTTTCCCCCCTTTTTCTCGGGAGGGGTATTGCGTTTGCCCTTTCCTGCATCTCTTTGCAGTTTTTCTGTCTTCTTTTATGTCGGTTCCCTCCCCAAGCAGCGGCCGTGATTTCAGGCGTCTTTCTTTCCTTTTTTGGCTGATGCTTGTCGCGGTTCATCCCCTCAATTTCAGTTTGTTGTTAGGAGCGTTCCCCTTTCAAACGCCCCTTCCTTCCTCTGCCCTTTACGCCTTTGCTGCCCTTCTTTGTCAGGCTGAGGCGGCTATGTTCCGTCCAGACCTTCTTGCCCTTCCCCTGGGTCCCTCTCCTTAAACCCCCCCGCCCCCTCCCCCCGCTTCAAAGAGGCCTTCTTCATCTTTCTTCTTTCTTTTCCTTCGGACTGTCCCATCCCAATAGTTTTTTCTGGTTCCGTTTGATCTTTTTCCCTTCGGTCGCTTACGGCACGGTCATTACCCCTCTGCAACATTTCCCACTCGAACCCTCCCTTTTCCCTCTCAGCTGCCCGCTTTGATTTGTTTTCCATTTGCCCTTCCCCCCCCAAACCACTCCTCCAAAGGTTTGGTTTTGGCGTTTTTCTTTTTTTTTTCCTTTCTCACTTGATAACTTCCTGCTTGTTCCCCCAGGATCCCCCCCTTTTTGGCTTCCACGCGGAAGCAGACTGTGTCCCCCAACCCTGTTTTTTGGTTTTTGAGCTCGTGACTCGGCCATTCCCCGTGGAACAGGTCCTCGCCCACCACTTTCCTGTTTTTTTGTTCTTTTCATTAAAACCTCGTCGTTTTTTTTCTTACTCAGGGTTTTTCTGTTGGTCCCCCTCTTATGGCGCCCCTTTTACCTGCTTTCCTCGGATAGGGATAAAGGGAATACCTTAGCGAGTCTCCCCCCTTTCTTCTCCACCCCCACCCCCTTGTGGCCCGTTCATGCGCCCCCGATCTGCCGTCCTTTTCTTCTTTTTCCTTCTTTTTGCAACTTTGTGTTGGTGCTCCCCCAACTCATTCATTCCCCCAGGTTTTTCTGAGGTTCCTTTCTTTCTTCCAGCCCTCACAGTTCCCATTTTGTTTTGTGTTGCTTTTTTCTTCGATCTCGTCTACAGCCTTTCAGCGTTTGGATTTTCGTGTCATCTTGTATTTTTCCCTCGCTGCTTGTTGAACCCCTTGTCCCTCCCCCCCAGACATTTCTCCTTCTTTTCTGCGGCTTTTCTTTCCCCAAAAAAGGTGTTTCTTCCTCAAAGGCGTATCGTTCCTGGACGTTATTTCCTCCTTCCGTCCCATCTTCGGTGGCTTTTTTTTTGTGACCAGTACTCCCCGTCGTGTTTGATTCGATTTGGCCTGTTTGATTTTCCCCTTGAAAATTTTTTTTTCCAGTGGTTGATGTGTGATTTTTTTCTCCCTCCCGGCGCGCCGCGGCTGTCGCTGGACGGGCAAGACACCGCACACCTCGCTTTTTTTTTTCGGGGCTCTCTTTGGGAATCAGGTTGAGGGGAATTTCCCCAGGCCGTTTTTCTTTTTTCTTGCACACCCCAATGCAACCCGGTGCCCGCCCTGTCAGCCCGGCTCGTTCCCATCTTTATGCCTTGTTCCCACTTCCATTGGTTGCCCTTTTCCATGAAAGACCCTATTCATGTCAGGTTTAGGCTCTCTGGTTTTTTTTGTGACGTTTTCTTTCTTCTTCTTTCTTTTTTTTTTTTTTTGTTGGTGTCGTCCTTTTTTTTGTTTTCCTAAGGATTGCGTCACAACCGTGTTTGTTCCCCCCGTTAACGACGTCCACCTCCTGTTCTAAACCTTTTGCTGCGCCATCGTTCCCAATGCGAAGTTCCAGATTTCCCCATATCTGTTTTCTGGCTTTTTGTTTTCCGACCTTGAGGTTGTATTAAAATCCTGAAACTCCTTTTTCCTAGGACGCATGAAGGTCGACCTTTGTGCATCGGTGTCTTAGGGTGATTCTGGGGATTTCCGCCTCTGGCTTTCCTTTCGTCTTTCCAATATGCATGGTTTTCGATTTCTTTTCCTTTTCCGGTGGCTTTGCCAGAGCGGAACCTGAGGTACCAAGTTCTTTCCTTTTTTTTTTCAGTTTTTTCAGTGACGTGACGTGCGTTGTTATTTCCCCTTTTCTGCTGTCCCTTTCAATTGGGTTATCAAGTACTTATTTCCTTTTAGATGTTACTCTTCTTTTGACCTATCGACCCCGTTTCCTTTTCTATTGTTTCACCGTCGATTTTTACCCTTTACCCTGTATGTTAGCAGCGTAGGTTTCCTTTTTTTGCTCCAGTTTCTTTTCTTTGCCCTCCAATACCTGTGGACAAGTTTTTCGCCTGGAGTCCTCTTTCCCTGATGCTTCGAGGTTTGACACTGTTTTTTGCCCAATCCTTTTTTCTCTTCTTTACTGTTCCTCCTCATGAGGGAACCCCCGATACTTCTACCGCTTTTTGCCGAACAAGGGGTTGCCCCTACAGTTCGATAAGGTTTATTATTTATCCACTCCTTTTACTTTCAGCACTGAGAGGGGGGTGGGTCCCTTTGGTCGCTTTTTTCAAGGTCTTTTCCCTCTTTTTCATTTTTTTACAATTGCTTCTGTGTGCTTCTTGGTTTTTTTTTCTCTTCCTTGTTTGACCTGGTCTGTGGGGTGTCCTGGGGCCGTTCTTTTTGTTTTTGATCTTCTTTTTTTTTCCTTTTTTACCGGGGCCGGTCACACACCAACCTCAGGCCTTTCCCGCGTTTTTTTTGCCTTTTTTTTCTTGTTCCCCTCCTTTTTATCTGCTTGTCCCCGCCTCGGCTTCTCTATGTTCTTCTTTTCACACGGAGCACTCCCCTTTTTTGTCGGTACCGTCCTGCCCGCTGCCCGTCGTAAACGGGCCAAGGGGGTTCTTTTTCCTTTTTTGGCCGTTCCCGGATCGATCGTGCTTCCTCAAAAACCTTCCGAAATTTCTTCCTCCACTCGTTTCCAGGAATTGTCTTTAATTTTGGACGTTTTCCGTTTTTTTCGAAGTTTTGCTTTTAGGCACTCGTTTTTCCGTTTGATTCCATTTCAGCTCCTCGATTCTCCCCCGCCCCTCTCTTCGTGTTAAGCCCCTATTTGCTTGCTTCGTCTGTGGCTTTTTCGGCGTCCCCTCCCTTACCTTGTATTTTCCCCCTGCTCCCCCCGTTGATCCCATGAACGGCTTGTCCCCCTCGTCGAACTTTCTTCTGGTTTTTTCTTCCCAGGGTCGACATACCCGCATCCTGTCCTTGAACGGTCTTGTCGTCTTCTCCGGAATCCTCCTCTTTTTCTCCCAACGCACTTGTTCAATTTGTTTGTTTTCGTTCTTTTTTGGGAGCCGTTGTCGCTGCCTTTTTTCGGTTTGTCCACCTTTTCTTTTCGCTCTCATGTCCTTTTCCCTTGGAACTTCCGTCTCCTGACGGGTGCCTTTCGTCTTTTCGTCACCGCCTTCGAGTTCCCTCGTGTTACCTTTATTGCCCCGGGGTTTCTGGCGCGTGTTTTTCCTTCCTCCTCCTTCCTTGGATCCTCTAATGAACCAACCCCCCGTTCTTTCAACGATGCCTGTTTTCCTCATCTGGTGCGTCCCCTGCCTGGACCCTGTTGTCCAAACCGGCTTTTTTCCCACAAGGCGAGGCTTCTTTCTCCTGTTATTCCAATTTTGCTTTCTCGTTAGAGAATTTTTTTCTCCCGCCGTCCCACGCCCCGATTCATCCTCCTTTGCCTTTTTTGTGGGGTTTTTTGTTGGTTTATCTTTTTGTCTTTTTTTTTCCCACTCCCTCTTCCTTCCCTGCTCCTTTATCTATTGTCCCCCCCTCAGCCACCTGCTACACATGCTAAAAAGGAGTAAGCGAAGTTTCATTCTGTCCCCCCATTGTCCTGTCCTGTCAGAGCTGTGTTTTTTTTGTCCCCTCCTCCTTCCCCATCAGCCCCCTTGTGTTTGTGTGTTTGTGTGCGGTTTGTCATTTTTGATATTTCCTCTCCTCCGTTGGTCCCACGCACCCCTTCTCCTTCTGAGGAAGTTTTTCCTTGGCGCTATTCTCTTCTCTGATTCCTTTTTCTCTGGGGCCAGTCCCCCTGGGATTCTTCCCCCCACCCCAATTCCCCTTCCTCTTCATATGAGTTCTCTCTTTCTGGACAACTTCATTTTTACTTTGTTCTGTCCCCCCCCTTTTTTCTTTACCTATCCTACTCGGCAATCGTTCTCCTCGTGGTTTTTTCAGACTTTTGGTAAGGAGTGCTCATTCCTCAGTTGCTAATTCCCTGGCCAGTTCTTCCCTGGAAGCATTCGGTATCATCTCTTCCCAGTTAGATTAACTTTCCCCTGCCCTTGTCCAATCATCTACCCCCTTTGCCTCGGCCTGGTTTCTTTTCTCCAACAGGATCATCTGCCTCGCACTCCCTGCAATAGTGATTCTTCTTCCAACTTCCCACCCCCTTTACCCCCCTTTGGAGATTAACGCTCTTTTTTTTGTGCACCCCGTTGTTTCATCCTGGGTATCTTTTCACGGCTTTTTTGGGGGCCACGTGTAGTGGACGTGAGGACTTCGGGGATGTTTTCCCTGAAGCGCTATTTTGTTTTTCTTTTTCCAGTTCGTTTGACGTGTTTTTTTCGTTTGTAAACTCCGGGATGTATTTGATTCCAGAACCACCCCTCGTTTTTTTTGTTTTCGACCTCTTACTGCCCCTGACGTTTCCATTCGTTGTTAAGGTGTCACAATTTTGGGGTCCTTTGATACTCCTAATTTATCCTTCCTCTCTGCGGCAGCCTCTCCCACTTTTTGACCCCTTCTCTTTGTACCTAGTGGATAGTTCCTACTCTTTTTGCCCCCCCCCTTGTCTTTTCCCCCGTGACTTTGAGCTTCCCGCCTCCAGTTCTGTCATACAGTTCATCGCCACTCGGCATTTTTTCGCCGGTCCCACCGATGTCCTTCTTGAAACTTTCCCCTTCGTCCCCATCCCGGTTAACAATCTTCATTGAATACTTGGTATACCTGACGTCGCCCAGATCCAGGCCCTTTCCATTTTTTCCCCAGGTTCCCCCTCGTTCATTTTTTTGATGCTTTGTATATAACCATTTGTGTGGTTCCTTTAGTTTTTTTCTCCCTCCCCCTTCACGTTCGGGACAATGGCTTTTGTATTTTCCGCAGATTGATCGGACTCGTCTTTTGGTCTTGACTATGCCCTCAGTTTGGCTTTTTCCCCCTTTTTCCTTTTGGGAACAGGGGGTTGCTTCCCCCCCTACTGCGTTGGCGATTCCCTCTTCACAGGGAAAGCTACCCCCCTTCCTGCATTGCACCCATCTCTGCCGCCCTTGTTTTTTCATTTAAGGCGATGCGTCCTCCCCCCGTGTCTTTTCTCTTGCCCTTTTTTGACGTCAGGTCTTGTATAAAACCCGTCCCAGCATCACGTCTGCGCCCTACTGGTGTGCATGGTTTTCTTGACTGTTTCCCAATCCCCTTCCTCCCTTCCGGCTTCGGTTAGGTGGTCCTCCCTCCTTTTCATCCCCCCACCCCAGAGGGACACTGTTTTTGTTTTTTCAGCCATCCCCCCCCTCTTTTCCTTTTTCAAACATGTTTCCTATCGGCTTCTTTTTTTTTTTCGTTTGACTTCGTGCTTCGACTGCGTCTCTCCCACCTTGCGGTTCTTATAATTCCTTTACCTCCCTTGTGGCATTTTCTTGCGTGGGTTCCAGTGGTCGGACAAGTATCGGCGGTACCTCTTTTTTCCCCATTCTAATTTCTTTCCTGTCTTTCTTTCAGTTTCTTATCCGTTTTTTCTCACCTACGGGTTCCTTCACCTTCCACATAAGGTCCACTCTTTTTTTTCCCTCCCCCTGTTCCTGGTAAATCGCGTCTTGAGAAAAGGTTCTCCTAGTGTCGTCGCTGCTTTTGCTCGTCCTGAGTTTAATTACCCCCATGACTTTAGTTTTGACCCCTGTGCCTACCTATCTCTTTCCCGGTGTCTTCTCATACTATACTATTCCCCCCTTTTTTCTTCCCGCGACTTCAGAATCTTTTTCCCCGTCACCCCCCCCCCCTTCCCCGCTGTTTTGTCTTGTTTTCTTTCCGCGGCACAGTTGCTTCGCTCACACCACTTTCTTCTTGCGTCCCTTCTTGGAAAAGCCCCACTTGAATTCGTGACCGTTTTTGACTACTTGTCCCGGGTTTTTTTATATGGGGGTTTGGCGCTTTACGGTTTTTACCCCTAGTGTGTGGCCCTTTACCAGGGCCCCAGGAGTGATGGTTTTTCTGTTCGGTTGTCATACTCGGATCTGGTCCAGGCCTGTTTCCCCTGGTTTGCATGTGTCCTCTCCTTGGGGTTTTTTGTCTTTAATGGTCCACATTAATTTTTGACTTTATTAGTGGTGATTGCCGAGAGCCTTCCAATGCCTCTTTGACAATGTCTTTGTTTCCAGTTTTTGTACCCTTTTTGATGAGGTTCATTTTCCAGGTCTTTGATACTGCATCGGGGTTTTAATGTTTTCTGGGGAGTTTGAGGATGTCCCTCCTCTTCTCCAATCTAGATTATTCTCTTTTTTCACGCCAGAAGCGCTGGTTCCGGTATTTCCGGGCATTGAGGCTTGATGGTTTTTTTTTGTTTCTCCTTTTCTTTGTGTTCGCGTTTTCCCCCTGGATCTTCTTTTTTCTTTTCGTCTGTGTTTCGCGAGTGATATCCGATACGTTTTTTTTGAACTCACCCTCTACCCTGACCAGGACGATTTTTTCGAGTGCCCCCCCGTGATGACTTTGGCTCCTTGTACACTCCTATCATCATCACGCTTTTCATTTTTTTGTTCAGACTTGCTTTTTTTTTTCTTGCTTGGGCACAAGCCATGCCTCCCATAACACCCCCTCGCTTGTTATCACGAGCTTTTAGGCTCTTTAATATGCCTTCCTTTTAATGTCGTCCGTGACCACCTCCCCGCCCATCTCTGTTTTTTTTTTTTCCTTTTCCCTTCGGACAGTTGCCTTGGTCCCGTTTCCTCTGCGACAATCCCTCCTGACAACCCTTTTTCCCCTTACCCAACTGACCCACCCAAATGCAGTCCTTTTCTGAATCCGGTTTTAACTCCAACCCACACCCCCTCCCAACTCTACGCAAAAACCGTTAATTTTTTTTTCCTTTACCCCCGCAGGAAAAATTATTTCCCCCCCTTTACGCGGTCAAATTTCCACAATTTTCCTTAGCCGGCGGGCTGAACGGTTCCCCCCCAGATCGATCGATTGCCCCTTTTCTGTACTCCCGCCTTACCTCACCGCGCGCGCTCGTTCAGTGTTCCTTTAGAACCCCAGGACCGTCGCACCACCTGTTTCACAGCTGGGAAAACCCCCTTTCTTCCCCTTAATCCCCCCTCGTCTGGGGTGTTAACTTTTTTTTCATCGTTGGTCCCTTTTTATGTCTTCTTGGTCCTCATTTCTTGTCGGTTGCCCCTCGATTGGCCTTTTTTATTTACACTTAGCGGTCAACCTCACGGTTATATCGGGCCATTTTTTTTCCCTTTTTTTTTTTTTCTTTAAAGCGGGGGAGCCGGACCTGACTCATGTCAATTTTCCCCTTTCCACTCTCAGGGTGTGGGAATTCCCCAGCCCCCTCCCTACAATCAATCTCGTTTTTTCGAGGGGAGGTGTTCTTGTTGTTAACTTTTCTTTCCTTTTTAAGTTTTTTTTTTTTCTCCAACGCGCCCGCTGTCTGTGTTTGGGCTCCAAGTCCCTGTTTTATCCGCTTACCAGCTGGTTCCTCCTCAGGTTTTTGATTATTTCTGTTTTTCCCCTCTTTGTTTGTTTTTCTCCCTTATGTCAATGACTCCTCCACCAAGGATCGACTTTACTCGCGTTTTTTGTCCCTTTCGAGGGCTTTGCAAAATTTCTTTTACCTTCCTCTCACACGCAAGTTTGGCGTTCGTTACGACCCAGGCTCCCTTATAACTAACCAACTCTCCCGCTTTGAGGAGTTGTTTTGGACCCTCCCCTTTTTAACTCGGTGGACTTGTTTGTTTTTAATGTGCTGAACCTTTTGTCACAGCTTTGTTCTTTTTTTTGTTTTCTTTGGCTTTTTCTTTTAAAGATTTGTCCCCTCCCCGCATCAGTGCTTGCTCGTTATCCTTCAAAAGAAACCCCTTCCCCCTGGGCAATACCTGTTCGGCGCAGGGGGGCCTCCTGTTGAAAAAAATTTTTTTTGTGAGCAGCTTTTTCCTGGCCTGTTGGTGGGGGAATTCCCACTTCCCCACTTGTACGGTTTTTTTGGTGTTGGACCTATTTTTTCCAAACGTTGCTTTGGCACTCTCCTCTTTCGGTTGTTTGCCGCCATCTAATGGACAATCTACAGTTTTTGGTCGTTTCCCCATGAAGGAACTTTCTTTTTTTGGGCACCCTTCTTTTTTTTAGGCCCCTAGTTCCAGCTTGGTTTGCTCGATTTGGACCTGGATTCGTGCTCCTCACCTTTACCCATTGTACTACCCCGCTGGTGCCCCCCCCTCCCCTTTTGTTTTCCTCCCAACCCTTAGCGTTTCCAACCGTTTTTTTTCAGCCATCTTTTTTTTCTCCCCCCACAAAACGGTGCTCTTTTTCGGTCCCCTCTTTTCACTGGATTTTTCCCGCGCTTCATTTCCTCCCTTGGCTTTCCAAATCGCATCCAGCTTACTGGACCCTTTTTACGGACTCCCGCCATTGCCTCCTCTAGGAGAACGTTTTCCCTGTCTTTTTATGGCGTTTAGCCTTTTTTTTTGGGGGCTGTCTTCCCTCTTTCTTCTTGTGGACGATTGGGTCCGGGACTCGTGGCCCGTCTTCCCCCTTTTAAGGGAGTTTTTCTTCTTTCTCCCCCCCCTTGCCTGTGTTTTCTTTTTTCTCGTGGTGGCTTTTTGCTTGGTGCTGTCCCCGACAGTTTTCCACCTCGTCGTGACTCCTTCCCCCACCCCATTTTGCTTTTTTCTTCGTCTGTTTCTTGGACGGCGTTTTGAGGATGTTTATTCCGCTTTTTCTAAGGCCGATCCTTGTGCGGTCTTCCGATCGATGTCACTGATTCCCCCCGCCCTGAGTCAGAGGACTGTGAAGTTTTTTTCGTGTCGAGAGGTCGTTTTCGACGGCGGGATATAAGTTCGAATTTTTCCGAATTCATCTGACTTCCGATTAAGCTGGCGGGATTGGGTCCCCTGTTATGTTAC
>Ga0179593_1696805_pt1 | contig 12123 bp, 16 predicted proteins | sample CZODoug2_1_08_16_FD_185931 | JGI IMG/M metagenome (GOLD analysis project Ga0179593, IMG submission 185931) | Vadose zone soil fungal communities from Angelo Coast Range Reserve, California, USA - CZODoug2_1_08_16fungal (PacBio error correction) | ecosystem: Environmental > Terrestrial > Soil >... | reverse complement strand
TTTTTCTCCTTCCCCCCCCATGCCCTCTCACGAGCCGAGCGTTTTTTTTTCTTTTTAGAGCCCGCCGATGATTCCCTCTCCCTTCCCTTTTGCCCCCGCTTAAGCCACATTTTTTTGCCGATTCGGACGTTTCCCCTAAGGCGAGTTTGAATTCTTTCCGTCCATACGAACGGTCACGTCTCCCTCGATCATCCACCGTCCCCCTGGGGGAAAATGGTGGACCCCCCCGCCTTTGGAAGCCTCTTCTTCGTACGGCGATGAACACTTCTTTAGCGACTCAGCACGATCGGCTCTCCCCCGACCGGCTCTCTCCGGCTGTGTGATGGAACCCCCCCTTACCCACATACACGGGCCATCGAAATTAATTTTTTCCTTCCGCCACTCCTTCGTTTTTCTTGCAAACCCCGACCCTCGGGGCATTAGTGTTTTCGTCCCCCCCTTTTTTGGGTCGAAGCCCACGACCTTGGGAGGACGTTTTCCTTTTTTTCTTTCGTTGTTTCCCCCCCATATGTGCTGGACGGCCCCCCCGCAATTCGAGTACGGTTTCAAAAAAATCACTTTCGTTTTTTGTTTTCCTTCTGAATGGATCCCCCCCTCCTTTCTCCAAGGGTCTTGAAGAATTTTTTTTTTTCAGAGCGTCAGGGGCACCCCCTTTTTCTTTCGCGGCGGGATTGAGCCATGGTGGCGGCCCCCGGGACCGCTCTGTCTTTCGTTTTTACTTTTTTTTTTTTCTGGGCGAGTCTTAGCGCCCTTTTCTTAAGCCCTTCACGTGAACTTTTCCTTCCTTTTCAAGCGGCCATTCCTTTCCTCTCCCCCTTAACCACTTTCTTCTTCTTGACAGGCAGTGCTCTCGTTGGCCTTTTCTGATTCGCTTATACCCTTTCCCCCCCGGGAAGTGGTTTTTTTTTTTTCCCTCCTCACCGACCGGGTTGGCCCCCTTTTTTTCCTTTCATTGACGAGAAACCGTGTTCCCTCCGATCAAACGGGCGTGGCTTTTTTATCAATCCTCGCAAGCGACCTTTTCTTTCTGACCCTTTTCCTGACACCGATGTCGACCCCTCGTTGCAGAAAAAAGACGCTTTTTTGTTTTTTCCCTCTTTTGCGTGAGTTTCACCAACCATTCCTTTGACCCCATGGTGGTGAACTTGGTGGTTCTTTCCCCCCTTTTATTCCTTTTGATTTTAGTTCTTTTCGCGTCAGGACTTTCCCTTCCGTCGGCGGGGACGTTACTTTTTTTTCCAGTTTTTCCATGCGCGTCTTTTTCGTTCCCTCCTTAAGTCGCCTTCCCCTTCTCTTCCCCCTTTTCTCAGAGAGCAGAACCTTTTTTTTCCCAGATACGGGCGCGGGTCTTCCGCTGGGCCCAGCGCGACGGGCCCTGGTCGATCACTTCGTCCTTCCTCTTTTTAGCAGCATCATCATCACAATTTTTCCCCCCCTCCTTCCGTGCCTGGAGCCTTTGAGGGCTCGGCCTTTCCTCGGCGGCCGCTCCCTCGGACAAAAACAGGCAGCCCCCCCTCTCGTTTTTTTTTATCCAACCACCCCTCCCAAAAACTGGTTTTTCCGATGCAGGAACGAAACTTCCCCTTTTGTTCGGATTACAACATTTTCTGTTGCTCGTCCCCCTTTCATGCTTTTTTTTCCCCCTGAGGCAAATTATGGGCTTTTTTCCCTTGCTTCTTGCAGACCTGGGTTCTTTTTTGTGTTTCCTTTCCCCTTCGCGGTTCCCATGAAATTTTTTTTGAACGGCTTTTTTTTTTTCTTGTATCGGCATTGTCGTCGTACTGGGGTTCGGAAATGCTTTTTCTTCACAAACGGCTTTTTTCCTTTCCCGCTTCCTCTGGGCGTTTTTTTCGGTCACGGGCCCTACCGCCACGGTTTTTGGAGAGGTTCCCCCCTTCCTCTCGGATTCCTTTCACCCAACAGTTGTAGCCCCACCCCCCCTGATTATCGCGTTCTCTAAAACGGCGATTTCCTCCTTCCTTTTTTGAAACCCGATTCCTTCCTTCCCTCAATTCGCCTGCTAGGTCCTTTCCCCCGCTTCTTCGCAAGCTTCCCCCTTTTTCCGTCGGCGGCGTGGGGCCCTCCCTTCTTCTTCACTCTTAGTTTGATTGGGCTTACCTATGCGCTTCCTTTCATTCAGCCGCAGGGACAAGACACTCTTCCCGTTGTTGTTGTGATATCCTTTTTTAAGCGTTTTTCGCGTTTTTTTTTTTCCCGCCAAATCACCCGGCATATATAAAAATCTTTCGGGCGCACGACGCGGCCCCTTCCCTGAGAAAAGCGTGCGAACCCCCTCTTTTTCATCCCTTTCATCGGATTTTTTTTTTCCCCTTGGGGCGATCAGGGGGGCCGTCCCCCCCTCCCGCGGCGGACAGCGCCGTTTGAGGGAGTTGAAAAACAGCCGGTTCCTTTGTTCCCTCTGTGTGGTTTTTTCTCCTTTTCCAATGGACGGTGAGTCCGCTGATTCCTCCCCCCCCACCGCGAACAGCACCAGGGCCGTGGTTTTCTCGGACATCGCCTGGCGCGTCGTCCCCCCTTTGGCCTCCCTAGTCTTTCTTCTTTGCTCGTCGACGACAATGTCCCTTTTCACAGCGACAGGCGCGTTTCCGTGCATGACCGCGAAATTTCCTTGACTCCCTCACCTTTCTTTTCTTCACGCAGGGTCTGCAGAAGACCCCCCCCCCACCAGCAGAATGGCCTCGAGTTTTTTTTTCTTTTTAATGGAGCCGCGCAACAATTCCTTCTTCCTCACGCCCCTTTTTGAGATTTCTTTCTGCGCGCACAGTTCGGAGTCTTTTTTTTTTTCGCTGAAAAAATCGGTCTTTTGGTTCGAGCAGCGCGTCCTCTTCTCCCTTTTTGCCCCACTTTTTTTTTTCCACGTCCTTAAAGCGCGTTGGTCTTTCTTGATGATGATGCTGCAGTCTTTGTGGTGAGACGGCACCTTTTCCTTTCCCTTCTCTTCGTTTCTTCGCGGCCGAGCTGGCCCGCGCTACCTTTCTGCCTTTTACGGACTATCATCGGCTTCCGTGGGGGGACTTTCTCGATTTTTCTTTGCTTCCCGGCTTCCGCGCCGACGGCCGTCCCAATCTCGAAGCAGGCGCATTTAGGTTCGTCTCCTTGCTTATCCGGAGACACCAATTTTCCCCTTTTGCCATTGTTGGGACCTTTTCACCACGTCGGGGAAGCTCTTCCCCTCCCCCCCCCTGCGAAACTGCCGGACTTGTCTCCCCCTTTCGCGAAACGTGATTTTTTTTTTTTCCCTCTTGGCCCCCCCAGCGTTGCGAGGTTTTCCCCCTCCCCCTTTTACCGATTTTTCCCGTTGTCTAGGGAAATGTTCCCCTCTGTCGTTCTTCCACACACCCCCTGTTACTCGCATTCGGGGTCTTCCCCTGGTTCCCCAAATAGTTTCTTTTGATTTCTCCGGCAAAGATCGGTCTTGTTCCGAGAGTTTCATCCCTTTTTTGCGGAAATTCAGTTCTTTTCCTTTTCCCCTGTTGGAGTCCCCCCTTTTTTCCCCCCCCCATCGACCGGGCTCCCCGCCCCTTTCCCTTGGGCCGGCTTGCGCCTTTTTCCTGCCGCGAACATCTTTTTTTGTTCCCTCCTGCTTTTTTTTTTTCACATGCTGAAAGACCGTTTTTTTCGTTAGGTTGGGGGCCCTCCCCAAGAGCAAGACCATTTCCCTGCCTTTCCTGCGTCCTTTTGAGCGTTCAAGCCACCCGTGGGGCCGAGTTTTTCTCGATTGAAGGCCTCCCTCTGAGGTTTTTGCGTCGCAAAAACCTTGTGTTAACGGGCCCCCCCCAAGTCCTTTTTCTTCCGACTTCCTTCGAGTCGACCAATTTTTGCCGGGATGTGGGTAGGGCCCCCTCGATCTCTCTTTCTGTTTCTTCGAGGGCGCGCTTTTCTGCCATAGAGACACTCCATAGGAAGTCGAACTCTTTTCCTTTTCCCCTCCACTCTTTTGGTTCAGAAGGACTTGCCCCCTTTTCGGTGATGGATTTTGACGTCGATCGGCTTGGTCCCGTTTTTCGCCTCATCCTTTTTTCCGCAAGGGAGGCGTCGCCCTCCCCTGGGAGGAAGATTCTTTCCCGGGATCGTAATATTCCACCCTTGTTTTTCACCCCCCCTATTTTTTTGCTCGGCGGGAGTGGAGGTTGCTTTTTACCTCCTCCTCCGGTTTTGAGATTAGCCCCGGCAGCATTTGCTTTTTTTTTTCCCCGGCGATTTCACGTGAAGATTGGCAGGACGAATTTTTTTGAGGCCTTGGGCTCCTTTTTCTAACTGCTTTTTTGAAAATCGGGGGGCTCTCTGTCAACCAGTTATCTGCCTCCCCGCTTTCCCGGTTCCGTTTCCCCCCCCGATCGTGTCTTTGTTCTGTTAGTTCGACGTCTTTTTTTTCCCACAGACTTCTTCTCTAAGCCCATTTTTTTTATTTTTGTCAGAAGGGGATACCTTTCTTTTGTAACCCCAACCTCCCGGGCTTTTCAATAGAAAATAAGGTTTTCCCATTGAAGCCCGTTGCCGCCCACCCCCTTTAACTCTTTTTTTTTTGAGAGCTTTCGGTGCGCCTCCCTTTCCCTTTACGCCCAGACAGCCCCTCCTTTCTTTTTCTTCAGCATTTTTTCCTACATATGTTGCTTCCTCCCCTCGCATCGAGTACCGGTTTCCCTTGAAATCAAGGGGGTCCTTACGGTAACTGGCTCCCCCTGTCAACGGTATGCCTTCCCATGGAGACAATTTTTGCAACCCCAAGTCCCCCAGGAGAGTTTTTTTTTCCGGCTTTCTTTTTTTGGTGGCGGGCGCCTGCCCTTTTCCACCCCCACCGGTTTTTTTTGAGCCGGTCCGGGTAGTTTTCCAGGCGGGGTTTTCCTCCTTTCCTTTTGGAATTTCCGGCGTTACCACTCGTTATGAAAACTATCGCCCCAGATCCTTTTTTTTTCCCCCTGTTTTTTTCCCCAGGCTGTATTTCAGTGGTGCAGCCGACCCTTCCCCCTCCCCCTACTGTGCCATTTCTTTTTTCCCCCCTTGCCGAGACCGTGGCGATCTCCTTCGTTGGAGGGGACTTCTTCCCCAAAGCGGAACCTTTGTCTTTTTTTTTCTGCCCCCTCTGCATTTTGTCTTGGAGACACCTCCTGTGAAGAAAAGCGTGAAGAGATAACCGAGTTTCCTGTTGGCCCAGGAATACCACGGGCTCTTTTTTCCTTTGGCACGTGGTGTCTCCGGATTCCCTTTCGAAACTATGCCGATTTCCTTCACTTTTTTCGGAGAGCGGGACGTACAAGTTGTTTCTCATGAGAGTCTGGTCTTTTTCTTCGTCGGCGAAGTCGCGTGTTCCTCACGGGCGGATGCTTTCTTTCGAGCAGAAACATTACCCTTCCTTTGCCGCGGCCGCCGCTGCCTCCCTTTCGGTGGTTCAGACTCTCAACACCGAGGAAGCTCTTTTTTCATCATCATCAAGAACGTTTTTTCCCTTTTCGTGTCCCGCATTTTTTTCTTCCTCCCTATGCGCTGCGCGGTTTTCCTCGATTCCGATTTGCTTTTTGTCAGCAACTCGATTCGCCCTTCCCAAAAAAACTGTTTCCCCGAAGATGGCAGGAACTGAACTTTTTTTTCCTTTTTCATTTAAAAATTTTCCCTACTGACCCCACGGTATTTTGTTTTTTCTGCGGTGGGTTGAACACGCTGCTCGGTGTTGGTGGGGTCATTGTATTTCTTCCTTTCTTCGATTTTGCCTTTTTTTTCCCTTTTTGGAGGTTTTTTTCCTTTCCCTGTTTCGATTCCGCGGGCTGTCGCTGTTTTTTTTTTTTCTCGGGCCATCGGCATTGTCGTCGCCCCGGTCGAAAATGTCTCTACCCCTTTTTCTCCATGTTCCGGGTCTTTTCCCCCCTTCGATGCGCGATTCCCCAGTGTAGGGCCAAGCTTTTTTCTCTCCCCCTGCATTAAATCCAGCGGGTCTCAGTTCTACAAAAACAGTTCCTTTTTTTTTCCATCAGCACGGTGCTTCTCCTCCGCTTTTGATTTTTTTTCAAGGGAAAACATGGGGGCCGTCCTCCCTGCGGGCATCACTAAATCTTTCTTCTTCCGCCAGTTCCCCTCTCTTTTCCTCGGTTTTGTTTCGAGACAGGGCGGCATCCTTCTTGTTGAATGGGGATCTCTACCTTTCCCTGCTCATTCCGCCGCAGGACAAGGCCCTTTTTTCTTTTGTTTTTTTTTTTCTTCTCCTCAGATCTGCTTGGTCAGCGGCTGTCCTTCCCTTCATAGGTAAGGGCCAATCAACCGGCACTCCGTGCGCGGCACGACGCTTTTTTTTCTATGACGCTTTATCCCCTGGGCGGGAAGAATCCTCCCTTTCTTCTGCGCGTTCAGGAGATCTTTTTTTTTTCCCCCTTTTTTCCCCCGCCCCCATTTAGCGTGGAGGGAGTTGAACGCCTCTTTTTTTTTCTGGTGAGGGAGAAACTGTTTTATCTTTCCTTGGCGGTTCGGCACGAAACACCTTTTCCCGTCTTTTCTTTGTCACCTTCGCGCCTCCTTCCATGGGACTTCAATTTTTCTTTCGACCACCACGATGGCATCTTCCCCTTTTTCTCCCCCTGACCCCAATCTGTCAAGCTGAATCCGACCCCTTTCCTGTTCCGACCAGGACAACATTTTGACGGAAGGCACGCCAGGTCTTCCCCCCCCCCAGCAGATTTTTCTCAGCGTGTTGCAAAAACCGCCTTTTTCTTTTTTCCCCCAAATACAGTGGGGGCGTAGACTCTGAAGTCGCGCTTTCCTTCCCCCCCCCCCTTTTTCTTCGCTTTGGGCGCTGAAAAAAATGGCTTCCTTTTGTCGAGCAGGGCGCGCGTCTTTTCCCGAGCTCAATGCGCGCCCCTTCCTTTCACCGGTTTTTTTTCCCCACAATCTTAATCGGTGGTTTTTGACCTGAATTACCGTCGGCGTTTTTCGCTGGCCCGCAAGCGCCCCCCTCCCCCTTTTCATGCCCGTTCCTCGCGAACGTCGCCGGACCCCCCCTCTGCATGGAAAAACTGGGGCCTTTTCCGTCGCCGGACGCCGTCCACGCCTTTCCGTTTTTGCCCTTTTCTTTTTTTTTTTTCCCATGAAAGCGATTATTCCGTGTCTCCCCTGGTAAAGATTCCTTTCACCCACGCACCTTTTTTTCTTCTGCTCTTAGCGGTTCTGAACTTTTTTTCGACATCGGTGTCGCGCGACCCCTTTTTTGGTCATCACCCGTCGGCCTTTTTCTCTCCCCCCACGCTGTCTATTTTTCCCCGGTCTTCGGCAATGACCTTCGGTTCTCTTTCACAATCACGTCGGCGGCACCTTTCTGGGAGCCTGGGTAGAGCTCCTTTTTCCCTTTCCATTTTTTTTGTTTTCACCTTTTTTCTGCTGATTAAAGGGAAATTCCCCTCCTCGGGCTGATGTCGGCGGTCCCTTTTTCAAGGGGCTTACGGCCGCTTTTTTTTTTAGACGTTTTTTTCCCCCATTAGGGGACCCGGGCTTCCCCCCCCTTCAGCGGTCCCGGGACCGTTTTTTCCCCCGCCCGGCGACATGCTCCTTTTTTTTCTTCTCCTCTGTCCCATTTCCCTTTTTTTTTCCGGACGGTTGAGACCCTCTTTCTTCCAAAGTCACGGCTCACCCCCCCTTTCCATTGATTTTCAGGACCGCTTTTTTCCTTCTTTCCCTGCTTTTTTTTTTTTGGCCGTCAGCACATATTTCTTTCGCGATCCTCGATGAGGTTTCCTCCTCCGACGCTTCTCTTCCCCAGTGTTTTAACGGCCGTCGGGTTTGCACATGGTCCCGGTTTTTCCGAACTGATTGTTTCTTTCCCGGGTTTTTTTTTTTTCATCAAACCAGGCCCGATATAGACTTCCCCTTTTGCGCGCGGCCGATCGTTTTCCTTTTTGCGCAGATAAGTCTGTTTCCCCCCCTTTTCCCCCACTCTCCTCCCCTGAACTTTTCCTAAGACTGGAACTGGTCACCCTTTCGCGCGTTTTTAACGTGAACCTTTTGCGGCGCAATTCGGTGTATTTCTCCCCCGCCGACCCGGGATAAATGGGCGGACAGTCCCCCACCTGAAGATTAGTTACTCCTTTTTTTCCCCCCTCCGATAGGGAGTCCGTGAGAGGTGTCTTTCTTCTACTACTCTTTTACTCCTACCTTTTTGTTGAGATTTCCAAGGGCCAATTCACGCGCCCGCTTTTCTGCGCAGCAAAGCGTCACGAGCGGCAGGGTGTTTCTTTTGTTGACTCCTCCGATACATGCAAAGTGTTTCCCTCGTTTGAATCGTCCAGGAGACCCCTCCGTTTCCCGTTATTCGCCTTCCCTGCGGGAAAATTGACCCACGCTCGTTTCGTTCTTTTTCTCGCTTTCTTATCTGAGACTAGCGTACCTGAAGACTTTTTGTGATTTTGGACACCTGAGGATTTCAGACCATATATATCTCTCTACCCCCCCTTTTCCGGGAAAAGATCAGAATTTTTTCCTGTAGAAAGACGGGGAACCATTCCTTTTTTTTGCGCCCCCCCCGAAGGCCGTTACACGCCTATGGAGCGATGCTGTTTCCTCATTATTTGGAGGATTCACTCCTCCGAGCTTTGAAAGGAACTTTTCCCCCCCATTGAAGTTACCCCCCTTAGTAAAGGCTGGTCTGTCCCTCAATCAATGGTCTTTGACCGTTTTCGGACTGGCTCCTTCATCAGTCGTAACGGTTCCCCCCGTGGCGTCCCTCTCTTTTCCCACCTCGGTTCATTGGAGCCTTCTTTGTCTTTTTTAGGACGGAGGCTTGTAGTCCCCTGCGAAGGAAGCCCCCCCTTTTCCCACAACCCGGCGGGTTCTTTTACTGTCCCCTTTCTGCAGGCGGCCGTTTTCCCCTCGATGAATTTCCGCCGCCTCCTGCAGGGACTCGTTATTCCCTCTTTTTCTAGATTTTCTCTAGGAACTATCTTTCCTTTCTCTTTCCCCAGGCTCCCGCTCAGCGAGTCCCCCCCTTTTTCGCCCTCACATTTCCAAAGGGACGACCTACTTTTAAGGTCATTGCCCGAGACCCTTGAAAACAAAAGTTCTCCTTTTGGAAGGGGATGCTTCTTTTCCAAAGCGACGGCCGAAACTTTCTTGACCCATCACCTTTTCCCCCCCGCTGAAACACAGACCCCCCAAAGGCGCAGGTCCCTCTCTCACTTTGCCGTTGGTGCAAACGGGCTTTGGTCACAACAAAGGCCTTTTCCCCCTTTGGTTGCTTCCTTCGATTGTTATTTGTCGGTCCCGTCAAGGGGGACGATCCTTTTCCTTTCTCGGCTCAGTTTCTGCCAGTTTTCCTTTCTTTCTGGGATCGGAGAAACAACGTCCCTGGCCCTCCTTTTTTTTTCTGAAAGTAAAGGCGTTCCCTACAGGGGTCGGCTGCGGGCCCCTTTTCTTTTTTTTTTTTGCCCGAGCTCGGTACGAGATCACCCTTTTTTTCTCACCACAGAGGAAGATTTCGCTCCCCCTCCCGGCCAGGCCTTCCATTTCCTTTTTGCTTCTGACACCTATGCCTGTGCTCCCCGGCGCGGATGCTCGACAACTCTTCGATTTTCAGCGGCACTTTTTTCTCCCCCCCCTTCTTTTCCCCTCGTCTTCCTTCGCGAAGAGGAAGGGGAACCCCTCCCTTCCCCGGGCGGTCGATTAAACCCAAATCTGTGGCAGCGGCTCCCTCTTTGCCCTTTTTCTTTTTTCCTTGTCTTTCTGGAAGGACCTGTCTCTTCCCGTTGATTAGCGGTGCCTTTTTTTCCCAACCTTCGCGGTCAATTCCCTTCCCCCCGCGATCTATGTTCGGAGTTGCTCGCCATTCCTTCCTCTTTTCCCGGTCAATTTTCCCCCCCAATATAACCAACTTGCCCCTTTTTTTTTAGGAGACGCGGGGAAATCTAGGTCACTGCACAAATATTCTCCCCTTTTTCCTTTTACACTACTTCACTCCCTCCCCACTTTTTTTGGACGAACGCACTTTTCCTTCCCCCAGTCGCCTTCTCCAACATCCTTTGTTAAAACCCCTCCCCCTTTCCACGGAGCTTTTTCCTTTGGGCTGGCCGATCCTGCTCGGCGGATTTTTTTTTTTTCCCAACGCTTCTTAGCCACGTCCCTTGCGGAGTGTTTTTTTTGCACCCGCCCCCTTCTTGCAGGGTTGATTGGGCTTACCTATTCCTTCCCACACGGCTTCATCCGCCCCCCCTGCAGTTTATCTCGATTCTCTCTTCTTTTTTTTTCTTTCTCCTTACTGGATTGTCCTGCGGCGGAATGAAGCCGGTTTTTCTCCCCAATCAACCAGGCATTATATAAAGATGCCTCTCCCGCGGCCCACGGCCGCCGGCTTTTTTTTTCAGCTTGGCGTTTATCTTTCTTCAGGGCGGATGAGGTCTTTTTTTGGACCGCACCTGTTACATGATTCTCGTTGGAGAAGCGTGAGGGAGTTGAACTCCCCCCTTTTCTTTTCTGGTTACTCCTTTCCCGGTGAGGTAAGGCTTGGTCTTTTTCTCCCCCCAGGGCGCACAGCACCTTCGATGGGCCAGTGACCCCCCCTTTTTTTTTTTTTTTTTTTTCTCCTTCTTCCCTCCGTTGGTGATATTGCTGTTTTGATGGCATCGTCGACGACAATGTTCACCAGCGACAGGCGCGGTTTTTTCTCCTTACCGCAATCTTCCACAGGCACGCGATCAACTGTTCTTTTTTTGCAGAAAGACAAATGACACCACCCCCTTTTCGAGCAGCGTGTGCACCCCCCCTTTTTTTTCACGTTGGTTTTTTGGCCTTTGCGGGAAGTCGCGCTTCCTTTTTTTTTCCCGCGCACCAGTTAGGAGATTCTCCTTTGCTGAAAAATCGTGGACTCCTCTCTTCCTTCTTTTTTTTTTTCCTCGGCCTTTGTCGGTCTCCCCCTGCGCGCACGTCCTGTTTTTCCCTTTCCCGCCGGCGGCACCGGTCTGCTTACCCTCGGTGGTGAAGACGCCCATTTGGCTTTGTTTTTTTTCCAGGCTTCGTCCCTCCAGCGAACCTGTAATGTTTCTTTCTTACAGGACATCATCCGGCTTTCCACCTCGCGATTTCTCCGGACTAAAAAACCGGCGTTCCTTCCTTCCGACGACGTCCAAAGGCGGGCGTATTCCTCGGTCGACAGATACAGAGTGTCATAATCCGCACCCACCCCCTTTGAGTTTCCTCCCCGCACCGCCGTGCACCACGTTCGTTTTTTCGAATAACGTTTCCTTGTCGGACATCGTTTTTTTTCTTTCTTTTTTATCTTCTCCCTTCGCTTGAGAGGTTTTTTCTTCCCCACCGCAGTTGAGTTCCTTCCACTGCTCGGCCATGCCCCCTTTTTTTTTCTTCCAATCCCCGTCCAAAATTTACCCGGGTCTTTCGGGAAGCCTGGTGAGTCCTGGCCAGGAAAATTTTTTTTCTTGTTGCTTTTTTTCTTGATGATGAAGAATTTCTTCTTGGCGCTTGATGTTGGAAATTTCATTTTTCCTTTCCCTCCCCCTTTTTCTCAAACCAATCGACCGGGCTTCCCCCCCTCGGGTTTCCCGGGGGCCGTTCCCCTGGCTCAAGGCCGCCGTTTTCCCCCCTTTTTTTTTTTTTTCCCCTGACGTTCCCACCCTTTTTGACTGAAGAACGTGACTCCCTTTCTTCAGTCCGGCGGCGTTCCCCCTTACCATTGATTTAAGGGACCGTCTTCCCCCTGATTGCTCCCCCCTTATGTATTTGGAAATTCCTTTTCCTCGGATGAGGACGATGTTCCCTTTCCGAAGGGAGCCCACTCCCCCCTTTTCTTTTTTTCCCGGGTAGGGGTTTGCAATTTTTCTCCATGGTTCCAGGTCGTTCCTTGATGATTGTCATGAAGTCCTCTCCCAAGCTTTCCCCGGAGTTACCGTCGCTCTCTCTAGTGCTTTCGTTTTTTTTTTTTTTTTGCGAGGATCTTTCAATCCCGTTTTTCCGAAACGGAGCTTCCCTGGCAAGGTTCTTTTTATGAGCGTGCGCGCGATTTTTCTGGCTTCATTCGCGATTCAAACCCCTCTTTGCGTCGATACGAGCTCCAGCTTCGGCCGCAACCTTTGCCTCCCCCCTTCGACCTCCTGCCGCTCGGCGCGTGCTCTTTTTTTT
>Ga0179593_1472027_pt1 | contig 12123 bp, 8 predicted proteins | sample CZODoug2_1_08_16_FD_185931 | JGI IMG/M metagenome (GOLD analysis project Ga0179593, IMG submission 185931) | Vadose zone soil fungal communities from Angelo Coast Range Reserve, California, USA - CZODoug2_1_08_16fungal (PacBio error correction) | ecosystem: Environmental > Terrestrial > Soil >... | reverse complement strand
CCTTGGCGAAGGTTTTTCAAAATGTCACGGTCGCTTTGCCCCCTTCCAGGTCCACTATCACAGGCGACTTGGTGTTCTTTCGTTCTTTCCACCTCTGAAGGTGTCCCGTAGAAATTCGTGTTTTCCCGTGAAGAGTCCCTTGGCTGTCAGGCGCGGTAGCTCCAAGTACCTTAGTTCGCTCCGATTGGGCTGAACTCATTCCGCCCCCCCCCTTTCCCCCCTCCTTTCTGGCCCGCCATTGCCCCACCGCGACAGTATTTTTTGTTTTTTTTTTCTGTTTTCCTTCAGCCCCGAACGCGTTGATGATCCACCAGCTTGCGCTAAGTCCATCCGGCGTGTTCCTTGTGCCCACCTCTTTTGCCCAACAGTCCGAGAGTTCGCGGTTTTTAGGAGGGAGTGGCCTCTGGTCCTTTCCAGAGTCAGTGTGGTTGGGCCTTTTGTGTCCCCCCTTTTCAGTCGACCGTTGAGCTTGTTAGTGAACGGCTTGGGAAGTTGTGAATCGCGGGAAAGTTCGGTTTGAGGTGTCAATCGTTGCGTACACGATGTAGGCTTGCGTTTTTCCCGAACCTTTTGTCGACGAGTCTTATAGCCCCCCTTTTTTCCGGAAAAACCCCTGGATCGCGCTGCTCTCGGTGGCTTTCCCTCCCTTTTGGTTTCGGCATACCTGTCCCTACGGTATTATTCACCCGTTTCCCTTGTTCCCCCCCGCTGATCTACTTTCCGACGAACCTCGGTTGAAGAGGGGACTGGGAGTTTTGTTGCCCACCAGGCCGTTTTGCTGGCCACGTTGATTCCCTCCCGCTTTGCACCCACCTCGGTTTCCCGTAGTTTTCTCGTGACCCCTTTTTTGGAGCGGCTGGTGGGTGCCCGCAGGATAAAATGGGCGGCACAAGCGGGGTCTGCCAGTTTTGTTGATTGGATCTAACCGGCTAGCACGTTATCTGTTGGTTGCATTCCTACTTCCTCACCCTGTGGGTGCTCCGGTGGGCTGATGCCGTTTAGAACACTAAGCTTCCCGTTGCTGGGTACACCCCCTTCACGCGCTTGGGGCTGACGTATCCACCTTTTTACCTCGTCCTTCCCTTTTTCGACGCCGGCCCGTACCTTGAAAGTAGGGCCCTTTTACTCTTTGTCGGAAATTTGGCGAAGCTGTGCAACGGTTTGACTCCTGTTTGTTTTTGATGTGCGCCCCCCCCCTGTTCTGGCCTGGTTCGTCCTTTACCCCTCCTACCATGTTCCACTCTACGAGGACATTTATCTATGTGCCTGTAACTTCCCCTGATTGCGATGGGACACCGTCATTTTACTCTCCACCCTTGCTTCCTTTGAAGTCCCCGGCCCTCGTCCACCCGTTGTCTTGCCTGCTCCCACCCTGGGGCCTGTTAAAGAGTGAGTCCCTGGCCGAGAACCTGCGATACCTGGGCCTGGGTTTGCAGCTGTTCCCCCACCGTGGCTTTCTCCTTGCTTTCCCCCCTTGTAGGCCCACCCCCCATCTCCTGAAGGTGGGGTGCCCTTACTGATGTGGTACACTTTCCGTTACACGGCGTGCCCACCATGGCCGACCGGCTGTCTTTTTGCTCCTGAGTACTTGTTTGTTTGGCCCCCCTTCTTTCCCTGGCTTTTACTGTGGCCCTTATCACTGCTTTAGCGCAGGGATCATTTGCTAAGAACCTCCATCCCCCCCGGTCGGGTTTCTCGCCAACACGTGCCTCGGGCCGCCTCAGGGGTATCCCCCTTCCCGTCCTTTTCCCTGCAGTTTCCCCTGGGTGATCAGGCACGTAACCTCTCCACGGTCCCCAGTGGATTTTAAGATCCCTGCGATGGCCCGCTCCGCATTTTGTCACCCGGGGCTTCATATAACTGGACCCTCCAATTTCCCCCTGTTTTCCCACAGCGGGGATGGGACCAATAGTCGTATTTTCCCCGTGCGGGTCAGGGTAACTTCTTGCCCGCGGAGTCGAGGACAACGTTTGGTTTTGTTTTGCCGTAGCGTGGGCCCCCCTCCCCTAGGACCACTTGCTCGGTTCTTTCCGAAACTCTTTTCTCCCAGCCAAGAATTTCCCCAGCCGTCATATTACAAGGACACCCAGCAATGTTGGTTTCGCGTCCGTCCCCCTGACACTTCATCAAGTCCGCTGGATCTCGCAGGTTGATTATGGGCCGGACCGTTTTTTTTTAAGTGGAAACACATTGCGGTGGCTGCCTTGTTTCTACGTCTCCATGTTTGTTCCGGGGGGTGGTTTTTGTGCCCTCTATTGTGCTTTTTTTTTTGTGTGAGGTTGAATCGGCCCATCGTCGGCAAACGCCAAACAACAACGTCTGCAGGGGGACTATTCGGGGAGACTTTCTTTTCAAACCGACCCCGTCCGCAACCCTCGTAAGAAGAGTTCCTTTGTGAGGGATTGCCCCTACTGCAATATCCTTTTTTAAGAATCCCCCTTTTGTTTTGGCGCGAGTCTTGGCTTGCGGCGGTTGGTTTTTTTTTTTCCCCCCCCCATCATGCACCGGGCCCGTGTGAAGGTGGTGAGAAACACCCGGGATAGACTAGGATTGCTCGGTGCTACACGATTGGTACGTTTTTGTCCAGGTCAGTGTGTTTCTTCACGCTACCCATTGGCCCGTTGGACCGTCCCCCTTATGTAATTGGTTTCACACTCGTCTTGTTTGATGACAGGCCCATTTACAGGTTATTACGGGAAGTGGTCATCCCCAGGTGCTGACTACCTGCTCCTACCCCATTGTGTCCCTTTCTACCCCACGGATCCGGAACTGGGTTAGTTTGTCAAGGACGTTGCGCCATCCGGATTGGCGTCTGGCAGTCTGACACCCCCTCGCTGTCTCCCCCGGGGCCCTTTCCCAGGTTCCAGTTCGGAGATGCCCTTCACATTGCGTCGTCCTTTGGTGTGTGGTGGCTGTTTGTCGACCCCCCCACACACACCCCCTCCGGCCCAGGTTAAGTACCCCGTCAAACTCCTGTTGCTGGCCCCCCCCCCGGTTCTTTGTTTCTGTTGCTGAGGCATCTTCCGTAGTCCCCCCGGTGTGGGCCCGCGCCTGATTCTGGGGCCGTCAGCTGCCGGGGACCCCAGCCAGCCGCCGGGTTTTCCCCGTGTGGGTCGTTCCTTGAGCAGATCCAAAAGCAGCCCACGGTGCAGGTGGCCGCTTGTAGGGACGCCTCCCCGGCTTCCTTTGCCCCCCCGGTGAAGGAGCTCCGGATGGGCCTTCGTCCCGTACCCACCCCGACGGCGCTGTGCTTGCAAGGGGGTCTGGCTAACTTTTTTGCTTTGACCCCCCCCGCGCCCCCCTAGTATGTCACCAACCCCCGCACGAGGCGTCTTGCCTTTGCCTCGCCTCTCCCCCGGTGCCGCCAACTCCCCCAGCTCTGTCCCCACCCCCTGGTCCTTTCCTCCCTGTCTCCGTTCCCCCCTCGTGGAAATTTGCCCCCCCTGTGTCCCCCCTGCGCAGCGGGTTAAATCTGTCCCAGCACTCAGCTTGACAACCTGCCGCCAATGCCGAGTTTTCGCGTGCGGCAGCCTTTCTGGCACGTTGCGTCGAGCGCAAGAAGTATCGACGTACGCTGTGGGAGGCTTCCTTACTCGATAACCGGCCTGTGGGCATCCCCCAACCTTTTTTTCCTCGCTCAAAACCCCCGGACGAAGTTCTTTTTCGCCAATCCTACGTGTTTGTGGTTCTAGGGATTGCGAGCTTTTATACCGGGGTTATCCCCCTATTCTCTGCGTTTATAACAGAGAAGACGTTTTTCTACTGGCACCCAATCCACCAAAAATGGGGACCGTTTTGCCCTGCTCTTCTTGGCGCCCTTTTGTGCAACCACCTTCCAAGTGAGAAGAGTTTTTTTTAAAAGGTTGATGTGCACATAGTGATGTCCAAAGAATGTAAGTTGCAAACCTTTACACCTGTCTTATCATGTGTTTGAGGGACCGTACGGCAAACCCTTTTTCTCGTTGTACGTGAAGTCACTGTCACCCCACGGCTCCCCCTTGTTCCCTGGGGCCCGTAGGTGAGCTTAAGATGGTATCCTGGGACGCCACGGCCCTGGGTCGTGCAATGCAACATCCTCGTCTCCCTATCTTTCTTGTGTGTACCGGTCCATTTCCCCGACAGTAGCTGAAACAGCCAGCACCACCCGCAGGTTACCTGAGTCTTCTCCCCCTGTCATTCGGTTAGGAGGGACATCGAGTTTCTGACGTCGCCAGTCTGGTTTCTCTTGGGACCCTTCAAGACTGGCCAGCTCGGTTGATCTTGCTCACCGAAGTCCCTACTTTATGGCTTTGGGTCCAGTTTCTTCTCGCATCCTTCCCTTGACCCCTTTTTTTTACCCTTGCTATCCCGGAGACCCCCGGAACCGCTTTTCCCCATCCAAAAATTCGTTGACTGTCCGGCTCCCCTTTCTCTCCTTCATACCCTTTTTTTTTTTTTTTCTTGGTGAACAAAAAGCGCCCCACAGTAGAGACGCTGTTGAACCCGGTGTGCAGCTCTCTGGTTTGGCATTTTTCCACTGATTTGTAGCCCCGTGTCCTTGGGGGTGCGACTAGGAGGGACTGCGCCCCCATAGCCGGTGGTCCCCAACCGTGTGATATGGCCCCGTTTAGAGCGCTTTCCCCGCCCCTCTAAGGCCTGGTGGTTTAGCGTTTGTTCGCGCAGGTCTTACCTATCGTCAGCCAGGCAAATCCGCTCGCTCCCCGTACTTGGCCGTGCGTCCCTCTGGACCATTGTAACCGGTCTTTTCCCTACATTGGCGCGACAAAAAAAAAGCACACCTTTGTGGGCCAAGCTTTGTGTGGTAGCCCCGTCGTTCCCCCCCCGGCCCTTCCGTGGTGGTCACCCCCAATTTCAACCCCCCCCCCCCGTTCTGTTCCGGGGCCGGTCTCTTTGTCAACACCCGCCCTGCCCCGATCGTGTGCGTGCTCACCGGTGTCTGGACGGGATTGGACAGTGTCCCCCTTGTTACTGCGGTAACGGGTATGAAGGTTTCGAGTCGGGTCCCCTTAGTTTCTCAACACCACTGGAGCACTTGTTTTTGTCCGTTGGAAAGAACTTGCCCCACCGTCCCCACATTCTCCCCGCCACCCCCCCACCCTTCCCCACCGTGCCCGTGGTTTCTACCGTATGCTTACTATCCCTGAACCATTTTGCGGGCCCGCCGCAATGTTTTTGTGCCCTGGAACAAACCGTTCGGTGCCCATTGCGAGTTTCCCCTTTTTCATCGATGCGATGTCCCTTCCGTCCCCTTCTCCATGCTTTCTAAAACCAGTACGCTGGCGGAACTCCATCTTTTGACGTTTACGGGCGAAATCTTTTGCGGTCTGACGACCCCTCATCCTCCACCCCGTGGTGTTGACCCCCGAGTCAAACGCACGCCCCCACTAACCCACTCCCTTTTCCTAGGGATCTCCCTCGTTTAAGCTCCCCTGATCCACTGAACCCCCCCCTTTCCCGCTTTCCTCTTCCTTTCTGGTACTCAACCGGTTAAGGCAGCAGTTGAACCGTGGGTTTGGAAAGGTTTTATTGGCCATTCGTCGGTCTGCCCATGGCCGTTTGATACCCTTCCCCTGTTTCCCAGGGTAAAGTTTTGAACCTTATACTCCAAAGGGGGTTGTGCCGGTCAAACCCCTTCTTTTAGCATTCCGGAATTTTGTATGAGACAAACCCGTGAGGTCGGCAACCCCAAACATGCAGTCTTCCCTTTCTTAGGGGAATTTACTTTTTCATTGCCCAACTTGCATAGGGTTGCACCAAACCTCCTTTTTGCAGTCCTGGTCAGGGCCCCCCCATAGACTGTCGGGCCCAGGTTTGGTCACGCCTTTTTGGCGACTTGGGAAACATATGCCAGCTCTTTTCCCCATGACATACTGTGCAGATCCCAATAGCGGCAGTGACTGGCATGCTGGTCTCCGTCCCGTTCCTGGCCCCCAGCTTGTGAACAAGCTCTCCGATCACACGCTCGCAGGTGTTTCGGTCTCGGCCCCTTCCCCCCCCCTGTTCAAAAACCATCCTTCGTTAATGAAAGCTTTCTTAATTCGTCATTTTTTACATACCCCGGAAAGTTCTTTTTGGTTCTTGTCCAAATTTGAAGGAAAACCGTGACCCCATCGGTTAGGTTCGGGCCATTACTTTTAGGTATCAATATTCAGGTTTGCTTGACCTTTAATTTTTCTCGTTTCTTCGTAGGAGGTAAGCAGACAACGGAGTTGCCCACTTTGCGTTTCGCTGTCCCCCCCTTCCACCCGTATTACTCTGTTCAAAGCCCCTCCAATTGTGCAAGTACCCCAACCGTTTTTGCCCCTGGCAACTGTTGCACCCAGTTCCTTAGAGGACTCTGAAGAGGACATTTTTGGGGGGAAACTGCAACACACACAAAGTTGCAGAACCATGCCGACTAAGGATTTGACAGTTTTTCCCCCGTGCCGTTCCCCCCAGTTCCCCACTTGCCCCACCCTTGAGTTTTTGGTGGAGTCTCTGGAAAAACTTAACATTTCTTCGGGTGGTTCTCAATCATAATATCCACTTTCCCCCGCCCACCGTGGCGAGGCCCTTTTTTGGTTCTTGCTGCGGCAGGGGGACCAGTTAACGTCCCCACATGAGCCAAAGGTTACTGGAATTCGATGCACCGTGGAGGTTTTCCCGTCCCCGGAAAATGGTATGTCACCCGGTCCCTTGCTCCCGGTGATGTTTTTCGTGCCGGGCCGATTGAAGTTCATCTTATAGTACCCCCAGCCATTTTCCCCTGATGTCGTTTCTTATGTCGATCTTTGCCTCTTCGACCTGTCCTGCACTTTGCCTCCCGTAGTTACCTGGTTTTAGTTTTTCGTGTTCCCCCCTCAGCGTTCCAAGAGGCAAGCAACGGCCGCGATCGCGTGTTTAGTTTAGTGGCCAGTGCTTTGCACCCCCGATTCCTGTGTCCCCTTGTTGGAGACCCCTATCTTAACCAAGGGGCGTCCTAGCCCTTCCCTTTCTTTGTCGCCTCGAATTGCCCTAGAATGTCCACCTTTTTTTTCACTACAAAGGACAAAAAGCTTCACCCACGAACGACACAAACGCCGCGTTCGTTGACTTTCGGTCGAACTCTTCCCCACCTCCCACACCCCGCCATAATGTGATGATCTTTTGTTCTTCAGCCCTACCCTTCTCCACAGGCGACAATTCTGGACCCTGTTTGGAACAAACATCTTTGGCCCCGGGCTAATTTTATACAGTGTTGGCATTTCCACAATGTCCCTTTTTATCAGGCCTTCTCATGACTGAAAGGCCCCTTACAGTGTTTAGGTGTTTCTTTTGGGACATGTGTAAGTGTATTTCTGCGACACCTTCTTCCTATCTTTGTCGCCAAGGGTGTTCCCTAGGAATGTTTGTTATTCATCCGAGGAGCAGAACCCTTTTTGTAACTTTTATTTACTGTTCCCAACTCGCAATTGACCCTTTTCAAATTGGTTCCCCCTCTCACAGCCTTGTCTATACTTTGGTAAAAACAGCCTTTTTAGAGGGGCTAGCAATAACACCAACGTTTACCTTGACCGACCCTTTGACAGAGGATGCTTCCCTTGCCCAATTGACGATCTTCATATTCTTCCTCCTTCCGACAGTGTTTTTGTGTTGACTCTGATCTTTTCTGGTGCACCTTTTCCCCCATCAGTATCAGTAACCTTTAAAAGATGGCGGTTGCTTCGATTCCCCCCCCCTAGAATGGGTTTTTTTTTGGTATGGCCCCTTTTGCTACGTTTTTCCCGCGTCCCTGTTGTTCCCTTTTCTTTCTTGGCTAAAGTGAAGGATTTTTTTTTCTTTAAAAGTTGTCCTCAACTCAAGTTTCCTTTCCAGACTGCCCCCCCCAGTATGACCCCCTCTTTCGGTCCCCCCTCAGTCCCCCTTGAAGAGATTTGACACCCAAGATGGGATAGTAACGGGATGGATGACCCTATTTTTGTAAACCTGCCCCGCCTTCGTCCGGTTTTTTTCGTGTTTTTGCGGTTTTTTCGCTGAGGGAGGCCTGTATCCTTTTGGTGCGTGGCTGTCAACTTTTTGCCCCTTTTCTGCCACCTGATGGCTGTCGTCTGTTCCCGGTTTGTCCTTTTTCCCTGATCTTCCTGACACTCTGGCGTTTTCAATCGGTCTCTTTGCGGATGTTTTTGAAGGACACCGGTCGAAGCCCTTGTTTTTTTTTTTATCGCCTTGTCCACCGGGCCCCCCTACAACCCTTTTTCGTTTCTTCTCTGACCCTTTCTTTGTACCGCACCTCCGGAAGGGGCAATGTCTTTTTTGCTACTCCTTCGGACACGAGAATCCCCATGGCCTAGTTCACCCACAAGCTTTTCCGGGGATTGGCCCACCGTCGTCCGGCTTTCTGGTCCCTTCTTTCGTAGGTTTGTTTAGTTTTTCCATTTCCTAGTTTTTGGCACCTGGAGCAGGGGATGTTGGGCGGCCATTGTTTTTTTGCTCAACATGTTTTTGGCACCCTTCGGGCTTTCCATGGTTTTTGAATTGGAAGTCCACCCCATTTTTCTGAAGAGGTGGGCCCCAAGCTTACCCGAGTCGTCAGTGTTTGGCTTTTATCACACTGGGGCCCTTATACTAGGGTGGCAATTAACCCCCCCCTCTTGACTTTTCCTACCGAACCCTTTTCTTGACTCCTTTTCCGTCTCACATGTGTTTAACGTTCCCATTTTCTTGACCTGTGTCGGCAATTCCCAAGTGTGAAACCCACTAGTTTGCTGTTACCGTTTTTCCTGCGTCCCCCGGTCCTGTTCGCCGTTTTATTACCCCCCCCCTCTCACTGTAGACAGGAGGAACAAAACCGCACGGACCTCCCCCCTTTTTTCTTCTTTTTCATTTTTCCCCCAATTCCCACGGACCTTCCTGTCTCCCCCGGACCGAGTAACCGTCTGGGTACGAATTGTTCGGGTTGCCTCCTTTGTGCGGAGTTTTCAAATTTTACTGGATGCGTTTGACGCATCCTGGTTACCCACCCCACTGTTTTCGCGTCCTGCCGGTATCCCCTGCCGCCATACTGGGATTGTGCCCCCATTGTATCTGGGGGTGTGCCCCCAATCCTTTTTCCCCTGTTTCAATGTGGTGCGGCAACTCTCGCGCTGTGGGTTTAGGCTTTCTTTTCCGTTTTTTCCTGAAGTTGGTTTGACGAACCAGTTTAGTCGAATGTGCTCCCCCTTTTGACGGTTCAGGTGATTTAACTGGCAGGGTTACCCCCCGGTTCCCCCTTTTGTCGAAGTTTGGTTACCCACCCCTTAGCTACCTTTTTCTTTTACCCTTTTTTTCTCTCTCCGGTTTTTTAAAAGCCCCTGGTTTGTCAGTGCCCGATCGCCTACCCCTTCCAGTATGCTGTCACCCCCCTGTGTTCCCCGCCCTGGTCCCGCCAAACGTTGGAATTTGCGATGTGGGACTCTTTATTTTTTTTGCAAGGCTTTGCATCCTGTACTTTTTGTCTGTTTTTGCCCCCTCTGTGTCGACGTCGGAGCCACTTGCTGTTGGTTCACGGGTTGGATATTCCCATGTCTTTTCTGGCCTCCCGTTTTTATGTTATCCCCTTCCAAATGATGTTTGCCACGGGCGGTATTTAGCTTTTTTTACATCAGTTTTTTTTTGCAGTTTCCCCCCCTTCCCGTGATGTTGCCGGATATATGTTGTTCTTCACCCTCAGTGTCTCCCGTTTTCCCCCAAGGGTGGAAACAACTTTGCGTGCCGGCCCGTTTTCCCTGTGTCTTTTCCTTTTTCTCCCACGGATCCTTAGGCACTGGGGCCGAGGTCGTGCAGGGACGTCTTTGTTGTATGCTGTTTGTCCCCTTCTACCAAAGGCCCCACCCCATACCTTGGTCCTTTGCATAATCGGGCTTGCAATGTCCCCCTGCTTCACACCCCACGTCCCTCCTTTCTTTCGGCCTCCGCTATCCCCCCTTTCTTTTCTGCCCCCCCTATCATGTTCCCGGGTACCGACCTCTTTTTGGACCATTTTTTGGATTGGCGGTGCGACCACCCATCCCCTCCTCCGTTTTTGAACCTGCGGGGTGATGCCCCTACACCCCCCCCAACCACACCCCCCCCCCACCCTCTCTTATGTCCGTTTACGGCCACCGCTTTTTTTTGTTTGCTCCCCCCCCATGCCCTTTTTGAACCCCTATTATGTTTTTGTTATCTTGAGATTTTGTTACGGCAGTGCACAGGTCCCTGTCTCCCGTTTTTTTCTCAAGGTACCCCGGTTTTTCCAATATCCTTTCTGTGTTTTCCCTTCCAGCCAAACACGCCTACCTACTGTTGGTTTTCCCTTTTTTCAGTGTTATGCTGCTCACGTCCCCTTCGATTTCGCGGTCCGACAATTAGCCGTGTTGTCCCGGCACTGGTCAGTTTTGTAATGGACCCCCCCCCCGATTTTCTCCGGGCGGCATTCCACAATCCTTTGAGCTTAAGACGTGGTATTGTTTACCCCCGCATTCAGGCCCCCCGTCCCTGTGACTTTAAACATTTACAACCATGGGATGGGGCGGTTTATTTTTTTTCCTTTTTTGTAGGTTCTTCCCTTTTACCTCATGTTTTGTGACGATACTTTGTTCCGGTTAATTCTTTCTCTACTGAAGACTATAATTTGGAAGTGGTGTGTTTCGCTGTTCTTTTTTTTCCCGCTCAAACCTCATATCCCCCTTTTGACAGTTTACCCTTTACTTTTTTTTTTCTAAAGAGCACCTTGAAGGCTTAATCGCCCGAATGCCTTGGTACTGTTTTTTTGTATTGTCGCCCGGTCCTATTCTTATCTTTTTCCCAGATGGTTTGCAATTTCCCCTTCCCCTTTCTAAGCCTGTGGACTTCCAGTTCACTGACCACGTCACTCCGTCTCGAGTTTTTCAACTGGCCCCCTGGTAGATATCCACACCCATGGCACGCCCAGTGTCCGACCTTGACGTTTATCTTCCCTTTAGTGGAATTGAAGTTGTTTTCCCACCCTTTGTTTGGCCCGTCCATTCACACTGTGTTTTCCACTTTCATTTCACGGTGACTTTCATTCCCTCCCCAGTCCTTAGTTGTACGGATTGCTTCTTCCATGGCTTATTCTCTTGCGAGTCATCCTACTTCCCTTAGGGCGCTTGCTTTTTTTTTTGGTTCCCCTGGACGGTGTGGGTATTTTCCCACAACCCGTTTTATATCTTTTTAACTCCCTCCCCCTGTTGTTTGTTGTGATTTCTTTTTCCCCATAAGGTTTTTGTCCCCTTCCTGTGTACTGAATCCCTTTAGGTTGGTTGTCTTAGTAACCACCCCATGCCGCCCCCCATGCGCTCCCTACCTTCGTTCTTCTGTTTCCCGCTCACGGTCTCCTCCATGTATTGTTTACCCCACACCCTTTTCCTAGTCTCTTTTCTCACGATATTTCGGCACCAATCGACTAGCTTTTTTTTTTTTTTTTGTTTTTTGTTTTTTTTTTTTTTTTTCTTTTTTTTTTTTTTTTTTTTTTTTTTTTTTTTTTTTTTTTTCAGCGTCTGTATCGGTGCTCAATACCCCCCTCGTCTGTAGCCCGCTGATTAGGGATTGAGCGCGGCCCTCGGCCACATTCCGCAGCGTCGGCGCTTGCAGCCTGCATAGACCTGACCCCCCGTCCCCACTTGTAGACTTTTAGACGGTTAACTAAGTAATTGCCCGGTGATGAATTTGCCGAGGTGATCGCCGGTTGCTTGTGTTCTGACCATTTTGGTCCCGGAGTCTGATCTCCCCGTTCCCCATCCCGACTCAATTGGCACCGGTTGTTGCTGTAGGCACTGTGCTCTATCCTCCTTTAGCCCGGCCCCCCTGGTTTATCGTTTTGTCCCCCACGTTTCTTCCATCCCTTCGCCCTTCCCTGAAAGACTGCTGGAACACGACGCGGAACCGCTGGGCCGCTATCTGGAACGTCCTTCCCGGCATGGCAGTTTTTTCCGATGGGGTCGATCACCCCCTCACCAGCGGTTCCCAAGTCCCGCCCCAGGCCCGTCCACGCAAGTGGCCTGCTGCCCCTCGTTTATTCCTTATGTGTTCAATCCTGCGGTCTCGCCTCGTAACCCACTTATTTGTTCAAGCCCCTTCTCGACCTACTTGGGCACCCACTACTTATGAAAGAGGATGCAGAGTGGCGTC
>Ga0179593_1437286_pt1 | contig 12123 bp, 11 predicted proteins | sample CZODoug2_1_08_16_FD_185931 | JGI IMG/M metagenome (GOLD analysis project Ga0179593, IMG submission 185931) | Vadose zone soil fungal communities from Angelo Coast Range Reserve, California, USA - CZODoug2_1_08_16fungal (PacBio error correction) | ecosystem: Environmental > Terrestrial > Soil >... | reverse complement strand
AAAGTGTGAACTTACTCCCTCTCTGTCCGGATGGCCGATGCGCAACTGATTTGGCTTTCCTTCCCCTTTTTACCGTCCCCTTTTTCTCTTCATTCGAACACAAAGGTAATACCGCGGCCATCACTTTCCCTTTCCTCTGCCCTAATCCGCGGATTAGGCGGAAGGTTTGTCCCAAACCCTCTCCCGGAGTACCCTCGATAGTGCCCTCTAGCCTCCCGGCTTTTTCCTTTTCTTTTTTAAAAGCTTAAAGGAGGACCTGGGATGGGAGGATTTCCCAGTCCCTCAGGAGATTGTGACGTTTGGGTGTCTTCTTCAATGGTGGTCACATGGTGACCACGTCTGCTTTTTCCTGTTTTTGTATAACCGCAGACGTCTTACCGGGGCCGTGGATTTCCTCTCGAACCCACAGGCCAGCGACTCAAGGCTCGAGGACCAGCTTTATTTGGCGGAGCTGTAGATGGAGATTTTCCTGTGGGATGGAAACTAGCCCTGTCTTTTTTTCACTCGTGTTGGTGGCGCCTCCACCCCTGATGAGATTTTTCTGGCACCGGTCATGCAGGCTCTTTTAAGTCCCGCTTACACTGACGTGTGAAACTTGACTTTATATCATCTAGGTCCATGACGTAATACGCAGCACGTTTTTCCGTCCCTGCGTGGAATACCAAATCTTTCGGTCTTTTTTCCATGTCCAGGGTGAGCGTCTCTTTCGATGAAAGTACCGAGTTTTCCCCGCGTGGTCTGAACCTGGCACTCTTTTTCGGCCTGCCCACCCGACTCTCCCCTTTTATTTAAGTTTTTCAGCGCGGCGAAGGACTTCTTGAGGATGCTGACCTTCTTTCCACAGACGAGAGTTCTTGAGCAAAGGGTTCTCTCTCCCCCCTCGTAGACACCTGGACGAGCACTATGCTTTCCTCTTTCCCGAGAAATTAGGACAATGGGCCGGAGTTGTCGCTCCCCTTCTTTCTTTATATTTTTTTTAGGAAAAAGGCCGATGTTTCCCTTTTTCGGTAGCATCTTTTCCTCTCTTCGTTTTGTTTTTTATCGCTAACTGCCCTCTTTCCATAGGATGGTCCTACCCACCATATCACTTTTGTTCCTGAGAGATTTAATCCGGCCATTGTCAGCTGAGGCCAACATCTCCGCTGAGAATCGCATAGGTTGTTTTTCCGATTCTTCTTCTTGTATCAGACTGACACCATTATGCCCTCCTGGGACCTTCCTCCTCAGGTCAGAAGCCTCAAGCTCCTGCAGTCGTGAGTTTCCCCCCCCCCGTAGTCACTCCACAAGGGGTTTGAGCTTTTCCTTCCAAAGAGACCATCGTCAGCCCCCCCCGACCTCTTTTTTTTTTCTCTTGCGTTCTCCTCGCGGCCCCAGATGAGATAGACACCGGTATTAACGCCCATCCCCTCTTCTTCTTTAAACTACCCGGCGGTAGCCGTAGCGGCAGTCTGCTTTTTACGGTTTCGCCGAAGACTCGTACGTGATTTTTTCGTCTCCCTCCCGCGCAAATGAAACAGCAGATGCTTTTTTTAGTTCTCTACTTATTCCTGTGGACGTGCCAGCCACCGCAAAACCGAGACCCCCCTGTTTTCAACACCCCCGTTCCTGAGGATGCTCCCAGCACAGCCTCCCACCCCGTTTTGATTTTACGATTCCTTGAGTCGCTTTGATTTTTTCTTGCCCTTCGCAAAATTTCTATAAGTTTCGGTGATCTCACTACCTGGCTCTTGTTCCATCTCACGCACAGCCACCTGCCGCAGTTCACACTTCCCGTGTACCCTCCTCTCGCCAAATTCCAGTACATGTGCCTTTACCCTTCCTTTCAAAATTCCTTCCCCCGATCGGCCCCCGATTCTCCCTTCTTTTCATCAACTCTCAAATAGGTTCGGATTTAGTGATGGACACCTCCCTTCTACTCTTCCCCCAGGATTGCAAGGCGGTTGTCACGAATATGAGCTTGTTTTCGAATGGTCACTCACGAGTTTGTCCTTTTCCTAGTGGATGCCACCCCCCTCCAGGGCTAAGGTGTGACAGCGACAGCTCCGCCAAACCCAGACTTTATTATATCTCCTTCTTTTGACGTTCGTAGTCGTCTATAAGCCCTCTTCCCTTCACTGAGAGCGGAGAATGTTCGCCCCTCTTCGTACAGCTCGGGGCTAGTAAATTGTCCGCAATAGTTGACTAGTAGACTTCTTTTTCCCGACATTTTTCCTTTTTTGGAATGGCAGGCTTGCCATTTTCCTCCCTTCTTTTACTGTTTCTCTCTGGAGTCGCCCGTCTCTCCCAAATGTTTCTCATGGGTGGGTTGGTTGCTCCCCTTTTCGTCATACGTTTTAAGGCCGCCGTTTGTTTCTTCCTACGGTCCCTTCTTTTCTTATTTCTCTCTCCGTACTCTCTTCCATCATAGTTCAGCACAGAGGCGTAAAGCGATCTCGTCGTTGGCCCCCGCCTCTGAGTTAGAGTTTTCCCACTTCTCCCCAGAATTCCCGCGTGCTTGTAGCCGAGCCCGAGGTCTTCAAGCTACCATTCGGCTCTGCTTCCCCTTGATCTTTTCTCCCCCCCAGCGACCGTTTTCTTTATTTGGTTCAACTCATGTCGCGCTCCAATCGTCGCTCACGTCTTTCTCTCCCTACGGTCTGTGCCTCTGTAGTGGGTCATTTGAACACTAAGGGGATCCCGCCAATTCCGGCGATTTACCTCTTTTTTCCCCTCTCCTGAAACACATCTCACCCCCCCCCCCCCCCCCCCACCGAAACCACCCCCCCACCCCCCAACTGCTACAGACCGACCTAGATCCCCCCCCCCATCTTTACTCCGAGCCACTCTCATTCCAACACTTCCTTTCCCCCTTTTCTTCCCCCTTTTTCACTTTGCGTAGCCGACTTTTTTCCGACTTGTACCAAGCGGCCATCGGCCGGCTTTTTCAGGAATATGCGTGCGCCAGCGTTTGCCCTCCGCCCGGATGCGCCCTTCGGCTTTTTTCCTCTTGTCCCAGACGACGCCCCACCTTCCTCTCTCTCCCTTCTTTTCCTGCCCAGCGCGCCTGCATTGGATGTCTCCCCTCCGATCAGGGCAATTCGTCTGCAAATTATCATGTCAGGTTTTTACCCCTGTACCGGCAGTTCGTTCCCCTCACCAACTAGTCCTCTGTGCGATGCTTGCCTATTCATCTTCTCTGGCTCCTATGTAAGACTCTGTGACCTTTCCCTCTGAACCTTTTTTTTTTGACAGTAAGTTTTTCATCTCTCGGCTGGTAATTCCATCATACCGAGCCCCTTCATCATTTGACGCCTGTTCGACCCCCTCCCTGCCCCGTGTCCTTTTTTTTCATTTTCCCCTAACAAGCGCCGGGTGCTAGCTCTTCACCCTGAACATCCACCGCGGAAGAGACCTTTTAAGTTTTGGCGTGTCGCTATCCTGCCGAGAATCCAGACAGACTTTGAGGAGAATCTCGTTCCCATGTTCCTTGAGGCGTAGCCCCCTTAGCAGTAACTCGCGCTGGAACAAATATGTCTGATAGATCGTTACCCCGTCTCTCGGAAGGGATATTGGTTTCCTGGAATTGTTAAGGGCACAGAATTGTACTCTTCTTCCTTCCGTTGCCTTTTTTTTTTTTTTTCTACGCTATGTAGGGTTTTTCCCCCCGTTTGGTCTGCAATAAATTCGCCTCGCGCCCCACCACCATCTGATTGGACTTTATCATTGCTGGAGTGCCCTGACAATACTTTGATAGTGTTCCCTGTTCGCGTGTACCCTTCTTGCTCTCAGCCTTCCGCCGCCAGAGTTCCCCGCTGATCCACAATCACCGGTCCCCCCCCCCCGTCCTACTCTCTCTTTCCTCCCCCTGAGATGAATGTTTGGCGATTTGGATTACATCTGGAACCTGACTGCCAGCCCTCTTTCGATATTGGGGTGTTCAACAATTGCTCTAAGCCCCCCCTCCCCATGGAGCCGGAATGAGCCTTGGGCGTCCCGCTCTCCTGAATTGCTCCTAACTTTTCTATCTCTTTTTAGTGTCCATCGGACAAAACTTTGGAAACAACCATTCTCGCAGCAAACGCTCCCTCTTTTGAAATACACCTTGCGACGCCCCTTTTTTGGCTGCCCTACTCCAGGAAAACACAAATACCCGTTTTTAACGGCCCTTTGTTTCCGAAAGTCTACTCAGACCCATTTCTCTCCTCGAGTTACGATTTCCCCTCTGATTTTTACGCCCGCAGACTAGGTTCAAATCACTTCTTCATAAGGGAAGCGCCCGACAGAATATTGCCTACGGTATCGGCGCAGGCCCCGCTCACCTCCAACATCACGTGTTTCCGTTCCCGATTGAGGTTTCTTCCGCCCATTCTACTCTTCCTGAGAAACGGCGCGGTGTTCGGCAAGTTTTTTACCACCCATTTTCACAGGTCAGGTCCCGGGATCCCACAGGCCGTAACTCCCCCCCCTTTATGTTTGTTGCCTAACAGGCCTTTTTCTTCTGGGTTTTCCTCTAAATGGCGAATCACCTTTGCGCTACAACAGTACCTCTCTGGTTTGAAAAGGGATGCCTTCTAATCCCCACAGAGTCGTTTCCCCAGTCTTTCCCATACTAACTGCCGCCCGGTTCCCCCCTGTACTTCCCTCATGATGAGAAGTTTTTTTAAGATCCTTCCCGGTTCGGCAATCGGAAGGCTGCTGGTTGCACTCACAATTATGCGAGGTGTTGCGCCCTTCCGTCTCTTATGCGCGGATTGAATTCTTCTTTGGATTTGTTGAAGAAGGCCGGGAGCTCTCACGCCTCCCTATGGGTCGTGGGGGACATTTCGAACCGATGAACACCCCACCTTTCAAAAGCACTCAGAGTGAGGGGTTTTTCAGGCGAGATTTTTTTGGGCCTTAATCTTACTTTTTTTATTTGTTATATTTTCGGGTTTTTTCCCCCCGTGAAATCTAAGCGCTTCGTTTTTTCACAAAATGTGTCTCGCCGAGTATTGTCCTTTCCCCTTCCACGGAGGGTTTGTCTCCCTTTTCCCCCAACCTGCTCCCTTCGAGATATCCCTGGGTGTCCGTGCTCTTTGGAGAGCTTTGGATTCCCCCTAGTCTATTCACCCCTGGTCAGTCCGCCTTTTTTTGCTACGCGCCGCTATGCGTACAAGCCTGAGGCCCGTATGTCGAGGCGACCGCGCTTCGGCTACATCCCTTTATTGTTCGGGCGCATGGTCGGAGCCACATACTTTCCGCGCCGCCACGATGTTTAGACTTCCCCCCTATTTACTTATACTCCGATTCTCTTTTCTTCTTTTTTGATTTTTTCCTTTGTGCATCCAATTAGGACTCTCAGCAACCAAGTTCCACCTAGAACCCAGCACTCCGCAAACCACCCCCAAATTCCCCTCTATCGCGCGGTCGCATTTCCTCCCCTACGTAATGACCCTCCCATCCCCATCCGCCCATCTTCCCCAAAGCTGAAGAAACCTGAATTCAGTAGTAAGCCTATATCATAAGTGCGCCTGACTAGCCCGTCTCGGTCGCGCGCCCTTCTCCCTCCCCCCCCCGATTTTAGGGCGCTATCTACGAATAAAACCGTGTCCGACTCCGTGAGTACCTCCAGATCTGTCGTGTTTTCCGCTTCCCGCTCCATCCTAGCCTTTCCGGTTCTCCCCCCATTTGACCGGAACCCCTGTCCCCTTTCCTCACAAAACCCTATCCCGCCTGGAAGACCCTTGGCAATCCTGCGGTATCGGCGATCGTTCAATAGTTTTTCAAACTAAATCCGAACATGATATCTTTCTAGGCTCTCCCCCCAGCGATTCTGCCTCCCCCCCCCCCGTGGTGAAGAGTTTTGTACAAGCTGTAAAGGAGTGTCTTGGAACTGGGTTTTCTTTTCGTTATAGGCAGAGGATTGGTTCCTCGGCAGGTGGATTTGTTTTCTGGCAAGCACGACGATATGTTCTTTTCAGTCGCTTGTATCACCGAGTGACGTATACGTTAGCCCAGTTAGTAGGTGGCACGTGCCCCCAAAGTCCCCCGCACCCCTTTCGGGAGAAACCAGCGGCTCATCCGGGGTTTTGCTGTCGTGGAGGCCTCTACTGAGGTACTTTCGAGTTTACCCCTCCGACATGGCGGCGGTTGGTCTTTTGAGGAAGTTTTCATAAGTACTGATTTCGGAGAGTCCCTTTTATGCCTTCTTTTAAAAACCCTTTCTCGGGCTGTTACACCCGGGCGCACAACGACTATTCCGTTTTCTATTCATCGCACTGTCTACGGCCGTTTAACTAATGGTGACGACGGAACCCCCAAGAGGGGCTTCATTTTTCCCGGTCGGCAGCATCTTTCCGAGGCTACGCGCATTTGAACCTAAGCGTAGGATTTGGCATGAACGAGGGTGTTGTGCCTGAAGGACCCTTTTTTCCCCCCTGTGTGGAGTTACCTTTGGTCAGCGCGGCAACGCAAGACCCGGAGGCTTGAGATTTACCTTCTCTACGGATTCCGAGCTTTTGCTCGGGAGTTCGACCCCACTCCGATTTCTGTCCCCATGCGATTTCGCGCGATTTCCTCACCGTTCATCCCCGGCCCTGTGTCGCGGCAGTTTCGCTGCGGACTGGCTCCACAAGGGTCTTGTAAATTTTCTCCACACCTTTTTAATCCTTTTCCCTCTTGTCTTCTCTACCTGGCCGAGTACAGCTTTCCTGTCAAAACACCCCGGAGTCCCCATTTCCGTCAGCTGCGCGACGCCTTACCCCCTGTGAGCGAGATGATCGTTATCGTCCTAGGCCCCTGGGGTCGATGACTCGTTAGAGTTCCAGTTTTTTTCCTTCATTGCCGACTCTCCGGGTATCTCGATCCGTGTCTCCCTGACCTGTGCGTTTTCCGCGCTGACAATTGTAACTCCACACGGGGCGTTTGTTTAGTGAAGCAGCCGACACACGACTCTTGTTCGTTATGCGCCCCGGTAATTTCCTCAATTTCGTGCCGGTCCCGGTCCGCCACTGCCCCCCGCCCTCTTGTCCTGTGATCTTTTTTTTTATCGTGTGCACCCCAGGCTTTTTTCGTAATGCATCCTCGTCGTTTGCGTCTCTCCTTGGTCGCGCAAAATGAACCCCCCTTAAGCCTTTTTGCCGCCTCGGATAGGCTTTGCGCCTAACAGACCCGACGCTCAGGGCTTAAGTTTACCACTTCAGCCTGATCTGATTATAATCTCACATGCCCTCTGTTCTCCCCATTTCTTTTTTTGCCTGTCTAGATCAGCCGCCATAGGTCCACTGTATTCTCCTACCCTTTGCTCCCCCCTCTAAGAATTCGGGGCATTTAATATAACACCCAACGCCGCACCTTCCCAATCTCCCCCTTCAAGTTACCTCGCTTCTATTCCAACTCCGTGCCAGCTTTCCCTTAACTTGGTTACAACCTTCCCGGGATTCCCACGATTTCTCCTCGTGGACTCCATTATCATTGTGCGGATTTTCTTTTTTTACTTCCTCCCTCGCATCCGCTAAAGGATTGCAGTTCTTTTCTTTCAATGGCTGCCCGGGTTTCCCTGTTGTTGTTAAGGGGCACGCATGGAGGTTTTTCCGGTCAAAATTTTTTATGTCCCCCCTTCAATTTCCCCTTCCTTGAGAGCCCTCCATCTTTTGGTCGTAAACTCATCTACTCTGCGGGGACACTAGTTCCCTTCGTCGATAGCTCGTACTCTGCAAAGCGACTCAAGCGGAAAATGTCGTCCCGCGCTGGCCCATTCTGACTGTACTCCTTAATCTGAATTCCCTTCTTCCACTGATTTTGGACGGGTTGTATTTGGCCTGTTGCATGGCCCCTACGCTTTTTCTTTTCTTGCTCCCGAGATTTTGAACCTGATGTGGTTGGCGTATGCCTTCGGTCGAGGTTGATCTTTTTAAGTTTCTTTTTTTTTCTTTTTCTCCTGCGTTGGAGGAGGCCTTTCCCCTTTCGATCTCCACATCCCTATCGCGAGTTCAGCATAGAGAGTCCCGAGTTCCCCAACGATTCGCTCGTGGAAGCTGGTTAGAGTGCCATTACGTCCCCAGCACCCCCCCTCCGGCTTGTATGAAGAGCCGCGTTGGTTCGAGTTCATACATTCCGTTTCAAGGCCATTGTACGTCAGCGCTTAGCACAGCCGCCTTACCTTTTGAAGACCTATCTTTTTCACCCTCCTATCCCCGTGCAATGCACCGAGGGAGAACCAGGCGGGCCATATCAGTTCTTTGGGCCCATTTTGAAATCACACTCCTCTGGAACTCCGACTCGGCGTCGATGCTTTTCAAAATTTCCTATGATCACTGTACTCCTGCCCCAACAAACTTCCCTCTTTCATCTCCCTGAAACAAACCCACTCTTTTGCTTTCATGTCCCCTTCGATGTCCTGTCCGATCCCCATTTTCAATATAAGGAGCCAATATCTCCCCCCGACTGCTCGTAACCGTCCGTCCCCTCCTTCTCTTTCTCTAATCATCTGCGGATGGACCCCCGTACGCCCCAGCCTTTCCCCTTCGTCTCATGATGAAGGTTTTTCACCGCAGTCTTGCCGCATTTGTTCCTTTCCGAGACCAGGGCAATCGTATGCAAAAGATGCCCTCTTTTTTTTTCCCGTTAAAGGCAGTTCGAATTACTTATCCGTGCGGTGAACCGTGCTCTCCTTCCTCCGGTCGCTTTTTAGACCGTTTCGCGCGCTGTTAAGGCCAATTCGGGCCTGCTTGAGTCACCCAGAGATACACCATTGGTCCACATGACCGATCAGTTATGCCTTTTTCTGTCCTTTTTTCTTTTCTGTGAATGTGTACCCGTAGCCACCGTTCGCTTTTCGTAGTTTCCCAGTAGAAACACCGCGAAGAGAAAACCCCCACTGGAAGGTTGGTCTTTCGTAAGTCTCACAGCCGTCGCCGACGCTGTTCTCCCTCTCTTCTCTCTTCCCTTAGGTCGAATATCTCGTCCCCTTTTACTTTTCCTTTCCCGTAACGTCCAATGAAATCATAGCGTGACAGTTACACTCTCTTTCGAACTCCACTATGGGTGTGATTCTGGACCTTTCTTTCTTTTTTTAACAAGGATATTGGTTTTCGTATTTGCCAAAAAGGCGCCAGACTTTTCTTCTCCCGCCCGTTGAAGCTGTTTGCTGCGTTCCGGCGGTTGCCCAAGTTGTGCTTTTCAATACCTGAGTATTTTCAATTAGAAGGATACTTTTTTTTTTGTGCAATCCCATTACGTTATCCATGCTTCATGTCGTGTTTTTTTGTTTGAACCCATGACTCTCGGATGCCGTCAGAGTTCCAGACGTTTATACAAAATAAAAGATTACCCACTGTTCTTTATTTCCCCCCCATCAGTTGTTGTTAGTCTCTCTTTGTGAAGCGGTCTTGTTTTTGCGACACTTGTCACATCTGCCCCCCTTTTCCGTCCTATTTTATCGAGGCTTACGCGGACAGACGCATGAAACCCCTGGGAGACCCGTGACAGGGGACTCCCTCTTTACCCTTTCCCCTAATCTTCGGAGCCCTTTTATTTACCTCTGTGCCCCCCAGTGTGGTGTAACCCCCGTACAGTAGCGCAAGGACACCTGCTCAACTTTATCTGACGCATATACACTGCTGCGCCTTTTTTCACATGGAAAAATATTACGTTTAACCCCCTGACAATTCGTGCGTAAAGCTACTCATATAGGTCGATGGATTTTTCACCGATATGTTCAATTTTTCCGGTCCTATATCGGCCAACCACTGGGCTCCTTTTTTTTTTCCCTCTCAGGGCAGCGCCGTTCGCCTAGGCGTTCTCTCCTGCTACGCTTCCAGTGGAAGCATTCTTAGTTCCCCCTCAGGTTTAGCATTCTTGTGTTCTTATTGCAGGTACGCCTTCTCGTTGTCGGCAAGCTTGGTAACATTCCTTCCGAGTGGCCCCCTACACAGGAGTTTTACTTTCCCATTATTCGGTTCGGTTAAGATGTTTCTCCCTGGGATCCTCAGCCAACATCTGCTTGGCCTCACAGCCGAGTTTCACATATCGGCGACCTTATTTCATGTACGTTCCCTCCTCACCTGAGAATCGTGTAGAGGTAAAGAATTTCCCCAAGGCCTTTTTTCCGGTTCCAAACTTCTCTGCAATCGAGAATTTGGTCCCATGATTTTTTTCGCCGGAGACTACCTTCGCAGTTTGCTCTCGACCTTCAAGCCCTTTTCTTCTTGCGGTGGCGCTGCGTCTGGGGATCCCCTAGTACCCCGTTTTTCGATTTGGATGCCTCCTTCGCTGTTGAAGAATTTCTCAGGGCGGATGTTCTCACGCTCTTCCGTTTTCCGGATGGTTTTTTTTTGACCTTTTCGTCGGGCACTCGTCTCCACATGGAAAAGCACCCACCGTTGAGGAGGTTTGGTTCAGGAGTCTCTTTCTATGGTCTTGTATATGGGTAGGCTTGGTTTCGGGATAGTTCAAGTACTCCCCTTTGACCCAAACCCAATTCTTCATGGTGCCCTCTCCAACCGGGTTGGATTTCACCATTGACCCCCCTTTGATATGTTCCAGCCGGAGTGATCCTTCAGTGCTCGCTAGCTTTTTTTTTAAATCTCTTCACCCATTGTTTCCCGACGCACTTGTCTCTTTTGCAGTCTCATAGTACAAGACTAGGCCGGATAATGTCCCCCCCGAGGCGAAGAGTTTTTCGCTCCTTAGGAGTCGGAGTCTCGGTAGTTTCCTCCCCCTCCTGCTTCGCGCCAGAAGTAGCTATTTTCCGTCCTTTATTTTTATGCTGGGGGGGGGGAAACTTGGCTCTCGGAGCGCGCGTAGGTCTTTTTTCTGCCCAAACTCCGGACAGTATGAAGACTTTCGGATTCCCCGCTCACCTCTTTTTTTCGAAGCCCTACGCCAAAACCAAATTGTCTCCCCTTTTACTTCTGCGAATGAATACCATCTTCTCTCCTCCGAACGTAGGTAGAAACCCCCATAGCAAAGATACTCCCCCCCCCCCCCCAACCTGCCTGAAGAATTATCGTAAGTTATCCATAAGTAGCGTGATGATCACGGCCTCCCCCCGGTCTGAGAGGGCTGATGAATTTCTCAGCTCTAGATCCTAGGATACGAGTTCGTCTCTCTGACTCGACGAAATGTCGTCGCATCTAGATCACCTGATCTCCGGTCTGATAAGATTCGCTTGCTTGCGTCCTTCCTTTTTTTTTTTTCCACCCTCGTATGGCCGTGCCCTTGCCAATTTCATAACCGTGATCCATTTTCCGTTTTCCCCGCCTTGCACTCTGAGGCTTCTCGGTGTCCATATACCCAACTATTTGGAGTCCCTTTCTTATCGGCATCGCCTCCTACTCGTGTTTTAATGCCTTGGATTTACCCCAGTTGGAATTCGTTTTGACACATCCCCCTGACCGGTGGTCTCCGGATGGACACTTCTAGGATGTTTGCTTTGGGAGGTTTGACCAATGGACGACCACTCCTTGTTTTTCTTCCGGGACACCGAGCAGACTTATCTAGGTTCCGCCACAGTTTGGTGAAGTCTACCCGCCAGCGACTTGAATGGGATCGTTCTTTCCCCCCTCTCCTTGGTGGTTTTCTTGAAAGCTTATCCTAGGTCACTTCCGTGGCCCTTGTGCACCTGGCGTCGCTTGTTTCCTGTCTTTCCCAGCAGTCTCGGAGCGGTTATTCCCTTCCTTCTGTTCCCCTTTGGCGCTTTTTTTACACGCCCCGGACGTTGCAGCACCGCGTTTTTTTTTTTTCTATCATACTGGCCATCGAATACTTTCCCGTTTACCGCCGTTTGTTGTGGATCAAAGGGGTCTGCTCAGGAGTTCTAGCGCATTTCCCCTGTCTCTTTTTCCTGAAACTCCGCCTCCGTGACCCCCAGCTTTGTTCTGTTGTCTGGCGTGTTCGTTCTTCTGAGCCAACCACCGTGTGGAGTAAGTGCGCTTTCCCACGACGACGGACGGATTTGAGGATGCTTCGATCGACCGAGTACACCCGCCTGACGAGCGAGTTCTTGCCATTTTTTGGAGCCTTTCCGCTCACTCACTCCGTCATCGACACCTTTTTCCCGATGCTTCGATTTAGGGATTTCCTTGGAAAAATGGGCAGGAGTTTAGCGGCCTTTCTAAGGCCTTTTTGGGGTTAGGAACAAGTCCTATTCCATGGAGCCACTCT
>Ga0179593_1433943_pt1 | contig 12123 bp, 10 predicted proteins | sample CZODoug2_1_08_16_FD_185931 | JGI IMG/M metagenome (GOLD analysis project Ga0179593, IMG submission 185931) | Vadose zone soil fungal communities from Angelo Coast Range Reserve, California, USA - CZODoug2_1_08_16fungal (PacBio error correction) | ecosystem: Environmental > Terrestrial > Soil >... | reverse complement strand
TTTCCCCCTTCGCGCCTACGGATACTTTTTTTTCTTTTAAACTTCTGGGGCATGGTTTTGATGACCTATGATACTCTTTGCCTGTTTATCTCTACCCGGTTTGCCCCCGTTTGTTCCCTCGATTTCGCGCACTCATGTTTTCTCTTTTGGTTCAATTCGTGGCCCTTCCTCTTGTTCGAAGTTTCGCGCTTCTTTGGCACGTTTGGAACTGTTTTTTTTCTGAATTTTTTCAGGTTTTTCTCCTTCAGGTCATTTTCCTCTTCCCCTTTTCTATAGATCCCCAGTGTGCGGCCTCCCTCATGAATTCCTTTGGCATAGGCCGCCCATATCTGCTGCATTTTTTCTAGCCCCTCCTATTTTTGGTTTACCCGCTGTTCTTTTACTTTTTCCTGTCCCTTCGGTGAGTTCACGATAGTCCTTTCCGGTGACCTGATACTTTTCCGATTCAGGGGCTTGCCCCCTTTCGATGCCACCCTTAATTTGTTCCGTTATCTTAAAGTTTCCACCTTCAAATTTCCGTTCGCTTTTCAGTTGACGAACTGAATCAACGGTCTTTTTGCAAACCGACGTTTCTTGCAGCGAGAGACCTCCGTCCCAGTCCCCTGCTTCCCTCGGCCTTTCTGCTTGTCGATTTTTTCTTTTCCTTCTATCCCCCTGCCTTTTGTCTTCCCGTTTTCACGTCCCTAGGACCGTTTTAACCTTTGTAGCTGGTTTTTTAAGCTGAGGCAGATTTTCCGTCTAACCCTATGCGTTTACTTGCACTCCTTACTTTGCGATTTAACCGTTCTCCTACTGTCCCTTCCTTCTCCTTTTTTTGGCGTTCCCTCGACGCCCGCGATAGGACTTGCATGAGGAAGTAGAGGTAGCTGACTTCAAGGCCAATCGGAGGCAGCGGTTTCCCAGACCCCCCTAGTAAGCTCCGCTCCTCACCCTACCGTTAAGCCCCGCCTTTCTTCATTTGCGTGGTCCCCCCTCTCCCCCAAACCATTGTTGTATTCGCCCAGTGACTGATTGAACGCGTCGAAGTTCCTTTAGAGTTTTTTCTGTTGGTACATTCCATATGTCTTGGTATTTTGCCCCTTCAAGAGAGAGACTTTCTGAGTTTAGCAGGCTTTCCGGAGATCGGATAACAGAACCCTTCGGGTTTACGTCTAATCGAGATCCCTCTCCCTGTGTCTTTTTGAATAGTGCCTTTCCCCCCACCAACTCGCCAGCAACAGGGTTAAATAAAACTAAGTCCTTGAGTCGCTCTTTATCTCCTTGAGCTACCTTTTTCCTTTCCTGAGGCCCCACTTCCCTTCCGCTATTGCCTGAACGACTTCAACAACCCAATTTCCTCGTCAACCCCACAATTTAAGTGACCAGGCCCCCCAAACTCTCTTTTGTTGACTTATCCGACTAATGAGGGACCAGTTCCCAATGTTCGTTCTATGCATTTCCTGCCAGGATATTCCTTCATGCGTTTCCCCTTTGTCTTGCAATCAATAGCTTTTACCCCCCCCAAGTCTGCCAGTACAACCTCTTTCACTTCCCCAGCGTCCCGTAACTCACCCTTCCTTGTCCTCGCTTCCTTGTTTATTTTTTGCCAGGCCCTTATCGCATATGCACTTCGGACCTTTGGTCCTTCATCTGGGCTAATTTGCTTCCCCACTAAGAAGTTTTCCGCGAGTTCTGCTCAGGGCTCTTTCGATGGCAATTTTTTTCTTGTACTTGCGGGTGTTTACCCCTTTTATGCCTTCTGCCTCGTTTTATCCTGCTGGACCCGTTCCACGAGCCACGTCTTCGTAACGTTCCACGCAATCGGGGGTTTCTCGCGTTTTAACAACAAGTTTCCCGTATTGTTATGATAGAACCTTCGCCCCTTCGCCTCATGTATTTCGTAACTTTTTCTTTTGGTCTGGCCTCCCCTACCTTTGCGCTTTCTTTTTGGGCCTTTTGAGGGTTCGTCAGTGACTTAATTCCCAGTTTTTCTTCCTGCTGATTGATTTGCTCCGATCGACCTACTTGGCCGGTCCCTAAAACCTCCTCCTTCCTATATATTGTCCTGATGGTGTGTTTCGGTTTAGCAGTTTTTTCTCGAAACTGAATGTCTGTTCTTTGGGGCTCGTATCCGGACGACACCAGTCTGAAAGTCTTTCCTTGGTGATTTTCGCCCGCTCCCCCCTAGCTGGTTTTCCCCGTGGGCCGCTTGCCCGTTTTTACAGTTTCTGTCGCTTATGCGCTCCGCTCCGTGTTGGTATAGTCTTGTCGAATCCAATCCTCTGAGATTTGCGACACAGCGTGGTTCACGGACCCCTGTATCATGTGTAAACAATAATTTCTTCCTCCTTCCCTGAGCGCCGACTTTTTTTATGTCGAGAGAGTCTTTCTTTAAGCGGTAGTAAGCTTGCAGCCCTATTTTTCTTCTGCGCACTGTTCGGAAAACGGTGAGATTTGCACCTAAAGTTTAATCGTTCGATCTCACCAGCGAGTGCAAGGTATTCGCGCCACTCTCTGACGCGGGGCGTCTGATTGTCCCAAAAACGACGAACTATCTCGTTATTGTCACTCTTTTCTACCTTTTCGCCTTCTTTTGCTCTTGGCCAACCGCCACGACCGCTTTATTCCCTCCATGCCCTCTTGATCCCCCAGTTTTACCACTCTCGGTCGAACTTAATGCTTTCCCTTTTTTATCGTCCTAGTACGTGGGAAATGATAGTTTCCGTGATGTGAGGTGACGTCTTACCAGTCCTCTCCTCCGTGAGGTTTTTGGGTATGACTTCGATGCATATTGCCCCGGTCGCAACCCTCTTTCATGGGTTGTGGGCCCTCGCCCCCGATTTCCATTTTTTCCGTTTCCTGCTGCTCCTCACTTTCTCCTTTCCCCCGATATTCTGACGCTTCGTTAGAAACTAAAGTAGCACCTTTTTATGCCCTTCCCCATTTCGCGAGGCTTTCTCGAAAGTCCACGCTCCCCTATCTCTTTCTCTTCCCTCCTCCTCGTTTTTGTTTTTTTTTTGGCTTTATTTCTTTGGAGCGTTTTCAAGTTCTGTCTCACGCAATCGATCCCCTTAATTAAATTTTTTTCGGAAGGTCTTGTACCCTTCCCTCCTTTAGCATCTTTAGCGGATTCGCAGGTAAACACATCCGGAACCCTTCTTTTTCCTTATTCCACCCAACTTGAACTCTGTGGCGCGGGGTCACACTGAAGAATTCAGAAGCCCTGACCAAGTGATCTCCTCTGTGCCGCAGGTTCTCGTGTCCAGCAAGCAAGGAAGTATTTTTCGGTCACAGTTCGGCCTGCCGATACCGGCGCTGATCAGCCACGTAGGCGTCCGCTCGTGGGCACTTTGGGAACCGAAGGGCTTAAGCCTTTCCCCTCTGAATTTTTTGTCGTGGCGGTTCTCAGTGCCTTTCAAAAAGCCTTCTCAGCCGGTGAATCCCCCTGTTTTCTTTACAAAGTTTCCTTTTCTCGCTTTCTATGGCGAGTTTTTCACCCTACGCCTCGGTCTTTTTGATTCGCTCTCATTCCCGTCTCGGTGGCTCGGATTTTAACTTTTCTCTTTTCTGTCTGCCCATCGCACAGTTCCGAACATTCCGCGCCTTCCAAATCTGGCTGCCCCTACCCCCATTTAAGAATCCAGACTTTCCCCCTAGCATCGTCTCCGCATTGATCGACCATACAGACCTTTGTGGACCCCATGGCCCCCCCTACTGTTTATTTTTCCCGTGACCCCCCCAGTTCCATTGTTAGCCCCACCGTCTCTGATCTTCGATTTTTCTCTCCAAGCCTGTTTTTGCCCCACAAGGTCCCTACTAAATCTGAAATTCCTTAAACCAGTCCCAATTCGCAAGATGTAACCAGCTAGGGCTTCGCTGCAGAAATCTTTCCACTTCCTCCCTTTCAGTTCTCTCCACGTCCTCCTTCCGCCTGCCTGTAATACTACCCTCCAACACCTCCCCGAACAAATTGGCTTTCTCTTGGAGTAGGCTGAGTCGGATTTTTTTTCTCATCCGGCCCGTCTTCGAGGCGGCCCTTCTGGATCACCTCCCGATAATTGGCGTACCCCTGGCATCCCGTTTCCTTTGAGATCTAACGCCACAGGCCCTCCCCACCTTTTTCCCTTAAGTCTTTTTCAGTGTGGAGAGCAGACCTCCATACCCCAGCAGTTAACCTATTTTATTGTGCTGGCGAAGTTTTCTTCTGTATTTCCTCCCAGAACCCTTCGGCAACCTTGTTGTTCGCGCATTTCTGGCTGAATTGTTTTTGACGTTCGAGGGGTTACGGACTCAAGGCCTACAAGAACAGCACCCGTCTAAATGTAAGCACCGCAATACTGCCCCTATACCCGCTGACCCGGATCTAACGCGCTTTTTTCACCCTGCGGAGGTTCCGACCCCCTCTGATGACCCGATCTTTTAACGATCCCGAAGAGTCTGTATTCTATAGAGTGTCCCCCAACCATTCTTTCCCTCGAAGGGCATTTCCTGATTTTGAGAAACCCGCTTGTCCTTTTACTATATCCTTTGGTGCCCTCTTCTTGCAAGACTGGCCGGGCACGCTGATTCCTATGTGCAGTTTCCAGGTTTGTCGCTCTTTGAAAATTTCTTTTCCAGCCCTCTGATGAATTTTCAACAAACTCCCTCGAGTTTTCATTGTCCTGGCCCCATTGGATTTTGGTGACATTCAATTGTTTTGTTTGACGGCTTGCAGCCCCATCTCGAAGAGTTTTTCTCAGGGATGCCTTTACACGGCTTATGAATTGAACTGAGCTTATTGGCGGTGTCTCCCCAATTTTGCTGGCCGGCTTCTTTTTCTTCCCTCTGAGTTCCCATTCCAGGCATCACGGGATGCTTTATCAGCCAATTCGCCCTTTGACCTCTCACTTCTGTGACTCTGCCTCACATAGATACATTCTCAGCACGTTGCGCGCCCCTTCTGCTTGACTTCCTCCAATCAGTTTTCTCCGGTACCAAATCCCCGCGGACCTTCGGGGACACTTATTTTTCCTCCTTTCCCTCGCTTTTACCCGGCCCTCCACTTGGTTATGTGCTTTCCTCGTGTACCTTGAAATTCTCTCGTCTGGTTTTTTGATAGTTATATTAGGTTTTTCCCGAGTTTTTTGAAACCCGATTCCTTTTGCCCCTCTTTTCCTATCAGGGCTACGACTTACGCAGCAACTCTGGCTTTCGTCCCTGGGAATCCCAGCGATTTTTTTTGGAAAACAGTTGTCTAGCCTTTATCTGCAACTTCTTGATACCGTAATCTTTTTATAGGTGAAAAAGGCTCCCGCTAGCCCCCCCCCCATGATCAACGGTTCTCTAGTCCTGAAACCCTGGGGCGATCGCAATCTCCTCTCTGAACCAGTATAGCTCAAATACCAACCCTGAGATTCCGGACTCTACGAGTCCCGCATGGTTTTCTTTTTAGGTTTAGCCTTTCTTTACGGCGTTGTTCCCTTGTTGGACGTTTAGTTAGCTGTTGCCGAACGCGCCGGGACCTGATGTGAGTTTCTTTTTCCGATACCTTGCCCCCTGTGGGATAGACAGAGTCACCTAACCTACTTTCTTTAAGTGCACCCTTCGCGCGTGCATTTCGTCAGTACTTCAATGTGGTACCAGGCACATCCTTAAGCAGTTGTCTCCCTCAGCTTGTCATTCCCCACCCATCCTTTCAGAGTCATTTCTTTATTCGTCCATTCAAATGATTTAGTGAAGCGCCCCTTGGGTGTCCGTTGTATATATCGACTTCTAGGTCCCTTCCCGTATCGCCGAATACTCCCCCCCAACCTGTCTCAGTCGTTTTTTCCACCCCACCCGGGCCTTTACTGTCCATTCTACCCCCTTCGAGAAGTTTAAGGCAGGGAATAACCCAATATCTCAAACGGTTTTTGTGCGCGCAGATTTGAGACGCTTCCCCGGTCGCCTCAACCTGGTCGACCTCGGCCCCTTCGAAGATGTTTCATCAAACCTGCCCCCTAATTGGTTCTCGAGATGGGTATTATACTGCGTCCCTCAAGAGATTAGGGTGGGACCCTCTTTCATTATTTTACCTCTCCTCGTTTCTTTTTTTTCATCTGAGATGTTTACCCTGTGCCGCGCTCTGTTCATGCTCGCATACCCATGTAGTCTACGCCCCTTTTTTTGGGGCTGGTTTTCTGGGGAAAACATTTTTTTTTTTCTTTTTTTTTTCCCCCGGGGCTTTCCTCCTTTGTTTTGAGAGATAACCGGGGGAAGAGTGGGGATTGATCCGATTTCCCCCCTCTTCAACTTCGTTGTACTTCTTTGTGAATTCCGGGCGTCCCAGTTCTCGACTTTCTCTCTCGAGGTCCAGGGGCATTTCTGGCCTGGTTGTTTCTTCCCTTTCCCTCCTCCAGGTTTTTTTATTAGCATGGTAAGGCCTCACTCTGGCATCATACTAGACCTTTCCCTTCGCGACCCTCCTTTTCCGTTTCCACCCCATGACTAATAGGCCTCCAATATATGCCTGCCTGCTTTTATCTATTGATTATGTTTCTTTTGATTCCTTTGTCTGGTCTTTTTTTCATTCGTTTTTTAGGAACTACCTTTTGCAATCGCTATGGCCTTTTACCGCTTGAGAGTCGTCCCATGAATTGTTTCAAGTTCATCCGGACAGCAACTTTTTCACATCCTTTCCGTGCCGCGGTATTCCAGGATCACCTTTTCCACCGGAGGTGCACGCAGGTACCCGAGGAGGCGCTCCAATCCCTTTCCACTTCTCCTCGTTTTTCCCTATAGCTTAGTTTTATTTCTGTACGGTTCCTCTTTTTTTCTCTTGCTAAGCCCCATGGGTTAACGAAACTGAATTTCTCCCATTGTAGCTGGGTGGGAGGCCCTCTGCTGATTTTCCTCCCTGATACCCCGATTTTTGTATTTAACTCTTCCTCTGCGAGTTCAGTTCCTACCTTTTTTCCCCGCCTTTTGTGCGTTCCATCTTTGTCTCTCTCTGTTCAGTTATTTTTTATGCCTCGAGGTAGACGGTTTCATTAAAGATGTAGGGAGGTTTGTTGCCCGAAAACTCTTACGAAGAGAACGTCTTTCTCCGTGCAACCTTCCGAGCCGCCCTGCGTAATTCCCGCTTTTTTTTCCCCGCTCCCCCCCACACCATTCTTGTGCTGTTCCAATCGCGCTTCCAGCGCTCAACGCCCTCTTTAGAGGTCCGCATTTTCTTTGTCCAATTTTTTACTATTTGTTTTTCCGCAAATTCCAATTTCGCTCTTCCTGAGAGTTATCCATGAGCAGAGATTTAACTTTAAATGTCTCTTGTCCATGCTAATTTTGATAAGCCTCCGTGTTCTTTGTGGAATGAAAGCCGTCCCGCACCAACCACCCATGCCCCCTTGCATGTTTTTAATCCCCCACGAAGTGCAAGGCTCTCTAATAGAATGCGAGGAATCCATAGGAGCCCCCCCTCCCCTCTTTCGATATTTGCTGTCGCCTTCAACCCAACACATTCCTCGTCACACCACCTACCCAATTTGCCTTTCCCCCCCAGTAGTGTTTTCTCCGGACTGACGTGCCACTGACCAATGATCGTCCCACCTTTCTTCCACCCAGCCCTCTGCATCTAAGCGTGGCAGCATGTGCAAGCATTCCCCCCATGCTGACCAGTAAAATCTCCATCCCCAGTGTTTCGACCCCCTCCTTCATGTGCTTTTCCCTTTCCTGGGTCAGAGATATAATATCGTATTTTCCCTTTTGACATTCCTTCCTATGGGTAAATTTGCTTGCGGACCCATAAGTTTAAGCGCGTTTCGCTCTTTCCGCTGGTAGATGGCATCTTTGTGGGGCTTCCCATTTTCACGTGCTTTCTTTGCGGTTCTTAGTTACCCAAGAGCAATCCTTTTTTCAAGCGACGGTAAGCCTTCGTTGATCGCCCCCACCAATCTGTCCGAATTGGGAGCCTCAGACGCCCCTTCGCCCTCATGCTTCTGTGAACTTCTGGTTTTTTCTGGCTCACCACCTATTCTGTTTTTTTGATTATTTGCTGTGGCTGGATGTTAGTTTCTATATGTGGTCCTGTACTGTCCCCCCGTTTCGTCCCCAGCTGATTTTCCCCCCCCCCAACCCAAACATCGGATTCTACAGTGACTGATCCGCATACTGAGGCCCGACCCTCCCTTGCCGCCTCATATGAACTGGCCGATGGGGTCGTTTGGTTTCTAAGCGCTTTCTTTTGATCCACGAAGCGTCGCTTTTGCTTGTTCTCGTCCTCTTCAGACCATGCATTGAAAGGAGCCGGCCTTCTTTTCTCCCGCTAATCCAAGTGGTTACGGGCTTAAGTTTTTGACTTTTGCCCGTGGTCGCTGATGACCGTAAAGTAAGAGATCCGTTTGTGGTTTTTATTCTCTTGATAACAACGACGCTTCGAGATTTTAGAACCATTCGTGTTTCCCGGAATACATTTTTCCATGTTTCCACACCTTTCACTTATGTTCGATTCGTATCTACCGGTCTCCTCGATTATTTTTTTACTCTTGCAATGGTTATTTGCCTCTCGTGAATTCGCGCAATCTTTTTTCGTCACCATGTGCGACTGGCAATTCCCTCATCGTGCTCTCCCCACAGATGCCTGTCCCGTCTTCCTAGATACAATAGAGTAAGTCTGGGGTCGTAGGATTAAACAACTTTTCTCCCCAATTCTGCTCTGTTTCTTTGTCTCTTGGTTTAACGGCTCGCCTTCTTTGCTTTCTCTGCGCCCCCCGCCACGGACTCGTTCTCCCTTTTCTTCCCTCGTGATCACCCAGAGGGTGCCCCTTCCTGTCGACCTGTACCTTTCGGTTTTTTTAAATTGTGATTTTCTGAGCGACTGACTTTAACCTAAAGTCCTTGCTGATGACCTAACCTTTCCTGCTGTGCGGAAACTACGACGCATCCTTTGTACGGGGGCGTCTGTCCTTTTTGCATATTGACCCGGTCGCCCCCGTTCTGGAGTTTTTTGACACTCGCCCCGATTTCCTTTTCCTGCTTCTTCTTGTTCCGGCCTATCCGCTGACGATGATTTGTAAGTGGTTTACATCCAGTCGCCCCCCCCCATTCTGATGAAATGGTAATCTCCTCTTTTTTTCTTAAAAGTCCCGTCGTCTCTCTTTCCTCTCTCTTTTTTTTTTTTGTTTCTCGAGATCTTTGTCGTGGATGTTCCTCCCCTGACTTTTCCCTTCACCTTGAAGTTTAAATTTGGAGGACCTTGTGTCCCAATAAGAAGGGTAGATAATCATAGAGGCTCTCGCATTAACACGCATCCCGTCCACCCCCCTTTCAGATCGTTTTCGCTTTCCCCCACTCCCTAAATCTGTTGCGACTTGGCCCTTTCACGCCCTCACAGTTATACCCAAGGTGAACCCGGTTTGAGCGTTCTTCTTTTCCCTTCCGGCTCCTTTTCCTCTAAGCCAGGAACTTATCAGGTCCCTTTTCGTGGCGCCGATAACCTGCCGTCTCTCTTGGTACATTTTCCTGAGCTTGGAAAAATCTTGTTCTCCCTTACCAGTTTCCATTTCAGACGGCTGCCGCGTGGATAGTTCGCAGGGGAAATCCCCCCAGCCTTTCTCGGTGATCCCACGCGCCCCCGAATTTCTTCTCTGTACATTATGTTCGTGTTTTCAAGTAAGAAGCCCCTCTTCGTTCTTTGAGAGATCCCACCATATGGTCGATTTTCTTAAAGATGCGTCTTGCCATCGCACAGTTTCCGCCATTTCCTTCCTCTGCAATCCCCTCCGTTCCTAGTCCCCTCCTTTCTTCTAGCAGTAAGGTTTTAGTAAGAGAGTTTCCCTCCCCACAGTTTTGTTAACCGGTTACAACTTATCATGTCTTCTTGTCCCCCCACGACGTTTCGCAAAAACGTCTCTTCCTCTTTTGATCTCCCAAGGACTGCCTACCCACAAAGTAGGAGTAATTACGATCCTAGATTACTCAACTTTTGGCCCCCCCTTTCAATTCGCCGAGGTAAAAGCTTTTATTAATGCTTGCGAAATCTTCCCCCCGGCCTCCTTTCCCTTCTTGTTTGACAATCCCCCATGCACCTGCACCCTCCTGAATGATGCTTTATACTCGACTAATTTTTTAAAAAAAATACTCAACCTTCCCGTTCCCTTTTATGGCCTGGTCGGTAGGTTCGGGAGCCTTCCAGGCCCTTTTCTATTTCGTTCTTTTTCATAACCTGCCCTAACGAGAGCTTGCGAAAATTCATAAACGGATAGTCCTAACGTCCATGGCCCCAGACACCCCGTCAATCCAGATGGTCAGCATGTGGCGTCTGCCCAGCCCAGAAGAACCCTCCCGTTTCCCCCTTCCTTGCTGCGCTGGGGAGTTATGATTTTCCCAGAAATAGGTCAACTTTTTTTCATCAGAATCCAAAAGAATGGCGGACCGACCCGTTCGTTTTTTCCCAATTTCTTTGTGCTTTATTGGTAAGGGACAGAAGGGAATTCAGCAGAGAAGAAGTCCAGGGCCTCCCCCCAAACCTGACATTGCCCCAGCTTCCAGGATCTAACTCGCTCCCCCTGCGGAGGGTGTCCCCCCCCTCCCGTGATGACCCATCTTGGACGCCTTCCCTCGATTTTGAATTATGCTGATATAGATGGACCCAACCTTTTTTCTTCTCTTCCTTCAGTTCTTGCAACCTGTTTTGGTTTTGATTTTATTTTACTGGTATCCCTTGTGGTGTTTACTTCTGCCATTAATGTCGGGCCACGTTTCTTAATCTGATGGAAAGTAAACGTTTTTCGTTTTGCCGTCCCTTTTTTTCCTGTTTCTATTCGGCTTTCCACCACAAAACTCGATGTTGGGCCTTGTCATTCCCTGGTCTGGTGGTTGACTCCTCAATGTTTTGGTGGTGATTCTTGCCCTCCACTATCGAGAGGGATTGGAGAAGATTTGGCTACCGTAGTGTGAGCTCTTTTTTTCTGGGTTTCCCTGGTGCGGTCTTCCTTTTTTTTTTCCTCCGGCGTTATGCCAGTTCCTCACTTCTCCTTAACCGCAATTCTCCCGAACACATACGCCCCCCATTTCGTGATAATCGATGTCAATTATCCCTTCACACAGGTTTTCGCTGTCCTTGCTATCCCACACTCAGAGGAATTTCCCCACAAGCACCGTTTCCCTCTCGTTCCCCTTATTTGACCGCGTTCCATCTCTCTTCCACCTCTCCCCCAGATGTGAGATGTAAAAAGCGGTAAGAAAGGAGGGATATGATTTGCTGCTTTCGCTCTCTTTCTTTTTTCTTTCACCGTACTGCCCTCCCTTTTTGGATGACGATCAGGGCTACCTCTCCTTTCCTCATTCAACTTCCTATCTTTTTTCGACTCCCTCCCCAGAGCGTCTGGCACATGTTCTGAACATTTCTCGCAAATATTAGGGTTCGTAACTCCTCCAATCTGGTCCTTGCTTTTCATCTTGATGTCCACACCCTTAACCCGGGTTTCTTCTTCGTCCGTTGCACCCCTTGGGCGATCGCCATCGCCCGAGCAGAGCTGACTTATTCGCCCTTCCCAATTCATGAACTCATTCCCTCAGCCGATTTTTACTTACTGTTTTCGCTTTTTCCTCCTGCCAGGTCCTTTGCGTTGTCCAACCCGGTGGACAGTTCGTTACTGACCTGCGCGGCAGGAAAAGGATTTTCCTGTCTTTCTCATTTCAACCCTTTGCTAGCCAGTCTGAAATCTTCCCCTTCTTTTGAATTTATGAGCGTTCTAGCAGGCCATCAATGTGGACGTACACCTACCCCACGCAGGTTTTTCCTCCCCTTCAGCGATGTCTATTCCACCCCCTCTCTTACTGGGCCTTCCTCTTCGATTATTCATTTTTCGGCATCACTGTACGTTACTCTCTTAAGTCGGTTCCATTACCTGAGATCAACGCAAAAACCTGGTCGTGACTTTTCTATTGATGCGCTCTCCCCCCCCCTTCCGAACGTGAAAATGTCCGAGCATCGTTCTCCTAGGAAGTCCTTAATCAAACTACGTCTAAACCGCTTCTCTTTTCCGCAGATCTTCGGCCTCTCTCCCAGGTACGTTTATAGATCTTCCCCGTCGACAAGAGGCCCTAGTCAATGTGTTACATCAAAATGCACAAACGACTTTCTTGACCCTTTTTTCTCTCTCCTTTGCATCGTGGCAGTTTTTTCAG